>Ga0070741_10003049_pt1 | contig 42730 bp, 36 predicted proteins | sample Coa_R1_4_FD_66440 | JGI IMG/M metagenome (GOLD analysis project Ga0070741, IMG submission 66440) | Surface soil microbial communities from Centralia Pennsylvania, which are recovering from an underground coalmine fire - Coalmine... | ecosystem: Environmental > Terrestrial > Soil > Unclassified ... | reverse complement strand
TTCTGGGACACCACGGTGGAGCTGGTGCCGGAGGCGATCATCGTCGAGGCCGAGCCGGTGAAGTTTCCCCGCGCGCCGGTATCCAAGAAGCGCGTCTGGTTCGATGCGCGCACCCAGTTGCCGATTTCGATGGTGTCCTTCGACCGGCGCGGCGAGCCGTACCGTTCCTTTGACGGCGCCTACGGCCTGTACGAGGCCGACGGCAAGGCGTTCATGGACGGCAAGCACCCGTACTGGTCATGGGGCCATGTCCACGCCTTCGACCTCCAGACCGGCAACATGACGCGGCTGGAGCAGGTGCGTGCCGTCTCCGGCGGGCATTCGACCCGGGTCAACGACACCGGAATCTACGAGAAATACCTCACCAACGCCGCCCTGATGCATCTGGGTAGCGTCTGAGCGGCGTCTGCAAGCGGAAAAACTACCCGAGCGGGTAGCGGTTTGAAGGGGAGGGGCGCTTAGTCTCTTTAAAAATGCGGCGTGCCGGCATGGACGGACCGCAGCGGACAACGAGTGGTAACGATGGAGGAGACCATCATGCCGAACTCAGGCAAAACGCGGCCTGCCCCGGGCCGCGCGCGGTACCAGCCCCCGACTCGCAGCAAAATTCTGGAGATCCGTTGATGAGCGTCGCTCGTGAAGATTTGGCCGTGGCCGAAGCCCCGGCGCGGACCGCGGCGGCCGTCAACGCCTCCGCATCGCCCGCCGCCGCCGGCAAGCTGATCAATATCGACAACGGCGGCACCCTGACCGACATCTGCGTCATCGACGGCGAGCGCGTCTACCGCACCAAGACCGTCACCACCCCTTACGACTTGTCCAAGTGCCTGTTCGACGGCCTGGTCAAGGCCTCGAAGCTGATTTATGGCCAGGAGGATCCGCTGGCCCTGCTGCTGTCCACCGAATACATCCGCTATTCCACGACCCAGGGCACCAATGCCCTGGTGGAGCGCAAGGGCCCGCGCCTGGGCCTGATCCTCGGCGGCGGCCTGGGCATGAAGGATCTGCAGGCCGATGCGCAGCAGCGCGGACTGTTCGCCAGCTTGGTCGGCAGCCGCGTCGAAACGCTGGACCCTGCCCTCGACGGCGAAGCCTTTGAAGCCGCCGCGGTGCGCGCGGTGACGACGCTGTCCTCGGGCGGCGCCAACCGCGTCGTCGTCGCCTATGGCGGCACCGCCCGCGACGACGGCGAAGCGAAGCTGAAGAAGCTGCTGCTGCGCAAGTTTCCGCCGCAGCTGCTCGGCGCCCTGCCGATCCTGTATTCGCACGAGATCGTCGACGACGCCAACGACGTGCGCCGCGCCTGGACCGCGCTGTTCAACGCCTTCCTGCATCCGGCGATGGAGCGTTTCCTCTACAACGCCGAGCACAAGCTGCGCGAGTACCGCGCGCGCAACCCGCTGCTGATCTTCCGCAACGACGGCCATTCGGCGCGCGTCGCGCGCACCATCGCCATCAAGACCTACAGCTCCGGGCCACGCGGCGGCGCCGAGGGCGCCAAGGCCCTGGCCGCGCATTACGGCTTCAAACGCCTGCTGTCGATGGACGTGGGCGGCACCACCACCGACATCGGCCTGGTCGAGGACGGCGTGGTCCGCGCCCATGCCCGCGGCAAGGTCGAAGGGGTGGAAACCTCGTTCCCGCTGTGCGACGTGGTCAGCGCCGGTGTCGGCGGCAGTTCGATCATCAAGGTCGAGGGCAAGGCCATCAAGGTCGGCCCGGAGAGTGTCGGCGGCGCGCCCGGCCCGGCCTGCTTCGGCCTCGGCGGCAAGGAGGCGACGATGACCGACGCCTTCCTGCTGATGGGGCTGCTCGACCCGGCTTCCTACTTCGGCGGCGAACTGAAGATCGACGTCCAGCGGGCCCGCGCCGCCATCGGCGAGAAGGTGGCCAGGCCCCTGGGACTGAGCGAGGAGGGGGCGGCGCAGGCGATGGAAGACGCCTGGGTGGGGAAAATCGCCGCCAGCCTCAAGGGCTATGCGCCGGTCACGCCGGACACGGTGCTGGCCGCCTTCGGCGGCGCCGGGCCGTTCGTGGTGTGCAAGGTGGCCGATGCCATCGGCGTGAAGAAGGTCATCATTCCAGGCCTGGCGGCGGTGTTCTCCGCCTTCGGCATCGGTTTCTCCGACATCGCCCACCGCTTCGAGGCGCCACTGCGCAGCAACGACGCGGCCGGCCTGGAAGCCTGCCGCAGGGAGCTGCTGGAGCGCGCGCGCCGCGCCATGTTCGGCGAGGGTGCCGAGCTGGACGAGTGCGACATCGAGGAAAGCCTGCAGGTGGTCGATGCCGGCGGCGAACGCAGCTTGCCGTTGAACAACGGCAAGGGCGAGGTGCCGGCCCAGGGGCGCGTCACGCTGGCCCTGCAGGCGGTGAAGCCGATCAGCCACGCGAGCCTGTCCGGCGGCTTCGGCAAAAACTCCAAGGCCGCGGTCAGCAAGGGCAGGCGCGCCACCCTGGCCGGCGACTTGCCACTGTACCGGGTGGAGGAACAGCCGGCCGGCGCCGGCGCCGCCGGGCCGGCGGTGCTGGAAGAGGCCTTCTTCACCTGCCGCATCGAATCCGGCTGGCGCTTCGAGATCAATGAAGCCGGCGACATCCTGCTCAGCCGCGGCTGAGCGGACCCAACGAGTGCTCCCATGAATGTCCTGATCACCGAATATCTGCGCATCAACCTCGACACCGAGAACTACGAGTGCCGCCGCTGCGGCAAGGTGCTGGTCTCGGCCCGCGACAATTACAAGCGCGGCCTGCTGGTCTACGACCGCGACCCCCGCGAAATCCACAAGCCGCTGCTCGACACCGGCAAGTACGAGCGCACCTACTCGCCCAACCCGCAGTGGTGCCGCATCCTCGAATACTACTGCCCGCAGTGCGGCACGATGATGGAGGTGGAATACGTGCCGCCGGGCCATCCGCCGCTGCGCGACATCGAGCTGGACATCGACGCCCTCAAGGCGCAGTGGAAAGACCGCCAGGAGGTGAAGGAGTCGCCGACCGGGCCGGTGCCGCCGCGGCGCGTGCACAGCCACCACGGCCACAGTCATTGAATACACGCCTGCCGGCCCCCGGGCCGGCCGCGCCGTCGGCCTGAGCGCCGACCTAGAGGATAGAGACAATGAAACGAGTTTCGGTAGACATCGGCGGCACCTTCACCGACTGCTTCGTCGTCTGGGACGAGCGCAGCATCGGCGGCAAGGCCCTCACCACCCATCACAACCTGGCGCTGGGATTCAATGAGGCGCTGGCCGACGCCTGCCAGCAGCTCGGCGTCGAGGTGGGCGAACTGCTGTCCCAGGTCGATTCGGTGCGCTACGCCACGACCCTGGGCACCAATGCGCTGATCGAGCGCAAGGGGCCGCGCATCGGCCTGCTCGTCACCGCCGGCTTCAAGAGCACCATCCCGCTGTCGCGCGCCCGCGGCTACGGCGAAGGCTTGCCGGAAGAGCGGCAGATGGACATTCCCAACGCGCGGCGCCCCGAGCCGATCGTGCCGATCCCGATGATCCGCGAGGTGCGGGAGCGGGTCGACTACCTCGGCCGGGTGTTCCTGACGCTGGACGAGGACGACGTGCGCCTGCGCATCCGCCAGCTGGTGGACGCCGGCGCCGAGGCTCTGGTGGTGCTGTTCACCAACAGCGTGGTCAATCCCGAGCACGAGCTGCGGGTGCGCGAGATCTTCCTCGAGGAGTATCCCGGGCATCTGCTCGGCGCGGTGCCGATGCTGCTGTCGCACCAGGTCGCCGGCCGCAAGGGCGAGTACGCCCGCGGCACCTCGACCATCATGGACGCCTTCCTGCACGCCACCATGTATCACGGCCTCGGCACGCTGGAGCTGAACCTGCGCAGCCAGGGTTACGACAAGCCGATGCTGGTCAACCACAACTCCGGCGGCATGGCCCAGCTCAACTCCACCGATGCCCTGCAGACGGTGCATTCCGGGCCGGTGTCGGGCATCGCCGCCAGCGAGCACCTGATGCACCAGACCGGCCTGGGCAACGTCGTCGCCACCGATATGGGCGGCACCAGCTTCGACATCGGCATCGTGGTCCACGGCGGCGTCAAATATTACGACTTCAACCCGGTGATCGACCGCTGGCTGGTATCGATCCCGATGGTGCACCTGGTCACCCTGGGCGCCGGCGGAGGGTCGATCTGCTCCTACGAGCGCATGTTCAAGACGGTGAAGGTGGGGCCGGAGAGCGCCGGCTCCGATCCCGGACCGGCCTGCTACGACCGCGGCGGCCTGCGGCCGACCGTGACCGACGCCGACCTGCTGCTCGGCTACCTCGATCCGGCCAACTACGCCTCCGGCCACATCAAGCTCAATCCGCGCCGCGCCAAGCAGGCCTTCGAGGACCATCTTTGCGACGAGCTGGACCTGGACCTGGTGGAAACCGCCAAGCTGATCAAGCGCACCGTCGACGCCAACATGGCCAACGGCATCGCCACCGAGCTGCGCACGCGCGGCTATGAGCCGAAGGAATTCACCATCCTGGCCTACGGCGGCAACGGCCCGCTGCACGCCTGCGGCATCGCCGAGGTGCTGGGCGTGGACCGGGTGCTGGCGCCGCCGTTCTCGTCGGTGTTCTCCGCCGTCGGCGCCGGCAACATGAACCAGATGCACATCCACGAGATCAGCAGCTGGACCGTGCTGTTCGACGCCAACACCAGGGCCTTCTTCTCCGATTACGAGGCGTTCAACCGCAACGTCGAGGAACTGGAGCGGCGCGGCCGCGAGGACCTGCTGCGCCAGGGCTTCGCCGCCCAGGACATCCGCTACCGCCTGGAGCTGGACATGCGCTACGGCAACCAGCGCGTGCAGACGGCGGTGGTGACCGACATCAGCCGGCTCAAGGGGCAGGGCGACGTGCTGCGCCTGATCGACCAGTTCCACACCCGCTACGGCGAGCGCTTCGGCGAGGGCAGCCAGTCGCCGGAGGCGGGGGTGCGCATCAACACCTTGCGCGTCTGCTCCTATGTTGAACAGACCACGGTGCAGTTCTCCGGCATCCAGGACCCGGGCGGCACCGGCAGGACGGTCGAGCCGATCGGCACCCGCAGCTGCCATTTCGTCGGCCACGACAAGCCGCTGGAAACCCGCCTGTACGACGAGCGGGCCCTGGCCGAAGGCACCCGCATCCAGGGCCCGGCCCTGGTCACCACGCGCGCCACCACCTACCTGGTCGAGCCGGGCTGGCGGTATTACGCGGCGGCGCAGGGCGCCGTCTGGTTTACGCGGGGCGGACACTGATGAGTGGTCGGTTGCCGGTTCCCGACAACCGGCGGCTGGCAACCAACGACTTTTTTTGGAGCTTCACATGAATGAACCCCTGAACAAGAAGGCCCTGCCCAAGGAAGAGCAGGCGGTGCTGGACCGCTTCCTGGCCGACAACCGCCTGTTTCTCGGGCCCGACCCGGAGATCATGCGCAACCACGCCCTGGCGCCGCGCACCGAGGAGGAGGACCGGGTCCTGAAAAAAGGCCTGGACGCGCACCAGGTGCACCACATCCGCGGCCTGATCAATGCCGCGCTGTCGGAAGCCTTCCAGATGGTGAACCAGATGGGCGCCGCCCCCGGCGCCAAGTGGGGCGACCTGGTCACCGGCATCTACACCACCTCCGGCGACCTGGCGATGATCGCGCCGCACGGCATCATCGCCTTTGCCGCCTGCTGCTTCTATCCGATCAAGTTCATCAACAAGTACTGGATGAACGACCCCACCGTGGGGGTGAAGGATGGCGACGGCTTCATCCACAACGATGCGCGCTACGGCGGCATCCACAACACCGACCAGTCGATGATGATGCCCTTGTATTACAAGGGCGAGCTGGTGTGCTGGCTGTCCTCCACCATCCACGAGGGCGAGAACGGCGCCTGCGAGCCGGGCGGCATGCCGGCGGCGGCGGAGAGCAAGTACGACGAAGGGATCAAGATGTCGCCCTTCAAGGTGGTCGAGAACTTCCAGATCAAACGCGACCTGCTGACCTTCCTGCAGAACTCGGTACGCGATCCCAAGCTGCAGCTGGAGGATATGAAGGTCAAGCTGCATGCGGTGATCCGCCTGCGCGAGCGCATCGTGGCGATCCTCGACCAGTACGGCCGCGAAGCCCTGGTCGGCACCCTGCGCAGCCATCTGGAGGATGTCGAGACCGAGATGCGCCGGCGCATCCGCGAGCTGCCCGACGGCACCACCCGCGTCAACGCCTTCATGGACTCCTCGCTGCGTGAGAACTGCATGCAGAAGATCACCCTGGCGCTGACCGTCAAGGGCGACCGCATGATCCTCGATTTCCGCGGCACCGCGCCGCAGTTCCTCAACCGTGCGGTCAACACCAACATCGCCTCGTTCAAGGCGGCGCTGTGCACCGGCTTGCTGCAGAACATCTGGCCGGACCTGCCGCACACCATGGCGGTGCTGTCGCCAATCGAGATCATCAGCGACCGCAACTCGATCATCGACGCCGAAGGCGAAATGCCGCAGGCGATGAGCCTGATGCCGCTGTTCAAGGCCTGCGTCATCTGGACCATCCCGATGAACAAGCTGAACTACAGCCTGCCGCACCGCTACTCGGCGGTGATCGCGCAGCAGTACGACCAGGCGGCGACCTTCATCTATGGCGGCCTGACCCAGCACGGCGACGTCACCGGCAACTTCTGCGGCGACATCAACGGCATGGGACAGGGCGCGCGCTCCGACGCCGACGGCGAGCATTCCGTCTCGCCGGTGTTCGGCTTCATGGCCGACTCCGGCGAGCACGAGATCAACGAGGAGGACACGCCGATCATCCGTCTCGGCGCGCAGCGCCTGGCCAAGGACCGCATCGGCTTCGGCAAGTACCGCGGCGGCATGGGCTACGAGCAGATCGCCACGGTGCGCGACTCCAACCTGTGGGGCTTCATGACCGGCTGCGAGGGCTCGCTGTTCTCCTCCGCCCAGGGCCTGTTCGGCGGCTACTCCTGCCCGTCCTACCAGCTGTGCAAGATCAAGGGCATCAACATCTTCGAGGAGCTGCGCAACAACCCGAAGCTGATCGACGAGTGGGACATCGTCAAGCTGATGAACGAGCGGCCGATTGCGGGCGGCAAGTACACCAGCCAGGACATGGGCATGACCTTCGAGCTGTGCCAGGAAGGCGAGATCTACATGATCTGCCAGGGCAGCGGCGGCGGCTACGGCGACGTGCTGGAGCGCGATCCCGAGCTGGTGATGAAGGATCTGCGCGAGGACCTCATGTCGCACGACATCGCCCGCGACATCTACAAGGTGGTCTACGACGAGGCGACCCTGATCGTCGACGTCGAGGCCACCGAGGCGGCGCGCAACGCCTACCGCAGGGAGCGCATCGCGCGCGGCAGGCCGTTCGACCAGTTCTGCAAGGACTGGGTCAAGCCCGAGCCGCCGGCGGCGCTGCCGTACTTCGGCAGCTGGGACGACACCAGGGTGATCTACGCCAGCAGCGCCGGCCAGCGCATCAAGATGGACTCCGACAAGCTGCAGGGCGTGTTCATGCTCAATCCCAAGGATCTGCGCATCGCCGAGCTGGAAGCCCAGGTCGACTCCCTGCGCGGTCAACTGGACGACTGCAACAAAGGCAAGAAGAACTGAGCCATTCCGCAACGAAGGGAGGAGAGAGATGACCGACTACGGCAAGGCATTCCGCCTCGACGGCAAGACCGCCCTGGTCAGCGGCGGCGCGCGCGGTATCGGCGCGGCGATCGCCGAGGCGCTGGCCCAGGCCGGCGCCAGCGTGATGGTCACCGACCTGCTGGAGCGCCCGGGACAGGAAACGGTGGAGCGCATCCGCCGCGTCGGCGGCGAAGCGGCGTTCTTCCAGCACGATGTGACCAACGAGGACCAGTGGCAGGCGGCGATCGCCGCCGCCGAGAAGACCTTCGGCCCGCTGGAAGTCCTGGTCAACAACGCCGGCATCGAGACCGCGGCGCTGCTGAGCCAGTGCGAGCTGGCCGATTTCAAGCGGGTGATGGAGGTCAACGTCAACGGCGTGTTCCTCGGCCTCAAGCACGCGGTGCGCGCGATGTCGCCCGGCGGCAGTTCCGGCCGCGCCGGCTCGATCATCAACATGTCGTCGGTCGCCGGCCTGATCGGCACTACCGGCCACATCTCCTACCATGCCTCGAAGGGCGCGGTGCGCGTCATGACCAAGGCCGCGGCGATCGAATGCGCGCAGCTCGGCACCGGCATCCGGGTCAATTCGGTGCACCCGGCCATCGTCGGCACCGAGATGGGCACCAATTTCATCAAGCACTTCGTCGACCTCAAGCTGGCCCCGGACTACGCCACGGCCGAGACCGCGTTCAAGGCGGCGCACCCGCTGGGCGGCTTCGGCGAGACCGCCGACGTGGCCAGCGCGGTGCTGTACCTGGCCTCGCCGGCGTCGAAATGGGTCACCGGCACGGAGCTGGTGCTGGACGGCGGCTACACCGCCGCCTAGGGCCTTGGGACGCCGATGGCCGCACTGACCGAACGCCTCGCCGCCAGCGGCCATGGCCTGTGGCTGGATTACGGCGCTTACGCCGGCCGGCTGCTGGCCAACGGCGCCGCGCCCTGGCTCGACGTGGATGCGGCCAGCGGCTGGCTGCGCAAGGCGCAGAGCCTGCTCAAGTCCGACGTGGTCAGCCTGCCGGTCGCCGCGGTCGCCGCCGACTGGCTGCGCGCGCATCCCGAGCTGGTCGGCGCCATGGCGGCCAAGCGCCGCAACGTCTTTGCCCTGAAGACCCTGCTCGCCGACGAGGGCTTGCGCGCCCACCTGGCGACCCTGGCCCTGGTGCTGCGCGCCAGCTTCGCCGGCGCGCCGCTGGTGCTGGCCCTGCCTTCACCGCGGCTGTGGGTGACGCTGGCCCACGCCCAGGCCCACGCCGGCGAGACGGCCGAGGTCGACGCCGACGCGGTGGACGGTGCCGCCGCCTATGTCGCCGATTTTCTGCGCGGCTTCGCCGAAGCCGGACTCGACGGGCTGCTGCTGGAGGAAAGCGGCGAGACGGAGCCGGCGTCGGCGGAGGATTTGCAGCTGTACCAGGCGGTGTTCAACGTCGCCGCGCATTACCGCTGGGAGACGGGTCTGCGCCTGCCGCTGGGCCGCTGCGCCGCCGCCACGGGCCTGGGCTTCGTCCTGGCGCCGCAGGCGGTCGCCGGCGCCAGGCTCGGCTTGCGGGTGCCGGCGGCGTTCTGGGACGGTGCGCCGCCTCCGGGCTGTCCGGACGGGGGATTCCGCTTCGCCGAGATTCCGGCCGGGGCCAGCCCGGAAGGGGTGCTCGAGCGGCTGGCGGCCTTGCGTTGAACGCGCCGTAAAGGGGAAGGGATGCACGAATACCGCATGGAGCATCTGTTTTCATACAACGCCGGCCTCAGGCCGCCGGAAGTGATCGCGCCCCTGCCGGAAGGCGCGCGCGCCACCTTCCACATCACCGGCGGCACCATCCGCGGCCGGCGCCTCAACGGCCGCTTGCAGGCCGCCGGCGCCGACTGGTTCCTGCTGCGCCGCGACGGCGTCGGCCAGCTCGACGTGCGCGCCACGCTGGAATCCGACGACGGCGCCCTGATCTACGCCAGCTATCCCGGGCTCGCCGACTTCGGCGAGGACGGCTACGAGCGCTTCCTGCGCGGCGAGCTGCCGAAGACCGTGAAGCTGCGCACCACGCCGACCCTGCGCACGGCGCACCCCGATTACCAATGGCTGCACCGCCTGCTCTGCGTGGGCGTCGGCGAGGCCGATCTCGAGAAGCTCGAAGTGTCCTACGACGTCTACGCGGTGCGTTAGCCGGAGAAATTTGCGATGGTCAAGGAAGGAGAGCTGCTGTGGACCCCGCGCCCCGAGTTCGCGGCGAACTCGAACCTGGCGCACTACATGACCTGGCTGAGGCAGACCCGCAAGCTCGATTTCAAGGATTACGAGGCACTGCGCCACTGGTCCGTGACCGAGATCGAGGACTTCTGGGCCTCGATCTGGGATTACTTCAAGGTGCAGTCCGAGCAGCCCTATCAGCGCGTGCTGGACCGGCGGGTGATGCCGGGCGCGAAGTGGTTCGAAGGCTCGCGCCTGAACTACGCCGAGCACCTGTTGCGGGCGGAAGCGGCCAAGGGCGACGCGCCGGTATTCCATCACCTGTCGGAGAACCGCGCGCTGGCGCGGATGAGCTGGAACGAAATGGGGCGGCAGGTGCGCATCCTGGCGACGCAGCTGCGCGCGCTGGGCGTGGTGCCGGGCGACCGCGTCGTTTCCTACATGCCGAACGTGCCGGAGACGGCGATCGCGATGATGGCGACCACGGCGATCGGCGCGGTGTGGTCCTCGGCCGCGCCCGAGTTCGGCGTCAAGACCGTCACCGAGCGCTTCAGCCAGATCCAGCCCAAGGTGCTGTTCGCGGCGGACGGCTACCGCTTCGGCGGCAAGGACTTCAAGCGCGAAACCGAGGTGCGCAGCATCATCGCCGAGCTGCCGACCCTGGAACGGGTGGTGTGGCTGCCATACCTCGATCCGCAGGGCGAGGTGCCGCAAAGCCTGCCCAAGGCCATGTCCTGGCGGCGGCTGATGGACCGCGAGCCGGTGCCGCGCGACAGGTTCCGCTATGAGCGGGTCGACTACGACCATCCCTTGTGGATCGTCTTTTCCTCCGGCACCACAGGTCTGCCCAAGGCCATCGTCCACAGCCACGTCGGCGTGCTGGTCGAGCACCTCAAGCTGATGCACTTCCACCTCGGCCTGAAGCCGGACTCGGTGATGTTCTTCTACAGCACCACCGGCTGGATGATGTGGAACCTGCTGCTGGCGGCGCTTCTCACCGGCGCCGGCGTGGTGCTGTACGACGGCAACCCGGCCTGGCCCGACCTCGACCTGCTGTGGAAGCTGGCGGCCGACTGCGGCGTGACCTCGTTCGGCGCCAGCCCGACCTACGTGCAGATGATGGAGAAGGCCCGGCTCAAGCCGATGGAGAGCCACGACCTGTCGCGGCTGGAGTCCATCGTCGTCGCCGGCGCGCCGTCGACGCCGGAGACCTTCGACTGGTTCTACCGCTGCGTCAAGAAAGACCTGTGGGTCACCTCGCAGTCGGGCGGCACCGAGCTGTGCAGCGGCTTCGTCGGCGCCTCGCCGCTGCTGCCGGTCCACGCCGGCGAGATCCAGACGCGCATGCTGGGCATGGACGTGCACTCGTGGAGCGACGACGGCAAGGAACTGGTCGACCAGGTCGGCGAGCTGGTGGCGACCAGCCCGTTCCCGTCGATGCCGATCCGCTTCTGGAACGACACCGGCGGCAAGCGTTATCGCGAGTCCTACTTCGAGGTGTTCCCCGGGGTATGGCGCCACGGCGACTTCATCAAGATCAACCAGCGCGGCGGCTGCTACATCTACGGCCGTTCGGACTCCACGCTGAACCGCTACGGCGTGCGCATCGGCACCGCCGAAATCTATCGCGCGGTGGAGCAGGTGGAGGAAGTGGCGGACAGCCTGATCGTCTGCTGCGAGCTGCCGGGCGGACATTTCTTCATGCCGCTGTTCGTCAAGCTCAAGCCGGGCTTCGCCCTCGACGACGGGGTGCGCAACCGCATCGCGGCCAAGCTGCGCGAGGACTGCAGCCCGCGCCACGTGCCGGACCGCATGTACGCGGTGGAGGCGGTGCCGTACACCCTGACCGGCAAGAAGATGGAAGTGCCGGTGCGCAAGATCCTGATGGGCTGGCCGCTGGAGAAGGCCGCCAGCCGCGACGCGATGATGAATCCCGAAGCCATCGACTACTTCGTGCGCTTCGCCCAGGAATCGATCGACTACCAGTGGCGCCCGGCCGATCCGCAAACCGCCGTAGTGCGCTGAGGAGGAGAACCCGAATGAAACGAGTACAGAACAAGGTCTGCGTGGTCACCGGCGCCGCCCGCGGCCTGGGCCTGGCGGCGGCCGAGGCGCTGGCGCGCGAGGGTGGGCGGGTGCTGCTGACCGACGTGGACCGCGCCGCCGGCGAAGCGGAAGCCGCCCGCCTCAACGGCCTGGGCTATGCCGCGAAGTTCATGGCGCAGGACGTGACGCAGGAGGCGCAGTGGAACGAGGTGCTGGATCGCGCCGCCGCGGCCTGGAGCGCGCCGCTGGACGTGCTGGTGAACAACGCCGGCATCGCCGCCCTCGCCGACGTGGAGAAGGAAAGCCTGGCGCATTGGCGCAAGACCCTGGCGGTGAACCTGGACGGGGTGTTCCTCGGCACCCAGGCCGCCATCGCGCGGATGAAAGGGCGGGGCGGCTCCATCGTCAATATCGCCTCGATCGAGGGGCTGCAGGGCGAGCAGCTGATCCCGGCCTACAACGCCAGCAAGGGCGGGGTGCGCATCTTTACCCGCTCCGCCGCGATCCACTGCGCCCGCGCCGGCTACAACATCCGCATCAACAATGTCTGTCCCGGCTTCGCCGAGACGCAGATGGTGGCGGGGGCCCTGGCCACGCTTTCGCCGGAGGACGCGCAGGCCTTCGCCGGGCGCACCCTGGCGCGCATCCCGATGGGCCGCTTCGCGCGGCCCGACGAGATCGCCCAGGCCGTGCTGTTCCTGGCCTCGGACGAATCCAGCTACGTGACCGGCTCGGACCTGGTCGTCGACGGCGGCATGACGGCCTGAGCTTCGCCCAGGCAACGAACACTTGAGGAGACAAGCAATGAGCAAAAAGCCCGTGGTCATCTACGGCGTCACCGGCTACACCGGCCGCCTCGTCGCCGAATACCTGCGCGAATACCGCGTGCCCTTCATCGCCGCCGGCCGCGACGGCAAGCGCGTCAAGGAAGTGATGGACAAGGTGCCCGGCATCGAGAACGCCGACTACGAGATCGCCGAGGTCAAGCACACCACCGAGGACCTGACGCGGCTGTTTAAGGGCGCCCAGGTGGTGTGCAACATGGTCGGCCCGTTCATGAAATACGGCCCGGAGGCGGTGGAGGCCTCGCTCGCCGCCGGCTGCCACTACACCGACACCAACGGCGAGCAGAACTGGATGATGCACTGCGAGGAGACCTGGGGGAGGAAATTCGCCGAGCGCAATCTCCTGCTCACCCCCGGCATCGCGCAGATGTACACCACCGGCGAAATCGCCGCGAACATCTGCCTGGAGACGCCGGGCCTGGACACCCTGGATATCCTGGTGCTGTGGAAGGGCTTCCCCACCTACGCCTCGACCCAGACCATCTTCAGCATCCTCACCTCCAACTTCTTCTACCTCGACCAGAACCAGTACGTGCAGTGGTCGCCTTTCGCCAAGGCCGAGGTGCAGGTGCCGGGCCAGCACGCCGTGGCGATGGCGCTGCCCTGGGGCGGTACCGCCCACCCGGTGTGGTTCAAGAACGATCCGCGCGTGGCCAACTGCCGCGCCATGGGCGGCGTGTTCGAGCGCACGGTGATGGACGGCGTGGTGCAGATCACCAGCGTGGTGGAAGAGCAGATCAAGAAGATGCCGAAGGAGCAGCAGGAGAAGGCGCTGTCCGACATGGCGGCGAGCCTGCAGGCCGGCATGCCGCCGCGCGAGAACCCGCGCATCAACATCTCGGTCGACTCGGTGCATGCCAGCGGCCCGCTCGGCCACGTGCACTGCGTGATCCATGGCAATTGCAACTACAAGCAGACCGGGCTGCTGCAGGCCTATGCCGCCTACCACCTGCTGCAGGCGCCGCCCAAGCGCTACGGCTTCGCCTCCGGCTGCCAGGCTTTCGGCCATCGCGAGCTGCTCGGTGTGCTGCAGAGCTTCGGCCTGGTCAGCAAGCCGGTGGTGACCAGCAACGTCTGGTAAAGCGGGCGTGATGCCGCGGGGTTTGCCGCCGTCCCGCCGCGGGGCGGCGGTGCCCTGGCGTTCATGCCGGCACCGGCGGTCGGGCCGGCCAATGGGGGCGCAGGGCCGGATCGGGTAGAGTCTGGATCGACCAATACCAGATCCGCGGGCGGCGCATCCGGCGTCCGGACCGCGGGGACCCGGGGAGATCCGTTCATGTCCAATGGTTTTCGCGGCGCCGGATGGGCCGGCCTGATCCTGCTCGGCATCGCCGGATGCACCGGCAGCAGCGCGCCGGCGACCGATCCGCCGGCAGGTGGCGCCGCCGTCGCGGCGGCGCAGTGCGGCCCCGGCTCCCTGCCGGAGACCGGCCTGCAGGGCGAAGTGCCGCTGGCGGACCGCAACAGCGGCCGCAACCAGCAGGGCTACCGCTGCAATCTCGAGCTGGTGGGCCAATACCAGGGCCCCGGCGCCAGTGTGGTCAGCCCGTCCACCGGCAAGTGCGCCTACATGTCCACCGGGGGCACCCTGCTGGACCCGCTGCAGGCGGCGGAGCCCGATCCGGGCGTGCTGGTCGTCGATGCCGGCAACACGGCGCAGCCGGTGCTGGCGGCCAACCTCACCGGCCCGTCGATGCTGATCGGCACCTGGGAGTCGCTGAAGGTCAACGAGCCGCGCAAGCTGCTGGGCGGCGTCGCCGTCGGCGGCCTGGTCGGCGCCGGCTTCTTCGATGTTTACGACATCTCCGACTGCGCCCACCCGGCGCAGCTCAACGGCCTCGGCGGCACCGGCCTGGAACTGCCCGACAACGTGCTGGGCCATGAAGGCAACTGGTCCCCCGACGGCAAGACCTACTGGGCCACCGGCACCGCGGCCGGTTCGATCACCGCCATCGACGTCAGCAACCCGGCCTCGCCGCAGATCGTCTTCACCGGCCTGGCCGGCTTCCCCGCCAACCACGGCGTGGAGCTGACGCCCGACGGCAATACCCTGTACCTGGCGACCTGCCTGCCGGGCGGCGTGCAGATCCTCGACGTCAGCGACGTGCAGGGCCGCAAGGCCGCGCCGCAGATCCGCCAGATCGGCGCGGTGACCTGGAACCAGTTCAGCTGCGGCCAGCACGCGCTGCCGGTGAGCTGGGCCGGCAAGCCGTACCTGGTCGCGCCCGACGAGTTCGACTCCGAGGGCATTCACATCGTCGATATCTCCGACCCGGCGCAGCCGAAGGTCGTCAAGCAGATCCAGCTCGAGATCCAGTTGCTGAAGAACGCCCAGCTGCGCGCCAACGATGTGTCCGGCGACGGCGCCTTCGGCTACGAATCGCACTACTGCACGGTGGACCGCGTCACCGACCCCACGGCGCTGGCCTGCGGCTACTTCCAGTCCGGCATCCGCGTATTCGACGTGCGCAATCCGCTGCAGCCGCGCGAGATCGCCTACTTCAACCCGCCGGCGCAGACCGGCAAGGGCCTGAGCCTGCAGCACTCGCTGCACGCCTGGATCGGCGGCGCGCTGCCGACCATTTCCGACCTCTACACGTCCGACTCCGGCCCCACCGTCGGCACCGGCAGCATCGATGCGCGCTATGTCGGCGACTTCGTGGCGCAGCTGCCTTCGCTGCTCGCCAGCCTCGGCACCGGCCCGGTGTCGGGCAACCTCAGCGCCGACTGGTGCAGCTCGCCGCCGCGTTTCGTCGGCGACCAGCTGTGGGTGACCTGCATGGACAACGGCTTCCTGGCGCTGAAGTTCACCAACGGCGCCTATCCGCTGCAGTGAAGCCGCGCCCGCTGGCCGGCGCCGTCCTGCTGCTGCTGGCCGGCGCAGGGCTCGCCCTGGCCGGCAGCCGCCTCATCGCCGGCGCGGCGCCGCAGCGACCGCCGGCGCCCGGCCCGGTCGACATCGGCTTCGCCCAGGCCATGCGCGGCCACCACGACCAGGCGGTGGTGATGACGCAGATCCTGCTCGGCGGCGGCAGCACCAGGCTGGCCAGCCTGGCGCGAACCATCCAGACCGACCAGCTGATCGAGATCGGCCAGATGAAGGGCTGGCTGCTGCTGTGGAACAAGCCGCTGCTGCCCAGCCGCGCCGGCATGGACTGGATGCTGCTGGGCCGCACCCCGCCCGACGCGGCGCTGACCCGCTATCTCGCCGATTGCCGCGCCAGCTCCGGCGGCATGCCGGGCCTGGCCAGCAGCGAGGAGCTGAACCGCCTGCGCGCGCTGGACGGCGGGGAGCGGGACCGGCTGTTCCTGGAACTCATGCTGCGCCACCACCAGGGCGCGCTGCCGATGGCGCACTTCGCCGCACGCAACGCCGAGACCGCCGCGGTGCGCACCCTGGCGGCGCAGATCGAAGTGCAGCAGGCGCAGGAGCTGGGGGCAATGGCGCTGCTGCTGCGCGGCACCTGACGCGGCGCGGACCGGCCTGCCGGATTCAGAGTTTCTCGACGGTGACCGCCATCGCGGCGGTCGGCGCCTGCTCCGGCCAGTGGCGGTAGTTCAGCACCTGGCCGTCGCGGCGCACTTGCGCGACCTTGTCCAGGTCCAGCTCGGCGAGGATCCAGCCAGGCTGGTTGAGGCGGCCCTGTGCGACCACGCCGTCGGCCGGGAAGCCGTGGTCGGGCGGGCCATAGACCGCGGCGGCGCCGACGTTGACGTCCACCGCCGGCGACCAGGGCGCTTCGCCGACCAGGGGCGAGAGCAGGGTGTAGCACTGGTTCTCCAGTGCGCGGGCCTGGGCGGCGACGCGCACGCGATGGTAGCCGGCCTCGGCGTCGGTGCAGGACGGCACCAGCAGCAGCTCGGCGCCGGCCTCGGCCAGGGCGCGGGCCGGCAGGGGAAACTCGGCGTCGTAGCAGATCTGCACGCCGATGCGGCCGAGCGCGGTGTCGAACAGCTTCAGCTCGCCCGCGGCAGTGATGCTCCAGCGCTCGCGCTCGAAGCGCGTCATCACGCGCTTGTCCTGGAAGCCGGCCTTGCCGTCCGGCGTGAGCAGCCAGGCGCGGTTGTGGAAGCGGCCATCCTCCACCAGCCAGGGGAAGCTGCCGGCGAGCAGGTGGACGCCGTGGCGCCGCGCCAATTGCTGGTGCAGCTCCAGGTAGTCTTCGCGCAACTTCTGCAGTTCGTGCAGCTGGGCGGAGAGATCGCCATATACCGCCGGCGCGAACATTCCGGCCAGCGCCATGGCGGCGTACTCGGGAAACACCAGCAGCACCGCGCCCTGCGCGGCCGCCTCGGCGGCCCACTGCGACAGGCCGGCGGCGGCCTCGGCCCAGGAGGCCGGCTGGCTCACCGGGTACTGCGCGACGGCGGCGCGGAATCTTTTCATGCCGGGCTCATGCGCCGTGCCGCAGGTCGCGCAGCCAGAAGGTCATCGGCTTGGGCGTGGAGACGGTCTCGCCGATGTCGGGCCAGGAAAAGCTGGTGACGATTTCCGGCGCCTTGCGGTAGCCGCGGCGGGCCCAGAAGGCGTCGTTGGGGACGTACTCGGGCGGACGGCGCGGGTGCTCGTCGGGTCGGTCGACGGCGCAGAAGGCGCAGACCGACAGTCCCAGGCCGCGCGCGTGCGCTTCGCGCAGCTCGAAGAACTTCACGCCCAGGCCGCGGCCGCGGAAATCGCGCAACAGCAGCGACTCGCCGAAATAATCGATGGCGCCGATGTCATGGCCGCTGTCGCGGAACGGCTGCTGCGCCTCGGCGCCGGCCTCGGCCAGCGGCAGCACGGTGGAGGCGCCGATGCAGTCGGCGCCGGCCCAGACCAGGATCGCCAGGCTGCGCGGGCAGCGCACGTAGGTGTCCAGGTACTTGCGCTCGTACTCGCGCGAGCCCTCGTACAGGTAGGGCCAGTCGCGGAATACGCGGATGCGCAGGTCGGCGAGGGCGTCGAGCTGACCGGCGATCTCCGCCCCGCGCAGCTGCTGGATGCGCAGTTCGGACACTAGAGCTTCTCCATGGGTAAATCGCGCCTGCGACGGAGGTCATTTTTGCGCAGTGCGAGTCGGACGGGGCGCGGCGTTGCTCGTCGCTCATTTAGTGGTACTAAGCTTCGCTCCCCGCGCCTTGCCTGGCGGGATTTTGGGCGGCAACGCAGGTGCGATTTACCCATGGAGAAGCTCTAGGCCCCCACCTGCTTCAGCCAGTCCTGCAGGTTGTAGTAGTTGGTCACGCGCGCCACCTTGCCGTTGCGGATCTCGAAGAAGGCGCCGCCCGGCAGCCGGTACTTCTGCCCGGTGGCCGGCGGCAGGCCTTCGTCGGTCCTTTTATAGGTGCCGAGCACGGTGAATTCAACGGCGGCGCGGCTGCCCTCGGCGTTGCTCATGACGACGATGTCGGCGATCTGCTCGCTGTAGCTGATGTTCATCCGCTCCATGAAGCGGGCGAAGGCGGCGCGCCCGGTCTCGCGCGCTCCCTGGTTGACGTCGTGGATGACGTCTTCGGTGAGCAGGCCGAGGAAGGTGTTCCAGTCGCCGGCGTTGAACGCGGCGTAGTAGCGCTCGAGCAGCTGCTGGGTGGCTTGCGACATGCGAATCTCCGAAATATGACGCCGGGAAGCGGGCTGCCATTTTAGTTCCGCCCGCGGCGGCGTAGTTGTGACCCGTCCCAGTGGCGCGCATCCGACACAGTTGAAGCGCACGGCGTGTTCGCTGCATAAGGTGCGCAAAGCCGGCGACCCGGCAAGGAGGAGACCGATGCGCAGAAATCAAGCCGTCATCCTGGCGCTGGGCATGGCCGTCTACGGCGCGTTGCTTCGGGCGGTGGCCGACGATCCGGCGCCGCCCGCGTCGGCGTCGCCGCCGCCGCCGAAATGCGAGGAAGCGCTGGTCAGCCCGGTCAGCGGCTATGCCGTCTGCGTCAAGCCGCCGGGCGCGCCGGTGGACCCGCCGCCGCCACGCCCCTCCGCCGGCCAGGCTCCCGCGCCGAATCCACCGCCGCGATGAACCGGCGTGGCGGCACCCTACGGCAGCTTGGCGTAGGCGGCGTCGAGATGGGCCTGGGTCTGTTCGATCAGGAAGCGGCGGAACGCCGCCGCCGCGGGCGAGAGCTGGCGGCGGCGCGCATGCACCACATTCCAGGTGCGCAGCAGCGGCAGGCCGTCGACGTTGAGGATGGCGATCTCGCCGCTGCGCAACTCCAGCGACAGCGTATGCAGCGACAGCAGGCTGACGCCGAGCCCGGCCATCACCGCCTGCTTGATCGTCTCGTTGCTGCCCATGGTGGTGATCTTGGCGGGCTTGAACAGATGGGCGCGGAACAGCTCCTCCAGCATGATGCGGGTGCCCGAGCCGTCCTCGCGCTGCAGGAAGGTGTCGCGGCGCAGCTCATGCATGTCGAGGCGGCGCAGGCCGGCGAGGCGGTGGCCGACCGGGCCGACCAGCACGTTGGGATTCTCGGCCAGCGGCTCGGACACCGTTTCAAGCTCGCCGGGCGGGCGGCCCATGATGGCCAGGTCGGTCTGGTTCTCGCGCAGCAGCTGCACCAGGGTCTCGCGGTTGCCGACGACGAAGCGCACCTCCACCCCCGGGTGGTGATGGGCGAACATCGCCAGCAGCTTGGGCGCGAAGTACTTGGCGGAACTGACCAGGCCGACGGTGATCGAGCCGCCGGACAGGCCGCGCAGGGCCTGCAGCGACTGCTCCGCGTCTTGCAGCTCGCCGAGGATGCGCGAGGCATGTTCGAGCAGGAAGCTGCCGGCCTCGGTCAGGGCCTTGTTGCGGCCGACCTTGTCGAACAGCGGCATGCCCACCGCTTCCTCGAGCTGGCGGATCTGCATCGACACCGCGGGCTGGGTCAGATGCAGGGTTTCGGACACGCGCGAGAAGTTCAGCTGGCGGGCGGCTTCGACGAAGACCTCCAGCTGCCTCAGGGTGAGCCGGCGCGACAGGTTCATGGCAGAACCATAAGCGATCGCTTAATGAATTAAAAGAAATATTTAATTTTTCTTTTAGATATATCCAACTAGTCTACGTGCAAGCTCCTACGACGAGGACTAGGCGATGCTCGCAACAGTACCCATGGCTGCCCCAGCAAAGAATTTGAACCCTGCCCAAAGCGTTTCCGGGAACAACAACGCCCGGTACAAGGCCGGCGTGCTGAAGTACAAGGAGATGGGGTACTGGCAGCCGGACTACCGGCCCCTGGAGACCGACCTGATCGCCATGTTCCGGATCACCCCGCAAGACGGGGTGGATGCGGAGGAGGCGGCGGCGGCGGTGGCCGGCGAATCCTCTACCGCGACCTGGACCGTGGTCTGGACCGACCGCCTGACCGCCTGCGAGCTGTACCGCGCCAAGGCCTACCGCGTCGATCCGGTGCCGAACACCGGCGCCGGCACGCGCACCGAGCAGCAGTATTTCGCCTACATCGCCTACGACCTGGACCTGTTCGAGCCGGGCTCGATCGCCAACCTCACCGCCTCGATCATCGGCAACGTGTTCGGCTTCAAGGCGATCAAGGCGCTGCGCCTGGAGGACATGCGCATCCCGGTGGCCTACCTGAAGACCTTCCAGGGGCCGGCGACCGGCATCGTGGTGGAGCGCGAGCGGCTCGACAAGTTCGGCCGGCCGCTGCTCGGCGCCACCACCAAGCCCAAGCTGGGCCTGTCGGCGCGCAACTACGGCCGCGTGGTGTACGAGGCGCTCAAGGGCGGCCTGGACTTCGTCAAGGACGACGAGAACATCAACTCGCAGCCGTTCATGCACTGGCGCGACCGCTTCCTCTACTGCATGGAGGCGGTGAACCGCGCCCAGGCCGAGACCGGCGAGGTCAAGGGGCATTACCTCAACGTTACCGCCGGCACCATGGAGGACATGTACGAGCGCGCCGAGTTCGCCCGCGAGCTGGGCTCGGTGATCGTGATGATCGACCTCGTGGTGGGCTACACCGCGATCCAGTCGATGGCCAAGTGGGCGCGCCGGAACGACATGATCCTGCACCTGCACCGCGCCGGCAACTCCACCTATTCGCGCCAGAAGAATCACGGCATGAACTTCCGCGTGATCTGCAAGTGGATGCGCATGGCCGGCGTCGACCATATCCACGCCGGCACCGTGGTCGGCAAGCTGGAAGGCGATCCGCTGATGATCCGCGGCTTCTACGACACGCTGCGCGAGACGCGCACCGGACAGGATCTGCAGCACGGCCTGTTCTTCGAGCAGGACTGGGCCTCGCTCAACAAGGTGATGCCGGTGGCCTCCGGCGGCATCCACGCCGGGCAGATGCACCAGTTGCTGCACTACCTGGGCGAGGACGTGGTGCTGCAGTTCGGCGGCGGCACCATCGGCCACCCGATGGGAATCCAGGCCGGCGCCACCGCCAACCGCGTCGCGCTGGAGGCGATGATCATGGCGCGCAACGAGGGCCGCGACACGCTGGCCGAGGGCCCGCAGATCCTGCAGCAGGCGGCGCGCTGGTGCAGCCCGCTGAAGGCGGCCCTGGATACCTGGGGCGAGGTGACCTTCAACTACGAATCCACCGACACCTCGGACTTCGTGCCCACCGCCACGGCGAGCGCCTGAAGGAGCAATGCCATGATGACCAACTACGGCAACCGCCTGACCCAGGGCCAGTTCTCGTTCCTGCCGGAACTCAGCGACGAGCAGATCCTGGCGCAGCTGAAGTACGCGCTGTCCAGGGGCTGGGCGGTGAACGTCGAGTACACCGACGATCCGCATCCGCGCAACACCTACTGGGAACTGCACGGCATCCCGATGTTCGACCTGCGCGATCCGGCCGGCGCGCTGATGGAGATCAAGGCCTGCCGCCAGACCTTCCCCAATCACTATGTGCGCGTCACCGCCTTCGACGCCACCCGCGGCTGGGAGACGCCGCGCATGTCGTTCATCGTCAACCGCCCCAAGAACGAGCCCGGCTTCCGCCTGCAGCGGCAGGAAACCGGCGGCCGCACCATCCGGTACACGACCCATGCCTACGCCACAGACCGCCCTGGCGGCGAACGTTATTGAGCCGCCGCCCGCGGCGGCAGGAAGCGGGCTGCGCCAGCTCTACCGGGACTCCGGCATCGCCACGGTGCTCGACCAGCTCGACCGCGAGCTGGTCGGCCTGGCGCCGGTGAAGGGGCGCATCCGCGAGATCGCCGCCTACCTGATCGTCGACAAGGCGCGCCGCGCGCAGGGCCTGACCTCGGGAGCGCCGAGCCTGCACATGTGCTTCACCGGCAATCCCGGCACCGGCAAGACCACGGTGGCGCAACGCATGGCCGACATCCTGCACCGGCTCGGCTACATCCGGAACAACCACCTGGTGTCGGTGACGCGCGACGACCTGGTCGGCCAGTACATCGGCCACACCGCGCCCAAGACCAAGGAGGTGCTGAAAAAGGCGATGGGCGGGGTGCTGTTCATCGACGAGGCGTACTACCTGTACCGGCCGGAGAACGAGCGCGACTACGGCCAGGAGTCGATCGAGATCCTGCTGCAGGTGATGGAGAACCAGCGCGAGGACCTGGTGGTGATCCTGGCCGGCTACAAGGACCGCATGGACACTTTCTTCAACAGCAACCCGGGCATGGCCTCGCGCATCGCGCATCACATCGACTTCCCGGACTACAGCCCGGAGGAGCTGCTGGCGATCGCGCAGCTGATGATCGGGCGCATGGATTACCGGCTCGACGACGGCGGCCTGGAAGCGATGCGCGACTACATCGCCCGACGCATCCGCCGGCCGCACTTCGCCAACGCCCGCTCGATCCGCAACGCGCTCGACCGGGCGCGCCTGCGCCAGGCCAGCCGCCTGTTCCGCGAAGCCCGCGACGGCGGCGCCGGCGGCGGGCCGGAGCGCGAGGCGCTGATGACCATCGCCGCCGCCGACATCCGCGCCAGCCGCGTGTTCGACGGCGCCGAAGCGGGGCAACAGGCGCCGCGGCACTGAGCGCCGCGGCGTCACCACCAGCGGTACACGAGGGGAAAGCCATGCGCTACGGACGCACCACGCTGTCGAAGTTCCTGATCGAGCAGGCCCGCGGCGACGCCACCCTCGGCGACCTGGCGGCGTTGCTGATCGACGTCGCCGCCGCGGTCAAGAGCATTTCGGCGATGGTTTCCAAGGGCGCCCTCGGCGGCTACCTCGGCTCGCTCGAGACGCAGAACGTGCAGGGCGAGACGCAGAAGAAGCTGGACGTGCTGACCAACGAGGCGGTGCTGAGCAACTGCGAGTGGGGCGGCCTGGTCGCCGGCATGGTGTCGGAGGAGCTGGACCAGCCCTATGCCATCCCCAGCGAGTACCCGCGCGGCGGCTACCTGCTGGCCTTCGATCCGCTCGACGGCTCCTCCAACATCGACGTCAACGTCTCGGTCGGCACCATCTTCTCGGTGCTGCGCCACAGCGGCAGCGGCGCGCCCGAGGCCCAGTCCTTCCTGCGCCCGGGCCGCGAGCAGCTGGCCGCCGGCTACGCGCTGTACGGGCCCTCGACCATGCTGGTGATGAGCGTGGGGCGCGGCACCCACGGCTTCACCCTGGACCGCGAGACCGGCAATTTCATCCTGACCCACCCGGACCTGCTGATCCCGGCCGACACCAGCGAGTTCGCCATCAACGTCTCCAACGAGCGCTTCTGGGAGCCGCCGATCCAGCGCTACGTGACCGAGTGCAAGGCCGGGCGTGCCGGCGTGCGCGAGCGCGACTTCAACATGCGCTGGATCGCCTCGATGGTGGCCGAGGTGCACCGCATCCTGATGCGCGGCGGGGTGTTCATGTACCCGCGTTTCACCCGCGACCCGGTGCGTTCCGGCCGCCTGCGCCTGCTCTACGAGGCCAACCCGATGGCGCTGCTGATCGAGCAGGCCGGCGGCGCCGCCAGCACCGGCCGCGGCCGCATGCTGGAGGTGGAGCCGGAGAGCATCCACCAGCGCGTGCCGGTGGTGCTGGGCTCGCGCCACGAGGTGGAGCGCATCGAGCGCTACCACCAGGAGTTCGATTGCGGCGCCGACCAGCCGTACGTGTCGCCGCTGTTCAACGAGCGCTCGCTGTACCGGCAGGAAGTCAGCTAGGCGGGGGACCAGCATATGTCCAGAAAGCATCCGATCGTCGCCGTCACCGGCTCCTCCGGGGCCGGCACCACCACGGTGATGCAGAGCTTCAAGCACATCTTCCGCCGCGAGAAGATCGAGCGGGTGCAGATCGTCGAGGGCGACGCCTTCCATCGTTTCGACCGCAAGGGCATGCGCGCCGCGATGAAGGAGATGGAGAAGTCGGCCAATCCCAACTTCAGCCATTTCGGCCCGGAGGCGAACCTGCTGGCCGAGCTGGAAAGCATGTTCCACAGCTACGGCGAGAACGGCAGCGGCCGCGTGCGCAAGTACCTGCACGACGAGGCGGAGGCCGTGCCGTACCAGCAGGACCCCGGCACCTTCACGCCCTGGGAGGACATTCCCGAGGGCACTGACCTGCTGTTCTACGAGGGCCTGCACGGCGCCGCGGTGTGCGACGGCATCGACGTGGCGCGCCATCCGGACCTGCTGATCGGCGTGGTGCCGATCATCAATCTGGAATGGATCCAGAAGCTGCACCGTGACCAGAACCTGCGCGGCTACTCGCAGGAGGCGGTGGTCGAGACCATCCTGCGCCGCATGCCGGACTACGTGAAGCACATCTGCCCGCAGTTCTCTCGCACCCACGTCAACTTCCAGCGCGTGCCGACGGTGGACACCTCCAATCCGTTCATCGCCATGGACATCCCGAGCCCGGATGAGAGCATGGTGGTGATCCGCTTCGCCAACCCCAAGGGCATCGACTTTCCCTACCTGCTGTCGATGCTGCACGACTCGATGATGACGCGGCCCAACTCAATCCTGGTGCCGGGCGGCAAGATGGGCCTGGCCATGCAGCTGATTTTCACGCCGATGATCCTGCGCCTGATGGACCAGAAGCGCCGCGCCTGAGGCACCGGAGAACCCATGTTCGACCTGTTCATGTTCGACCTCGACGGCACCCTGGTCGATACCGCCGGCGAGATCGCCGACACCGTCAACGACGTGCTGAACGAGCTGCGCCTGCCGGCAGTGTCCGACGCCCAGGTGCGCGGCTGGATCGGGCAGGGCAGCCGCGAGCTGCTGGTGCGCGCCTGCGCCCATGCCGCCGGCCGCAGCGAGGCGGAGCTGCGCGACGGCGCCGCGCCGGACTCGCTGCTGGAGATGTACGCCCGCTTCCACGAGCGGCGCTGCGGCACGCGCAGCCAGGTCTATCCGCAGGTGGAGGCGACCCTGTCGGCGCTGCAGCGGCGCGACATGGCCCTGGCGGTGGTCAGCAACCGCGAGCGCCGCTTCGCCGAGGCGGTGCTGCGCGCCCACGGCCTGATCCGCTACTTCGATCCGGTGGTCGCCGGCGACACCCTGCCGGTGTGCAAGCCCGATGCCCAGGTCATCGAGTACTGCCTGCGCCGGCACCGCGTGCCGCCGCAGCGGGCGCTGATGGTCGGCGACTCGGCGGTGGATGTCGCGGCGGCCCGCAACGCCGGCGTCCGCTGCTGGGCGGTGCCCTACGGCTACAACGGCGGCCGTCCGGTCGAGGATGCCGCGCCGGACCGGGTGATCCCCGACCTGTCGGCGCTGCTCGCCGCGGTGCAGGGCAGCCGCGATCTTTCCTCCATGCTGAAGGAACAACTGTCATGGCAATGATTTCCCTGCGCCAGCTGCTGGACCATGCCGCCGCCCACGACTATGGCCTGCCGGCGTTCAACATCAACAACCTCGAGCAGATCCAGGCGATTATGCAGGCGGCGGCGGAGTGCGACAGCCCGGTGATCCTGCAGGCCTCCGCCGGGGCGCGCAAGTACGCCGGCGAGGCCTTCCTGCGGCGCATGGTGGAGGCGGCGGTGGAGAGCTATCCGGAGATCCCGGTATGCCTGCACCAGGATCACGGCGCCTCGCCGGCGGTGTGCCAGGCCTCGATCCGCAGCGGCTTCTCCAGCGTGATGATGGACGGCTCCCTGCGCGAGGACATGAAGACCCCGGCCAGCTACGACTACAACGTCGGCGTCACCGCCAAGGTGGCCGAGCTGGCGCACGCCGTCGGCGTCTCGGTGGAAGGCGAGCTGGGCTGCCTCGGTTCGCTGGAAAGCGGCGAAGCGGGCGAGGAGGACGGCTCCGGCGCCGGCGGCAAGCTCGACCACAGCCAGCTGCTCACCGATCCCGGCCAGGCGGCCGAGTTCGTGCAGGCCACCGGCGTGGACGCCCTGGCCATCGCCATCGGCACCAGCCACGGCGCCTACAAGTTCACCCGGCCGCCGACCGGCGACATCCTCGCCATCGACCGGGTCAGGGCGATCCACGCGCGCATTCCCAACACCCACCTGGTGATGCACGGCTCCTCCAGCGTGCCGCAGGAGTGGCTGGCGGTGATCCGCAAGTTCGGCGGCGACATCAAGGAGACCTACGGCGTGCCGGTGGAGGAGATCCGCGAGGGCATCCGCCACGGCGTGCGCAAGGTCAACATCGACACCGACATCCGCCTGGCGATGACCGGCGCGATGCGCCAGAGCATGGGCGAGAAGCCGCAGGAGTTCGACCCGCGCGCCTTCCTCAAGGCCGCCACCGCCGCCGCGCGCGGCGTCTGCAAGCTGCGCTTCGAGGCCTTCGGCAGCGCCGGCCAGGCGGCGAAGATCCGGCCGCTGCCGCTGGAGAAGATGGCGGCGCGCTACGCCAAGGGCGAGCTGCGTGCGGTGGTTCACTGAAGATGAACTCCCCGGAGCGCTCCCCGGCGGCGTACCGCGGCGGCGGGCCGCTGCTGGCGCCGAGCATCCTGTCGGCGGACTTCGCGCGTCTGGGCGAGGAGGTGCGGGCGGTGCTTGCGGCCGGCGCCGACTGGATCCACTTCGACGTGATGGACAACCACTACGTGCCGAACCTGAGCATCGGCCCGGCGGTGTGCGCCGCGATCAAGCCCTACGCCGGCGAAGCCCTGATCGACGTGCACCTGATGGTGGAGCCGGTCGACGCGCTGGTGCCGCTGTTCGCCAAGGCCGGCGCGGGGCTGATCTCGTTCCATCCGGAGGCGACGCGCCACGTCGACCGCAGCCTGCAGCTGATCCGCGACCAGGGTTGCCGCGCCGGCCTGGCGTTCAACCCGGCGACGCCGCTGTACTGGCTGGAGCACCTGCTCGACAAGCTGGACCTGGTGCTGCTGATGTCGGTCAACCCCGGCTTCGGCGGCCAGTCCTTCATCGAATCGACCATCGACAGGCTGCGCCAGGCGCGCGGCATCCTCGACCTCCACGCCGCCGAGACCGGACACCGCATCCGCCTCGAAGTGGACGGCGGGGTCAAGGCCGACAACATCGGCCGCATCGCCGCGGCCGGTGCCGACACCTTTGTCGCCGGCTCGGCCATCTTCGGCTCCGCCGACTACGCCGCCACCATCGCGCGGATGCGCGGCGCGGTCGGCGCGCCGGCCGCGGCTTCGGCATGAGCCAGCTGCGCGCCCTGTTGTTCGACGTCGACGGCACCCTGGCCGAGACCGAGCGCGACGGTCATCGCGTCGCCTTTAACCAGGCCTTCCTCGAGCATGGCCTGCCCTGGCACTGGAGCGAGCGCCGCTACGGCGAGCTGCTGGCCGTCACCGGCGGCAAGGAGCGCATCGCGCACTTCGCCGCCGAGGAGGAGCCGGGCTGGCCGGGGCGCGCCGATGCGGCAGCCGCCATCGCCGCGATCCATGCCAGCAAGAACCGGCGCTACCAGGAACTGGTCGCCAGCGGAGCCATCGCGCTGCGCCGCGGTCTGCGCGGCCTGCTCACCGAGGCGCGCCACGCCGGCCTGCACCTGGGCGTGGTGACCACCACCAGCCGCGGCAACCTGGAGGCGTTGCTCGCCGCGGCCCTGGACCGGGAGTCGCGCGAGGCCTTTGCGCTGCGCATCGCCGGCGAGGACGTGCGGCGCAAAAAGCCCGATCCGGAGTGCTATCGGCTCGCCTTGCAGCGCCTCGGCCTGCGCCCGGAACAGGTGCTGGCGGTGGAGGATTCGCGCAACGGCTTGCTGTCGGCGCGCGCCGCCGGCTTGCAGGTGCTGGTGGTGCGCAGTTTCTATTTCGAACAGGATGACTTCGACGGTGCGCTGCAGGTGGCGGACGAGTTCATCGGCCTCAGCGTGGAGGAGCTGCGGCGGCGCTTCGAGCGGCACTGCCGGGAGGGTGCGCAGGACGAGGACGCCGTTCGTCGACACACAAGTGTGTCATGCGCGACACAGCCGGGAGTGGCGCCTGCAACACTGCTTGTTGAATGACTCCGCCGCCGATAGTGTTGGGGTCCCGACAGAGGAGAAAAATCATGATCAAGGTCAGCGTGATGTACCCCAACGGCAAGGGCCACACCTTCGACATGGCCTACTACACCGGCAAGCACATGCCGATGGTCCGGCAGAAAATGGGGGCGGCCTTGAAGAACATGGCGGTGGAGCAGGGCATCGCCGGCGGCGAGCCGGGCGCGCCGCCGGCCTACCTGGCCTTCGGCCACCTGTACTTCGATTCGGTCGAGGCCTTCCAGGCCGCGTTCGGCCCGCATGCGCCGGCGATCCTCGCCGACATCCCCAACTACACCAACACCAAGCCGGTGCTGCAGATCAGCGAAGTGAAGCTCTGAGCCCGCCGCCGGCGCTCGAGAACCGGGAGGAACGACCTGTGGAAACGCGCAGCGAGCACGCCTGCTTCGGCGGCAGGCTGGGTTACTACAGCCACCGCTCGGAGGCCACCGCCAGCGACATGCGCTTCGCGGTCTACCTGCCGCCGCAGGCGGCGCGCGGCAAGGTACCGGCGCTGTACTACCTGGCGGGGCTGACCTGCACCGAGGAAACCTTCGTCATCAAGGCCGGCGCGCAGCGCCTGGCGGCGGAGTACGGCCTCGCCCTGGTGGCCTGCGACACCAGCCCGCGGGGGCTCAACCTGCCGGGCGATGCCGACGCCTGGGACTTCGGCGTCGGCGCCGGCTTCTATCTCGATGCCGCCGCCCAGCCCTGGGCGGCCCACTACCGCATGGGCCGCTACGTCAACCGCGAGCTGCCGGCGCTGGTCGAGGCCAACTTTCCGATCAGCACGGCGCGCCGCGGCATCTTCGGCCATTCGATGGGCGGACATGGCGCCCTGGTCTCCGCCTTGCGCCATCCCGGTTTCTGGCACTCGGTCTCGGCCTTCGCGCCGATCTGCAACCCGGTGGCGGTGCCCTGGGGCAAGAAGGCGTTCGGCAACTACCTGGGCGCCGACACAAAGAGCTGGGAGGAATGGGATGCCTCGCTGCTGATGCGCCGCAAGCCCTATCCGGACGCGATCCTGGTGGACCAGGGGTTGTCCGACCAGTTCCTCGCCGAGCAACTGCAGCCGCAGGCACTGGAGGCCGCTGCCGCGGCTTCCGGCCAGGTGCTGAACCTGCGGCGCCACGAGGGCTACGACCATTCCTACTGGTTCATCCAGACCTTCGTCGGCGACCATCTGGCGCACCATGCCAGCCGGCTGCTTTGAGCCGATGAACCTCGCGGCGTCTTTGCGCGGACGGCTTCACGTACCGAACGTTACGCATTTACCCGGATCGCGGGCGCCGCGGCTGGCGCCTCCCCGCCGGCCGGCGGGGAGGCGCACCGCAGGCGGCCTGGGCGGCGCTGGGTCATATCCGGCCCACCCGTTGTGGCGCAGCCGACCCGAGGCCTGCCCCGGAAAGCGCTGCAACGCCGGGCGGATGTATTTAAATTCATTGAAAACAAGGGATTGTGATTTATCGGCCGGCTGGCATGGCCGCTGCTTCGTGATGGATCAGCCGAATGCCCACGCATGCGGACGGCAGTGAACCCGTAGCCCACGCCGGCTGCCCCGGCAGTGATGGCGGGACATAAAGACATGATGCGAAGGAGGAGACTGCGTATGGAATCCGTTTTGAAGAGCAGGCTGGGGATGTTCTGTGCCGTCTTGGCACTGGTCGCGACGGCGGGGGCCTCGGTGGCCGACGAAGTCGCGGATCGCGCCAAGGATCCCAATCTCTGGGCGGCGCCGGGCGGAGACACGGAGCTGACGCGTCACAGCCGTTTGAAGGACATCAACACCACCAACGCGCATAAGCTGCAGATGGTCTGGTCGCAGTCCAGCGGCACGCTGCGCGGTCACGAGGGCCAGCCCCTAGTCGTGACCGTCGACGGCACGCCGATGCTGTACATGGAAAGCGGCTGGCCCAACATCGTGCAGGCCCTGGATCTGAGCGATCCCGATCACCCCAAGACGATCTGGCAGTACAAGAAGACCACCGACCGGGACGACTCGGCGGTGCCGCGCGCCTGTTGCGACACGGTCAACCGCGGCATGTCCTACGCCAACGGCAAACTGGTGTTCGGCACCCTCGACGGTTTCGTCGTGGCGCTGGACGCCAAGACCGGCAAGGAAGACTGGGTGGTGAAGCACGCCTTCCCGGCCAAGGGCGAGACCATCACCCCGGCGCCGATCATCGCCGAGGGCAAGGTCATCATCGGCTTCGGCGGCGACGAGTTCGCCGCGCGCGGCAGGATGACCGCCTACGACCTGGCCGACGGCAAGAAGCTGTGGGAGTGCTACAGCACCGGCTCCGACAAGGACGTGTGCCTGACCCCGGATACCAACAAGGCGCATCCGGAGTACGGTACGGCCGGCCACGACATCGGCATCAGCAGCTATCCCGGCGACGAATGGCAGCGCGGCGGCGGCGCGGCCTGGGGCTGGTACAGCTATGACCCGGCCCTGAAGCTGGTCTACTACTCCACCGGCAACCCCGGTCTGTGGAGCCCGTCCTACCGCTGCAAAGCCAAGACCCACGAGGAGTGCAACGACGGCAGCCAGGACAACAAGTGGTCGATGACCATCTTCGCCCGCAAGATCGACACCGGCGAAGCGGTCTGGGCCTACCAGATGACGCCGTTCGACCAGTGGGACTATGACGGCATCAACGAGAACATGCTGGAAGACCTGACCGTCGACGGCAAGAAGCGCAAGGTGCTGATCCACTTCGACCGCAACGGCTTCGCCTATGTTCTCGACCGCACCGACGGCACGCTGCTGCGCGCCAACAAGTACGTCACGGCGAACTGGGCCGAGAAGGTCGACATGAAGACCGGCCGCCCGGTGAAGGTGAAGGAGCACTCGCCCTTCGGCCCGAACGGCAACGTGCAGGCCTGCCCCTCGGCCATGGGCGGCAAGGACCAGCAGCCCTGCGCCATCGACCCGAGCGAGCCCGGCATGGCCTATTGCCCGACCAACAACTGGTGCATGGAGGACGAGCCGCAGGAGCGCTCGCACACCCAGCAGGGCACGGTGTACGTGTTCGCCAATGTCTACATGTACCCGGAGAAGCCAGGCACCACCGGCAAGTTCAAGAAGTTCAACGTGCTGACCGGCGAGACGGTGTGGGAGATCGCCGATCCGTACCCGAACTGGGGCGGCGCCCTGGTCACCGACGGCGGCCTGGCCTTCTACGGCAGCCTCAACGGCGACTTCCGCGCGGTGGACCGCAAGACCGGCAAGGTGCTGTGGCAGCGCCGCCTGGGTTCCGGCATCATCGGCAACCCGATCACCTACAAGGTCGGCGGCAAGCAGTACGTCTCGGTGTGGAGCGGCATCGGCGGCTGGATCGGCCTGCCGGTCACCGCCGGCCTGGACCTGAGCGACAAGTACGGCGCCATCGGCGCGACGGCGATGACCAAGGCCGCCAATCTGGACAAGATCCCGATGGGCGGCACGCTCTACACCTTCCGGGTGGAATGAGCGCGTAACAGTGGTCTGGCGCCCGGTGCCGCCACAGGCACCGGGCGTCTTTTGGAACCGGCGGCGCAGGCCGCTGCGCAGCAGTACATAAATAAAACCGGAGGAGACATGAAACAGCACAGGAAGCTGGGCTTGGCGTGCGCCGTCCTGTTGTGCGCCGCCAGCGGCGCTGCCCAGGCGCTGGACCGGCCGCTGCGGGTCTGCGCCGACCCCGGCAACATGCCGCTGTCCAACGACAAGGGCGAAGGCTTCGAGAACAAGATCGCGCAGGTGATCGCGGATCAGCTCGGCGTCGGCCTGACCTATTACTACCGTCCCTTCATCGAGCGCGGCCTGACCCGCACCACGCTGGATGCCGACGAATGCGATCTGATGATCGACATGCCGGCGGACGCGGAGCGGGTGATGACCACGGTGCCGCTGTACCGGACCAGCTTCGTGCTGGTGTACCGCAAGGACAGCGGGCTGGACATCAGGAACCTCGACGACCCGGCGCTGAAGAAGCTGCGGGTCGGGGTCTACCAGACCTCGGCGATCCGCGAGGCCCTGGCCCAGCACGACGTGAAGAGCAATACCGTCGTGCACTACCTCAGCCACGACGCCGACCTGGTCCCCGAGGACCAGCCGTCCTGGCAGGTGCAGCAGGTGATCGACGGCAAGCTCGACGTCGCCGCCGTGTGGGGCCCGATGGCGAGCTGGTACCAGGCCGTGAAGCAGGCGCCGCTGGTGATCCAGCCGACCAACCTGATGGACGACAATGTGCCGATGGAGTTCGACATGGCGCTGGCGGTGCGCATGCGCAACCGCCAGCTGCACGACCAGGTCGAGCAGGCGATGAAGCAGCAGGCCGACAGGATCAAGGCGATCCTGGTGCAGTACGGCGTGCCGCTGCTCAAGTGCGATGAATGCCTGATCAGCGGCGAGCTGCCGGCGCACGGCCCTTACGCGCCGCCCAGGCCGCAGCGCGTCACCGCCTCGGCCGAGCCCGGCGTCAGCATCGCCACCCTGGAGGAATGGCTGAAGCAAGGCGCCAAGGTCAACGACGAGCTGAACAACGCGGTGATCGCCGACGACCCGGTGCGCGTCGCCTACCTGGTCGAGAAAAAGCACGCCGACATCAACGCCCGCGACCTGCAGGGCTACACGCCGCTGCTCAACGCCATCCGCAAGACCTCGCCGGCGATGGTGCGTTACCTGGTCGACCATCACGCCGACGTCAACCGCGCCGACCGCGACGGCTGGAGCCCGCTGATGACCGCCGCCTGGATGGACGACGGCGACACGGCGCGGCTGCTGGTGGCTCACCACGCCAGCCTGAGCGCAAAGACTCCGCAGGGGCTGACACCGCTGGCCATCGCCGCGCAGTACGGCAAGGAAGTGGCGGCAGTCGCCCTGGTGCAGGCCGGCTCGGACGTGAACCAGAAAGTCGGCAGCGGCTATACGCCGCTGATGCTGGCGGTGGCGGGCCACGCCGACGGCGCGGCCAAGGCGTTGATCGATCACGGCGCCGACGTCAATGCGCGCAACGCCGGCGGCGTCACCGCGCTGATGATCGCCGCCGCCCAGAACCAGCCGGACCTGGCGAAGCTGCTGCTGGTCGCGGGCGCCGACGCCACGGTGCGCAACGAAAGCGGCAAGACCGCGCTGGCCATCGCCCGCGACAAGGACAACCAGGCCGTCGTCAAGCTGCTGGAGGACGCGGTGCCGCGCACCGGCTCCTCCTCCAGCGCCGGTCCCGGGCAGGAAGCCCGCGGCTGATTCCCCCGCAGTGTTCAACCAGGACAAGGAGATCGCAGTGCTGAACAAAGTATTCGCTGGCGCCGTCGTGGTGCTGATCGTGGCGGCGGCCGCCTGCGCCCAGGACAAGGGCTCTTCCGACAATGCCGCGCCGCAGGCGCAGGCTGCCGTCGCCATGACGCCGGTCGACCGGGCCAAGGCGACGAAGCAGGGCGAGCTGAAGAACCCGTACAAGGACGACAACGCGGACATCGTGGCGCAGGGCCAGAAGCTGTTCATGCATGCCGGCTGCAACGGCTGCCACGGCGGCAACGGCGGCGGCGGCATGTGCCCGCCGCTGACCAACGACACCTGGGTCTACGGCGGCGACGACGACACCCTGTTCCGCCTGGTGACCCTGGGCAGCGACGAACTGCAGAAGCAGGGCTACAGCCGCAAGGGCCACGAGAACGTGGTGGGGCCGATGCCGCCGCACGGGACCATCGTTAAGACCGACGACGACCTGTGGAAGATCATCACCTTCATCCGCTCCAATTATCACGGCAGCCCGGACCACAAGTTCGGCGACAAGCCGGCGGCGCCGTGAGCGGGTGGAGCAGGCCTGTGTCACTCCTGTCCCAGGGCTGTGGCGCGGCCGGCTCCAGGCCGCGAACGGCCGCCCGCATCGCCTGAAGTAGGCACAGCAAGCACATGAATTCATTGATTGTTGACGGCGCGAAAAAGCTGGCACGCGGGCTGCTTCCAGGAAGCTGCCCGGAGCTCGATACCGGTGCCGGCGCCGCCGGAACAAAGAAAGGAAGGAGACCGCGAACATGAAGTCGAGAGCCGCAGTCGCATGGGAAGCCGGCAAGCCCCTGTCGATCGAGGAAGTGGACGTCGCCGCGCCCAAGGCGGGCGAGGTGCTGGTCAAGGTGGTTGCCACCGGCGTTTGCCACACCGACGCCTTCACCCTGTCCGGCAAGGACCCCGAAGGCCTGTTCCCGGTGATCCTGGGACATGAGGGCGGCGGCATCGTGCAGGAAGTGGGCGCGGGCGTGAAAAGCGTCAAGCCCGGCGACCACGTCATCCCGCTGTACACGCCGGAATGCGGCGAGTGCAAGTTCTGCAAGTCCGGCAAGACCAATCTGTGCCAGAAAATCCGCACCACCCAGGGCAAGGGCCTGATGCCGGACGGCACCACGCGCTTCTCCCACAAGGGCAAGCCGATCCTGCACTACATGGGCACCAGCACCTTCTCCGAGTACACGGTGATGCCGGAGATCTCGGTGGCCAAGATCAACCCCAAGGCGCCGCTGGACAAGGTCTGCCTGCTGGGCTGCGGCATCACCACCGGCATCGGCGCGGTGCTCAACACCGCCAAGGTCCCGCCTGGTTCCAGCGTGGCGGTGTTCGGCCTCGGCGGCATCGGCCTGTCGGTGGTGCAGGGCGCGGTGATGGCCAAGGCCGGACGCATCCTCGCCATCGACACCAACCCCGACAAGTTCGCCATGGCCAAGGCCCTCGGCGCCACCGACTGCGTCAACCCCAAGGACTACGACGTGCCGATCCAGCAGGCCATCGTCGACCTCACCGACGGCGGCGTCGACTACTCGTTCGAGTGCATCGGCAACGTCAACGTGATGCGCTCGGCGCTGGAGTGCTGCCACAAGGGCTGGGGCGAGTCGATCATCATCGGCGTGGCCGGCGCCGGCGAGGAAATCCGCACGCGGCCGTTCCAACTGGTCACCGGCCGTGTCTGGCGCGGCTCCGCCTTCGGCGGCGTCAAGGGCCGCTCGCAGCTGCCCGGCTACGTCGACCGCTACCTCCAGGGCGAGATCAAGATCGACGAGATGATCACCGAGGTGCTGCCGCTGGAGGACATCAACAAGGCCTTCGACCTGATGCACGAAGGCAAGGTGATCCGCTCGGTGATCCGCTTCTGAAGATGCGCGGCCATTTCGCCATGGCTGCGGCTGCACCGGTGGCGCGCCGGCCTGGCCGGCCGCGAGCCGCCGTCCCGGCGCCGATGCAGCGCAGGGGTTTGATGCCGAATAAGAAAATACCGCCAGCCGGTGCTTTCCCCGGGGAGTCAACCGCAGTACGCTGCGTGGACAACAGCGACGGTTCTATGCCACGCAGCACGGAGAGGTCCTGTCCAGCCCCACGGGCCGCAGGTCTCCGCCGTCGCCGACCCCAGCCGGAATGCATGCGTGCATTGCGGAACAAGCGACGGAGGAAAGGGCCATGCGTTTGAGACAGGATAGCCAGGGCCATCTGCGCCTGATCGAGACGGCGCTGAAAGGCCGGGTGGACGACACCGGCGTGGGACAGGAGGTGCGGAATTCGTGGAGCCGCTGCCTGTCCGCCTATTCGCTCGATCCGCTCCAGGTCAAGAAGCCGCTGATCGTCGAGCGCGCCGACCTCGAGGCGCGGCGCGAGAAAATCGGCGCGGTGCTGCCGATCGCGCGCATCGAGATGCTCGGCCTGTCGCGCCACATGCATCATTCGCAGTACGGCATCATGCTGACCGACAGCGACGGCGTGATCCTCAGCTACGTCGGCGACCCGGCGTTCTCGATGACGGCGCGGCGCAGCGGCTTCCGCGAAGGCGCGGTGTGGAGCGAGCAGGAGCTCGGCACCAACGGCATGGGCACCTGCCTGATGACGCGGGAGCCGATCGTCATCCACCGCTCGGATCACTTCCTGGTGCAGAACACCGAGCTGACCTGCTCGGCGGCGCCGATCTTCGACATGCAGGGCCGGCTGCTGGCCGCGCTGGACATCTCCGGCGCCTCGACCGGCTCGCAGAGCCACACCCTGGCCCTGGTCGACATCGCGGCGCAGAACATCGAGAACCGGGCGCTGCTCAATGCCTGCCGCAGGTACCAGGTCCTGCGCTTCCACCGCTGCGAGGAGTTCGTCAGCACCCCCGGCGAGGGCGTGCTCGCCTTCGACGAGGGCGGCACCATCCTCGGCGCCAACCGCGCCGCCCTGGAAATGCTGGGGCACCGCGATCACAAGTCGCTGTGCGGCCAGCGCATCGACACCATACTGGATGCGCCGCTGGCCGGGCTGCTGCAGATGGGGGTGCGGCACGGCTTCCGCCCCGAACCGCTGTCGACGCGCTTCGGCCACCAGAAGTTCTTCGCCGTGGTGCAGCCGCCCGCCGACGAGTTCCGCCGCGCGCCGAAATCGGTGGTGGTGGGCTCCCGCGTTTCCGACACGCTGGACATGATGCAGCCCTCCGATCCGGTGATGGTGCGCAACGTGCAGATCCTGCGCCGGGTGTTGAACCGCGACATCTCGGTGCTGCTGCTGGGCGAGACCGGCACCGGCAAGGGCTACTTCGCCAAGGCGATCCACAACGCCAGCCGCCGCGCCGACAAGCCTTTCGTGGCGGTGAACTGCGCCGCCATCCCGGAGATGCTGATCGAGAGCGAGCTGTTCGGCTACAAGCCGGGCGCGTTCACCGGCGCCACCCGCGAGGGCAACGTCGGGCGCATCCTGCAGGCCAACGGCGGCACGCTGTTCCTCGACGAGATCGGCGACATGCCGCTGGCGCTGCAGGCGCGCCTGCTGACGGTGATCGAGGAGCGCGAGGTGGTGCCGCTGGGCGCCAGCAAGCCGGTGGCGGTGGACATTCGCGTGATCAGCGCCACCCACCGCGACCCGGTGGAGATGATCAGCCGCGGCAACTTCCGCGACGACCTGTACTACAGGCTCAACGGCATCACCCTGACCATCCCGCCGCTGCGCGAGCGCAAGGACGCCGCCGACGTGGTGCGCTACATGCTGCGCCTGGAGGCCGGCGAACGCACGCCGGTGCAGATCGAAGAGGCCCTGGTGCAGCGCCTGGCGAGGTATAGCTGGCCCGGCAACCTGCGCCAGCTGCGCAACGTGCTGTGCATGATGCTGGCGCTGCGCGAATCGGACTACCTGACGCTCGACGACTTCGACGAAGCCTGGCTCAACGGCGGCCGGCCGCAGGCCGCGCCGGCCGGCGTGCCCGCCGTGGCGCGGGCCGAGGCGGACGAGGACAACGTGCTGGGCAGCGCCGAATGCGAGGCGCTGCGCCGCACGCTCGAGGCCTGCCACTGGAACGTCAGCGCAGCGGCGGTGCGGCTGCACCTGAGCCGCAAGACCATGTACCGGAAAATGCACCGCCACGGGCTGGTGCGCAACGAGCAGTTCCGCCGGCACGACGAGCCGGCGGCGCCGCAGGCCGTCGCTCCGCAGGGAGACGGCGCGGTGGAAGCCACAGGCATACGGCAGGCAGCGGGCTGAAGGGCGGACATGATCGGCAGGCCAGACTCCGACATGCGCAGGATCTCCGGACCCTCCACCGCATCCTGCCTGGCCGCCCTGCAACATGCCCGGTCGCGCCATACGCGGCGCGCACCGGTGCTGCACCCGATCGTAAAACCCCACAAATCAGTCCCAATGGAGGAGTTGCCATGAGCCCGAAGAGCAAGCCCGCAGTCGCAGCCACCGCTTTCGCCACCAGGGGAGGGTGAGCCATGGCCATTTCCATTCATCCCGCGGTGGACGGCGGCATCAAGCCCGCGGCCAAGGATTTCGCCGGCGGCACCCTGGTGTGCAAGTGCGCGCAGGACCCGGTGGAGGTGCGCCTTGATTCGCAGACGGCGCACAACCACGCCTGCGGCTGCACCAAGTGCTGGAAGCCCAAGGGCGCGCTGTTCTCGGTGGTCGCGGTGGTGCCCAAGGACAAGGTCACCGTCACCAAGAACGCGCAGAAGCTGGCCGTCGTCGACCCGAACGCGGTGATCCAGCGCCATGCCTGCAAGGCCTGCGGCACGCACATGTACGGCCGCATCGAGAACACCAAGCACGCCTTTTATGGCCTGGACTTCGTGCATACCGAGCTGTCGCCGCAGTCGGGCTGGTCGGCGCCGGGCTTCGCCGCCTTCGTCTCCTCGATCATCGAGTCGGGCTTCGACCCGAACCGCATGGGCGAGGTGCGCAGCACGCTGAAGAGCCTGGGCCTGGAGCCGTACGACTGCCTCAACCCGCCGCTGATGGACGCGCTCGCCACCCAGGCGGCCAAGCTGTCGGGGGTGCTGAAGGCCTAGTGCTCCGCCGGATGGGCCGGTCCCGATCGGGGACCGGCCCGTCCAGGCTCCGCGCCGCACACGGCGCCCAAAGCCCTGCCGGCTGTGCCATGCCCGGCGGGGCGGTCGCGTTGCCGCCACCCGGAGCGGATGGTGGTGGTGCCGCACCATCAGTCACCAACCGGAGGATCGTGGATGCAGAGGCTGCTTGCGGGAGGATTGACGCTGTCATTGCTTGGCCTCGGCCTTCCGGCATATGCCGAGCTCGCGTACGTGCCCAATGCCGGGTCCGGCACCATCTCGGTGATCGATACCGCCACCGACGAGGTGGTACGCACCCTGGCCGGCGAAGGCTCCCTGGGCAAGAAACTGGAAGGCGCGGCGGTGAGCGCCGACGGCAAGCGGGTGCTGGTGGTCGATGCGCCGGCCGACGCGGTGCTGGCGGTCGACGCGCAGAGCGGCAAGCTGATCAAGTCCATCCCGGCCGGCAAGAGCCCGGAAGGCATCCAGATTTCGGCCGACGGCAGGACCGCCGCGGCCTGCGCCGAGGATTCCAACGAGGCGGTGCTGATCGACGTGCAGCGCCTCGAGCCGGTCAAGGCCATCGCCCTGCAGGGCAGGAACCCGGAGCACTGCGTGTTCAGCCCGGACGGCCGCTGGCTCCTGGTGAGCAACGAGAACAGCGACAACGTCGACGTGATCGACCTGGCGCAGCGCAAGTCGGTCGCCCTCATCGCCGGCGACGGGCATCCCCGCGGCATGGCGATCACGCCCGACGGCCGGTTCGCCTACATCGCCAACGAGGGCACGGCCTCGGTCCAGGTAGTGTCGATGGGCGACTGGAAAGTCGTGAAGCAGATCGCCACCGGCCTGCGCAGCGCCGGCGCCCTGGCCAGCCCCGACGGCAGCCGCGTCTACATCGCCAACGGCGGAGCGGGGACGGTGTCGGTGATCGACACGCGCAGCAACGAGGTGGTCGCGACCGTCCCGGTCGGCCAGCGCCCCTGGAACATGGCGATCACCCACGACGGCGCCAAGCTTTACGTGGCCAACGGCCGTTCCAACAGCGTATCGGTGATCGATACGGCGAACAACCGGGTGACCCGGACGATCGAGGTGGGTAAGCTGCCCTGGGGCGTGGCGATCCGCTGAACCGGCAGACCGCTTCAGCCGAACACCGCAATCCCGGCGCGGGCGGCGACGCGCACCAGCTGCGCGGTGTTGGCGGCGCCGAGCTTCTGGCGGATGGCGGACTGCAGGTTCGCGACGGTCTTGGCGCCGAGGCGGAGGCGCCGGCGATGGCCTCGACGGAATGACCCTGCACCAGCATCGTCAGGATTTCGAATTCCCTCGGCGACAGGGCCTTCACCGCGTCCACCCGGGTGATACTTATAAGAGGAGGGAGTGTTCATGAGGGGTTTGCTGGCGCTGCGCCTGTTCTGCGGCCTGGCCTGCGCCGGAGGCCTCGGCGCCGTGCTGGCCGACGACGCCCCGGCGGCCGGCAACCCCGCCACGGTGCTCGAGCTGCCGCAGGTGGACGTGATCGCCAACGTGCCGCTGCCGGGCCTGGGCGTGCCGCGCAACCAGATGCCGGCCAACGTGCAGACGGCGGTGAGCCGCGACCTGCAGCGCCAGCAGATCCTGGGCCTGTCGGACTTCCTCAACGGCAACTTCAGCGGCGTCAACGTCAACGACACCCAGGACAATCCCTTCCAGGCCGACGTCAACTACCACGGTTTCACCGCCTCGCCGCTGCTGGGCGCGCCGGAGGGCCTGTCGGTCTACCAGGACGGAGTGCGCGTCAACGAGTCCTTCGGCGATACGGTGAACTGGGACCTGATCCCGGAGAATGCCATTTCCACCATCACCCTGGTGCCGGGCTCGAACCCGGTGTTCGGCCTCAACACTCTCGGCGGGGCCCTGGCGGTGCGCACCAAGAGCGGCCATGACGACGCGGGCGCCGAGCTGCAGGCTTCCGGCGGCTCCTTCGGCCGGCGCGACTTCCAAGCGCAGGCCGGCGGCGACCTGGGCCAGTTCGACTGGTTCCTTGCCGGCAATTATTTCGACGAGGACGGCTGGCGCGACCTTTCGCCCTCGCACGTGCGCCAGCTGTTCGGCAAGCTCGGCTGGCAGGACGACAAGAGCGACGTCGATCTCAGCTATACCTGGGCCGACACCCGCCTGGTCGGCAACGGCACCACGCCGGAAAGCCTGCTGGCGGTGCGCCGCGAGGCGATCTTCAGCGCGCCGGACGCCACCGGCAATCACCTCAACTTCGCCAACCTGACCGCTACCCGCTTCCTCGCCGGACATCTGCTGCTGTCGGGCAATGCCTATTACCGCCAGCTGCAGACCCGGACCATCAACGGCAGCACCAACGGCGACTACAGCGGCGGCCCTTCCGGCGTTTCCGACGACTGCTCCGGCGCCGCCAGCCTGGACGATTTCGCCGCCTGCGCCGCGGGAATCAACCAGGCTTCGGACCTGGTGCAACGGACCCTGGGCTTCGGCGCGCAGCTGACCGAGTCGCACGATGTGGCGGGCTGGAACAACCAGGCGGTGCTGGGCATCAGCCTCGACCGCACCCGCGATCAGTTCTCCCAGTCCCAGCAGTATGCGGACGTGACCGCCGAGCGCTCGACCAGCGTGATCGACAACCCGGCAAATCCGCTGCAGGCGGTGAACTCGCTCTACGGCACCAACCAGATCTTCGGCGTGTATTTCACCGATACGCTGTCGCCGAGCAAGCTGCTGCATCTGGTGGCGTCGGCGCGCTACAACCGCAATGCCGAGGTGCTCGGCGGTTTTACCGTCGACGACGACGGCGATCGCCACCCGATCACGGTCGACCACAGCTTCCACCGCCTCAACCCCGCGCTCGGCTTCACCGTGACGCCGAGCGAAACCCTGACCCTGTTCGCGGACTACAACGAGGGCAGCCGCACGCCTACCGTGATCGAGCTGGGCTGCGCCGATCCGGCGGTGCCTTGCAGCCTGCCCAACGATTTCGCCAGCGACCCCGATCTGCAGCAGGTGGTTGCGCGCAACGTCGAGGCCGGCGCGCGCGGCGCCCTCGGCCGCTGGCTGAACTGGAGCATGGACATATTCCACACGCGCAGCAGCAACGACATCCAGTTCGTCTCCACCAGCCTCAGCCAGGGCTATTTCAGCAACGTCGGCGACACCCGGCGGCAGGGCCTGGACCTCGGCCTGGGCGGTCGCCTGGCCCGGCTCAAGTGGCATCTGGCCTACAGTTTCGTCGACGCCAGCTACCGCTCGCCGTTCGAGATCAACGCGGTGGCCAACAGCAGCGCGGACGCCGACGGCAACATCACGATCCAGCCCGGCGACCGCATCCCGCTGATCCCCCGCCATACCGGGCGCCTGGTGCTGGACTACGCCGCCACCGAAAAGTGGAACGTCGGCGCCAACCTGATCCTGTCTTCCGGCTCCTACCTGCGCGGCAACGAGAACAACGCCAACCAGGCCGGCGCCAGCAACGGCGCCGGGAAGACGGTCCAGGGTTCCGGCCGCATCGGCGGCTATGCGGTGCTCAATCTCGACACGGATTACCGCGTGCGGCGCAACGTCGAACTGTTCCTGCGCGTGGTCAACGTCTTCGACCGCGACTACGCCACCGCCGGCACGCTGACCACCAACCCCTTCAGCCCCGGCGGCAGCTTCCGCCCCGATCCCGCCGGCTGGACCCAGGAGAACGCCGTTTCGCCGGCGCAGCCGCGCGCGGCCTGGGGTGGGGTGCGCATCAGCTGGAATTGACGGCGGCGGCACCGGGCGCGGCGGTTGTAGCGTTTCCGTAACAGGCTCATTGACCCATTGTTGCCTTTGTGGCTACGGCGCCTACGCATCATCCGGCATGGCCGCACAAGGCATTGTTAATACAAGGTTTTCGAAGCGGCAAAAACCCTGTTTTCCTGGCATATCGCTTGCCTTTTTGGCTACGGGCGCGGGCACCACGCGTTCGCGCGGACCCAAGGCCCGCGAAATCAACAGCGATAACTAAACCCAGGAAAGGAGGAGCCGATGAACAAAACCCAAAGGACCCTGTACTCGCTCACACCGCTTGCAGCCGGGCTCTGTACCCTGTTCGCGGCGATGCCGGCACAGGCGATCGATTTCACCACCGCCGACAACAAGTGGACGTTCTCGGTGGCCGGCAACGTCAACGTCCACTACATCTGGTCGAGCTGCGAAGGGGTCGACAACGCCAAGCCGGTGGCGGGCGGCCTGGCCTGCACCGGCACCAAGAGCGGCAGCAGCGTCTCCAACGTCGGCAACGGCCTGCTGCCGGCGGCGATCACCTTCGGTGTCGCCACGCAGCAGGAAGGCTTCGACATTGCCGCCCACTTCGGCTTCTATCCGGGCATCGCCACCAACGACGGCGGCAGCCCGAACCTGCAGAGCAACGGCGGCGCCAACACCAATACCGCGCTGGGCACCACCGGCCTGGACGTGCGC
>Ga0070741_10003048_pt1 | contig 42732 bp, 26 predicted proteins | sample Coa_R1_4_FD_66440 | JGI IMG/M metagenome (GOLD analysis project Ga0070741, IMG submission 66440) | Surface soil microbial communities from Centralia Pennsylvania, which are recovering from an underground coalmine fire - Coalmine... | ecosystem: Environmental > Terrestrial > Soil > Unclassified ... | reverse complement strand
CAGCCGAACCGGTCGGTAATCGGCCAATAAACAAAAAAAGATTTGCCGATCACATTGCTGGCAGGAAAATCGCCCCAAGTTCTCGAATCCAGGCTGTTCATCGTGTTATCGCCCATGACAATGAAGTGGTCGGGCTGGACGGTGAAGACCGAGGAGGCATCCAGGAACAAAGGGGCGAGCGGCACGCGATAATCGGGCGAGGTCCGGGCGATCTTCTCGTTGACGTGGCCGGAGTAGCGGCTTTCGAGCGGTGGTTGGTTGGGATCGAAGCTATAAACTTTCTCAAAATGCGGCGTCGAGCTGTCGAGTCTCTTGCCATTGATCACCAGGTGGCGATCATCGCCGATCTGCACGTTCTCCGAGCCCATGGCGACCATGCGTTTGATATAGAACTGGTCCTGGGGTAATTGTTGGATCCCGCGGGTCTCGAAGACGATGATCTCACCGCGGTCCGGCGCCCGGAAATTATAGGTAAGACGATCCACGAAGAGGTGATCCCCCGCCGTTACGCTGATGTTGACGATGTCCTCACCTTTGTGGAAAAACTGTCCCCGCCGCAACCCGGCCCGATCCTGCAAGGTTGCTTGTCCATAATCCGGCGGGAACCAGATGAGGTAGGATTTGTTGCCAACGACGATAGTTTGCCAGAGATTGAAGATGAGGAGTTTGGTGGGTGGAGAAACGGCCTGGAGTGCGCCGTCGTCCTGGGCAACCACGTGAAGGTAGGACACGCCGGCAAACCATTGTCGCACCCGTTCCCAACCGGTGGGAATCACCAGAGGCGGGCCCTTGCGTTCCTGGGGCGGCTCGAACATGCGCGCCATTTCGGGTGTGGAGGTCACGCCAAAGAGAGTGGGCTGCATCGAGCCCGTGGGAATTTTGAACGGCTGGAGAAAGAACGTGCGAATGCCCATGGCCACCGTAAGAGCGACGAGCAGGACCTCGACATTCTCGCGCCAGGCGGCGTTGGGATAGGGTTTAAGCCATTTATTGGCGACTTCCTCGAGCTTCTCCATCTGTCTTTCCAAGGCGGCCTTGTCGGATTTGGCGGCGATGGCGCGTTGCAGTTCGAGCATGCCGGCCTCGACGGCGGCGATCGCCTGCGGGCTCAAAATATCCCGCTGATGGTTCAGGAGCTTGAGCACATGCTTTCGCATGGCGGTGGCGTGGCGAACCGTGCCCGAGAATAACCACTGGAGGAATGATCCCGAGGAAGAGCCCCCAACGGCGGCCGGAACCGCCGCAGGCACTGGGGAGGGCACTCGCTCAGGAACTTGCTTGGAATCGCGATTTTGAGTCTTTGCCATAGTTCAAAGGACGGTGCGGTGCAGGGCTGTCTTGGTTAAAGGCGAGCGACCCTCGCGCGGGCCGAGGCGAATACCGCACACCCGCCGTGATAAGATGGATGCGGCGGACGCCACGGCTACGCCTTGAGCACTTCGATGAAAGCTTCCTGCGGGATGTTGACTGAGCCGAAGGATTTCATGCGTTTTTTGCCTTCTTTTTGCTTTTCGAGCAGTTTGCGTTTGCGGGTGATATCGCCGCCATAGCATTTGGCGGTGACGTCTTTGCGCAGCGCTCCGACGGTTTCGCGGGCAACCACTTTGCCGCCAATGGCCGCCTGGATGGCCACGGCATATTGCTGGCGAGGAATGACCTCCTTGAGTTTGGCAGCCAGGGCCCGTCCCCTGCCCTCCGCTTTATCCCGATGGACGATGCAGGAAAACGCATCCACGGCTTCGCCATTGACGAGCATGTCCAATTTCACCATGGCCGATTCCTGGTAACCGGCATGATCGTAATCCATCGAGCCGTACCCGCGCGTAATGCTTTTTATGCGGTCGTGAAAATCGATCAGGATCTCGTTGAGCGGCAGCAGGCTGGTCAGCATCACGCGGCGTGAGTCGATGGTTTCGGTATGGTCGACCGTGCCGCGTTTTTCGGAGAGCAAAGCCATCATGTCGCCGATATATTCATTGGGACAGATGACGAACGCTTTGACCATCGGTTCTTCGATTTTCTCGATGTAAGTTGGCTCGGGCAGAAAGGCGGGGTTATCCACCTCTTTGACGGTTTTATCCGTCATGGTCACACGGTAAATGACGCTGGGATAGGTGGCGATGATGTCCATGCCGTATTCACGCCGGAGCCGTTCCTGGACGATTTCGAGATGGAGCAATCCCAGGAAGCCGCAGCGAAAACCAAACCCCAGCGCTACCGAGGTTTCGGCCTGAAAGACAAAAGCCGAATCGTTGAGCTGAAGCTTGGCCAGGTTGGCTTTGAGGTGCTCGTAATCGGCGGTGTTTATCGGGTAAATACCGCTGAAAACCATCGGGTGGATTTCCTTGAATCCAGGCAATGCGGCGGAAGGATGGCGGGCATCCGTAATCGTGTCGCCCATCTTGACCTCCTGCGGGCTCTTGATGTTGGCGGTCATGTAGCCGGTCTCGCCGATCTCGAGCTTCTCCCGCACGTACGGTTTGGGGTTGAAACTGCCGACTTCCTTGATCTCAACGTTCTTGCCCGAGTGCAGGAGCTTGACCTGCATGCCGGCCTTCAGTTCGCCGTTGAAGACGCGCACGTGCGTCACCACACCCTTGTACGTATCGAAGTAGGAATCAAACCCGAGAGCTTGCAAAGACGCCGCGCCGGTTGGTTTAGGCGCAGGCACGCGCGCCACGATGGCTTCGAGGATATCGTCAATGCCGATCCCCTCCTTGGCACTGGCGAGAATCGCGGACTCACCCGGGATGGCCAGAATATCTTCCAACTGCTGGCGGGTCTGCGCCACGTTCGCATGGGGCAGATCGATCTTGTTGATGACGGGAATAATAGCGAGGTTTTGCTTCATCGCCAGGTGCACGTTGGCGACCGTCTGGGCCTCAACGCCTTGCGCGGCATCGATGATTAGCAAGGCTCCTTCGCACGCGCTCAAGCTCCGGGAGACTTCGTAGGAAAAATCCACATGCCCGGGAGTGTCGATCAAATTGAGTTCGTATTGCTCACCGTTTCGGGCCTCATAGGTCATGGTGACGGGGTGGGCCTTTATGGTAATGCCGCGTTCCCGCTCCAAGTCCATCGAGTCTAGCAATTGATCCTCCATATCGCGGGTCGAAATGGTCCCGGTCCGGTGCAATAAACGATCCGAAAGGGTCGTCTTTCCGTGATCGATATGAGCAATGATGCTGAAATTTCTTATATGCGCTGCGTCCATTTTCCAAGCTTCCGCACGGATAGCCCCAAACGGAGGCGAACGGTGCCGCGGAGCAGAACTCCGAGTTTAAATGGTTCACCATAAAACAGCACAGAGCAAGGCTCTGGGCTCCGGTCGCGGGTGGTACCGCCTGCGGTCGTCTACGATGAGCCGGGAAGATAAGGAGTTCGGCCGCAGCAAGGAAAGCAAAATCCCGGCCGCCCTAACCTCCTCACCGGGCCCAATTCATGAAGGCCCATGGCCGGGGCGGGGACGTCTCGTCCCCGGTTCATGGGGAGCCTTCGTTTGCGCATGCATATTGCGACCATGAACCCAAACTGCTCTGCGAAAGTTCCACCCTCTCCTGGGGGAGAGGGCCGGGGTGGGCAGCGGGCTTTTTCCGTTCGGTTCATGGAAAGCCGCAGCTTTGAGAACCGGGGACGAGACGTCACCGCCCCTTTCCTGAATTGTCGCTAATCCAGCACGCCTTATGCCGTGAGGTGCGCCCGATGACTTGGTCACCTCAAAACCGATAACCTTGGACCAAACGTCCTACCGAACCGTCAATTGATCGTACACGGCATTCACGCCATAGGTATGCTGCACCCGCGAAATAATCGAGAGGTGCTCTTCTTCACTATCAACAGTGCCGCGCAGATAAACCCGTCCGTCGCTGACGCTGATGCTGATATTTGAAGCCAGTGGCGTTAGCGCGGGATCGCTGCGCAGCCGATCGACGATGCGCTGGCCAAGGACGCGGTCCGCGACCGTCGAGGCCTGGACGGTAAGATTAAGCGTGCCATTGCCCGAATAAACAATGGCCGGAGCCGAGCCGACCACATAATCCGGAGGAGTGGTGTAGACCCGGGCGGGAGCATTAACGACGCCGGTAGGCGAATAGCCGACCTGCAGTTGATCGTTCACGGCGACGACTCCCGGCTGGTTGCGCACCAGCGACTCGATCATATCGCGCTCGCGCTGGCTGGGCACATTGCCGCTCAGGGTCACCGAGCCATTTTGAGCATAGATCCGCACGTCGGGCGTGGTCGTCGCCAAATCGCCATAGCGATTCAACTGATCGCGCAAAGTGTTTTCCAGGTCACGATCGGCCTCGATTTGACTCTTGGGCATCCCCGGAACGACCATCGTTGCGCCGTACGGGCCGGAGGAAATAACCTGCCCGCCGTACACCGGCGTTGAGGCATACTCCGCCTGTCGGTCCGTCGAACAGCCGGCGACCAGCGCCAAAGAAGAAATACCACATAGAAAAGATACGATTCTCATACACAACTCCCCTTTCTCAGACAACATCGGGTCCAAGGGGAGCCGCCCGCTATGGGGTGCTTTGCTGACACGGGCCCTTGGATATTTTATAGCTGACACGCGGACTCCCATTAACACCGTGGCTTTAGCCCGGTGGAGGCACAAAAAGCCCATCAGCCGTTTCAACGGCTTCTCGCCCGAAATGCCAACTGTTGAAACAGTTCCGCGAGCGAGCGCATCCGTACACCGGGCTGAAGCCGCGGTGTTAAGGATAGCGGCGCGAAAGTGTGAGATGTCCAGGCTGGGCGCGCCGCTGGCGTTCCTTCATTAGACATTCAGGAACCTTGACAATTTACATCTAATGGAACAACCTGACCCCGACCGTGAGCTGGACTTTGCCTATGCAATGCGGAGTATTTTCCTGAGCAGGCGTATGGAGCACGTCCCTGTCATTTTGCTGGCTGAGGATGATGCCAACGACGTCTTCTTCGTGCGTCGCGCTTTCCAAAAGGCCGGCGTGAAATGCCAAATCCTCGACGTTCCCAACGGCCAGGAAGCGATTCAATATTTGCAGGGGACCGCTCCCTACGAAAACCGCGGTGATTTTCCGTTGCCGCAGCTGCTGCTTTTGGATCTGAAAATGCCGCTGGTGAATGGTTTCGATTTGCTGGAGTGGCTCAGAAGCCGAGCGGACCTTGGCGATTTGCCGGCGCTGGTTCTTTCCTCCTCGGCACACGAGGAAGACGTCGCCCGGGCGCAAAGCCTGGGTGCGCGGGAGTACCACGTTAAGCCCAGCGACCTGGCTCGACTAACGGAGTTGGCGCGGGAATTGGCTGCCAAGTGGCTTCAGCCGAGCGTAGTAGCGCGATAGTCGGGGCTTCTGTTCGTTTCAATCCGCCGCCGGCGGAAGCCGCGCCCAGACAATTAATCTTTGTCGGCGAAACACCTACAAAATTCTTCCCACGAGCCCGACAGGATTACCGGAACCCATCCGATTGGGTGAAACTGCGTCCGCAGGCAGGCTGTGCGCACTATGCGAAAAGCTATCAGTGTCGCAATGGGCCTGTGGTTGTCGGCCGTCGCACCTCAAATGGTGAAGGCGGTCGAGATGACCTGGGAATTCTCCGTGCAAGCAAGCGCCAACGTGCAGACCGCTCCCGCCAGCATCACGCTCAGCTGGCCGCAAGACCAGTACATGCTGCCAAACAGTTACACGGTCTATCGCAAAGACCCGAATGCTGCCAGCTGGGGCAGCGGCGTCGCCCTGCCCGGAACGGCCACCTCGTATGTGGACAACCATGTCGTGGTGGGAACGGCTTATGAATATCAAATTGTAAAAGTCACTTCGCAGTACACCGGTTATGGCTATCTCTACGCCGGCATCAACGTCCCCATGGTCGATAATCGGGGCAAACTTCTGCTGGTCGTCGATTCGACTTACGCCAGGGATTTGACCAATGAATTGGCTCAACTGCGTCAGGACCTGGTGGGCGATGGATGGATGGTAATTCGGCTTGATGTGAGCCGCAACGACTCGGTTGCCAGCGTCAAAGACAAGATCAAAGCCCAATACTCAGCCGACCCGGCCAACGTTAAATCCGTTTTTCTCTTCGGCCATGTCCCCGTTCCCTACTCGGGCGATATCGTTCCGGACGGGCACGTGCCCAATCATCAAGGCGCCTGGCCGTGCGACGGGTATTATGGCGACATGGACGGTACCTGGACGGACAGTTCGGTCAACGACACCGGTGCCGACGACGCGCGCAACCATAATGTTCCTGGCGACGGAAAATTCGATCAGAGCACCTTTCCTGCCCCGCTCAAACTGATGGTGGGCCGCGTGGACCTGGCGAACCTGCCGGGAGAGCTGTGGTATGGCGGTCCGACGACCTTGCCCAGCGAGCTGGAGCTGTTGCGCAACTACCTCAACAAGGATCATCAGTACCGGACCCGGCAATTCAGCCTGCCGCAACGTGCCATTGTCGGAGATTTCATCGGCACCCGGAACGGCGAGGCTTTTGCCGCCAGCGGCTACCGGAATTTCGCTCCCTTTTTTGGCGCGGGCAACGTGACCAACGTGCAGACGCAGGGCGCCTGGACGCCGACTCTGAAGAACACACCGTACCTGTGGGCCTACGGCTGCGGCGCCGGCAGCCTGGCCAGTGTCGCCGGCTTGGGAAACAGCGACTCCTATCACAACGTGACGACTCCCGAGCTTTACACCAACGACATCAAGGCGGTCTTCACGATGTTCTTCGGCAGCTGGCTGGGGGATTGGGATGGTAAGGACGACATTATGCGCACAGCTCTGGCTTTGCCAAGCTACGGGCTGGCTTCCGCCTGGTCAGGACGTCCGCACTGGTTCCTGCAGCACATGGGCCTGGGCGAGACGATTGGGTTCGGGGCGCGCTTGACTCAGAACAATGGCGCTAATGGACTTTACCAAAACCAGATTAACACCGCCGCCGGTCAGATCCACGTTGCGCTGATGGGAGATCCGACTTTGCGCCTGCACATCGTGGCGCCCCCCACCAATCTGAAGGCCGCCACACACGGCAACGCCGTCGCGTTGACCTGGATGCCTTCGCGCGATTCAGTCGTCGGCTACCATGTTTATCGCGCCAACAATGATGGCACTTTCTCTCGGCTAACCACCGCTCCGATTTCCACCACCAAATTCAACGACGAGAGCGGCGTTGGGGGTTCCAATTATATGGTCCGGGCGGTCAGCCTGCAGACTTCTTCCAGCGGCTCCTACTACAACCCAAGCGTCGGCACTTTCCTGGCGCCTCTCATGGCTTCGGCGCCGCCTGCCGGCGGGATCGGAACCCAGACCAGCGGGACTTCTGCGAGCGGCACCAACGCCACCGCGGTGCCGACCCGTGGTTCGCCCCAAGCTCTGGTGAACGGCACCGTCTGGGTCGATGACTCGTTGCCGGCCGGCGCGATTGCTGGAACGGACGGCGGCGATGCCTGGAATTGGGTCAGCGCCAATCCAGCTCCCTATGCAGGAGCCCTGGCCAATCAATCGACAGTTGCAGCCGGATTGCATCAGCATTATTTCACCTCCGCCGCTCAAGGCCTGCAGATTAATGGCGGCGATACCCTGTTCGCGGCCGTTTATCTCGACCCGGCCAATCCGCCAAGCGAGATCATGCTCCAGTGGAACGATGGCAGTTCCTGGGATCACCGCGCATTTTGGGGCGCCAACAACATCAATTACGGCACACTCGGCACGGCATCTCAATTCAGCATGGGCGCTTTGCCGGTGACCGGCCAGTGGATCCTCCTGCAGGTGCCTGCCAGCCAGGTCGGCCTGGAAGGCAAGTTAGTTAGCGGAATGTCCTTCAGTCAGGTCGACGGTGGGGCTACTTGGGATTACGCCGGCAAAATCGCTGTCGGTGGCAGCGTCAGTCAACCACCTGCGAGCAGCGGTTCCGGCACCACCACCACCACGACGAATTCGCCTGGCTCGAGCCCGAACAACGCGACCCTGTGGATCGAAGACGCGCTGCCCGCTGGCGCCGTCGCGGGTGCCGATGGGGGTGACAGTTGGAATTGGGTGAGTGCCAACCCGGCGCCGTATTCGGGTACCCTGGCCAATCAATCCACGGTGGCTGCTGGTTTGCATCAGCATTACTTTACCTCCGCTACGCAGCCGTGGCCCGTCAGCATTGGGGACACCCTGTTTGCCGCGGTTTACCTGGATCCGGCCAATCCTCCGAGCGAGATCATGCTCCAGTGGAACGACGGCACCTGGGAGCACCGTGCCTTCTGGGGCGCCAATACCGTTACCTATGGGACCTTGGGAACTGAATCACGCATTAACATGGGCGGATTGCCCGCCACCGGAAGATGGACCTTGTTGCAAGTGCCGGCCAGCCTCGTCGGTCTCGAGGGCAGCACCGTCACGGGCATCTCTTTTAGCCAGGTCGATGGCGCCGCCACCTGGGACTACGTTGGCAAGATCGGCGCCGGCAATACCGTACCGGCGCCGGGCACAGGCACCGGCACTGGCTCGGGCGGCACGACCGCCACGACGGGTGGAACCGGCAACACCAACACGGGCGGTGGCGGGACAACCGGCGGCGCCACCAATGTCACGACCGGCGGAACCGCTACCGGCGGAACCGACTCAGGCAGCGGCAGCACCAATTTGCCCATTGCGGTTACCAATTCCATTGCGGGCAGCAGCGTGGCGGATTATCTCACTCTGCAGGTGCCGCCCGTGGGCGCTAACTCGCTGCATGTGCTTAGCCCTACCCTGCTGGAATTGAAGCTCATCACCACCAAGCAACCGGACCCGGCCGCCGTCACGCAATGGAATTTTGTGGATGCAAATTCACAGCCGAGCTTGCCCTCGACCGCCGCTTTCCAGGTAACCGCAGACGGACAGAGTGTCAGCGTGGCCAGCGTCGGTTTCAAGCGGCGCCCGCTTTATGCTCCAATGAGTGGTTACGACCTGCGAATTGAAAACTCCCTGTATTTGCAACTGAGCGGACCGATTTCGGATAACCAAACCATTCAGGTGGTGAATCCGGACGGAACACTTTGGAGTTCGAGCATGCAGTTCGTCTCGAAAGTCGATCCGCTGCGCTATAGCCCCGCCATCCACGTCAACCAGGAAGGCTATATGCCTGGCTATAGCAAAATCGCCATGGTCGGCTATTACGCAGGCAGTCTCGGCGAGGTGGGCATCCCCGCTTCCGCTGGATTCAAGCTCGTCGACGCCAATACTGGCGCACAGGTGTACCAGGGCACGCTGTCGCAACGCCTGGATTCCGGCTATACCTATACGCCGGCGCCTTACCAGAAGGTGTACCAGGCCGACTTCACCAGCTTCACTGCCCCGGGGCAATATCGGTTGGTGGTGCCGGGCCTGGGTGCCTCCCTGCCTTTCCTGATCCACGAGGGAGTGGCGATCGATTTTGCGCGAGCCTACGCCTTGGGCCTGTACCATCAGCGTTGCGGGACCGACACCGCGATGCCTTATACCCGATTCACCCATGATATCTGTCACTCGGCCCCCGCCAAAGTGCCCGCTTCAGCGGCAAGTGATCCCTTCACTTGGACCACGATTGCGGGTTATGCCAACACTCTCAATGCGAATAATCCGCCGCAGGGTGCCCCGGCCCTGACCAGCCCCGCGGCCCAACTGTTTCCCTTCGTCAACCAAGGCCCGGTGGATGTCGCGGGCGGTCATCATGACGCGGGCGACTACAGCAAGTACACCATCAATAGCGCCAGCCTGGTGGCTTACCTGATGTTCGCCGTGGATTCTCTGCCCGGGGTGGCAGCCCTGGATAATCTCGGGATCCCGGAAAGTGGCGACGGTATCAGCGATGTCATGCAGGAAGCCAAGTGGGAAGCAGATTTTATCGCCAAAATGCAGGACAGCGATGGCGGGTTTTACTTCCTCGTTTATCCCGAGACCCGCGAGTACGAGGGTAACGTCACTCCGGATCACGGCGACCCTCAGGTAGTGTGGCCCAAGACGACCTCAGTCACCGCCGCCTCTGTGGCGGCGCTGGCCCAATGCGCGACCTCGCCACTCTTCAAGCAGACTTATCCCGCGGCGGCCGCCAGTTACCTGGCCAAAGCAAAACTGGGATGGCAGTTCCTCACCAGCGCCATCAATAAGTACGGAAAAAACGGAGCGTATCAGAAGATCACCCATTACGGGGACAACTTCGCCGACAGCGACGAGCTGGCGTGGGCCGCTTGCCAGATGTACCTGGCGACGGGCGACAGCTCGATCCACCAACTGCTGCTCTCCTGGTTCGATCCCGCTGATCCGGCCACGTGGCGTTGGGGCTGGTGGCATATGTCCGAGTGCTATGGTCATGCGATTCGCAGCTACGCCTTTGCCGTTCAGAGCGGGCGCGTCACTGCCAGCCAGCTTGACTCGACCTTCTTAAGCAAATGCCAGACCCAGATCTCGGCCGCCGGGGACGATACGATGAGCTTCTCGCAGCAGAATGCTTATGGCACCAGTTTCGCAATCAATACCAAAGCCGTCGAGGGCGCCGGCTGGTATTTCTCGACTGACCAGGCCTTTGACCTGGCGGTCGCCTATCAGCTCAATCCCAAAGCCCAATACATGACCGCCTTGCTGGCCAATATGAATTACGAGGGCGGCTGCAATCCGCTCAACTTGTCCTATGTCACCGGCCTGGGCTGGAAACGGCAGCGTGACATTGTCAGCCAATGGGCATTAAATGACACCCGGGTTCTGCCGCCTTCCGGTATTCCGGTGGGCAACATTGGCGGGGAGTTCGGGTATCTCTGGGATTATGCCGGTGAACTTGAAGCCTTGTGCTTCCCTTCCGATGGCGCAACGTCTTCTCCCTATCCATTCTATGATCGCTGGGGCGACAGCTGGAACGTGAGCACCGAAATGGTTGTGCTCAACCAGGCTCGCAGCATCGGAACTCTTGCTTTCCTGGCAGCCCAGACCGCATATAAAACCCAACCCTGGCAGGCCCCGGCCAATGCGCAAATTAGCGTCCCAACCGGCACCGTTCCGGTCGGCCAGCCAGTTACCCTGTCTCTCAGCGTTCCCGGCCTGGATCTGACTCCCGCGCGGATTACCTGGGAAGCGCGCGATCAGGAGCCGGCCTTCGGCGCTACCTTTACCTACTCGCCTAAAAACAATGGTGTGCAGTGGGTCGAAGCGGAGGCGCAGATGCCCGATGGCCGGCGAATTTTTGCCAAGGCCAGTTTCAACGCCAATTCTCCCAACGTTGTCTGGTTCGACGATTCGCTACCCGCGGGAGCGGTGGCCGGCGCCGATGGCGGCGACTCGTGGAATTGGGTCAGCTCCAGCCCAGCTCCGTTCTCCGGGTCCCTCGAACATCAGTCGGTGGCCGTGGCCGGCGCGCATCAGCATTATTTCGCCAACGCCACTGGCACCTTGACCATCGGCACCGGGGACGTGCTCTACGCCTACGTTTACCTGGACCCGGCCAACATGCCTTCTGAAATCATGCTGCAATGGTACGATGGCACTTGGAATCACCGCGCCTATTGGGGCGCTAACAACTTGAGTGATGGTGTCAATGGCACCGCTACGCGCCGCTATTTGGGAGCGCTGCCCCCCGCCGGACGATGGTACCAACTGAAAATTCCCGCCAGCACGGTTAACCTCGAAGGCAGCACGGTCAGCGGGATGGGTTTTTCGCTTTATGGTGGATCGGCTACCTGGGATGCTACTGGCCTCATCACAGCTTCGGGCGGCACTACCTCTTCGACCGTGACCCTCAAAACCACGAGTTCAGTGGTTTCGCGCATCAGCGGCAGCCCCACCGTCGTCACCTTCAGCCGCGCGGGAGATACTCAATCACCCCTGACCGTAACCTATTCAATCGCCGGAACCGCGGTCAACGGACAGGATTTCCAATTGTCGCCGACCGCCGGGGGAAACTCCGTGAGTATCCCCGCTGGGTCGGCATCAGTGGATCTGACGGTGGTGCCGCTTGCGTCAAGCAATATCGTGGGACCCCTCTCCATTCACTTCGCCCTCCAGCCAAACTCGGCCTATTCTCTGGGCGCTCCGGCCACGGTCGATGTCACCGTCGCAGGCAACGCCGTCCCCACCCAGCTGCGCTTCTCCACCAATGGCGCCATCCTCACCTGGTCTAGCAGCGCCAGCAAACTGTACCATGTCGCCTACAAGAACAATCTCAGTGACCCGGTCTGGATCCCCCTGGGCCAGGTCACTGCCACCGATACGACCAGTTCCTGGGTCGACAACTCCGCCGGAGCCGGCCAACGATTCTACATGGTCGCCCAGGTGGATTGAGACGCTCAGAAGGTCAAGCGCACACCGGCACGAATCACTAACCGATCGTCGGCGGTGGACCGATCCGACCACAAGAATCGCGCATCGGAGAAAATTCCGGTCGTGGGGTTCAATCGCATTTCGAGCCCGACACCGCCACCGTAAAGCCAGCCCCAGCGCGGACTCATCTCGCGGCCACCGCTGCCGATGAGGTACGGGGCCAAACCACTGTTGCCGAGCGGCAGCCGGGCGATGAAATTCCCGGTCACCTGGTCCACGAGATTCAAATCATCCGGTTTGCTGGAGATGTTGAAGTCAGCGCCCAAACCCAGCTCGCGTGTGAAAAAATAATTCGCACCGGCGCCGCCCCCCCAGAAGCCATTGCGGATATTCGTTTCGAAGAGATCGCCGAACCGTCTTTCGGGGTTCATATAACTGGCGAACAAATCCAAAGAAACCTCTTGGGCATTGTACAACTGGGCGTTGTTCTTGCCGGAGGTGAAGTGACCGCTCCACCAGCCGTTGGGATCGTCCCAGGCGTGCTGCGCGTTAGCTGTGGCAATAGTTAAAAGAACCGCACCGGAAATGCAGACGATTATTCTGTGTTTTGGAATCATTTTTCCTCCTGCCCAAAAAGCTGGAGGAACGCTCGGCGGCGAGATATAGGGCCATGTCCCCAAATTCAACGGACCGGCAAACCCAGGTCGAGTCTGGGAGCCTCCTCGGCTTTGAGGAAGGAGTCAGTCGCGCACATTTGGCCGTGGTGGGAACTCCGCCGGACGCCCCTCCGGGAAGGGCAAAACGCCGGCTGAACCTCGGTTGATCTCACTTGGTCCCTGCGCGATCCGGTTCCGTCTGGCTCCTGGGGTCCAGCAGCCGATCGAGCGTTTGCCGATCCAGGCCCGCCGATTCGAGCGCGACCTCCCTCACAGTGCGGCCCGATTCGTAAGCGCGTTTGGCGATTTGAGCGGCTTGGTCATAGCCGATCACGGGGGCCAAGGCGGTACACACGGCCAGGCTTTGTTCGAGGTTCGATTCGCATTTGGCGCGATCGGCTTCGAGCCCCGTGATGCAACGTTCTGTAAAAACCCGACAGCCGGCGCTCAACAACTCGACAGCCTGTAGCAAGTTGTGGACGGTCACGGGCAGCATCGTGTTTAGCTCGAAAGCTCCAAAAGTCGCGCTGAAGGTAATCGTAGCGTCATTGCCGATCACCTGAGCGCCTACTTGAATGAGCATCTCGCACATCACCGGGTTGATCTTGCCGGGCATGATCGAGGAACCCGGCTGCGTCGCCGGCAATTTTAGCTCGCCCAAGCCGCAGCGCGGGCCAGAACCCAACCAGCGGATGTCGTTCGCAATTTTGATCAGGCTTACCGCGACGGATTTGAGCGCGCCGCTGGCCTGAACGCAGGCGTCAATCGCCCCCTGGGCGGAGAAATGATTTGGCGCCTCGCTTAATTGCAGCCCCGTCTCGGCGGCGATCCCGGTGATGGTTTGCGAGGCGAACTGCGCATGGGTATTGATGCCCGTGCCAACCGCCGTTCCACCTAGCGCGAGTTCGCCCAGAGCTGGCTGCGCCTGGCGCAACCGTTCGATCGCGTGGGAGACCTGGCTGGCATACCCGCTGAACTCCTGGCCAAGTCGTATCGGGGTGGCATCCTGTAAATGCGTCCGACCAATCTTCAGGATATCGTCAAATTCCGCCACCTTTCTTTCCAGAGCCGTGCGCAAATCGCTCAGCGCGGGCACCAAGGCATTTTGGATTCCGTCCAAGGCCGCCAGGTGTAGCGCCGTAGGAATCACGTCATTGCTCGATTGGCCGCGGTTGACGTGATCGTTCGGATGCACGGACTTATCGCCTCGTTTGCCACCGAGGATCTCAATGGCGCGATTGGCAATCACTTCATTGGCGTTCATGTTGGTCGAGGTGCCCGATCCGGTCTGAAAAATGTCCACCACGAATTGGTCGTCGAGTTTGCCGGCGATCACCTCCTCGGCGGCTCGACGAATCGCGTCGGCGATTGGCTTGGAGAGCAACCCCAGGGTTTCATTTGTGGCGGCGGCGTGCTTTTTAATGAGCCCGAGCGCGCGAATGAACCGCCGCGGAACCCGCAACTGACTGATCGGAAAATTCTCCACCGCGCGCGCAGTTTGGGCGCCGTAATACGCCGTCGCCGGAACCTGCATTTCGCCCATCGAATCCTGTTCCATCCGTAAATTCTGTTTCATAAGCCTCCGTGCTCTTAGAGCGTGTTTTAAAAATTTGGTTTGGAGTCCCGCCTTTAGGCGGCCCGGCGCCAAAACCGCCTGAAGGCGGGACTCCAAACCCAGGTGCCCACGCCGAACCGAGGTTTTAAAACACGGCCTTAGCGCAAGTGAGCCAATATCCGCCAGCCAGGCTCAGGCGCAAATTGGATTGAGGGGGAGTCCTTGTTTAGGCGGCCAGGCCATTCGCGTCCCTTAGCATGCAGTCGCGGTTGACACCTCCCTGTCCCTTCAGAAATCGCGCTTAACATTGACTTGCGATGCATCAGTAATTAGATCTTTCCCGCATGAATTTGCTGTCTGAATCGCTTCTGGAACTGATTCGCCGCACTTCGACCGAGATCCCCGACGACGTGCACCAGGCGATCCTCGCTTCGCTCGAGCGTGAGAAGAAAGGCACCATCGCCGAAAGCGCGATGAAGATCATCGATCAGAACATTGCGCTCGCCAAAAACAAATCCCAGCCGATTTGCCAGGACACCGGCAGCATTATTTTCTACGTGGATTGTCCCCTTGGCTTCGACCAAAGTGCGTTCGAAGAAACAGCTCGTGAAATGGTCAAGCTCGCGACGAAAAAGGGTTATCTAAGGCAAAATTCCGTCGATCCAATCACGGGAAAAAACGACGGCACGAACGTGGGGCCTGGTTCGCCCACGGTCCATTTTCATCAGCGCAACAGCTCTGAAATCTCCGTGCGCCTGGTGCTCAAGGGTGGCGGCTGCGAAAATGTTGGCGCCCAATATTCATTGCCTAATGAAAAGCTCCAAGCCAATCGAGACCTGGATGGATGCCGGAAAGCGATCCTGGACGCCGTGCTCCAGGCGCAAGGCAAAGGCTGTGGACCGGGAATCCTGGGCGTTTGTATCGGCGGCGATCGCGCCACTGGCTACGAACATTCCAAGCAACAACTCCTGCGCAAAATTGATGACCGCAACCACAATCCAGAGCTCGATAAACTGGAAAGAGACATTGTCGAAACAGCCAACAAGCTAGGCATCGGACCGATGGGATTTGGCGGGAAGACCACTCTCTTGGGGACCAAAATTGGTGTGCTCAACCGCTTGCCGGCGTCTTATTTCGTCAGCATCAGTTACATGTGCTGGGCGTTTCGGCGACAGGGGATAAAGCTCGACCCAGACGGCGCGGTCCAGCAATGGCTATACTGAGGACAGACATGATCCAACTCACCACACCGATAAACGAAGCCACCGTGCGCAAGCTCAAGGTGGGCGACGAGGTCAAAATCAGTGGCGTCTTGTTCACTGGCCGCGATGCGGTGCACAAGTATTTGCATGACGGCGGCAGCTTGCCCGCGGGCGTGAGCTTGCAGGCAGGAATTCTGTATCACTGCGGGCCGGTGGTGATAAAAGACGAGGCGGGCAATTGGAAATGCGTAGCCGCGGGGCCGACGACTTCAATCCGGGAAGAGCCGTACCAGTGGCAAGTGATCCGCGATTTGGGGTTGCGCGGTGTGATTGGCAAAGGCGGGATGGGCGACAAGACCCTTGCGGCCTGCAAGCAGTACGGCTGTGTTTATCTGCACGCCATTGGCGGCGCCGCCCAGGTGCTGGCTCAGTGCATCCAGCGTGTGCCCAACGTCTACATGATGGACAAATTCGGCGCGCCGGAAGCCATCTGGGAGTTTGAAGTAGTCGAATTTCCCGCGGTGGTCACCATGGACGCACACGGTAATTCTCTTCACAAAGAGGTGTTTGCCGCCAGCCAGGCGGAGTTGGCGAAATACGTGTAGAGTCCGATTGGGAGAAGAGAGCTGAGATTCGGAAAGGCTCGGAAAGGCTCTGCGAGCCAAAAGCCACTGGGGTATTCCAGCGGACGTTATGGGTTTCTTACCTGTTTGCCGCGTGCCAGGACCCGGCAGAAAATCTTCGATTAGAGGATCCCACCGACGTTGGTAAGGCGGCTATTCGCGTGTGCGCAACTGCTTTGCCGGGAGGAACCTGTTCGGAAAGCTGAAACATTCCAAAGAGATGAATGCCGGATCTGCGGGTCGCCCTCAGAATGGCCGGAGGTGGATAACCAGGCTCTGTCTTGCTTTGAATTGGCTTAGCTTAACGGTAGCAGCGCAAACCAATAACTGGACCAACCCAACGAGCGGGCCTTGGGAAAGCGCGAATTGGTCGCTGGGAGAGCTGCCGGGCCCGGGCCAGGCGATTCAGTTAACCAATTCCGGTTGGAAGGCAGTAGCGATCGGCCCATCAACGACTCAGAACTTTCCGCAGACGCTTAATGTTGACTCGGTATTGGTCTCGTCGCCGGGAACGGACACGGTCAACGTTTTGCTGCTGAATTATTCCGGCTTGAGTGTCCCCTTGACGGCAAAGACGCTCAGCGTCGGCAGCAACTGTTCGGTCGTGATGGACTATGCGTCCCTTTGGGTAACTAACAAGATCTTCCTCAGCGGCGACTTTACCCAGGATGTCTCCTCGGTAGTGTATTCACCGGGCGGGATGTTGCTGGGGAGCACCGGGCCGGGTGTTTACGCCCTGCAAGGCGGGTCGCTCTTCTGCACTGGCACAGAAAGCATTGGCGGGAGCTTTCCATCGAAATTCGTGCAGGAAGCTGGAACCACCAACGAGACGGCGGGAGTAGTTATAGCCTCCGGCTCGAGTTTCGATCTGAAGGGAGGCGAGTTGGACGGCACGCTATTCGTGGATTCGGGAGGAATATTCAATTTGCGAGACGGAGTGATCCAGAGAGGCTCGGCTGTGCTGGTCAATGGCACATTCGCGCAATCGGGTGGCGTGGTGATTGCCTTGACCAATAATCCAATGAGCGTGCCGCACCCGATGTATTCGGATCGATACGGGACCGTCATCCAGACCGGTGGAACCAATATTCAAAGCGATCTGGCCATAGGCCTGCTCGCCCCGCCCATCAATAGCCAAACCGGACAACTCCCGGCGGGGGGCGGCTCATTTGTATTGTCCAATGGCGTGCTGGCAACCGGCGGGACCAGATTAGGAGGCAATAGCCAATTCAAGCAGTGGGGCGGAATGAATCTTGTCGGCGGCGCGTTGAACGTGCAAGGAGCGTTGTTCTACTATCACAACATTGTAAATGCGACGGAAGCCGCCAGTTACTCGCTAGCCGATGGCGTGTTATCCACCGAAGGTATCGGTATTGGCGTTGCCGCCGATTTTTCGCAATCCGGCGGCAGCAACCTCGTCCATGGTGACCTGGTGATCGGCACCACATTCGTCGACGATACTTTCAACAACGGGACCTTCTCTTTGCACGGCGGTTTATTGCAGGTGTCCAACATCGTGATCATGAAGGACAATGGGTTTGGTCAGGATGGCGGGCGCCTCGAGGTGAAGAACCTCAAGGTTCTCGGGGGCAGGTTGGATCAAACCGGAGGCACTGTGGCACAGTCGGGCACGTTGACCCTGGCCGGCGCGACCTTGAACGTGGGCACCAACGCCGCCCAATTTGGTCAGCTTAAGCTTGACGTGTCAGGGACGACCAACTCGGTGCTGAATTTTCCCGCTGGTCCCAGCACGATCCAATTCCAAAACAGCAGCTCGCTGAGCTGGGCACCTGACGCGCGCCTGACGATCCGGAATTGGACTGGTAATCCGACCGGCGGCGGCAACCATCGACTGCTGTTTGGAACGAACGGAAGCGGACTGTCTATGGCGCAACTGAGCCAGATCGCTTTTTATGATCCGGCCGGCCTGACGCCCGGCACCTATGGCGCCACGCTGCTTCCGGGAGGAGAATTGGTACCCGGCCAATCGGCCCAGCCCAACGGCGGTATCAGCGTGGTGGCGGCATCGGATGGTGGCTCCTACCATTACTTTGGAGCTCCGCTGGCCATTAGCGGCAACACGTTGGTCGTGGGCGACCCGCATGTGGACTCTCCGTTACGACCTAATGCAGGGCAGGTTTATGTTTATGTCTGGAGCGGGAGCAATTGGGTAGAGCAGGCCATAGTGACGCCGAAAGATGCGCCCGGACGGGGGTTTTTTGGACAGTCAGTGGCGATTGATGGGGACACGCTAATGGCCGGGACCGACAATTCAGGCAGTCCCACCGCTAGCGGAGCGGTTTACGTGTTTGTTCGACGTGGCACGAACTGGACCCAGACCGCCAAACTGGTCTCGGACGCGACTAATTCGGGCGGAGGAAGTTCTTTTGGGGCGACGATCTCGTTGAAAGGCAACACGGCCGTCATTGGACAGCCGGCGTACAGCGTCTCGACCTTCGTCTTTACCGGAAGTGGATCCAATTGGACGCAACAGGCAAAATTGCCAGGCGTTTTCGACGGCTCAGCGGTGCTGGATGACAATACGATTGTCGCCGGTTCTCCTTACGAGAATAAAGCGTATGTGTGGGTGCGGAATGGAACGACCTGGCAGCCGCAGGCAATTTTAGCTCCGGCAACACCCGTGAGCTCGGATTCGTTCGGAGCCACTGTAGCGCTTTCCAGGAACACGGCGTTCCTTTCTGCCGGCAGCAGCGTGCTGGTGTTTGAGCGTTCCGGGACCAATTGGGCACAATTGCAGGTGCTCGGACCTGCGGATGCGCCGGCCAATTCGAGTTTCGGCGCCAGCATCGCCATCGCCAACGACCTTGTGCTGATTGGCGCCCCGGCCGATCCGACGCTCGGCTCGTACGCCGGGGCCGCGTATGTATATCAGCAGACGACCAACGGGTGGACCTTGAGACAGAAACTATTGGCTCCAGATGGCCAAAGCTCGGATGAATTCGGGTCGGCAGTCGGCTTGAATTCCGAGGCGATGCTAGTGGGCGCGCCGTTCCGAGCCACCCTGGCCGGCGACCGCGCCGGGGAAGTGTACTCGTTCGCGTTGCAAAGCCAGGTCCAAACACCTCTCGCCATTGGAATCAGCCAGGGTACAAATGGTCCGCTTCAACTGAGGATCCAAGGATTCAGCGGCACAAATTATGCCGTCCAGGTATCGACGGACTTACGACAATGGACGCCCCTAACGAACCAGCCTGACGCCACTGGGAGCTTTTCGATTAGGCTGTTGGATCCGGCGGGTCGGCCCGCGCAATTTTATCGCGCGGTGCAATCGCCCTGAGCGACGCTCACGAAGTCCGGAACGCGCGGTTCGGATGAACTCGCCTGCCGGACGCCTACCCTCTAGAGTTAAGGCGAAACGAGGTAGTAGAGAGTCGTGGGCTGCAGTTTGAGTTCCTGCGCGTTCCCGGCCATGCTCTCAGGATAACCGTTGAAGTCCAAAGCGATGACTTTCAAATGCCCGGCGTCTGCCCGCTTGAAGCGAACCGTTCCACCCAGGTTTTTGACCTGCCACGGATCGGTTCCAATATGGGTGATCCGTTTCACCGTGGCGCTCACGGCTTCGGTTTGATGCTCGGTTTCCTGTTCTTCAGACATGACCTGCAGCAGAATGCGCGTTGAAGTGGCCAGGGGCTTGTCATCCAGCGCGACGGCGACGATATGACCCAGGTCCATGTCGCTGCTCACCGTGACATCTTTCAAATGGACCTCTCCGGCTCGCTTCAGGGCGCCACTGATCCCTTGAGCGCGGGCGGCATTCAAGGTGAGAATACCTTTGTCGTAATCGAGTTTGAGCTCACCCGTGCTGCTCACCACCGTTTTGTCCGTGTGGTTCACGAAAGGCCCCAAGTCCTGCATCCGCGTAGCGCCGGGTTCATCCACGAAATTCACATTCACGCGACCGACATAATGAACGAGCGGATCGATCCGTTGGCCAGGCGCGATTTGCGTGCCGTTCGGAACATCGGCCAGGCGCAACTCGTCCAAAGCGGCGTCCTGCGGCAGCGGCGTTCCTTTCAAGTGCAGCAGATCGCTGTTGTTTAACTTGAGCTCGGCCATTACCCGGCCGACCGAAACCAAACCCTGGCGATAAATAAGCGCCGCCGCGGGAAACTGCCCCATCATCGCCGGCGTCATCAGGGTCCACTGCTGCATCCAGTACCCCGGCTTCACGCTCCAACGCGTGCCGTCGAACGCGAAGTGAACGATGGCATCGCTGTCTTGCAGGGCGCCGTACGCGGCGAAATAGAGCGGTGCTTCGGAGCGAAATCGATTGGGCCGGCAGAAAGTCGTTTCTGAGATCATCGACGGTTTGCCGGCGTAATGCGGGTCCATCACCGGGTTGACGAACTGCTTGGGCTTGGCGGGGTCCGACGCGTCGAAGCGCAAGGCGCTGCGGTCCGAATAGGTATGTCCGTTGCGGATGGACCAGGCGGCATTATCGCCCTGGTGGTTGCACTCGAAATAGCCATGGCGATCGATGAAGTCACCCACGGTGTAAGACAGCTTTTCGAGCGGCCCGAACACCTCCGGGCTGGCCGTCGCCCAGTTCGACGGGGTAATGACTCCCTTGAAGCCGAGCTGGCGCAGAAAAACGATTGTGTCTCGATAGAACTTCGTCTGCGTTTCCAACAGAAAAGCCGCGATGTCCTGGTCCCGGGCTGATCTGTCGCTAAAAAGATTCCATAAGGGACGGAAAGTGACTCGACCCTGCGCAACGGAATCATGGGGGAGCTTTTCAGTTTTCCAGGCAGCAAACGCGCCTTCAATTGAGCCGTACTTATGCGCAAGCCAATCCCCGAACATTTTCTCCACAATCTGCAACTGCGGCTCAGGAATGTTTTTCGCGTCGAACGTCCAAAAAAAGAAGGAATCCTCGTTCTGGAGTTCAAGGCCGAAAAGGGCTGGCTCGTCGATAAGCGCCTTACCCGTGACATCGCTTGGCGTAGTAAGCAGCGCCTTCCACCAAGCGCGGTAGTGGTCCTGGAATTGGGGATTGAACATCAAGGCGGCAAAAGGGTGAGTCTTGCCGTCATAACCCTTGAGCCACGGATGATCGGGACGGGGACTAAACCAAAGCGGAAAATAGATCGAGAGATGGGTATAAATGCCTTCGGTCTTCATCGCCTCGACAATTGCAATCGCGCGTTTAACGGCAGCAGGGTCCAACTCGCCGTCGTGATCGAAAACCGCGCCGTGGCGCCTGACCAGATTCACCCCGTACTTCGCGAGCAACCGCGCGGTTTGGCGCAGGGCCGCGCGGTCTCCGTCCTCCTGCGGCGGGCCGTTGACGGCCCAAAAGCGCACCGGCTGTCCGTTGCCGCTGTAAACGAAGTGACCGCCTTGAGCGGCAATGAATCCGTGTTCGCCCGCAAATCGTTCGTTCAGAAATCGCAGGTCTATGGCGCTGTTTGTGAACGGGTCGGCCGTCGGCTCGAACCGCAACCAGCTATCCTCGGCCGCGGGTTGCGCCGCCGGCAGGCCGCTGACTTCTGCCGAGAACACAATAGCCAGACTGCTTAGTACCAAGGCCGAACCGAAGCGCCGCAAAAAGGCACTAAGGGGAGATGCAATCAGACGGCCGCGAAAAGGCACAAGAGGCGCAAAACTAGATTGGGCTATTGGGGGTTCCATCGAACTCATGTGCCTTTTGTGGTTTGCCGGTTATCTTCCCGAGGCCCCAATCTAAGAGCGTGTTTTACAATTCAGTTTGGAATCTCGCCTTTAGGTGGCCCGGCGCCAAAACCGCCTGAAGGCGGGACTCCAAACCCTGGTGCCCAGCCCAAGCCGATGTTTTAAAACACGCTCTTAGGCGCCCGCCGATTGACCCATCATTTTACCTGCCGCGGCTGAACCAATTGGGGTGTAGGGGTGCTTGGGGCGACTCGTTTCAGAGTTTCAGGATCCAGTTTCTCGGCTTCGGCCCAGGCGTTCTTGGCGCGTGCTTCGAGCGCCTGCGCCGAAAACTTGTCGGAGCTCGCAGCCTGGGACTCGTTTTGGGACTGGGTTGTATCTTCCCTAGCTTCGTTTTCCAAAGTACTCGCGACTGACGGCTGGTCCTTGAGCTGCTCGGCCGCTTTCCTTAATTCCTCGGCATTCCGGGTTAGTTGGGCTGACCTTTGCTCGGCGTTGCGAGCCATGATTAAGTGCTGATGGGAATCCGACCAAAGCTTGCGCGCCTCAAGCCTCAGTTTGAAAGCTCGCTGTTTGTTGGCGTCAGCGCTCATCAGTTTCATGGCTTGGGCGGTCAGGATTTTGGCATCCCGCTCTTGGACTCCTGCCTCCATCTGGTCATCCGCGGCTTTCTGCAGCACGCTGGCCGCGGCGGCACGCAGTTCCTGGGCGCGGACCTGTTTTGCTCGCGCCTCGTCTAAGAGTTTTTGCACAGCGGGATCCTCCGCTGCACGGATGGCCAGCGCCGGCGCAACGACCAATGCGATGCACAAGGCGATGCCTCTCAAAGAGGCAACTTGGCAGAGTGATTTAATCACGGTTGGCGGTTTTTGGTTAGCATTCATAAGTTCATCAGGGCTGGCCCAATATGGACGAGAACCTCGTTCTCGCGAGTGAGAGCCAATGCCCAATTGCTCGCTATCTTAGCCATAGTTCAGGGTTTTGTCAGTCGATAATAACGTTGTCCGGAGCTGATGGAAATACTGGCTGCATAGTTGTTACTGATGAGCTGCGGAGTGACGCTGACGTTGGTCCAGGCAGCGCTTCCGGCGGCCGAAGCTCGCTGCTGCAGCGAGTAGCCGGCGCTGGATGACGGCCAGGTAATCGCCATCATATTGCTGGACGCAACACGAATCGAAAGCGCCGGAATGTCCGGGTCAATAATCGTCACATTGTAGGTGAATGCGCGGGATTGACCGCTCACCAGAACGTTGCTCACTGTCACGCTATACACGGAATCGGCGGAAGGAGCGGTGGTGGGAATTCCTTGTGGGACCCAAACGATGGTATTATCGCCGTATCCCTGGGCCTGGGCCTCCAGGCTTAACGGGACGTTGGTTCTATTTTGTCGCATGAACACCGCTGTCCCGGTAAAGCTCGCCCCAGGAAAAGAAAAAGACCACCGGCTGGACGAGCGGGGCATGATTTGCCAGGGCACGAATGTTGGCGGCGGCCAGGCGACCCATGCGGGCTGGCTCGGTCGAGAGCCACTGCCTCCGATAACCCACAGGTCGTTGGCGGCCCAGCCTCCGCTCGACGGTATACTGCCGGTGCCCATAATTTTGGTCGGGGGATAAAGAATCCAGCGGCGATGGCCTGCCGCGGCGTTTCCGCCCGAGCCGGGATCATCCATATATAGGTCAATTGCGGCCGCCGCGTCGGCACCCAAGGCGAGGTTGGATTTGCCGGCTGCTTCAGCCCCGCCCGCAGTATAGCAAGACCAGTTCGTATCCGGGCTGTGGGAAAGCGAACCCTGCGCGCTCATCATGAGGGCGGCCTGCTGGGCCTTCGCGTTCCACGCGTTGCTCAGCACCACGTCGCCAGGCAGTCCGGCCATAGCCCGATAGTAATTTACCCGGAGGATAGTGGCATCGGCGTAAGCCTGGCTGGTGGACCCGGCGGTGCAGGTACCGCGATTGCCGTTCCAGCCCGAAGCGACGCCTTGGGAGGCGAGGTAGGTGGCCTGGTAAAGCTGCACCACGGCGGTGCGGTCGTTTAAGTTCACCGCCACTAACTCCGCCGCGGGACCCGTGGCAGACCCAAGGTCATTGGAATCGGCCATCGGCGGTGGCCCCAATTCCTGCGCAAATCCGATAATGGAGTTTAGGGGTAAAATGCAGCCGAGCGCGGAGGCAAGTGTCCACTTTTTCATCAGTTATGTCGCCGGTCCGTCCCCAGTTGCCGCGCAATAGCCTGGTCGACCAATTCGGGATTCCCTTAAGCAAACGCTGAGCCAATGTCCGCAGAGCGGCAACCATCAATGGAGGGATTGGAGCGCCGGCACACTGAACCGTAAGGGCCCCGAAGGTTTTGGAGTGCGCCGCTGTGCGGCGCTTTTGGGACTAAGAAGGCTCGAAATGATCGAGGTTCTCTCGCGGCCGCCCGTCGTTCGGTTCCAAAAGCGGCGCAGAGCGCCGCACTCCAAGGCGCTGGCGCGAGTTTGGGCACGATTAGATTCATAGTCCCTAGCCTATGCAAAGCGAAGGAGTCTCTCCTGCGGAGTAGGGCCGGCCAGTTCGAAGCCAGGCGGCTCAGCCGCGTCGCCCGCTCGACGGCGTCATGGACGGGTCATCGGTCCTTTCTTTGGCAGCAGGAATGCAAGCTCCGTCGGAGCTCTCCATGAACCTTGACAGATTCCGAAGGTTTTGGAGTGCGCCGCTGTGCGGCGCTTTGGAGCTAAGAAGGGTCGAGATGTGAGATTCTCTCTCGCAGCGCCCGTCGTTCGGTTCCAAAAGCGGCGCAGAGCGCCGCACTCCAAAGCGCTGGCGCGCCTGGTCCTGAGGCGGGTTCAAGGTCCCAAGCATGCGAGAAATCGAATAGGGGCTCTCCATGAAATCGGCCGGGGGGCCCAAGCGTCCGGTGTCGGCTCCAAGGGTTGATTGTTTTAGCTAGCGGCTGAGGTTTTGCCTGCGCAGATTGACCTTCACGCGGCGCATAGAAAAGATTCGTGACAGAGTTTTGTTCCGGCTGTCAAAGTATTAAGGCGGCAGGCCAGGAACAAACATCCCTGCGCATAACGACACATGAAACTCGTCATAACCGATTTACCTAAGACGGAAGGCAAGAAGCTGGCCATCAGTCCCATTCCGCAATCAAAGCCTCTTTCGGTGGTCGAGGTGGCGGCAATCGCCGATCAGTTAATGCGCAACGTCGAAAAAGTCATTGTGGGCAAGCACGAGCAAGTGACGTTGGCGCTGGCCACCTTGTTGGCAGAAGGTCACCTTTTGATCCAGGACGTGCCCGGCGTCGCCAAGACCATGCTGGCCCGGGCGATTGCCCAGAGTGTGGGTGGTTCCTTCAATCGCATCCAATGCACTCCGGACCTGTCGCCGGCGGATGTTCTGGGCGAGCCGTTTCTCATCAAGGAAACAGGCCAGACGCAGTACAAGTTCGGGCCGCTCTTCTCGCAGGTGGTGCTGGTCGACGAAATCAACCGGGCCAGTCCACGCACGCAAGCGGCCATGCTTGAAGCCATGGGCGAAGGGCTGATCTCGGTCGAGCGCGTCACCTATCGCATGGAGCGGCCCTTTATGGTCATCGCCACGCAAAACCCAATCGAACACGAAGGCACTTTCAGTTTGCCCGAAGCGCAGGTCGACCGCTTTCTCATGCGCATCAGCTTGGGCTACCCGTCGCTCCAGGACGAAAAAAAGATGTGCGAACGCTTCCAATTGGCTCACCCCATCGAGAGCCTCAAGCCAGTCACTACCCCCGACATGATCCTCAAATGTCAGGAAGCGGTCCGCGCGGTGGAAGTGGGTTCGGGTGTTTGCGACCATATCCTCAAGCGGGTGCGCCAAACCCGCGAGCACCCTGCCCTGTTGCTCGGCGCCAGCCCGCGCGGTTCCCTCGGCCTGTTCCGCGCCGGCCAGGCTATTGCCGCCATTGGCGGCCAGCCTTCCGTCACCGCCGCCCAGATCGATGAGCTGTTGGAAGTCGTATTGGCTCACCGACTCATCGTCCGCCCTGAGCGCAAAAACGAAGGCATCGATCCAAACCAGCTTGTCCGCGAATTGCGCAACGAACCGTGAAGGGCGTGCCTTCGAGCCTGGCTCAAAGGCTGCGCTACTGCACACGGCGCGGGGCGCCATCCCGGTCCGGACTCCGTATCAATACGGAATTGCCCAACGCCAGCCCGCGGGCATAAGATTCTGCTGTTGCCACTATGAGCCCTCATCGCTCCAGTAGCTCGGCCTTCAATCGAGCAGGCAAACTCCTCTTCCCCGGAGTCCGTTCGTCCCGACGTCGAACCAATCTGCGTTTTCTGCTGCTCTCGGTGTTTTTGGGACTGGTCGTCTGCGGCTGCCTCGGGCTGATCCTCTGGGTGATGAACTGAGCCCGGTTCCCAAGGCTGGGAAGGCATTCGCTGGCGGAACGCCGGTGAGACACCGGAAAAGATCAGAGCCTCGCCCGAGCTCGACCCTTCGGTTCGTGCAGAACTTCTGAAAAGAATCGAAGGTACGGTTCACCGCGTGCTTCGCGCAACAATAGCAGCGCCAGCTCCCGCGCGTGGTAATCTCCCCACAACGAGCTCTCGCCATTGGGCACGCTTTGGCCTTTGGCCACATGATCCCAACCGTTTGGCCAATGATATACGGAGTGCAGCAGCAGGCCTTGATGTTTCGGGTCGATCGATAAGTACGGTTCGGCGAAGAGTGTCCGCGCAAGCGTCAGACCTGCTTGCCAATACGGTCGCCCTTTTTTTGCCCGAGACTTGCCGGTCAAATAGCGGCCCAGGCGCAATAAACCTTGGGCCGCAATCACCGCCGCGGAACTGTCAACGGGTTCATACTGGTTAAACGGATCGGCCGGCTCCTCCAAGTATTCCTCAAGGCGGGACAGTCCCGGCGCGCCGGTATCCCACATGGGGATGCCATCAGTGCAGACGTGTTGAAGATAGAAATCAGCCGTAGCCAGTGCAGCCTCGGCGAAAAAGGTGGGAACCGATTCCAACTGTCCTGCCGCCTGGAGGACATTGAGAAACTCCAACTCTTCGGCAAAGCCCAGCAGTGCCCAGGCCAGCCCCCGCGTCCAGGTGCTGAACGGCGAATACCCTTGTTGTGTATTGCAGCAGCGAAAGCAACCGTCGTTGAGATTGAAAATGGCTTCGTGCGCCGTCCGTCCGCGGACATCATAGCGGTCGCGGTTTTGGCCGAAGAAGACATTATAGCGGGCGGTCAATTCGGCGTGCTCGAGCAGGCGTTGCAAAAGTGAGATCCGCTCATCGCGTTCGCCCATCAGGACTTGCCCGAGTTGATGCGCGACGGCTAGTGAGCGCAACGAGCGCATCGTATCCACAAACAGCGAATGCGGACCGTTGAACGAATAAATGTAGCCCTGCCCGTCGGCAGTTCCGGTCCAGCGCGCTGCCTGAATTGCGCCCGAGACTTTGAGGGCGAGCTCGTAAAACTCCCTTTCGCTCCGGCTGGCTTCTATTTTCTGCTCGCGGACCAGCCGCCACAAATTGCCGTACGTGGAGATGTTATTGAATCCGTGATCATGGACGCCGACGTTCGACAAATGAGGGGCCATTCTTTCGACTGTCCTGCGCCGGCCAAGCTCCAGAAAGCGTTCCTCGCCGGTCGCATCGAACTGCAACAGGGCCGAGCCAAACTGAAAACCCTGCGTCCATTCCGTCCACCCCCGGGAAGTATACCGGCCTTTGACCGTGAAAACCGGCGTGCCTTGCGCCGGGTTCCAGGTTTTCTCCAGCGCGAGGATCTTGCCCGCGGAAATCGCGAAGACCCGCTCCAGGGCGGGTTGCAGCTTTTTGGGGGTTAGATCGTAATCAATCTTAAGGGCCATGTTCGAGCATTGCCGTCATAATCTGCGGAGATGGAATCCGCCATCCACATCGATGATTTGGCCAGTGCTGAAAGGCAATCGGTCCTGCACGAGGGCCGCGACCGCCTGTCCGACATCGGCCGGAGTGCCCCAGCGCTGGATCGGAGTGAGCCCCTCCGCAATCAACCGGTCGTACTTTTCCGTTACTGGTCCGGTCATGTCGGTGGCAATAATCCCAGGCCTGATTTCGTAAACGTTTATGCCCTGCCCAGCCAGGCGCGCGGCAAACAGAGCCGTCACCATCGACAGCGCTGCCTTGGCAACGCAGTACTCACCCCGATTAATCGAAGCGGCATAAGCGCTAATCGATGAAATCATAATGATTTTGCGCCCCCACGGAGCAGGCGTGACTTCGCCGTTCGGCTCGAGCATGAATCGCGCGGCTAATTGGGTCAGAAAATAGGGGCCTTTGGCATTCGTGCTGAAGACCCGATCAAAACTGTCTTCGCTGGTATCCAGGATATCAGCCCGCGTCTCGGGGGCGACCCCGGCATTGTTGACGAGCACATCCAGCCGGCCGAATCGCGTTTTGGCGAAGTCGATTAAGCGTTTCCGATCCTGATCTTGCGCAATGTCTGCCTGGCAAACCTCGGCCCGAATCGTATGTCCGCCAGCCTCAGCCGCCTGGGAACAGTCCGTCACGCATTGTGCAGCCGCCGCTGAATTGCGAACGTAATTAATGATCAAGTCACAACCCAGGCGCGCCAACTCCAGGGCAATGCCGCGTCCAATGCCTCGGGAAGCGCCCGTAATGAGGGCTACTGCGTTCACGCGCGCAGCATAAAGGGGCCGCTTTAGGGCAAAAGCAGAATCTTTCAAAACTTTGACACCTCCCAGGCAACCCGCCATTCTTCACCCCGTGCGCACAGTCAACGTACCGCTCGGGCTCCGCAGCTATGACATCCAGATTGGGAGCGGTTTGTTGGCTGGATTAGGCAAAGCCTGCGGCCGACTCAAGCTGGGACATCATTGCGCGGTCATTTCGGACACAAACGTCGCTCCCTATTACGGAACCCGTGTCTGCCGGAGCCTCAACGACGCTGGTTTCGAAACGAGGCTGATTACCGTTCCCGCCGGGGAAACCGCCAAGAGCCTCAAGACGGTCGCCGCCTGTTATGATCAACTGGCGACGCACCGTCTCGAACGCAAATCTTTCATTGTCGCGCTGGGAGGAGGGGTGGTGGGGGATCTGGCGGGTTTTGTGGCGGCCACCTATTTGCGCGGTGTGGCTTTTGTCCAAATCCCAACGACCCTGCTGGCGCAAGTAGACAGCTCGGTAGGCGGCAAGGTCGGCGTGAATTTAAAGGCGGGTAAAAACCTTGTGGGCGCCTTTTACCAGCCGCGCCTGGTCATTTGCGATTTAGATACCCTGCGGTCGCTGCCCGAACGGGAATACCGATCCGGCCTGGCGGAGGTGATTAAGTACGGGATCATCTATGACGCGGCGCTATTCGCTGGACTGGAGCGCCACCTGCCGTCCGTGCTGAAACGGGATCCACAGACTCTGAAAGAGGTTATCGCCCGCTGCTGTCAAATCAAAGCGGAGATCGTCGGAAAGGACGAAACCGAAAGCGGCCTGCGGGCCATCCTGAACTTTGGGCATACCATCGGCCATGGCCTCGAGGCCATTTCACACTACGGCAAATACCTGCATGGTGAAGCCATCTCCATCGGGCAGGTCGCCGCTGCGATGCTTTCCAGCAAGCTCATGGGCCTTTCGCTGGAAGAAAACGAACGCATTTCGCGACTATTCCGCCAGGCCGGGCTGCCGACGCAGGTAAAATTGAATCACGCTCAATGCACGCGCCTGCTCAGTGCCATCCAGCTTGACAAAAAGGTGGCCGACGGCCAGCTGAGATTTGTCCTCGCTCGCCGTCTCGGAGAGGTGGAATTTGGCCGGTCCGTCCCGGCGCCAATGTTAGAAGAAGTCCTGGCGACGATGGACGGTAAACCCGCTCACAAAGCCGGCCGCAACCATCACGCGCTTCATGGCCGGAGTTAACGAATCGATAGTTCGTGAGTTCTTCGAGCTGAATGGCTTTCTGGTCCGCCAATTCCGCAAACATGTCGCTCCGGCGGTGCGTGAAGACGACGACATCGATTTCCTCGTTCTCAATCCGCAGCCACAACCCCGCCCGGCCGAGTTGCCGTTCCTCCTGGCCACGCCGGAATTGAAATTTGTCGACCGCGCCATTGTGATCCTCAAAGCCTGGCATACCGACGTGTTCACGCTGGCCTTCATGACGCATAAACCCGATTTCTTCCGGTTCCTGGAAAAGAAATCGTTCCAACAAGCCGCCGCCGGGCTTGGTAAGGGGGGAACTTTGCTCAAGATTTTGGCTGTCCCTGATCTCCCGAAAGAGTCGCAAGCCCGCGAGCAAAGCATTGGGGTCTTGCGTTCCAAAGGCCTGGATGCGGCGATATCCTTTCCCACCATGCTCGCCTGCCTGGTCAATCTGGTTGAACCGAATCGCAATTACCAGAAATCCGATTTGCTCCAACTCATTCGGCTCTTGAAGAACTACGAATTCTTAAAGGAACCACAAATGGACCTGTTCCGGCCCAGGCGCCAGAAGAAGCGCTAGAGTGCCTCCTCTCCCCAGCCTTTTCCTCCCGCCTGCGCGGCGGGAGGCGCTTCGGCGCGGCGAAGGCCCGAGGAGGAGAGGGAGGAGTCTCAGCGCTAAGCCGTTGCTGCGACAAGACACTCGAGTGGCAGTGGTCCTTGCCCCCGAGCCGAGGCGCGGGCAAACTGGCGCAGGTGCCTTTAAAATCTGAACACCGACAGAATTTCCCTCTTTGCAGTCAGCGAGAGGTCCAGGAACTTTGGGTGTTTGCGGTGCTTTTCATCTCGCTTGGCGCAAGAACCTTTGCTGGCGCCCCCGATACGCACTGGATGATCGAGGGCAAATACGGGGTCTTCATGCATTACCAGTACCGGATCTTGCTAGGCTATTCGATCAAAACCAACCCGCAGTTCCCGGAACCGAAACAAATGACACCGGAGGGGTGGAACCGCTTGGTGGATGGTTTCGATGCCGCACGCTTCGCTGAACAAATGGCGGAGGGTAAGGTCGGTTGGGTGATCTTCTGTTTGGATGATCATTATTTCGCCTGGCCCTGCGCGCCAAACCAAGCGTTCAGCCAATTCACTGGGTATGCTCCGGGTGAAAAATGCTCGGGCCGCGACCTGATCCTGGATGTTGCCGAAGCCTTACATGCAAAGGGCATCAGGCTCATTGTGTATTTTGCCGGCTTAAACGGTTACATGAAGGAGCCGAAGGTTGCTGCTGGGCTGCTGGAGGTCGGCGGCGGTCGCGGAACGTTTAACAACCGGCAACCGCCCCCGCCGGAATGTCGTCAGCGCAGACTTGAAGTACTAAGGGAATACGCTGATCGCTATAGGGATAAAATCGCTGGGTGGTGGTTTGATGGTGTCGAGCTGAACACCTACTCGGGCGATTCGAATAATTGGCAAACGATCGAACGCATTGTTCGAGGGCCAAACCCCAATGCGGCCATCGCCTTCAGCTTTGGGGGCAATGAACAGGCTTGTGTTTCTCCCGGTGTGGACAGCTTCACCGGAGGCGATACCTGGAATAAACAGGATCTGCCACGGCTCACTCCCGCGAAAGTACCGGCACAGAACGGAATCGTATGGCATGGGAAGATCTATTGCGGCAACGTCTATCACGGCCAGGGTAATGCCAACCAATTCACCGATGACGAACTCGCCGAGTGGATCCGCACCTGCAACCGGGAAGGTGGTATTTGCACGCTGGATTGGCCTTTCAATCCCGCCACCGGATTACTAAAACCTTTTGGATTGGAACAGCTAAAACAAATAGCACGGGCCGTGAAAAACTAACCCAGCCCCGCCACCCGCATGAGAACAGATATTCGCCGGGATTAATCGAATGTGCTTGCCTCTTTGCACGTTGAAACTGGGCGAAACGCTTTCCCGACGCGCGATGTTTCGGTCGCTAGCCATGGCCGCCGGCAGTACGGCGCTAGGTTGTTACGGAGCGCAACGCGATGCGAGCCAGCATTACTCATTTGAACGCGTATTGGACCTGACCCACACACTGAGTCCCGCGTTCCCAACACCCTGGAAAGAACCGCTCGCGCTTGAACAGGTCAGTAAACTCGGCAAGGAAAAGTGGAACATCCTGCGCTGGCATTTGAATGAGCATATCGGAACACATTTGGACGCGCCGCTGCACTGCACGGAACTGGACAGCGCGGATCGCATTCCAATTGACAACCTGGTAGGGCCTTTGGTCGTCATCGATATCCGGGATCGCGCCGCGATCGACGCGGACGCCCAACTCACGCTCGACGACTTGAAGCGCTGGGAGAAGAGGCATGGCCAAATTCCCCAGCGAGCTGTCGTCGCTCTGCACAGCGGATGGGACGCATATGTCAACGACCCTCGAAAATTCCTGGGACTCGATGAACACGGCCAGTATCACCTGCCTGGCTTCTCGTTAGAAGCTGTCCAGTACCTGCACGAGCAACGAGCGGTTAAAGGCATCGCGACCGACACGCTAAATCTGGATGCCGCTAACGCGGGGGACTTTCCCGTTCATCATTACTGGCTGAGCCGGAATAAATGGGGCCTGGAGAATGTGGCCAATCTGGGTTCTCTTCCGCCCAAAGGTGCGATTATCGTCGTCGGCAGCCCGAAGATCGCCGGTTGCACTGGCGGCCCAAGCCGGGTCATAGCGCTCCTGTAAGGCCACCGGGATGCTCATCCGTACTTGATTGAGACATTAACCGGCTCCTGAGCCTCCTGGAGCCTCCTTTCGCTTTCGCGCATGCATCGGGACCATGAACCCGCCCCCCCACGACTGGCGCGTCGCGTCTTGGAGTGCGGCGCTCTGCGCCGCTTTTGGAACCGAACGACGGACGACCTGCGAAGGACCTCAAATCATTCGACCCTACTTCGCTCCCAAAAGCGCCGCAAAGCGGTGCACTCCAAAACCTTCGGAGTCCGTACGATTCATGGAGAGTTAAGACACCGCAGTTCCTCTTGAGACGGCAACGTTTGGCATGCACCGCGGCAGGGAAAGGATTCTTTCGTCAGCGGACTACTCGGGACGAAACGAAGAAACAACCCAGTGCCGCAATCAACGAAATGCCAAATACCATTTCGGCCAGCGGTTTGCCGTGGGAAAGCTCGGCGGCTTTTTCCGACCAGCGTTCGAATAATAATCCGGTCTTCCCATAATAAATCTCGACCTGTCGGCTTTGCTTGCGCGAGTCGCTCGTGGCGAGTGGCGCCATTGGATCAGCGGGGTCGTTTAAAACCTCTTTATCCCTCGCATGCGCATGCCAAATCAGCGCCGAGCTGGTCAAGCCACTCACCAGAATTATCCAACCAACCGCCTTCAGCGACCGTTGGAGGCGAGCGCCAAAATTTGGGGTTGATGGTTCGAGCATAAATCGATTACTTCGCCGCAGCCGGCACGCCGTACTGTGAGTCGGTCTGAATTCCAGAGGCCAGGCTTCTTCCGTCGAGCGTGCCTCCCAGTGGGCCGTTCGGATTCAACTGCAAATGCCAGCGTCCGGCAATGTCCACTCCGGCCGGAGGCATGAAGTGAACCTCGGCCGCATTGGCGGTATTGGCCTCGCCGATTTCAAAGACATGAAGGAAAAGGCTGCGCGCGCCTGGATCGGGATCTGCAACTTCGATGCGCCAAGGGCAAACCGGAGGCTTCGTGCGTCCTTCAGTCATGTGGTTATACTGCGCACTCGGCTCCAAAGGATGCCCCCAGGCCTCTCGGCCGGCACCGCCGCGAGTAACAATAAGCGCACCTTGCGGAAGCACAGTCGTCATGAACATGCGCGAGCGCCCGGTGGATAACAACTGCTGGTCCCCATCGGCTTCCGGCAGGCTCAGCCAATTCAATTGGCGTCCCTCCATCTTAGGTTGGGTCGGTACGTGCAGGAAGAAATGCCGCCGGAACTGGGGTTGCGTCGCCTCGACCCGGTCGAACACGACAAAGAACTCGCGCGGCCCACGCAAATAAAGAAATTGTCGCGTGACTTGGACGGCCTTGTTGCTGTTATAGCCCTGCGTGATATCGGCCGCCGAGTAGGTGTACTGCGGAGTGTTCTCAAAGGCGACGATGTGACCACGTTCGCGCGGCAGGCCCTCGCTTTCGTAAACATGCCGCAGGAGGCCCCCGTCGTTCTCATTACCTTTATCGCGCCTGAACTTTTCATTGGGATCAAAGATGGTGACGATATTGAAAATCAGCGAACCGCCGGCGTAATAATCTGTGTCGTTGTGCCCTTGTCCGCCTTGGCGGGAGATCAGGGCACCGCGTTTGCAGATTAGAAAATGGCCTTCGTCGTCACGCGAATGGCCTGCAAACTGCCGCCCGCATCCGAAAAACGCCCAGGTGGCATTCGGATCATCCCACGAACTGCGCATATAGACGTGGCCCGCGCCAGGGAAAAGATAACCCAGAGGCAGACTGCTGGGAGGCGTGGGCGCAATCACGGGATCGTAGCAAGCAACGCGCTGCCATCGTTCGCGCAGCCAATCCCGGCCTCGATCCGAAAACCACTGTGAAAGTCCATCGTGAAGCATCGGGGCCGCCCGAGCAAAGGCGGCGGGTTTGGAACCGTCTCCGTCATCGATCCACGCGGTACGCTCGTTCTGAGGCATCATCGTGTACGCGACCCAGCGCGGTTCTTCGACTGGGTAGCCCCAGGGTTTTAACTGCTTGAAATAATGGATCCCCGTGCTGGTTCTCCAAGCTTGGAATGCATAGGGAATCACAGTGACTGGCCCGTAGGCCCCGTGTCCGTAAGACTCAGACCACACCCCGCCCATTCGATCAAACGCAGGCAGGCATTCGGCTGGCACGCGCCGATTCCACGAATCCAGGAATTGTTTGGCATCTGACTCATAGCGAGTTCCGGCTCCGGCAATTGCCAGGGCGATAAAAAGCTTTTGGGTGAGCGCATCCCGGCAATTCATGACATTGAGATGGATGGGGCCCCAGGTCTGATTGTATTCCCAATGCCCCCATTTGAGCAGGATCTCCGGTTTGTCAGTGAAGAAGGTCAGCCAGGAACCCAGGGCATTGCCGTAGCGAACTCGTTGTTCGGGCGTGAGGGCATCGTAAATCCAATCGTACGCCAAGGCGTGGTAACCGAAGTGGCTGCCTTTGCGGCTCGAAATGATCTGGCCGTCGCCCCATTGTTTAACGATGACCTCAACGTATTGCTGGCATGGATGCTTGAGCTCACGTTCCACCAGGTACGCCAGCCCGCAATTCATGAGATCCTCTGGAATCGACCAGGGATTGGCAATGAACTCGATGTCCCCACGCTTCACTGCCTCATCCGCGCGTTCCTTGACCACCCGATAATCCTCGGCCAACGGCCCGGTGCAACGTTGAGGCAAAGCTACCAAGTTCTCGATAATCAGGCGCGGGTGATCGGGTTTGATCCGATACGGGGCTTCCGTTGCCGGAGCAAATATGGGTTCGATTAAAACCAGGACCACGCAAAAGAACACGGGACGTATCGTAGTCACTTTCGTAGCTTACTCTCTGCGCTAAGCGATGCACATGCAACATTTCGTCCCATGAGAATCTGGTTCCTCCTTGCTTTGGCCGCGATAACCTCAGCCGCCGCGGATCCGACGCCGAGCAGTACGGTGGTGACACCAATGGCCCCGCGCCTCCAAGACCTTCCAACCCAGGAGCGCGTTTCCCAGTACGGCATCACCTGGACATTCGACAAACCCGCCCATGTCGGCCACTTCATCAATGGGGATTGGTACGTCGTCGGACCGGTCACGATTCTGGGCATCGACCCGGCGCCGCGCTACGGCGCGGAGGTCGCGGACAATGAACTCGACGCTCGGGAGAAAGTCCCGATTGATCAGCGCTGTCGCAACGGCTCCATGCTTGACGTGCCCGCGAAGCAGGAAGTCGCCTGGGATTCCGGCATTTTAAACTATTATCAACCGGAGCATCGCGCGCGCCTGCCCATTGCCCTAAAACCTGGTGACAGCCTGGCTTCGAGCATCAGCCTTCGACAGGGCGAGAAAGTCACCTACGCATATCACCCTGGCACTGTCCGGGGCGAAGGCGATAACAGCCCGGTTAAGACCGTTGCGGTGCTCACCTGCGTCGATGCGCCTTTGCCTGCCGATGCGTTTCGGCCCAGCTACGCCGGGCACGATCCAAAGCTCTACCTGGCCCGCGATCTCAAACGCGAGCGCCTGCCGCGTTTCGAACGGCCCGCCGGCGCGCCGGACGCCGCGAAGTTCGCTGACAACTTTCAACGCCCGTGGTGTGACTCGGGATTTTTCTCTTTCGATGTGCCTCAGAACAGCATGCCCAATTACGCCCAGTGGTATGCGCAAGGACCGGCTAATGCCGTGCTCCTGGCTTGTTGCGACGGTATTGGTTCCGAGGACAAGGAACGCTTGCTCGTGAATGTCATCCAAATCGGGATTGATCACTTTGGCCTGGTCCGCAACGGGCATCCCGGCTGGCCCGCCCATGGCGGCCATGGCTCTGGACGGAAGTTCCCGATCGTCTTCGCCGGCGCTATGCTCGGCGATGAGGCGATGGCGAATATCAACACCAGCTTTCCCAAAGCCGCTTTCGGCGAAGACGAGCAAACCGCCTATGGGGATTGTTGGACCGGTGCCAAGGTGGTCTTTACTGGCCACTCTGGAATCGACGCGGTCACCGGTGTTGGGCGTGACTTCGTTCGCGCTGGCAATCCTTGGGGTCCCTACGAACACAAGCCGCCTGAACAATGGGTTCCTGAAGAATTCCGCAGCGAAGCGTATCGCCGCGCCAATACTTCCACGTGCTTTGTGGCTCAAGCCCTCGTTTTACGGATGATGAAACTCGAACGAGATTGGCACCACGATGCCTTCTTCGATTACGTCGATCGCTGGATGTTCGAAGACGATAAACCGTTCCGGCAGGAGATTGCCAGGTGGTGTCGTCCGCCCTATAGCGCCGGTGATTACCTGGATGAGAGCAAAGATTGGTTCCACGAAGGCTACGCCGACCAATCCTGGGTCAAACAGTTGTGGAACAAATACCGCCCGCTCTGTCCGGCCGCGATCGACGGTTGGAAGAAGCAGCATGATGAGAGCTATTACCTGAATGCCGTCGCAAAGCAGCGCACAAAATAATGTGTGTCGGCCCAGGCGGAAACCGAGGTAAAATCCGTCTTGAGTGCTGCTTCAGAAACAGGAACCATTTGGGCAATCCACGCCACTGGGTACGCATGACCAGGCGAATCAAACTCGAAGATGATTACCGGGAACTCCAATTGGGGGTTGGGGCCAGCCTTGAGGAGGTGAAAAGCGCTTACCGCGAGCTGGCCATGTTTTGGCATCCGGATCAATTTCACGATCGGCCGGGTCGTTTGGCCAGGGCTCATGAGAAAATGACGCGCATCAACCTGGCGTACGAGCGCATCCGCAAGGAGCTTGCGCATCAGGCGCGCTCGCGGCTGTCAACTGCCCGGACCAAGAGCCCCAGCCCCCACTCCCGAACCGGACATCGGCCATCCACCGCTTGGACCAACAGCTTGGGGATGAAATTCGTGTCGGTTCCTGGAACATCCGTTCTCTTTTGCGTCTGGGAAACCCGGGTTCAGGATTACGCGACCTATGCCCAGGCCGCGCCAGGAGTGGACGCCTCGTGGAAGAATCCCGGCTTTTCACAAACCGGCACGCACCCGGTGGTGAAGGTCAGTTGGGAAGACGCGCAAGGATTCTGCCGTTGGATAACTCAGAAAGAGCGGCAGGAAGGCAAAGTGCCGGCCGTAGCCCAGTACCGCCTGCCCTCCGATTCGGAATGGAGTTGGGCGGTGGGCATTGGCGACCGTGAACGCGACGGGACGCCCCGGGATAAAGGGAAGCGGCTCAAGGACCTTTATCCCTGGGGAACAGCATGGCCGCCACCCCAAGGCGCGGGCAACTATGATCCTTGCCTGGGCACGGACTCCTTCGATTACACGAGTCCGGCCGGAAGTTTTGAGCCCAACCTACAGGGTCTCTTCGACCTGGGCGGCAATGTTTGGGAATGGTGCGAGGACTTCTTAAACGGGACTTCAGGGGTGCGCGTGTTGCGCGGCGGATCGTGGAACTTCAGCGGTCCGGACCACTTGCTCTCGTCCTATCGCAACGGGGTGGCCGCCGATGCTCGCAGCAGCGGCATCGGCTTTCGATGTGTGCTGGATGGCATGGCGATATAGGGTCGCACCGGTGATAGAGCCAGCGCAGGCTCAAATACTCAAAGCGTCAAAAACTCCACCCTCTTCCCCAATTTCCCGCCCGCAAATAGTCAGCCGTTCCCGGCTCGCAATTCCGGGGCATCGGGGATTTCCCCGACTACAAGTTTTTGATTGTTTCACCCCATACTCTCACTGATTATGAAACGATTAATCCGAATCGTATCGCCTGGGAAATTCCTGAACGAGTGAGGCCCGCATGAGAACGGGAAAAGAGATCATCCTGGCCACCAAACCCTACGCAATCGATTCTTCGGTGCGCAGCTGGGCGTATCTGCTCTCGACGGCGTTTCTGCTGGCCGGGGCAGTCGCGGGAACCCTCTGGAACTTCCACTGGCTTGCCCGGCTCGCGTGCAGTGTTCTCGCGGGGCTGCTTTACCTTCGGTTTTTTGTCATTTACCACGACCAACAGCACCAGGCCATCTTGCCGCATTCCAGAGTGGCCGATTTTTTGATGCGCATTTTTGGAATCCTGATTCTGAGCCCCAGCAGCGTTTGGAAGAGTTCGCACAACCATCATCACAATCACAACTCAAAACTCCGCGGTTCGCACATTGGTTCCTACCCAATCATGACCAAAGAGCAGTACCTGAAGGCATCCAAAGGCACGCGCTTCAAATATTTGTTTATGCGCCACCCCATGACGATGTTGTTTGGGTACGTCTTCGTTTTTCAATATGGCATGTGTCTGTACCCTTCGCTGACCAAGCTGGGGGAACATTACGACGGGTTGCTGGCTTTCCTGTTGCATTGCGCGCTGGCCGTGGGAATCACCTTGTTCTTCGGCTGGCCCTCCTTGTTTTTGACGCTGATCATTCCTCATTTTATCGCCAGCGCGATCGGCAGTTATTTATTCTACGCCCAACACAACTTTCCCAGCGTCTCATTCAGCGACAACACCCGTTGGACCTACGACAAAGCGGCGTTGGAATCGTCGAGTTTTTTGGTGACGGGCCCGATCATGGCCTGGTTCACCGCCAATATCGGCTATCACCATGTTCATCACCTGAATTCGCGCATTCCCTTTTATCGCCTGCCGGAAGTCATTGCCGCCATCCCCGAGTTGAAGACCCCCAAGACCACCACCCTCCACCCAATGGAAATCCTTCGTTGTCTGCGCCTGAAGGTGTGGGACCCCGAAGCCAATCGGATGGTGGGCACCAACGGTCTTTAGCGATTCAACCTCCCAGTTTTATGTCTTTTACCATTGCTCAAATTGCCGAACGCCTGAACGGGGAGATCGTCGGCGACGCCTCAGTTCGAGTCACGGGTCTGGCACCCGCCGACCGCGCCAGACCCGGCGAACTCACTTTCGCCGAAAACGCAGCTTACTTTGCCGCCGCCGAACGGAGCCAGGCTGCTGCGGTCCTGGTTTCCGAACCCTTCGCCTCCTCGAGCAAAGTTCTCATCCGCGTGGCCAATGCCCGGGTAGCCCTGGCCAGGGTGTTGCCTTTGTTCTTCCCGCCGGAGGCGCATCCGAGCGGCGTTCATCCCAGCGCCGTGATTGCCGAGTCGGCCCGGATCGATCCGACGGCACATATTGGGCCGAACTGTGTTTTGGGGGAACGCGTGCAGGTCGGCGCGCGCTCGGTCCTCATGGGTGGCAACGACCTTCGGGCCGATTGTCTTCTTGGCGATGATGTCTGCCTTTTCCCTAATGTCGTTCTGTACGGCCGGACACAGCTCGGCCACCGCATCACGGTCCACGCCGGAACTGTGATCGGCTCGGACGGGTTTGGCTACGTCCTTGACGAAGGCCACCACCGGAAAGTCCTTCAGCTAGGAAATGTACTTATCCAGGACGATGTCGAGATCGGCGCGAACGCCGCCATTGACCGCGGCACACTCGGTTCCACTATTATCGGCCAGGGCACTAAGATCGATAACCTGGTCCATGTTGCTCACAACGTGGTGATTGGCCGTCATTGCCTGATTATGGGCCAAGTCGGTTTCGCGGGCAGCACACATCTGGGAGACTACGTCGTGGTGGCTTCGCAATCAGGGATTGCCGACCACCTGGAACTCGGCGACCGAGTCGTAGTAGGGGCTAAGTCGGGCGTGATGCGCAACGTGCCGAAAGGGGGTCGCGTGCTGGGCGTCCCAGCGGCTCCAGACCGGCAAGCCAAGCGCCAGATCATCGCGCTGCAACAACTGCCCGACCTGCTCCGCCGCACGCGCGAACTCGAAAAGAGGGTGGAGGAATTGGCCGCCCAGGCCCCTACGGCACCAAGCGCTTAACTTGAGTGGCTGCCTTCCATCACCGGTCGAAGTCCTCAATCACGCGATCGGTGGCGGCGGCGGCGGACCGGAAGACGTCGGAGGGATCGGGGGAGGCGGCGGCGGTTGTTTGAATCCCGGTGCGGGTTCGCTGCCGCTCCAGAATTCCTTGGAACTCATCCGCCGATAACTGTGGCTCCGGTATTTGCTTAGCTTCCGCTCCCGCAGCGACCAATCGCCGGCCTGGATCCGGCGCTGCATTGCTTCCAATTGCTGGATAGCTTCACCCACCGGCGCGTTGGCGCCGTAAGCTTTCAGTGAATCAATGACCGATTGAAGCGCCGTCAGGGCATCCACCCAATTGCCGCCGTCCATCCGGCGAGTCACATCGTCCATGACTTTACCGGCCAGTTGCATCGCGACCCAGGGAATAACTTCCGTCTTTTGGCGCACTTCATTGGGATTTTGCGTCGCCTGGATTCGGACCACCTGATTGTACGTGTGGGATGAAATCTCGGTTTCGGAAATCTCGTCATAGAGCACTTCGACCTCGAGGAGTCGCTCGCCTTCAAGGCTTACGACCGGTTTTCCCTCCAGCCAAGGCAGCGGCAGCACGTTGAGCGTAAAGCACGCGATCCGTTGCTCGTCGCTGATCAGGTCGCCCAGACTGAATTCCGTCCAACCCTCGGAGCGTTGCACCTCGGGATAAGTGCCCAGCGGCTGGAGCGACTCGCAGAAGTCCAGTTTGCGCAAGCGCACCCGCAAGTTCTGGACCGTTATCTTCTGCAGCCCGTCCAATTCCGCTTCAAAGATCGCCGGGAATTTCTCCGGAGAATCGGCGTCATAAAACTGCCCGCCGGTGGCTTGAGCGAGCACGGTCAACAAATCCTCGTTGTATTTGGCGCCGAAACCGAGGCAGGAAGTGCGCACCTGTTGCTTTTCCAAACCATCGACAGCTACTTGGCGCACCGCTGCGGGATCGACTATGCCGCGATTCAACAAACCATCGCTCAACAGCAAAAGACGCCGGGAAACACCTTCGGCGGCTTTCTTGAGCTCATCGCGCCCGAGCATCCAGCCGGCGGTCAAATTCGTCGCTCCGCGCGATTCAATCGCTTGGATCGATCGAGCAAAGGCCTCCCTCTGGGTAGCGGGTTGGCTGGGAATCTGAACGATCGCTTCGTCGTCAAAACTGATGAGGCTGAAATGATCTTCCGGTCGAAGATTGCGCACGGCCAGCAGGGCGGCCTGCTTGGCTTTCATCAGCGGCGGGCCTTCCATCGACCCGCTGCGGTCCAACACAATGCAAAAGGCCGCCGGACGCGCTCGCTGCCCGCCTTGATGGGGGGCCTCGAAGCGCAAGGCGAAATGAACCGGCTGCGAACGATTGGCAAGAATAACTTCGTAATCCAGGAACCCGGTGATTTTCATAAAAGTGGCGTCAGACGAGGTGGGGCACGACGAAGGGCTTGCGGTATGCGCGCCGGGATAATTTGGTTGCGGCGTCGGCAAACTCACCCACAAACCGGTCTTGTTTGGGATCATAATTAACCCAAGGCCCCAGCGTGGCTGGCGTCATGCTTAGATCAACACGATTCTCGCGCAGATAACCACGGCAACGCTCAAAGGCGTCCGCCAGTTCGCTGCTCGATTGAATGGTGGCTGCGATCGCATCGGGAGAGGCCTGCTTGCCAAGCCGATGAGATACATTGGCCAGGTGACAGCAACCCGTTGAGGCGTACCCAACGGGCGCGGGCGCCGCCAAGTCCTCAGTCTTTCGGCTCCGGACAGCGGCGATGAAGTGTCCCAGATGTGCGGTTTCCAAACGGCTGAACTCTCCTTGGTCAGCAAGATCTTTGATCTTCTTGCCTCCTTTATCGAACAGCCCTCCGCCCGAAGCGTCTCCCGCAAAATATCCGCCTTCGCAATCAATAACGATCCCGCTTTTCAGGTTGCGAAATTTGCCGATTGCGTCCGAACCACCGGCGACGCTCACGTTGCGAATCTCGCAAATCAAGGGAGCGGGCTGATAATCAAACAGCGCGATTTGCGTATTCGCCGTTTCCCCGCAATCATCAAACCCAAACCGTCCGCCAATGCTCAGCGTCCGCGACGGCAAAGCGTCCTGTCCCAAAGCCCAGCGGCAGAGATCAATGACATGGATCCCGTTATTGCCCATCTCACCGTTGCCCGTCGCCCAAAACCAATGCCATTCGTAGTGCAATTGTCTGCGCATGAGCGGCCCTTTCGGAGCCGGGCCGCACCATAGATCGTAGTCGATACTGTCCGGCACTGCAGTTGGGGCGGTTACTTTGCCAATGCCGCTGCGAGGCCGGTAAACCAGGGCGTGCGCATAACGAATCGCGCCGAGTTCACCGCCACGAAGCGACTCAAACGTCTGACGCAAAAGTGTGCTCGAACGATTTT
>Ga0070741_10003047_pt1 | contig 42745 bp, 33 predicted proteins | sample Coa_R1_4_FD_66440 | JGI IMG/M metagenome (GOLD analysis project Ga0070741, IMG submission 66440) | Surface soil microbial communities from Centralia Pennsylvania, which are recovering from an underground coalmine fire - Coalmine... | ecosystem: Environmental > Terrestrial > Soil > Unclassified ... | reverse complement strand
GTACCCGAGAATGTGAAATAGGCATTTTGCCCAGGCGCCGACGTGCTGTAGTTCCTCGAGGTGCCGTCCGCTGGCAAGGGCCCGCCCACCCCGCCCTCGAGCGCCAAGTGCAGGCTCGAGGTGGCAGGTGAACCGGGGCACACCAACACATGATAGGTATCCGCCGGCAGATTCGGCAGATTCAGTGTGGCAAAGCTCGACCCGCTCGTGCTTCCTACTTGTGTGCCGGCCGAGTTGTAAACGGTCATCCCAATCCACACCCCAGCCGGGGTGGTCGTCACCCCACTCTCACTCAGCGCTACCGTCTGGCCGGCCGTCGTGGTAAAGGTAAACACCCCGCTCTGCCCCATTGAACCCAAGCTGACCGGCATCGTGGTGTTCGGTACCAGCGCTCCAGTTACGTCCGTCGAGAACGTTGCCGCAAAGCTCATCGTCTGTGAGCTGTTAGCTGGGGTCACTTGCACCTGGTAAGTACCGCTCTGCGGCAAGTTTAGCAGCGAGAGCTCGCAGCCAGCACCGCTCGTGTGGCACCAACTTGAGATGAGGGAAGAGCCGTCCGGCTTGTTGATGCTCACAAACACATCAGTCGGCGTGTTCGCGCTCACTGCCAGATTCGACAGCGCGAAACTTGCGCTCTGCCCAACAGTACCCGAAAAGGTGAGGTAGCCATTTTGTCCGGGCGCAGGTGTGCTGTAGCTCGTGGAGCTGCCGTCCGCGGGCAACGCACCACCCGCGGCGCTCTCGAGCGTGAGCTGCAAGTTCGAGGTCGCCGGCGTAGCCGGATATACCAATACTCGATACGTATCCGCCGGCAGGTTCGGCAGATTCAGGGTGGCAAAACTCGAGCCGCTCGTGCTGCCGACTTGTGTACCAGCTGAGTTGTAGACAATCAACCCCATCGATACCCCGGCCGGAACGGTAGTCACGCCGCTCTCATTCACGGCCACCGTCTCACCAGCAGTCGCGGTGAAGGTAAACACACCGCTCTGCCCCATAGAGCTCAAGCTGACCGGCATTGGAGTGTTCAGCGTCAGCGCCCCGGCCACGTCCGACGAGAACGTTGTCGTGAAGCTCATTGTCTGCGAGCTGTTGGCCGGACTCACCTGCACTTGGTAAGTACCGCTCTGCGGCAGACTTAGCAGTGACAGTACGCAGCCGAAGCCGTTCGTATGACACCAACTGGACATGAGAAAGGTGCCATCTGGCTTGGTGACATTCACAAAAACGTCAGTCGGCGTATTCGCACTCACCACCAGATTCGAGAGGGCTAGACTCGCACTCTGCCCAGCGGTGCCCGGGAAAGTGAATGAAATAGCCTGCCCCGCCGTCGAGGTACTGTACGCGTTCGTGAACCCAGTCGCAGGCTGGATGCCAGTAGCAGTGAAGGTGAGCGTGCCGGTCCCCGCAGACTTCTGTTGCGCAACAACCCTGTACGTTCCCGTCTGTGGCAACACGCTCGGGTAGAGATCCGCGACACCCGTATATCCGCAACCGCTACAGGCCGTCGTATTCAGTGTCCCGCTCGCAAGCGGAGTCCCATCTGGATTGAAGATCGAGAGGCCAGCACCGGAGATGTTCGACCCGGAGTCTTCCTCGACGTGAAGTGCGATTGCCGCTCCGGCTACCCCGGAGAATGTGACCTGCAGCGCTTGACCAAGGAGGAGCGTCGGCACACTCGTTGGCGTACCTGGATTCAGAACACCGCCGTCCGCGGGGTTCGAGAGGGCAAGATCGAGCCCGCCGGTCCCGGCATTGGTCTGCTGAACCAGTACGGTATATGTGCCGGAAGCAGTGAGCGGGCCCATGTTGACGAGCGCGTCACCGTTGTCGCAATCCGGAGCGCAGCCTGCGCCAGGCGTAGTCGTCAGGGTGCCCTTCGTCACAGTAGTTCCATCAGCTGCGAGCACGGTAATGGCCGCACCCACGATATTTCCCTCATCGTATTCATGCACGCTGAGCGAGAAGAACTGTCCGGCCGCGCCCGAGAATGTCTCCTGAAATGACTGACCGGCAAGGTTGACCACCGGGCTTACGGTGTTGCCGGTCGTCAGCACGCCTACCGCCGGATTGCTGAGCGTGAACTCGAGGCCTCCGGTGCCGCCTATCCCTGCCTGCTGGATAAGAACGGTATAGGTCCCGGCTTGAGTCAGGGGCCCCAGGTTGACGGTCGTGTCTCCATTTTGGCAGCTCTGCGTGCAGAGTGGGCCAGGCTGAGTCGTCAGAGAGCCCTTGGCCGCAATCGTGCCATCCGGCGCAAACACGGTGATCGTGGCACCCGGAATGTCGCCTTCGTCATGCTCCTGCACTGCGAGCGAGAAATACTGCCCGGGGCTGCCGGTAAACGTAAGCTGCATCGGCTGACCTTGAATCGAGGCCAGCCCGCTCGCGGAGCTACCCGCGCTCGCCGCAACCTGTACGGGGCTCGACAGCGTGACGGTCAATGTTCCCGTGTTTAGGTTGTTCCCCAATAAATTCGAGGTGGCCTGTTGTATGAGGACGGTGTAGGTACCGTCCTGCGGTAATGGGCCAAAATTCAACAGTGAAGCACCGGAGTAGTACTGGCATCCGAAGCCCCCACACCAGGTCGCGGTAAACGAACCGCTCGTCAGTTGAGAGCCGTCTGGATTGAGCACGATGACCGTGGCACCGGGAATCAGGTCGTTCAGCTCGCTCAATGCCAGCGCCAGGTACTGCCCTTTTGCGCCGGCAAAGGTCAACTGCATGCCCTGACCCTGCAGCGATGCCGTAACAGTCGATGATGTACCCGCCGACAGCGCCTGAGACACCGGAGCTGATGCCGTGAACGTGAGCGTTCCGCTGCCTCCGGTCGTCTGCTGCACGAGAATGGTGTAGGTGCCAGTCATCAAAAGCGGTCCCGGATTCATCACAGCAGTGCCGGTGATGCCGGTGCACCCCACACCCCCCGGTGTGCAGGGCTGGCCCGAAAATGAGCCGGTAGTCAGTACCGATCCGTTGGGGTTTGAAACCGTGATCGTTGCTCCCGGGATGAGGTCCTGGTTCTCAGACACCGCAAATGAGATGAACTGGCCAGCTTCACCCGAGAAGGTGAGCTGCATCGCCTGGCCGGTAAGCGATGCGGTGACGCTGGACGTCGTTCCGACTGATAGGGTTTTGGTCACAGGCGCAGAGAGCGTCAGCGTGATCGTCCCCGAGCCGGTTCCCGTCTGCTGGACTACTACGGTGTACGTCCCGCCCATGGGTAACGAGCCCAGGTTGATGACCGCCTTTCCGGAATAGCCCGAGCAGCCGATCCCCCCGCCACATGTGGAACCCGTGAAGGAGCTGCTCGTCAGAGTCGTCCCATCGGGCTTGAGAACCTTGAAGGTCGCGCCGCTGACACCGCTCTGATTCTCAGAGATTCCGAGCGACAGATACTGCCCGGCGGTCGCCTGGAACGTCACGTCGATCGGGGTCTGATTCGGGAGATTGACATTGACACTCTGTCCGATACCGAGGGTCGGACTGCTCGATGTGGTGAGCGCCACATTGAGCGAGCCGCCGACCGAGCCGGTCGGGTCTATCAGAACGGTATAGAGACCGTTCTGCGGTAACTCCGGCTCGATACCCCCACCGCCATTGCTCGTGCCAAATGGCGCCGACTGCAGCACCGCACCATTCGGCGCTATCACCGAAATAGTGCCGGTCGAGACGGTCACGCCGCTCAGGGCGATGTTCGCGTAGGCTCCCTGCGTGCCCGCAAAGGTCAGAAGCGTCCGCCGTCCGGGTGGCGTAACGGTCAGCACGGTAGGAGTACCATCCAGAGCAAGCGTGGCGCGCAAAGGCTTGACGATACTGAGCGCGATGCTCCCGCTATTCGCCCCTGGGTCGACCACGACGGTATAGGTTCCAGTGGTCGAAAGCTTCGGCAACTGAACGCCCTGCCCGCTCGAGCTCACCGCGCCGGAGGTGAGGGACGTTCCATCAGGCTTGAAGATTTTGAGGGTTGCGCTCGCCACCGAAATACTTCCGATACCGATCGTCAGCAGGTCGCCGGCACTGCCGTCAAAGAGCTGCACGCTGATGTGGCTCGCCGCCAGGGTGAGACTCGTCAAGCTGCCGTCGGTGGGCAGCCGTCCCGTCGAACCGACGCTCGAGGCGCTATAGCCACTCGGCACCACGATGAAGTCCATCGGGCTTATCGCAATGCCGTTCGGCGTCATCACCTGCACTTTCCCTGAGCCGGTATTGGCCGGGAGCGCAGTAGTAATCGAAGTCGCGCTGCTGCCCGTCACCGAGGCCAGAGAAGTATTGAACTGAACCCGATCGTGGACGGGATTGGGGTCAAAGCCGGTCCCAGAGACCGTCACCGCGGCTCCTGCCGCACCGATCGCCGGGAACAGCGAGGTAATCGCAGGGCCGTTCACCCCCGATGTGACGGTAAAGGTCCCCGTCGTTATCGTCGCCCCGCCTATCTGCACCGTGATCGGTCCCGACGTTGCCCCCGTGGGGACGGTGACGACGAGTTCCGTCCCCGTTGCGGAAACTACTGTCGCTGGGGTGCCATTGAACGAGACGATGTCATCGGCGGGTGTAGTGCTGAAGCCCGTGCCGTCGATCGTAACCTGGGAGCCTGCAGAGCCCTGCTGCGTGGAGACATACCCGACTGACGGCGTGGAAAGCGCTACCGCCGTCCGCGAGGTAATGTTACCCGCGGCATCGTAGGTGTACTGGACTGCCTGTCCGGAAGTAAGATCCGCTGCTTGGACGAGGCGCCCGAGCTCGTCGTATACGTATTGGATGTTGTCCGCTTGCGCGGTAGGGACTGAGAGCTCCCAGTGATTGCCAGTGCGGGAGAGATGAAGGCCCGAGCCCAGGATGAGGGCCAGCGCCACGGTCGCAGCGCGGCGGAGCGGGTGAGGCTTGCGCCTCAGGCCGCTCCCGTCCGTTCCTCCGACCGACCATACCTGTCTCCGTCCCGCAGGCGCCATTCCTGCGACGGCTTGAATTCCCATGACCCTCCCACACCTCGCTCGCGCAAGTCATATCGCACGGCCCACTCCGTCAGTCCACAACCCGTCGACGGAGTGCCTCTCTGGGGTTATTGTTACCTATACTCTAATCACAACCTGCGGAAGTTAGCAAGCGTGAAATGGTTGCGACGGCGCGAGCTCGGTCATCCTATCGAAATTACAACTCCTGCCTTCCATTCTGGACGAAGTCTTACTTGGCTCCGATGCATCCCTCTACTCACCTTGGTGGGACTACTTGTCCGCGCAAACCTTGCGATGGCGTCGGAAGCGCGCGTTCCACTTGGATTGCCATCGATACCGCACGTGCAGAAGTCATCGGATCAAAGAGTTATCGAACTCGGGCGACAGCTTTTTTCCGATCCGCGCCTGAGCGCCGATGGGAAGGTGAGCTGCAGCAGGTGCCACGTCCCACGACTTGCCTTCTCAGACGGACGTCCGCTCGCGCTCGGACGGGACGATGTTATCGAGACGCGCAATACCCCCAGCTTGCTCAATGCCGTCTATCTGGACGCCTTGTTCTGGGATGGACGACGCGCGAGCCTGGAATCGCAGGCCCTCGCTCCGCTGACCAATCCAGCCGAGCATGCGTTCCGTTCCCAGAGCGAGCTCGTCGCGGTCATACGCCGCAGCCCTTCCTATTTACGCGCATTCCAGGGCGCATTCCGAGTCAGCGCGGCGGGTATTGACGCGAAACTCGTAACGCGAGCTCTTGCCGCATATGAACGGACGCTACTGGCGGGCGATTCCGCCTTCGATCGATATCTTTACGGGCATGACTCAGGGGCTCTAAGTCCGGCGGCGGTGCGCGGCCTCTCCCTGTTCCGCGGACGCGCGGGCTGCTCGAGCTGCCATGCCATTGGCTCATCCTACGCGCTCCTGACTGACGGCCAATATCATGTATCGCCGATGGGACTGTCCGAAGGCGTCACCAAAAGCCTTGGGCAGCTCACACGGGAAATTTCAGAATCCACGAAGGCAGGTAACCATCGCAAGATCGAACACCTGATAGCAACCGACCCGAACGTGGCAGCCCTCGGCCGATTCGTGGTGACGCTCAATCCGCGCGACATTGGGACATTCAGGACCCCTTCCCTGCGTAATGTGTCGCTCACGGCTCCCTACATGCATGACGGCAGCATTGCGACGCTCAGCCAGGCTGTCGATGAAGAGCTCTATCGCCGCGGCCGGGTCCTCAAATATCCGATCCCGCTCACTGTGAATGAGAGGCACGACCTCGTTGCTTTCCTGGACTCCCTGACCAGCCCGAGCGCCCTCGGGTCACCGGCCACCAAGTAAAAGGACGGCGGATAAGGCAGGCTCTGCGTCCCCCTACTGGCTTCCCACGCTCTTCGCTGGCTCGGGCAGCGGCGGCAGGTGTGGGTGGTAGTTGAGCCACGGAGCGAGCTGGTAGTGCGGCAGCGGATGAGCCTCGAGCTGCTGCACGGCAATTGCAACGGCGCGCTCGAGCTGAGGGTCATGACCCTGACGCACGAGCTGAGGATCCTGCCACACGGTGACATCGGGACTGACGCCGTGGTTCTCCACGGGGAAAGTGCCGTCCAACCCCTCGACTGCGACTCGCGGCGCGGTGATGCTGCCGCCGTCCATGAGCGGCGGATATCCGTAGATACCCACGAGTCCACCCCAGGTGCGCTCGCCCACGAGGGTGCCGACATGATCCATCTTGAAGTACCACGGCAGGGCATCCCCGCCCGAGCCTGCGAACTGGTTGATGACCATGACCTTGGGCCCGAAGATCGCCTCCGGAGGCCCGACCTGCGGGCGTCCCCACCGGGGCACGATCAGGGACATCGGCCGCCGCTGCAGATAATCGATGATGTAGTCGGAAATCGCGCCGCCGTGATTGAAGCGCTCATCGATGACGACGCCCTGCTTGTGCACCTGCGAGAAGAAATACCGGTTGAAATTGATGTAGCCGCCCGCGGCGGTGTCGGGCAGATACACGTATCCGATCCTGCCCCCACTCAGGCGGTCGACGAGCTCCTGGTTGTGCTCGATCCAGGCAACGTGCCTGAGCGCGGCTTCGCTCGGAATGGTCTTCACGACGATCGAGTGCGAGCCGTCCGCGCGCGGGCTCGGGCCCACTGTCAGGGTCACCGTCTTTCCCGCCAGATCCTGGAACGCCTGGTAGAGGCTGACACTCGCATCGATCGGGCTGCCGTTGACGGCAAGCAGGTAGTCTCCCTCCTTCACCTCGAGCCCGGGCTGCGCGAGCGGCGCATAGACGCTCGGATACCAGCGCGCGCCGCGCAGGATGTGAGCGATGCGGTAGTGCCCATCCTCGATGCGGTAGTCGGCTCCCAGGAGCCCCACCGTGATCTCCTCCATCTTGGGCTCGTAGCCGCCGCGGATGAACATGTGTCCGACCGAGAGGTAGCTCATCATCTCCGAGAAGAGGAAGGAGAGATCATCGCGGCTCGCGATTCCCGGCAGGTAGTTCGCGAACTCCTTCTGCGCCTGCGCGATGTCGAGCCCATCGAAGGTCGGGTTGTAGAAGAACGCTCGCTCGATGCGCCAGGCATCGCGGTACATCTGCGCCCACTCATCGCGTGGCACCACGCGCACGCGCATATCGCTGAGGTTGAGCGGGTCTGGCTTGGCATTGGGCTTGGCGTCCGAAATGAACCAGCCCTCACCCTTCCGGTAGAGAATTTTTTCGTGGTTGGCTGCGAAGGAAGCGCCCGAGATCCCAGCCACGACATCCGTGACCTTGCGCGAGTCGAGATCGAATTGCAGCAGATCCACGGCCGCGCCGGGCGGCCCGCCGATCGCGGGCACCGTGATCAGCGGTGCCTTCGCGAGGTAGAGCGTTCCCGCCTTGCCGGCCTGCAGATCGACGTAACTCGCAGCCGGTATGGGCAGCGGCACGGCGCGCGCCTGCAGGCCCGCGAAATCGATGGCCACCGGCTTCGGCTGCTTGGACTTGCCTGCCGATTGCGTACCGGGCTTCTGCGCTTCCTTCGCCTGCGTCGCATCGGCCGGTGTTTTCTCCAAACCATCCTGGGGCGCGAGCGGCGAGGCCTCGGTGGCTCGCAGCGTCGCGATGTACACGGTGCGGGTGATCGGCCGCTCGAAGGAGGTCATGCCGAGCCAACCGTAGGCGAGGCCGGTATCGGTGCTCGAGGTGAAGTAGAGATGCTTGCCGTCCGTGTCGAATACCGGATTCAAACAATCGCTCTCGGCGTCGGTCACCTGGTGAGTCGACCCGTCCGCCAGTGAATAGATGAAGAGCGCATGCAGGTAATTCGGCATGATCTTCGCGTAAACGATCCACTGGCTGTCGGGCGACCATCGCGCCTCGAAAGCATGCAGCGGAATGTCATAGGTGTCGGTGCCCACCTTTCTCGGATGGGCACCCGAGCCGCTGACATCGACATACCAGAGCTGCAGCTTCTGGTCGCTGAAGAAGACCTTCTTGCCATCCGGTGACCATCCGAGGTCGTAGTAATAGGCATCGTCCTGCCCGAGCCGGATGTGGCGCACCGGGCCGGTGCCGTCCTGCCGGCGAATGTAGAGGTCATACTCGCCCGCGGCATCGGAAAAATAGGCAATGGACTGGCCGTCAGGCGACCAGGCCGGATCGCGGTCCATGGCGCTCGGGCTGTTGGTGAGGTTCTCCGTGCTGCCGTGCTTCACCGGCACGGTCAGAATGTCTCCGTGAGCCTCGAAGACCGCGCGTAGGCCACTCGGTGAGACGTCGAATCCCGAGATGGCCTGCGCCACGTCTTCGAAACGAGCGCGCCGCTGCGGGAAATCGCCCGCAACCGTGACCGGCACGTCATGAGCCGTGCCCGTCGCAAAGTCATAGATGTGAAGCTCGCCGAACTGCGAGTACACGATGCCCCCGGGACCTGCGGAAGCCGAAGTGATGTCGAAACCGTGGTTCTCGATCACCTGTTTCACCTGATGGCTATCCGTGTCGTAGGCATATAGCGTGATCGGACCGTCGCGGTCGGAGAGAAAATAGACGGTGCGTCCGACCCACATCGGGTCGTCTTCGTTGGAGTTCAGGTTCGGGATGCGGACGGTGCTCGAGTCTGCCAGCCGGGCAATCCAGATCTCGGTGTGCTGCCCTCCTTTGTAGCCTTTCCAGTACGGCTCCCACTGGAAGCCGGGCACATAGGCGATGTGGCTGCCATCGGCCGAATACGATGCCATCTCCCCGGTCGGCAGCGGCAGTGCCGTGGGAAATCCGCCGGTGGTGGGCACGGTATAGAGCTGCTCCGGATCCGAGTAGCTGTAGCGGTGGGAGCGGAAGAGCACACTCCTCCCGTCCGGAGTCCACGCCAAGGGGAAATCAGGGTCCGGATGGTATGTCAGGCGCCGCGGCTGGCCGCCGGAAGCGGGCATGACATAGACGTCCGTGTTCTTGTCGTAAGTACCGGCGAAGGCAATCTGGGAGCCATCCGGTGAGAAGATCGGTGCGGTAAGGAGGTCCACGCCGCTTGCGAGCACGTGCGCCTGACCTCCGCTGCGGGGAACGCTCCAGAGCTGCCCGCCGTAGTCAAAGACGATCTGCGTCTTCGACATCGTGGGCAGACGCAACAACAGTCTGTCAGCGGCACCTACGGAACAGCATGAGACGAGGGCAATCGTCGCCGCGAGCCATTTCCACATGACGGTGATCTCCGCATTCGCGCAAGGGTCAAGGGCCCGCGTAGTTTACGCTTGTTTCTCAGGCGTCCGGTATGGCTTTCTCGCTCACCATGGTCAGCACGTCATACGCGGCGACCGTCTCGCCGTCCTGGTTGGTGATGAGCGCATCCCAGCGGACCTCACCGTACCCCTGTCCGGCCCGCAGCGATTTTTCCTTGCAGGTGACACGCACCTTGATGCGGTCGCCGGGCTTCACGGGTTTGGTGAAGCGCAAAGAGTCGATGCCGTAGTTGGCGAGCACGGGTCCGAAGGGCGGATCGACGAAGAGTCCGGCGGCCGCGGAAATGAGGAAGTAACCGTGCGCGACCCGGCCGCCGAAGATCGGGTTGCGGCGCGCCGCGGCCTCATCCATGTGAGCGTAGAAATGATCGCCCGAGAGCTCCGCAAAGCGCTCGATGTCCGCCACGGTCACTTCTCTTTCCGCGGAATTGAAACTGTCGCCGATGGTGAGCGCCCCGAAGGGAATGCGGAAAGGGTGAGCGCCGGGGTCGCGCTCGCGACTGCCCTTGATCCAGCGGCCCGTGACCGCCGTCAGCACATCGGGCGTCCCCTGAACCGCAGTGCGCTGCATGTAGTGCAGGACGCCGCGGATGCCACCCATCTCCTCTCCGCCGCCCGCACGACCCGGTCCGCCATGGACCAGATGGGGGAGCGGCGAGCCGTGGCCCGTCGACTCCTTGGCGCAATGGCGGTTGACGACGAGGAGGCGCCCGTGAAAGGGAGCCAACCCGAGCACCAGACGTGCCGCCACCGTCTCATCGCCCGTGAACACCGAGCCGACGAGACTTCCCGCCCCGCGCCGGGCAAGCGCGATGGCGGCATCCAAGCCCTCGTAGGGCACCACCGTGCAAACCGGCCCGAATGCCTCGACTTCATGCACCGCAGCCGCGCGCGCCGAGTCGCGGCAGTAAAGCAGGGTTGGCGCGATGAACGCGCCGCGGTCCGCGTCGGCATCAGCCAGCTCGAGTTGCCGGCCATTGCCGCTGACGATCTCGGCCTCGCGCTCGAGCTTGGCCACCTGGCCGAGAACCTCACGCCGCTGGGCGAGCGAGGCCACGGGTCCCATGCGCACCTGTTCCTGACGCGGATTGCCTACGATCACCTTGGCGAGCGCCGTCTTCAGGGCTTCCACCACCTCGGGCGCCATCCCGGCCGGCACGATGGCTTTGCGGATCGCCGTGCATTTCTGCCCGGCCTTGGCCGTCATCTCGCGCGCCACCTCGCGCACGAACAGATCGAACTCCGGAGTGCCCGGGGCTGCATCGGGTCCGAGCACGCAGGAGTTGAGCGAATCGGTCTCCGCAGTGAAGCGCACCGAATGGTCGATGACCGCAGGATGCATCCGGAGCTTGCGGGCCGTGGAGGCGGAGCCGGTGAAGGCCACGGTGTCCTGACAGGTGAGGTGATCGAAGAGATCACCGACACTGCCGCAGATGAGCTGCACGGCGCCCTCGGGAAGAATGCCGGACTCGATGATGCGGCGGAATGCCAGCTCAGTCAGATAAGCCGTGGTGGTAGCGGGCTTGACGACAGCAGGTACTCCTGCAAGAAGAGTAGGCGCCAGCTTCTCCAGCATGCCCCAGACGGGGAAGTTGAACGCGTTGATGTGCACTGCCGCCCCTTCGAGCGGCACACAGATGTGCTGGCCGGCGAAGCCGCCGGATTTCGACAGACTTTCCGTCGCGCCATCGAGGTAGACGTGGGTGTCGGGCAGCTCGCGCATGCCCTTGCTCGCATACACGAAGAGCGTGGCGATGCCGCCGTCGATGTCGATCCATGAGTCCGACTTCGTGGCTCCGGTTGCATAAGAGAGCGCGTAGAGCTCGCCCTTCTTCTCCGTCAGATGCTTCGCCAGGGCCTTGATGAGCGCGGCACGCTCGTGAAAAGTCAGGCGGCGAAGGTTCGGGCCACCGACCGTGCGCGCGTGAGTGAGCGCGGCCGCAACATCGAGCCCGTCCGCAGAGGCGTTGGCAATCACTTCGCCCGTCGTCGCATCGCGAAGGGCGATCGCATTGCCGCTCCCCGCCTGCCACCGGCCCGCTATGAAACTCTCTAACTGCATGGCGGTATCCTCGGACCTCAGCGGCCAGTGAAGCGCGGCACGCGCTTTTCCATGAACGCCGCCACACCTTCGGCGTAATCGGCGGAGTGGCCGAGCTCCTGTTGGTAATCGCGCTCGACATCGAGCTGCTGCGCGAGCGTATGGCTCCAGCTTTCGAGCATGGCCTGCCTCGTCCGCGCGAGCCCGCGCGTCGGGGCGGCGGCGAGTTGCCGGGCGAGCGTGTCGACCTCGGCTGCGAGTTGGGCGTCCTCCACACAGCGCCAGATGAGGCCCCATTGCGCCGCCTGCTCGGCGGGCAGCTTCTCACCGAGGAGTGCGAGGCCCATGGCACGGGCGTGGCCCACGAGCCGCGGCAGCACCCAGGTGCCGCCGGAATCCGGCACCAGGCCGATCTTCGCGAAAGCCTGGATGAAGGTAGCCGAGCGCGCCGCGATGACGAGGTCGCAGGCGAGGGCGATGTTGGCGCCAGCGCCCGCAGCGACCCCGTTGACGGCAGCGATGACCGGGAGCGGCAGGCGCCGCAGCGTGAGGATGAGCGGCTTGTAGCCGCGCTCGATGGATGCACCGAGATCAGGCGGCGCGCCGCCCGGAGCGACCACCCGATCCCCCAGATCCTGGCCGGCGCAAAACCCCCGGCCGGCGCCGGTGAGCACGAGGACGCGGGCCGAGGCATCGCGCTCGAGTGTGCTCAGGGCATCCTGCACCTCGGAATGCATCGAGGTGTTGAAGCTGTTCAGGCGCTCGGGACGGTTGAGCGTGAGGCGTGCGATGCCGTCCGAGACTTCGAAGAGGATCGTCTGATAGCTCATGATCGGGCCTGTTGGATTGGCATGCCGCTCAGCGCTCGTCATAGTCGAGCTCGAGCACCGGGGTCTTGACCTTCGACTGGCAGGCGAGCACGTACCCCTGCTCCAGCTCCCAGTCCTCGAGCGCATAGTTCTGATCCATGACGACCTTCCCCTGTACGACCTTGGTACGGCAGGTCGAGCAGACGCCCGCGCGACAGGAGAAAGGCAGGTCGAGCCCCGCCCTCGCCGCCCCGTCCAACACGCTCTCTCCGTTCATGCGCATCGTGAAGGAGCGCCGGCGGCCGTCCATGATGACGGTCACCTCAGCGACGTCCGACTCTGCAGCAGCCGCCGGCTTTTTCACGCTCAGGGCCGCGGCTGCGCCGGCGGAACTGGGCTCGGGCGGCTCACCGCTGCGCGCCACAGCCGGCTGGCCTGCCTGCGTGGCGGCATCGCCCGCGGTCGTCGCCACCGTGAAATGCTCGGCTCTGATCCGATCGGAGCTCACGCCGAGTGCGCGAAGCGCGTGCGCTACGGTGTCGATCATGTCGCCTGGACCGCAAACGAAGTACTCGGCGACCTCGAGGGGCGCGAAGAACGAGCTCGCAAGCTGTCGGACGTGCTCATCATCGAGTCTGCCGTTGTAGACCGCTGCCTCCTGCGGCTCCCGGCTCATCAGAAAGTGCAGCGACAGCCGCTCGAGATGCCGGTCCTTGAGTGCCAGCAGCTCCTCCAGGCACATCGCACGCGCCGTGCTGCGGTTGCCGTAAAAGAGGATGACGCGGCCCGCGCGGCCGGCCTCGAGCCAGTGGCGAGCAATCGATACGATGGGTGTGATGCCGCAGCCGGCCGCAAAGGCGACGCAGGTGCCACGCCCGACCGCTGGCGAGTGCGGCGTGAAACTGCCGTTTGGCGGCAATACGTCCAGCCGACCCCCGGCCCGCAGATGGTGCGCCAGATATCTCGAGAAGCGGCCCTCGGCGTGCACCCGGGCCACGAGGCGTAGCAGGCGCTCGCCCGGTGCGCTCACGAGCGAGTAAGTCCGCCTCACCTCCTCGCCCTCGAGCGAGGCTCGCAACACGACGTGTTGGCCCGCGGCGCCGCGGTACTCGGCCGCGAGCTCCGCCGGAACCTCGAGCGTTACCGCGATGGCCTCTTCGGCCTGCGGCTGCACCTGCGCTACGCGCAGCGAGTGGAATCTAAGCATGAGTCAGATGCACTTGAAGAGGTCGAAGGGCTCGAGGCAATCACTGCAGCGGTAGTGCGCTTTGCACGGGGTGGAGCCGAACTCACTCAGGCGCTGCGCATCATGGCTGCCGCAGCGCGGGCAGGTGATCCGCGAGCCCCGGGCGGCGGGCGGGCAGATACCGAACGCCTGCAGCTTTCGCCGGCCCTCCTCGCTCAGCCAGTCGCTGCTCCAGGGTGGCGCGAGCACCGTTTCGATCAACACATCGCCCATCCCGTCCCGCACGAGCGCATCGCGGATGGAGCGTTGGATGACCTCGGTAGCAGGACAACCGGAGTAGGTGGGAGTGATCCCCACGCGTAGCCGACCTCCCTCCGAGCGTACGTACCGCACGATACCGAGATCGAGCACGCTCAGGACCGGGATCTCAGGATCCATGACGGAGCGCAGCACCCTCAAGGCCCGCTCCTCTCTCAGGTCCGCCGTCCTCGCGCGTGCCGGCTCGGCGAGAGCCTCCCTCACCATGTCGCACCGGGGAAGGTCCGCGGCAGGTGTTGCATCTCGGCGAGCAGGTGACCGAGGTGCTCCGTATGAACCCCCCGCTTTCCCTGCCACGGGTAGTGCGAGGCAGCCGGCCTCTTCAGCGTCGCCTCCTGCAACACCGCACCTATCCGCTCCTCCCACCCTGAGCGCAGAGCGGAGAGCGGCGGCGCGATGCCCGCGGCGGCCATCTCCTCATCGAGGGCGTCGGGCGTGAGCAGCTCGTCGGTGAAGCGCCAGAGCGCATCGAGCGCCTGCTGGACGCGCGCATGGCTCTCCTCGGTTCCATCGCCGAGGCGCACCAGCCAGCCGGCGCTGAAGCGCAGGTGATAGCGGGTCTCCTTCACGGCTTTGGCCGCAACTTCGGCGAGCCGCTGATCGCTCGAGGTGGACAGCGCCTCGTAGACCCCGAGCTGCCAGGCATCGAGCAGACATTGACGCACGATGGTCTGGCCGAAATCCCCGTTCGGCTGCTCCACGAGCGAGGCGTTGCGAAACTCGGGCGCATCACGCAGGAAGGCGAGCGCATCCTCATCCCGTCCCCGCACCTCGATCTCTCCCGCGTAGGCGAGCAGAAGCCTCGCCTGGCCGATCAGATCGAGCGCGATGTTGGCGAGCGCCAGGTCCTCCTCCAGCGCGGGCGCATGGCCGACCCACTCGCCGAGCCGCTGACCGAGAACGAGGCTCGTGTCAGCGAGCCGCAGGACGTACTGGAAACGCGATTCCGCAGATGGCAGGCGGGCTTCGGGCAAAGATGCTGCGGCGGTCACAGATTCTTCACCTCATCGGGGATCGCGTAGAACGTCGGATGGCGGTACACCTTGTCGCGCGCCGGCTCGAAGAGCGCCTCCGCCTCCTCGGGATCCGAAGCGACGATCTCACTCGAGCGCGCGACCCAGATGCTCACCCCTTCCTGACGGCGCGTGTAGACATCGCGCGCGTGCTCGATCGCCATGCGCGCATCGGCAGCATGGAGGCTGCCGACGTGCTTGTGCTCCAAGCCGGAGCGGGCGCGGATGAAGACTTCGAACAGCGGCCAGTCCTCACTCATCGACCGATACCTCACCTGATGGGGACGTGACACTCGCGGCAGCGCGCGGTTGCGCGCCCCGCCCGCCATGTTTGGCGGCGTAAGCGGCAGCCGCCTCCCGGACCCAGCTACCGGTCTCGTGCGCCGTGCGGCGCGCCTGCAGCCGCTCCTGGTTGCAGGGACCATTGCCCTTGAGCACGGCCTTGAACTCGCTCCAGTCGATCGGGCCGGTGAGGTAGTGTTGGGTGGACTCGTCCCACTTCAGGTCCGGATCGGGAATGCGCAGCCCGAGGAACTCCGCCTGTGGCACCGTGACGTCGATGAATTTCTGCCGCAGCTCATCGTTGGTGAAGCGCTTGATCCGCCAGCGCATCGATTGTGCCGTGTGAGTCGAGGCCGCATCGCTCGGCCCGAACATCATGACCGAGGGCCACCACCAGCGATCGAGCGCGTCCTGCGCCATCGCACGCTGCGCGGCCGTGCCGCGCGCGAGCGTCAGCATGATCTCGAACCCCTGGCGCTGATGAAAGCTCTCCTCCTTGCAGATGCGCACCATGGCGCGCGCATAGGGGCCGTAGGAGCAGCGGCAGATAGGGATCTGGTTCATGATGGCCGCGCCGTCGACCAGCCAGCCGATCGCCCCGACGTCCGCCCAGGTGAGCGTCGGATAGTTGAAAATGCTTGAATACTTGGCGCGGCCGTCGAGGAGCTGCTCGATGAGCTCCGAGCGCGCGACGCCCAAGGTCTCCGCGGCGCTGTAGAGATACATGCCGTGGCCGCCCTCGTCCTGCACCTTGGCGATGAGCACCGCCTTGCGCCTCAGGGAGGGCGCGCGCGTGATCCAGTTGCCCTCGGGCAGCATGCCGACGATCTCGGAGTGGGCGTGCTGGGCGATCTGGCGGATGAGGGTCTGCCGGTACGCTTCCGGCATCCAATCCTTGGGCTCGATCTTCTCATCGCGCTCGATGCGCTCATCGAAGCGGCGCTCGAGCGCCTCCTGGCCGGCGGGGCCGCCGCGGCGGTCATCGGGTACGGGGTTGTCCAGGGCCTGGGTGTACATGGCTCGCCGTCGCGGCTCCGCAAACGTGACACAGGATCATCGTACCACGATCATTTTTTGTGTCACGTTTTTCTTCGTGCCAGAATGCGGCCGTGCCATCGCTCACGAAACCCGTCGAGGCGCTCCTGCGCCGCTTTCAAGGCCAGCGGCCGCTGCGCGGCGGCTCACTGCTCATCACCCTCTTCGGGGATGCCATTGCGCCGCGCGGCGGCGCCGTGACCCTCGGGAGCCTGATCGATCTCGCGCATCCTTTCGGTCTTGCCGAGCGGCTGGTGCGAACTTCGGTCGCGCGCCTCGCGGCCGAAGGATGGCTCGCGGCCACGCGCCACGGGCGGCGCAGCGAATACCGGCTGACCGGGAGCGGCGGCAAGCTCTTCGCCGCGGCGACCCGGCGCATCTACGGGGTCAACCCTTCGAGCTGGGAGGGACAATGGACGGTCGCGGTGCTGCCGCCGGCGAGCGGCCGGGGGATTTCAGCGAAAGCCCCGATGGCGAAGACACGCGCACCCCTGGGAAAGGCGCCGGGAAAGCGGCGCAACGCGCGTGATGAGTTGCGCTGGCTCGGATTCGGGCAGCTGAGCCCGGGAGTGTATGCCCATCCGTCCTGCAGTCTGGAGCAGGCGCGCGGCTGGCTCGCCGCGGTGGGATACGCCAAGCATTGTTGGCTCCTCAAGAGCGCAACGGCGGGGCTGGCTGCCGACCGCAGCCTCGCCGCCGAGGGCTGGAATCTCGCCGAGATCGCTCGCCGCTATCGGCGGTTCCGCGATACGTTTGCGCCGCTTGCCGCCGCCGTGCGTGACTCGGCACCCCTCGCGCCGCAGCCGGCGTTCCTCGTGCGCACGCTCCTCATCCATGAGTATCGCAAGATCCATCTGCAGGACCCGCTGCTGCCGCCGGCGCTGTTGCCGGCAGCATGGGTGGGTACGGAGGCCTACGAGCTGACAGCGCGGCTCTACTCCGCGGTCTTCGCCGCCTCCGAGCAGTTCCTCGCTGACACCGGCAGGACGATCAGCGGTGTGCTGCCACCGGCGGGCGCTGAGGTCCACGCGCGCTTCGGCGGGATCGACGTCAGCCGTTTGCGCTAGGCTCGCTGCGAGCGCGGCGGCTCACCAGGTATCCGGCTCCCAGTTCTGTTGGCTGCCATCGGAGAGCTCGCCCGCGCTGATGGTGTTGGCGTCCTTGAAATAGTACGGCGGCACCGGCAGGTTGAGCGGCGCGGGCGAGCCATCCATGACCCGGCCGGCGAGGTCGTAGCGGGAGCCGTGACAGGGGCAGAAAAATCCGCCCGGCCAGCCCGCCGGCAGGTCGGCGGCGTTGAGCTGCGGTCGGTACTTCGGAATGCATCCGAGGTGCGTGCAGATTCCCACCACCACCAGATACTTCGGATTGATCGACCTCGAGACCGGGTTCCAGCCAGGCAGGTTCGGCGGCTGCTGCTCCTCTTTGGACTGCGGATCTTTCAGCTGGCCGCTGAGCTTGGGCAGCTCGGCGAGCTGCTCCTGCGTGCGGTGCAGTATCCAGACGGGGCGCTGGCGCCACTCCGCGCTCATCATCTCGCCCGGCGCCAGCTTGGAGACGTCGATGGTGACCGGAGATCCCAATGCCTTCGCCGTCTCACTCGGCTCGAGTGACTCGATGAACGGCACCGCAGCCAGTGCGACACCTACGGCTCCCACAGCCGCAGTGGTGGTCGTGAGCATCCGCCGTCGCGCCAGATCAGGCTCTTCGTCCTCGACTGGCCGGCCGGGCATTGCGGGTGCGTTCTCGGTCATGCTGACGTTCTCCGCCAAGATCCAAAAGTGGACTAAAAAATGGACAAGCGCAGCCGCGCATACTAGCGGCCCGGCTGTCCCGAGTCACCTGCGACTCACCCCGTCCAGCGGGTGAGCCGCTCCGTGAACGCCTCGAGGAAGCGATTCGCCCGACTGCCATCCATCACGCGATGATCGATGGTGAGCGTCGCATAGCAGCAGGGGCGCGCGACGATCCTGTCCTCGCCGCTCTCCTCGATCACCACGGCGCGCTTCTCGAGCTTGCCCACGCCCAGGATCGCCGACTGCGGCTGCGGAATGATGATGGGGGTGGCGAGGAGGCTGCCGCTCACCCCGTGATTGGAAAGGGTGAAGGTGCCGCCGCGGACATCCGCCGGTGTCAATGCGCCATCGCGCGCACGACCCACCAGCTCCTCGAGACGGCGGGCGGTCTCGAGCAGGTCCAGCGACTCGACGTGCGCCAGGATCGGCACCACCAGACCGCCCTGCGCTGCGGTGGCGATACCCAGATTGATGGTGTCATAGATCTCGAGCGCAGTATCCGTCCAACGGCTGTTCGCTTCCGGCACCGCGCGGATGGCAGTCACCGCGGCTTGCGCGAAGTACGCGGTCAGTGTCAGTGCCACACCCTGGCGTGCGAATTCGTCGCGATGTCGGCGGCGGTGAGCGAGCACCTCGCTCATGTCCATCTCGAACACTGTGGTGACGTGGGGTGCGGTGTGGAGCAAGCTCTCGACCATCCGCGCGGCAATGCGCTTGCGGATGGGGGAGTGGGCTACGCGATGGCTCGCCGCACTCGTGCTGTTGGAATCGCTCGCCGCGTGTGCAGCGTCAGTATCGGTCCGCGCAACCGGTGCTTCGCGCGAAGCCGCGCCGGCTGCCGGCGTGCGCTGAGAGGAGTCAGCGACCTCTCGCATCACGTCCGCGACGGTGATTCGGCCGCCCTCGCCCGTACCGCGAACCGATGCCGAATCGAGCGAATGCTCAGCCAGCAGACGCCGGACAGCCGGACTCAGCGGACGTGCTGCGCCGGCGGCGCGGGACACTGAGGCAGGCGGCAGTGGCGCACTTGCGCTGCTCGAAGCTGCGCCAGGAGATGGCGGCTCATTTGCGCCGGTCAAATCGGAGCCCCGCGAGTCGCTGCCGCGGCCGGCGCGCTCGCGGGCGCCCTCGCCATCCTTGCGCATCGGCAGGGCAATCGGGCTGCCTCTCGCGCCGCTCACCGCGGCGGCGAGCTTCTCGGGCTCACCCGCTGCAACGGCCACGCCGATGCGGCCCAGGAGCTCTCCGGGCGCCACCTCCTCCTGCTCCTGCTTCAGAATCTCCATCAGCACACCGGCGCCGGGCGATGCCACCTCGACCGTGACTTTGTCGGTCTCGAGCTCGATGAGCGGCTCGTGCTCGGCGACCGGCTCGCCCACGGCTTTCAGCCAGCGCAACACCTGCGACCGGGTGCCCTCCTCCTGGGCCGAGGGGGCCCTGATTTCCACACTCTTGGCCGTCGCTGACATGACTCAGACGCTCGCGATCTGTTGGATGGCCTGCGTGATCGAATCCACGCCGGGGACCGCTGCCTCGAGGAGCAGCGGGCTGTGCGGGCTCGGAATATCCGGCATGGCGAGCCGCTCGATGGGAGCATCCAGGCTGAAGAACGCCTCCTTGGCGATGAAGGCGGCGATCTCCGCCCCGAATCCGGCAGTCAGGTTGTCCTCGTGGACGATGAGACAGCGATGCGTCTTCTGCACTGAGGCGAGTACCGCTTCACGATCCCACGGCGAGAGCGTCCTCAGATCGAGAATCTCGGCGTCCACGCTCGATGCGGCTGCCGCACGCTCGCAGCGCTCCACCATTGCGCCCCAGGTCACGATCGTGACTTCTGAGCCCGAGCGGGTGCAGCGAGCAACGCCGAACGGAACGATGTACTCATCCCCAGGATACGGACGACGAGCCCAGGAGCCATCCAAGAGAGCGCGATGCTCGAAGAAGATCGTGGGATCGTTGCCGCGCAGCGCCGAGCGCAGCAGTCCGGTCGCATCCTCCGCATTCGAGGGCACCGCCACACGCCAGCCGATGCCATGTACCCACGCAACTTCGTTGGTCTGGCTGTGCCAGGGATCGCCACACTTGAAGAAGCCGCCCGGAATCCTGACGACCATGGGCGCCGCGAAGCGATTGCCGGTACGCCAGCGCATGGTGCCGCAGTCATTCAACTGCTCGGCGGCCGGATCTGCGTACTTGCGGAACTGAATCTCCGGCACGGGCAGCAGGCCCGCGAGCGCGAGCCCCACGGCACGGCCGATGATGCCCTCCTCCGACAGGCTCGTATCGAAGACGCGCGCCTCGCCGTGCTTCTCCTGCAGGCCGAGCGTCGCGCCGTGCACGCCGCCTTTGGGACCCACGTCCTCGCCGAAAACCACCATCCGCGGGTTGAGGCCGAGCTCGACGTCGAGCGTGCGGCGGATCGCCGTCAGCATGTTGATGCGCGCCGGCTCCGGCCGTGGGGTGCCGTTCGCGGCCGGGAACCTGACGCCTGCCGGCGCGAGACCGCCCTGCTCCTGCAGCACGGGGGTGCCATCGGCGCCGGTCTCGGCGAACACGTGGCGAGTCAGCTGTTGCGGATCGGGGTGCGGCCGCGCCAAGGCGCGCTCCACCGCCGCCTCGACATCGCGCCGCGCGTCACTCGCCGTTCGCGTCCAGTCCTGCTCTGACAGCACGCGCGGAACGAGGAACCGCTGCAGGCGATGCAGCGGATCACGCGCCCGCTCGAGTGAGATCGTCTCCGGTGACTTGTAGGCCTGGGTGTCCTGGCCCGAGTGTCCGCAGAGCCGCGGCACGGTGAGGCGCAGGAGCAGCGGGCCGCGCTCCGCGCGCACGCGGCGGACGGCCTCGGCCACGAGCTGCGCCGCCTCCAAGGGGTCGGCGCCATCGCCTTCGAGCAGCGAGAGGCCGGAAAAGGAGCGCAGGTTGGCGGCGATGTTGCCGCCGGGAGTCTGCAGTTGCGAAGGGACCGAGATGCCGAAGCCGTTGTCCTCGATGTAGAAGAGCACGGGCAGGCGCAGCGTGGTCGCCATCGTGAGCGCCGACCAGAACCCGCTGGTCGCCACCGAGGCATCTCCGCCCAACACCACGGCGATGCTGCGCTCGTAACCGCCATCGCCCAGCACCCGGTGATGATATTGGATGGCCTGGGCCCAGCCGGCGGTGGGCGTGTACTGCGCTCCCACGCCGCCACACGCCGGAAACACTGTCGCCCCGCCCGAGGCGGGCTTGTTGAATACGACGCCGATGTCACGTCCACCGCTGAAGGAGCCGGTGCGCGCAAGCGGCCCCGCGGCCGCATCCTCGAGGTCCAACCCCAGAGCCAACATCATGGGGCGCGAGCGGTAGTACACGCTCACGCCGTCGTGCGGATCGGTGAGCTGCAGGCCGAGCAGGATCTGCGCCAAGTCGTGTCCGCGCGCCGAGAACTGATAGAGCACCTGCCGCTGCGGCAGGAGCCGGGTTTCCTCGATCTCATCGAGGGCGCGGGAGGCCTGCAGCAGGTAGGTCAGCCGGCGCCAGTCAGGCTCCATGGCGGAGGACGGGGTCGCCCCGCTCGGGCGGGGGACCTGGGAGGCAGTGGCCGGCATCGGATCTCTCTGGGTGGGCAGCGCTCGAGATAGCCTAGGGCGGCACTACGGAAATGGGCTTGCGTTCGTTGCGCCAAAGACCCGGCTTCTGGCAATCTTCTTTCCTTTAACCGCCACGGATTCGCAAAATCATGCCGAAATCCCTTGACCGCCTCGACCGTCGGATTCTCGATGAGCTGCAGTCCGATGCCCGCGTCTCGAACCAGGAGCTGGCGCAGCGCGTGGGGCTCTCGGCTGCGCCGTGCTGGAGGCGCTTGCGCCGGCTGGAGGAGGACGGGTTCATCGCCGGCTATGCGACCCTGCTCAGCGCACCGGCCATCGGCCTTCCCATCCAGGCTTACGCACTGGTCTCGCTCGAGAACCACCACCCGCAGACGGTTCGCCAGTTCGATCACCTGGTGCGCGAGCGGCCGGAAGTGCTCGAGTGTCACTCGATGAGCGGACCCAACGACTACCTGCTGCGCATCGTGGCGGCGAGCATGGAAGCCTACGAGCAGTTCCTCTCGACGCGGGTGCTGCAGCTGCCCGGCGTGCGCTCGGTCAACACGAGCTTCGTGCTGCGGACGAAGAAGTTCACGACCCGCCTGCCGGTCACCGGGCCCGCCGAGGCTTCCTGAGGCCCGCTACCGCAGCTCGTGCATGTCCTCGTGCGAGAGCCGCACGGAGGCGGCCGCGACGTTCTCGTCCAGATGCTCGATGGAGCTCGTGCCGGGGATCGGCAACATCACGCTCGAGCGCCCGAGGAGCCATGCGATCGCTGCCTGTCCGATGCTGATGCCGTGGCGCTCGGCCACCGCAGCGAGCGCCCGCAGTCCCCTGCCCGAGCCGCTCGCATGCCGGCCTGAGCCGAGCGGCGCCCACGGCAGGAAGGCAATCGCCCTGCTCTCGCAGTAGTCGAGCACGTCCTCGGAGTGGCGTTCCTCCAGGTTGTAGCGGTTCTGAACGGAGACGACCGGCGTCAGCCGCTCGCACCGCTTGAGCTCATCGAGACTGACATTCGAGATGCCGATGTGCCGGATCTTGCCTTCGCTCTTCAGGCGCACGAGCTCACCGATCGAGTCCTCGAGCGGCACCTTGGGATCGGGCGCATGCAGCTGATAGACATCGATCCGGTCGCGGCGCAGGCGCGCCAAGCTCGCCTCGCAGGCCTTGCGCAGGTGCTCCGGGCGGGCGTTGCGCCGCCAGTCATCGGGGCCCGGACGCACGAGACCCCCTTTGGTCGCGATCACGATGTCGGGTGAATACGGGTAGAGGGCGCGGGCGATCAGGTTCTCGCTGACCTCGGGGCCATAGGAGTCGGCGGTGTCGATGAAGGTCACGCCGAGTCGCACCGCGCGCTGCAGGAGGCGCACGGCACTCGCGATATCGGGCGGATCGCCCCAAACGCCACGCCCGGTGATGCGCATCGCCCCAAACCCGAGACGATTGACCTCTAGATCGGTACCCAGGACGAGTCGTCCGGCCGCCGACGCATTGATGTTGGCATTCATGGAGCATGACCTCCGTGGGTGGCTTACCCGGCGAGCAACCCGCATGCCGCACGCTGCCAGTCCTCGCACGAAGACGCAAGCTTCTGGAGCAGAGGCCACCGACCACGTGCTCTCTGCGACACCGCGCAGCTTACTGCGTCGTCATCAGACGACGTCGGCCGAGAGCTGTAGATAATGAGCCAGCGGCTCCGGCGGGCCAACCTCGATTCCCTGAACGTAGTCGACGCCGAGCTCCTCCAGTTGGCAGCGCACGGTCAGGGTCTCGACACATTCGGCAACGGTAGGGATCCCCATCGCCTGGCCCAGCGCGTGAATCGCGCGAACCATCGCGCGCGAGACCGGATCGTCCGCCATGCTGCGCACGAACTCGCCGTCGATCTTGAGATAATCGACCGGGAGCTGCTTCAGGTACATGAAGGAGGACATGCCGCGGCCGAAATCATCGAGCGCGAATGCGCAGCCGAGGCGGCGCAGGGAGTTGATCAGCGCTGATGCCTCCTGCAGGCTCGAGACCGCTGCGGTCTCGGTGATCTCGAACGACAGCGCCCGCGGCGGCACTCCGGCGGCACGCAGCTCATCGCAGACGAACTGCACCAGCGAGCGGTCACTGAGCGTCGCTCCCGAGAGGTTGATCGCGAGCACGCCGGCCTGCTCTCCGCGTCCTTGCGCGTAGAGCGCACCCAGAGACGAGAGCGCTTTGTGCAGCACCCAGCGGTCGAGCCTGGGCATGAGTCCGTAGCGCTCCGCGTGCGGGATGAAATGGGACGCCAGAATGAGCTTGCCGTCAGGCTCGCGCATCCGGGCCAGCACCTCCCCATGGCGCCGCCGGCCGCCGTTCACCGAAACGACCGGCTGACAGTAGAGCGTGAAACTGTCCTCAGTGAGCGCCCGATTGAGGCGCGCGATCCAATGCATGCCGCCGGAGCGCAGCTCGATGTCGCGATCGCTGGCGTCATAGACCTGCAGGCGATCGCGCCCTTTCTCCTTGGCGAGGTGGCAGGCGGCCTCGGCGCGGCTGAGGAGTGCCGCCGGCGCGCCCGCATCGAGGCCGAACGGCACGAGACCGATACTCAGGCGCGGCTGAAAGTGCGTGCCCTGCCACTCGAAACTGTAGCCGGACACGGCGGCGCGCAACCCCTCCGCGAGCGCGCAGGCCTCATCGAGCGTCGAGTCACGCATGATCAGCCCGAACTCATCCCCCCCCAGGCGTGCGAGCACATCGCCTGCGCGAGCATGGTCGCCGAGAATGCGGCTGACCTCGCGCAGCAGATGATCGCCCGCGAGGTGACCGCAGCTCTCGTTGACCACCGTGAACTGATCCAGATCGAGGAACAGCAGCGCATGCCGGCTGGCATCGTCCCGTCCGGGCGCGAGCAGCGCCGCGAGGCGGTGCTCGAACTCGCGCCGGTTGATGAGACCGGAAAGGGAGTCGTGCGTCGCACGGTAGGAGATCAGATGCGCCGCCTGGTGCACCTCCGTCGCGTCATAGAAGACGAGCACGCCGCCGACGAGCTCGCCGGCGCGGTCGCGGATCGGCGCCGCCGAGTCCTCGATGTAGCGGCGCGTGCCGTCGCGGCGGACCAGCACCGTGTTGTTGTCCAGGCTCACCACCCGGTTCTCTCGCAGGCAGATCTCGATGGGATTGGTCTGGCGCTCGAGCGTGAGGCCGTTCACGACCTCGAACACGCGCTCGAGCGGGAAGCCCCTCGCCTCGGAGTTTCGCCAGCCGGTCATCTGCTCGGCAGCGGGGTTGATGTACTCGACCCGCCCGACATCATCCGTGGTGATGACCGCATCGCCGATCGAGCGGATGGTGACCTCGGCCAGCTCCTTCTGATGAAAGAGCGCGTTCGCCGTCTGGCGGACCTTGGTCACGCTCAATGCCGCGACCGCGCACGCCAGGAGAACGAGCAGAGCGTTGATGAGCATCTCGTCGCGGCTGGTGCGCATCGTCCGGTCAGCGAACGCCGACACCACCTGATCGAGCGTCGCCGATAGGTGATCGAGCGCCGCAATGGTCGGCGCCGTCTGCGTGAGCCACTCGCGCCCGCCCGGATGCAAACTCCCGCTCACGACTGCGGCAGTCAGAGGCACGAAGCTGCCGGTGAGCGAGCGGTCGACTGCATCGATGGCTGCCCGTATGCGAGTATCGATATGGTGCAGGCGTGCGAAGACGCGCAGATCCCGTTGGGCCTGGCCTGCAACGGCGCGCTCGCTCGCAAGCTCCATGCGCGCAGCCGGCGTCAGCGCCCGGCCCGCGCTCAGGTAGAAAGCGAGGACCCCCTGCTGCCGACGCGTGTACTCGGCAACTATCCAGGCCGCGCGCTTGAGCGCTCCGTAGAGCCTGCCCGGCCGCTGCGCCGTATCGAGGCCGAAGAAGACTGCATCGCGCACCGCCGCCGAGTCATCGAGCGCCACCGACACCGCCTGCTGCCACTCGGCATCCTGCAGCGCGCAGGGACGGTCCCCGATGCAGAGCGCGAGGCGCCGCCGCGCAACGCCCAACGCCTGGAACGAGGCCTCGGCGCTCGCGAGTCTCGCGAGCAGATCCACCCCGAAGGTGGAGCTCGCGGCGAGCGCTCGGGCGCGGCCCATGGCCCGCTGCCAGGTCTCATCTCCCTGCCGGCGGGCGAGCTCGAGCGCCTGCACCATGTCGGGCTCGTCGCGAGACTCACCGAGGAGCGCGCTTCCATAGGTCCGCTCGAGCTCACGGTAACCCGCGGCCGTGGTGAAGTCATCCGCAGCCGCATCCACCTGCTCGATCTGGCGCGCCTGCTCGTACTCGATGAGCGAGCTCCAGCCCGTGCGCGCCGCCAGCAGGCACACGAGCGCCGAGAGCACGATGATGCAGAGGTTGATGACGCGACGCGCATCCGGCCGGAGAGCGCGCAGCGACTCGAGTCGCCGCCGGAGGCTCGCTGCGGACGGTGTTGCTTGCACGGATTTCCCCGGGTCGCCGGGGGAGTATAGGCCTGCGGATCGGGAGCGATCAGCCCTATCCGCCTCAGCGGATGCCCGCGGGTGCCGTTGTTCCGAACCCGGCTCAGCGCACCGGGAGCGTAGTCGAGCGCGTGACCGTACGCATCGCGAAGCTCGATTGCACGCTCACGACGCTCGGCAGGCGTGTCAGGTGTTGACTGTGGATGCGCTCGAAGTCCGCGAGGTCCGCGACCACGACCCGCAGCAGATAGTCGTGCTCGCCCGTCATGAGATAGCACTCCATGACTTCCGGAATCTTGCGTACCGCAGTCTCGAACGCGGTCAGGCCCGACTGGCTCTGGCGATCGAGTGTGATGCTGACGAAGACATTGACCGCGTAGCCGGCCTTCTGCTGGTTGATGAGCGCGGTATAGCCCTCGATGAGCCCGGATTCCTCCAGCGCTTTGACACGGCGCAGGCAGGCCGACTCCGAGAGGCTGACCTCGCTCGCGAGCCGGGCATTGGTGATGCGCGCATCCTGTTGCAGCAGGCGCAGGATGGCACGATCGTAGCGGTCTAGCTCCATGAACGACGGATTCTGCCATAGAAATGCAGCTTTGTCGCAGATTCTGCCGAAAGGGGCGACACCGCCCGCCAGTTCGCAAGTTCTTGCCACCCGCGGCGCTCTAACCTGTCCGACGTCCACACGGGGGTTTGAGCCATGCGTATCGGCGTTCCGCGCGAGATCAAAGTGCACGAGTATCGGGTCGGCCTGGTTCCCGCCGGGGTGCGTGAGCTCGCGACAGCCGGCCACGAGGTCATCGTGGAGACGGGTGCGGGCGAGGGCATCGGCTTCTCGGACGCCGAGTTCCGCGCCGCAGGCGCCACGATTGCGCCGAATGCGGCCGAGGTCTTCGGGAAAGCGCAGCTCATCGTAAAGGTGAAGGAGCCGCAGCCGGTCGAGTGCCAGATGCTCCGCTCGGGCCAGGTGCTCTTCACCTATCTGCACCTCGCCGCCGATCCCGTACAGGCAAAGGGGCTGATGAGCTCCGGCGCAACGGCCATCGCCTACGAGACCGTCACTCGCAACGGCTCGCTCCCCCTCCTGACACCGATGAGCGAAGTGGCGGGGCGCATGTCGATCCAGGTTGGCGCCGCCTCTCTGCAGAAGGCCAACGGCGGCCGCGGAATTCTGCTCGGCGGTGTGCCGGGCGTTCCTCCGGCCAAGGTGGTGATCCTGGGCGGCGGTGTGTCCGGCACCCATGCCGCGGAGATGGCGGTTGGGCTGCGAGCGGATGTTACCGTAGTCGATCGCTCCGTCGACCGCCTGCGTGAGCTCTCGAGCATCTTCGGCGCGTCCCTGCGCACCGCTTACTCCACTACTGAGACCATCGAGCGCCTGGTGCGTGAGGCCGACCTCGTCATCGGCGCCGTGCTGATTGCCGGCGCCGCCGCGCCCAAACTCGTGACGCGCGCAATGGTCTCCAGCATGCAACCGGGATCCGTGCTGGTCGACATCTCGATCGATCAGGGTGGTTGCTTCGAGACGAGTCATCCGACGACACATGCGCAGCCGACTTTCCTCGTCGACGGTGTGGTGCACTACTGCGTAGCCAACATGCCAGGCGCTGTGGCACGTACCTCCACTTTCGCATTGACCAACGCCACCCTGCCCTATGTCAGAATGCTGGCGGATCTCGGATGGCAGGCGGCCCTGAAGAAAGACCCGGGCTTTGCCTCGGGACTCAACGTCCATGCAGGTCAGATCACACACGAGGCGGTGGCGCACGCCCTCAATCTCGAGGCGCACCCGCTCAGCTCGGCCGCCGCTTAGTTCAATCGGGCGATAAAAAAGATGCGCCAGGCGGACCCTGGCGAGCGTTCGGTGACCGGCCGGCCCGCTGGCGCGGCTCGGTGCGGTGCCGGTACGCTTGGCATCCCAACCGAGGAGGTCCCGAATGTCCCTGAGCAAGCTCGCCCTGCCGGCGGTGCTGCTGGCGGCTCACGCCGGCGCGGCGCTCGCCAAGCCTGCGACCTACGTGTGCGATCCCGCACATACCTATCCGAGTTTCGCCGCCGATCACTTGGGCGGGCTTTCGGTCTGGCGGGGTAAGTTCACCAGGTCCACCTGCAACATCCTGCTCGATGAGGAGCAGCACACCGGCAGCGTGGATGTGAAGGTCGATACGTCCTCGATCGACTTCGGCCTGCCGAAGCTCAACGAGCACGCGCAGACGCCCGATCTGTTCGATGTCGCGAAGTATCCGACCGCAACCTACAAGGGCACGCTCGCGGGCTTCGTCGACGGCAAGCCGACGAAGATCGTCGGCAACTTCACCCTGCATGGGGTCACTCACCCCCTCACGTTGAAGATCCGCTCCTTCGAGTGCAAGGCCGTCACGATGATGCACCAGTACCGCTGCGGAGCGGATGCCGAGGGCGAATTCCAGCGCGATCAGTACGGCATCGACTTCGGCAAGGCGTTCGGCTTCCGGATGTGGGTCCGCCTGCAGATCCAGGTAGAGGCGGTGCGGCAGGGATGAGACGCAGCGCACACTTTCACGGCATGTGGACATTCTGAAGAAATCTTAGGGCGGCGGGTCAGTGCCCGGCCGCCCGGCGGAGGATTGTGTACACTGGCGCCGGTTTCATGAACAGCGGCGCCCATGCCCTTTTCCCCAGCAGACGATGACCTGATCGAGGCCCTGCTCGTTACCGCCGTGGCGGCGGGCAAGGCCGCCCTCGACATCTACCACAGCGGCTTCACCGTAACACAGAAGGCCGACCGGTCGCCCGTCACTGCGGCCGACCATGCCTCGGAGAAGATCATTCTCGAGGAGCTGGCGCGCATTGCCGCCGGCGTCCCGGTTGTCGCCGAGGAAGCAGCGGCCGCGGGCTCGATCCCGCGGGTGCACGAGGAGTTCTTCCTCGTGGACCCGTTGGATGGCACGAAAGAGTTCATTCATCGGCGCGGGGAGTTCACCGTCAACATTGCCCTGATCCGTCGGCGCATGCCCGCGCTCGGTATCGTGTATGCCCCTGTGGGAGGCCTGCTCTATGCCGGTAATGTTGCCGCGGGACGCGCTTTCCGCTGCTCTCGAGCCGCAGACGCTGCAGCCTCAGGACCGCGCGAGCAGGTGCGCGTCCGAGCCGTCCCGGCGGCGGGTGTTACGGCCGTGGTGTCACGCTCGCACTCGACCCCCGAAACCGACTCCTACCTGAGCCACTACACCATCAGCAAGCGGGTCTCCGTCGGCTCCTCGCTCAAGTTCTGTCTGGTCGCTGCCGGCGAGGCCGACCTCTACCCGCGCCTCGGCCCGACGATGGAGTGGGACACCGCTGCCGGACACGCGGTCCTCGCTGCGGCAGGAGGCCAGGTAGTCGCTCCGGGCGGTGCGCCGCTCGCTTACGGCAAGCCCGGATTCCGCAACAGCTTCTTCATCGCGAGCGGGACCCTGACTCCCGTCCCGCTCGCGGCCTGAGGCGGGCTCATGGCTACCGGCACACAATCCCGCCACGCTTTGTCGCAGCATCTGAAGCGCCTCGAGGCCGAGTCCATCGGCATCATCCGCGAGGTCGCCGCGGAGTTTCGCAACCCGGTGATGCTCTACTCCATCGGCAAGGACTCCGGGGTGATGCTGCACCTCGCGCTCAAGGCCTTCCATCCCTCGAAGCTGCCCTTCCCCCTCCTGCACGTCGATACCGGTTGGAAGTTCCGCGACATGATTCGTCACCGCGATGCGATCGCGGCGCGCCATGACGTGAGGCTCCTCGTCCATACCAACCTCGAGGGGCGCGCGCGCGGCATCAACCCGATCACCTCCGGCTCCCAGCTTCATACCCAGGTCATGAAGACCGAGGCGCTGAAGCAGGCGCTCGACAAGTGGGAATTCGATGCCGCGTTCGGCGGCGCGCGGCGCGACGAGGAGAAGAGCCGCGCCAAGGAGCGCATCTTTTCCTTCCGCTCCGCCGGACACGTCTGGGATCCGCGCAATCAGCGGCCGGAGCTCTGGAATCTCTACAACACCCGGATCAGCAAGGGCGAGAGCATTCGCGTGTTCCCGCTCTCCAACTGGACGGAGCTCGACATCTGGCAGTACACACGCGCCGAGCAGATCCCGGTGGTGCCGCTTTATTTCGCAGCGCCGCGGCCGGTGGTCGTGCGCGACGGTCTTCTCATCATGCGCGATGACGAGCGGATGCCGCTCGCGCCCGGCGAGGTCGAGCAGGTGCGCACGGTGCGTTTCCGCTCCCTCGGCTGCTATCCGCTGTCGGCGGCGATCGAGAGCCAGGCTGCGACCCTCGATGACATCATCGAGGAGATGCTGATCGCGCGGACCTCGGAGCGATCGGGCCGGCTCATCGACAGCGACGAGGCGGCCTCGATGGAGAAGAAAAAGCGCGAGGGCTATTTCTGATGGACGCTGCGCCATGACTGCTTACGCGCACGATCAGGTGACCGTGAGCTCGGGCGGCTCCGGCGGTCCGGAGAAGGGGCTGCTGCGCTTCCTCACCTGCGGCTCGGTCGATGACGGCAAGTCGACGCTCATCGGCCGCCTCCTCTATGACACCAAGCTCATTCTCGAGGATCAGCTCGCGGCCCTGAAGCGCGACAGCCGCAAGCACGGCACGACCGGCGATGACATCGATTTCGCGTTGCTCGTCGACGGCCTGGAAGCCGAGCGCGAGCAGGGCATCACGATCGATGTGGCGTACCGGTTCTTCTCGACACCCCGGCGGGCGTTCATCGTGGCCGACACGCCCGGCCACGAGCAGTACACGCGCAACATGGCGACGGGAGCATCCAACTCCCACGCCGCCGTGATTCTGATCGATGCCCGCAAGGGCGTCCTCACGCAGACCCGCCGGCACAGCTACATCTGCTCCCTCCTCGGCATCCGGCACGTCGTCCTCGCAGTCAACAAGATCGACCTGGTGGATTTCTCCGGCGAGCGCTTCCACCACATCGTCGGTGACTACCTCGGCTTCGCGCAGGCGCTTTCCTTCGCCTCGATCACACCGATCCCGGTCTCGGCACGGTATGGCGACAACGTCACCGCCCGCTCGCACCGCATGTCCTGGTATGACGGACCGACGCTGCTCGAGCACCTCGAAGGTCTCGATGCCACCGAGGGGCTCGAGGACAAGCCGTTGCGCTTCCCCGTGCAGTGGGTCAATCGCCCCAATCTCGACTTCCGCGGCTTCTCAGGCACGGTGGCCTCCGGAGCGGTACGTACCGGCGAGCGGGTGGTCGTCGCCGCCTCGGGGCGGGAGACCCACGTGGCGCGAATCGTGACGGCCGACGGGGATCTCCCGGAAGCGCGCGCAGGCGATGCGGTGACGCTCGTGTTGAGCGATGAAGTGGATGTGGCGCGCGGCGATATGATCGCGCAGGCGGATGCGCGGCCGGAGGTGGTCGACCAGTTCGCCGCCCAGGTGCTGTGGATGGTCGAGGAGCCGATGCTCCCCGGCCGCTCCTACCTCATGCGCATCGGCACGAAATACGTGCCGGCGCGGGTGACCAGCCTCAAGCACAAGACCGACGTCAACACCCTGGAGCACATCGCGGCGAAGACGCTCGGCCTCAACGAGATCGGTCTGTGCAATCTCTCGACCGCCACACCGGTCGCATTCGATCCCTACTCGGAGAATCGCGAGACCGGCGCCTTCGTGCTGATCGACCGCTTCACCAATGCCACGGCCGGCGCGGGCATGATCACCTTCGGGCTGCGCCGTGCCACCAACATCCACCGCCAGGCGCTGCTCATCGACAAAGGCGCGCGGACACGCCTGAACGGCCATCGGCCCGCCATCCTCTGGTTCACCGGGCTCTCGGGCTCCGGCAAGAGCACCATCGCCAATATCGTGGAGCGCGAGCTGCACGCTCACGGCGCGCACACCTACATGCTGGACGGCGACAATGTGCGCCACGGGCTCAATCGCGATCTGGGTTTCACCGATGCCGACCGGGTCGAGAACATCCGCCGCGTGGGCGAGGTCGCCCGGCTCTTCGTCGATGCCGGTGCCATCGTGCTCTGCTCCTTCATCTCTCCCTTCCGCGCGGAACGGCGGATGGTGCGAGAGCTGGTCGATGCAGGCGAGTTCGTCGAGATCCACGTCGATACGCCCATCGAGATCTGTAAACAGCGCGACCCGAAGGGGCTCTACGCCCGGGCGCTCGAAGGCAAGATCAAGAACTTCACCGGCATCGACTCACCCTATGAGGCGCCGGAGAGCGCCGAGGTCATCGTCGATACCAGCGAGGGCTCGGCGGAGGATGCTGCCCAACTCATCATCGCCGCGCTGAGGGAGCGGCAGATCATCAGTTGATTGGCGGTGGCGGCCCTGGGCACGCCTGCAGCGTCACTCAGGCGACGAGCACGATCTTCCCGATGTGCACACCCGACTCCATGAGCGCATGCGCCTGCGCGGCCTCGCGCAGCGGGAATCGCGCGTGAATGACCGGCCGCAGCGATCTTGACTCGAAGAGCGGCCATACCTCCCTGCGCAGGGCCGCGGCGATCTCCCCCTTGCTCGCCACGGTCTGCGGCCGAAGCGTCGACCCGCCGAGCCACAGGCGTTTGGCCATCAGGCTTCTCAGGTCGATCTCGGCCTTGACGCCGCCTTGCGTGGCGATTACGGCAATCCGCCCATTCACGGCTGCGGCAGCGATGTTGCGTGCCAGGTAGTCGCCTCCGACCATGTCGAGAATGACTTCAGCGCCGCGTCCGTCGGTGGCCTCGAGGGTCCGGGCCACGAAATCCTCCTCCTTGTAGTTGATCGCAACCTCAGCACCTAGCGTCCGGCACGCGGCGCATTTCTCTGCGCTTCCCGCCGTGACGATCGCGGGCGCTCCCATCGCTTTCGCGAGCAGGATCGCGGTGGTGCCAATGCCACTCGAGCCGCCGTGGATGAGCAATGTCTCGCCAGCGCTGAGCCGTGCGCGCATGAAGACGTTGTAATAGACAGTGAAGAAGGTCTCGGGCAACACCGCGGCTTCCTCCAGTGAAAGAGCCGCCGGGACCGGCAGGCACTGCACTGCGGGCGCGACAACGTACTCGGCATATCCCCCGCCCACCACGAGCGCACAGACGCGTGCCCCAACCGCTGGCTCGGTCACACCAGCTCCTACGCGCACCACCTCCCCTGCCACCTCGAGTCCGGGAATGTCCGTCGCTCCGGCCGGAGGCGGGTACAACCCCTTGCGTTGCAGCACATCAGGCCGGTTGATGCCTGCCGCCGCCACCCGGATCAACACCTCCTGCGGCCCCGGCTGCGGTACCGGTCGTGAAGCGAGCCACAGGCTCTCGGGTGGTCCCGGTACGCCGATCTGGATGGCATTCATGGCCGCAGGTAGGTCGCTCATCACAGCTCCGGCGTAGAGGCTCCGACGTCAGACCTGATGATTGTCGCTCGCATGCGCCTCCTCATGCCAGCGGCAATGCCGCGCGTACTTCTCCCGCAGCCGCTCCCGTTCCTCCGGCGTCAGGCTTTCCCAGCGCTGGCGCCAGCCACGGTGGCGCCACGGTCCGTGATGTCCCCGCAACCCGCCGAAGAGGATCCGGCTGAGTACCAGGACTCCCGCCGCCTGCAGATACCGCAGCGGTGGCCCGCCGAAGAGGCCCGGCACCAGCGCATTCCACAGCAGCATCACCACCCAGCTGACCACCGCCAGGGCGACGATCATGCAACCGACGAACATGAATCCCTTCACGACCCAACGAGCTCGACCTCTCACGACTTGCTCCTCATCTTCAGAACCTACCGCTAACTTTCCAGCCACTGCGCATAAGTCTCCCGCAGCCGCTCCCGGAGCCTCAGCACCGCATATCGCTTGCGCGAGAGCAGCGTGTTGATTCCGACGCCCCAACGCGCCGACAGCTCCTTGAAGCTCGCGCCCTCCAGCTCCTGCGCAACGAATACCTCGCGCTGCTCCGCCGGCAGCTCGGCGAGTGCCCGCTCCAGCTCCTTGAGCAGCAGCTCCCGCACCAGAGCCGCATCCGGACCTTCCTCCACCGCCGGCAGCAGTCTCTCCAGGGCCGAGTCCGCCTCCTCTCCTTCGGCGGCAAGATCGCCGAGGAGCTGCGGCCGCCGCTTGCGGAACCGGTCGATGATACGATTGCGCGCCACCCGCATGAGCCAGGCCCCGACCTGCTCGACCGGCTGCATCAGCCGGTAAGCCGCCACCAGCTCATAGAGCGCCTCCTGCAGGACATCCTCTGCCTCTGCCGCATCCCGCACCCGCCGCAAAATGAACGACAGCAGCCGCCCCCGCTCGCGCCGAACGACCGAGGCGATCTCGAGATCCTGCGCAGAAGGGCTCAACGGCTTGAACAGTGCAGCATCCATCCCGTAAAGGTAGACGGCGGTGCCACGACAATATTGTGCGGCGTGGCGTGGTGCAAAAGGCCACCGCCCGCACGCCGGACGTCCGGGCTACGCAGAGGCAATGCCGCCGCTGCGGAAGGATCGTCCGGGGTTCAGAACTGCCCGAAGAATTGCCTGGCCGCCGCCTCGCAATACGGGATCACAGTGGCGTGATAAACCGAGAGCGCTGCCGTCACGCCCATCGCGGCCTCGTTTTGTGCCAACTGTTGCTGGAAAGCCGTCTCGATGGCGCCGTACGGGTCACCTGCCGAGGGCGTCGAATCCACGTCCAGAACCGTCACGAGGTGACTGGCCACCTGCGCGCTCCAGTAGGTGGCCATGGCCTGCGTGTTGACCTCATACACCGCATTCTGGTCCTGGTGGCCGCCGCACAGCAGCATCGGCATCTGCGGTGTCCAGCTGCGCAGGTCGTTGAGCTGCAGATCCTGGCGCAGCGCATTCCCCGGAGCCGACGCCAGAGGTGCGCCCGGCAGCTGGGGAGACACCGCGCCGTCCGGGTGAGCGGCAACATCCTCGACATAGCTCAGCCGGTAGCTGTCAGTGATCCTGTAGGGATTGCCGAAATTGATGTCATACGGCAGGGATGTCGGCGGCTGCAGCAAAGCATCGACTGCCGCGTTCCCCGTGAGCAGAGGGTTGCCGTTGAACTCCGCGCCCACCGATCCAGGCGAGGCAATGTACTGCTCGGTGTAGATGTCGCTCTGTGATTGGTACACGTTGCCGTAGGCATTCTGATAGCTCGTCACGAGAATCGGCACACCCGTGTACGCCCTGCCGGTGAATACCAGGTCATAGTGGGCTTCCATCGCATACACGCCCGACATCAGCGCCGTCGCGACCACCGTTTCACCGGCCGCCTGCAGGGCCTTGTCGGTTGCCATCCCGACGAAGCCTCCTTCGGAATAGCCCGACACGAACAGCTTCCCGTCGTAGGTCACCGACGAGAGCCCGCCGGACAGCGCGCTTTCGACTGCGGCCAGCGCATCGATCATGTCCTTGGAATTCTGCTCGGCATTGAAATACGGATGATACTTGAGCGTGGAGACATCGAAGCCCGCGTAGTTGGGCTCGACGACGATGTAGCCTTGCGAGGCATATATCGCCGCCAGGATCAGCGATTGTGTAACCGGCGCCATGGTGGCAATGGGATCATCGTCGAGGTTGGCGCTGTTGAAGGCCGTGTCGGCCATCGAGCCGTGACCATCCAGAACGATCGGACGGGCGCCGGTGCACTGCGCCGCCGAGCCGGTCGGGACCATGAGCGCCGCGGAGTCCTCGATCGGAGTGCCCGTGCCCGACGTCGCCGGTGCAACCGTCCAGTAGACGACATGGTAGATGTCGACTCCACAGGCCATGGTGCCGCCGGCCAGGGTGAGCACCTGCTGTCCGTAGGTGTTGGAATCGAGCTCGCTCGTGAGCTGGCTGGCACTGCGCGAATCGGCCAGCGAGGGAGTACCCACCAGTGTCCCGCGCTGATTGGTGACCGGGGGCGGAGGCGGGGAATTCGAGTCCGAGCCTCCTCCCTGTATCGCGCCAGTATTCGAGCCGCCTCCCCCACAGCCGCCGAGAGCAAGGATTGCCCCGAGCAGCATCCAGCCGCATGTCCGACTCATCGGTTCCCCGAGCTCGAGCTCTAACTCCTCGGTATCATACCCATTCGCCCCTGCACGGCAAGGGTGCCGGATCTGCCCTCCACGGTGCCCGAGACAATCGGGCATCGCGGGAGCAGCGCGGGGTCGAGCGTCCGCGCATATGTGCCCAGATCCGTTAAGTTAAAGCCGCGAGCGCGCCACGCACGAAGCAACCGCTCGAACCCCTCCAGATACGCGCCCCCCTCCAGCTCCGCATGCAACGTGAACACCTGATCGCTCCCCTCCCGTGTCCGCGCGAGTAGATGCTCCACCGGATCGCGCCCGCAGAGGTCCTCCCGGCCGATCAGCTCATCGAGCGTAGGCAAAGTGGTGGGAAGCTGAGGTAACGCGACTTCCCTGCCGCCGACGATCGGCATGAAGGGATGCAGCCCTCTCGTATCCGACGCATATCGAAATCCCAACTCCCGCTCGAGCTCCGGCACGCTGTCATTCACCTGCCATCCGGCCGCCCCGTGCGCCTCGGGCGGCCGATCGAACACGCGAATGAACTCCTCACGCGCGAGCAGCAGCTGGCGCCGCGTCCACGGCTCGCTCGCCCGCGCCACCCCATCCTGCCACTTGATGTGATCGTAGGTATGGACCCCCACCTCGAAGCCACGAGCCGCCACCTCTCTCATGACCGGCGCGCACCGTCGCCCGATGTGCGGCCCCGGCAGCAGCACTCCGTAGAGCAGCGTCTTGACGCCGTAGTGTTGGGTCACCGAGGTACGCCGCACCTTGCCGAGAAATCCCCGGCGGAATACCCGCTTGATCGCCCTGCCCGTATGGTCCGGGCCGACGCTGAAGAGGAATGTGGCGCGCGCACCCGCCCGCTCGAGCGCCGCCGCGAGCCGCGGCACTCCCTCGAGCGTGCCGCGGTAGGTATCGACGTCGATCTTGAGGGCGATCGCGCCTGCTGTGGTGACTTTGCCCGACGAATCTGCCTGCATCTGCGCCATCGTCCGGCCTCGAGTCAACCCAACACAGCCGGGTGCGCTTCGAGTGCCGATGAGAGCTGCGCGAGATCCACCGGCCCCTCCTCCGTTTCTGCCTCCAGGATCCTGAGCAGTCCGCCGTCGCGGCAGGCCGCATAACAGACTCCCTGCGAACCGAAGAGCCGGGCCCGCTCCGATGGCGTGATGATCCTCGGCTCCACCCGCGTGCGATGGATCCACCATTGCCGCCCGTCGACCTCGGTGAACGCGCCCGGAAAAGGCGGCGCCACGGCGCGCACGAGGTTGTGAATCTGCAGCGCGGGCTGACTCCAGTCGATGCGCCCGTCCTCGGGGCTCCTGCGCCCGAAGTACTGTCCGGGCTCGATGATCTGCGGGCGTCGCGGCGCATCGCCTGCGATCAGGCCCGGCAGCGAGCGCGCCAGGATGATCTCAGCGGCAGCCGTCACTTTGCAGAACACCGCGTGCGCATCATCATCGTCCAGTATGGGTACCGCGAGCTGATCCACGATGTCGCCGGCGTCAGCGCGCGCCACCATGTAGTGGAGCGTCGCACCGGTTTCGCGCTCGCCGTTGAGGATGGCCCAGTTGACGGGCGCCCGCCCGCGATACTTCGGCAGGAGCGAGCCGTGCATGTTGAGGGCGCCACGGCGCGCACTGGCGAGAATCGGGGCACCGAGCATCGAGCGATAATAGAAGGAGAAGATGAAGTCGGGCTCGAGCTGCGCCACCTGCCCGACGAGCTCCGGATCATTGGCGTCGTCCGGCATCGCGACGGGCAGTCCGTATTCGCGTGCCGTATCCGCGACGCTGGCGAACCACCGGTTCTCGTCCGGATCATCCCTCACCGTGACGACCAGCGGGACTTCGATCTTCGCGGACAGCAACACCTGCAGGCAGCGGACGCCCACATCATGATAGGCGAACACCACCGCCCGCGGCATATTCATTGCCCGGCCCGTCGTGGGCCTCGCCCCCGCTCCCCGCGGAGGCCGACACGCTCCTCGCGTGTCGTCATAAATCGCTCCCGGCGATTCATTCCACGGCGCCCCGGGCGCGCTCGGCGCGCAGCATCTCGGTGTGATCGAGCTCCGGGTGGAGCCGTTCCGCGGGCGCGAGCTCCCGGCCGGGCGCACTCGCCCGCCGCGCCCAGCGAAGGGGCGCCTCGTCCTCCTCCAGGAGCGCGGCAATGGTATATCGCGGGCGCTGTCTCACCTGCTCATAGATGCGCCCGACGTACTCACCGACGACGCCCAGGCCGATGAGCAGCACACCAATCAGGAAAAACACGATGCCGAAGAGCGTGAACACGCCCTGGACCTCGGAGCCGACGACCAGGCGGCGCACCGCCAGCACGACGACGAAGAAGAACGACATCAGCGCCAGGGCCATTCCGGCCATGGTGAAGAACTGCAGCGGCACCACCGAGAAGCCGGTCATGAGATCGAAGTTGAGTCGGATCAGCCGGTAGATGGAGTATTTCGACTGTCCCGCGGTGCGCTCCGCATGCGCCACCTCGATCTCGACCGGATGCCGCGCGAAAGTAAACCCGAGCGCCGGCACGAACGTGCTGACCTCGACACAGCGGTTGATCGCCTCGACGATGCTGCGGTGGTAGCCCCTGAGCATGCAGCCCTGGTCGGTGATCTGGATCTGCGTGGTGCGCTCGCGAATGCGATTCATCATGCGTGAGGCGAGCTTGCGCCAGTAGACATCGTGGCGCCGCGCCCGCACGGTCCCGACGTAGTCGGCACCCTGATCCATCGCTGCGATCAGCTTGCCGATCTCCTCCGGGGGGTTCTGCAGGTCCGCATCGAGGGTGATGACATAATCGCCGCGCGAATGGGCGAAGCCCGCGAGAATAGCCATGTGCTGGCCGGCATTGCGCGTGAGGACCAACACCCGCGTGGTGTCCGGACGCCGCTCGAACTGTGTGCGCAGCACGGCGGCGGACCGGTCGCTGCTGCCGTCGTCGATGAATACCACCTCATACGGGCGGGCGAGCTGATCCAGGGCCGGATAGAGGCGTGCGAACAGGCCTTCGAGGCCCGCCTCCTCGTTGTAAACCGGGATGATGACCGAGACGGTCGCGGTCACTTCGCGGCTCTCCTCAATATGTCGGTCGCGGTCTCGACCACACGGTCGACGTCCGCTAACTCCATCGCGGGGAAGAGCGGCAGCGTCACGGTCTCGCGGCCGATGCGCTCCGAGTTGGGGAACTGTCCGTTGCGGTAGCCCAGCGAGCGGTAGCCCGTGAAGAGATGAATCGGCGCTGCGTAATGTACGCCGACCCCGATACCCTGCTCTGCCATCTGCTCGATGAACTGCAGGCGCGAGATGTGCAGCCGCTCGAGGGGCAGGAGCGGCGCGAACATGTGCCAGTTGTGCCCCTCATCGCCGCGCGCCGGCAGCCGTACCGGCGCATCGCGCCCCCACAGGGTGAAATATCGGGCGGCGAGCTCCCGACGTCGCGCATTGAACCGCTCGAGCGCGGCCAGTTGTCCCAGACCCACACGCGCAGCCACGTCCGTGAGGTTGGCCTTGCCGCCGGCAAAGAACGTGTCCACCGCATCCTCCGCGGTCTTGCGCTGACCGTGAAAGCGATGGAGCTCGAGCTGACGCACTTCCTCGGGCGAGCCGCCGACGACGCAGCCCCCCTCTATGGTGTTCATGTTCTTGTTGGGATGGAAGCTGAAGCAGACGAGATCGCCGAAGCTGCCGATACGCTTGCCGCGCCAGGAAGAGCCGATCGCCTGGGCGGCATCCTCGATGACCCGCAGCCGGTGGCGGCCGGCAATCGCATACAGCCGATCCATGTCCACCGGCAGACCGGCAAAGTGGACCGGCATGATCGCGCGCGTGCGCGGCGTTATGGCGGCCTCCACCTGGTCGAAATCGATGTTACGGGTGTCGAGGCCGACATCGACGAACACAGGACGTGCGCCGACTCGCATGATGACGTTGGCGGTGGCGACGAAGCTCATCGCCGGAGTGATGACCTCATCGCCCGCGCCGATCCCGGCGACCAGCAACGCATGCTCGAGGCTCGCGGTCGCCGAAGTCTGGGTACGCACCGGGCGCCCGCCGCAGTACTCCGACAGGGCGGCCTCGAACTTCTTGACGTTGGGCCCCGATGCCAGCCATCCGGAGCGCAGCACCTCGACCACGCCCTGGATGGTCTCCTCATCGATCGTCGGCCGGGTAAAGGGCAGGAACGGCTTGCGAGGCTCCGTCCCTGCGCCTCGTCCTTCGGGCCGGCTTTCGCCGTCCAAAATTGCTCCCGACAATTTAGTCATGATTTTGCTACCAGCACCACTCCGAACACGATCACGGCGATCCCGAGCACCCGCTGCACGTTGGGCACTTCCCCGAGCAGCCACCAGGCGAGCCCGATGTTGATCACGTAACCGAGCGACAGCAGCGGGTACGCCTGACTCACCGGGACACGCGAGAGCCCCACCAGCCAGACGATGACGCTGAGCCCGTAGCACGCAAGCGCAGCCCACAACCATGGCACGGTCAGGAGCTGGAGCGAGCGGCTCAGCATTGCGCCTTCGGCGCCCAGCAGCGGCCCGGTAGTCTCGGTTGCAGCCTTGAGGCCGAGCTGCGCCAGAGCGTTGAGCAACACCCCGCAGCAGAGGATCGAGAAATCCGCGAGTCTCATGAGCGGCTCACCGCCACCGTGAAGCTGTCCTGCGCGATGATGCGGCCCGGTAGCCCCTGCTGCCGGTAATGATCCCACACCCGTGGGTCGAAGAATGCAATCGCATCACGGCTCGCGTCCCATTGCCGCACGAACTCGGCAGGCGTCGCGGTTTGCCGGCCCGGCTCCCTCGCCTGGCCGAACTCGAGCTCGCCCTGGAAGCTGACGAGAGTCAACGTGCGGCCGAGGTATGGCGGGATGGTTTGGCGGTACTCCCCGACGCTGTAGAGGGCCGTGCCGGGGTGCACTTGCGGCGCCACCGCTTGAACGAGCGCATGAGCCGATCGCGATGGCGGGATGACGGTGTACTCGCAAAGGAGCGCCTGCCAGGCAAAGATGAATAGCAGCGCGACCGCCACCGGCCGATCCCGGCGGGCAATCACCGCCGCGACTGCGGCCGTGAGTCCAGCGGCCAGCGCCCAACCCAGGGCCTGCGCCGGAATCATCGCGTTGCGGTGCTGCGAGTAAACGAGAAGACCTGCCGCAACGAAGAGCGCGAGACCGGCCGCGACACCGGCCGAGCGCTCGAGGAAACGCGGACGGTCCGCGACCCAGACGCCGGTGAAGGCGGCCATGGGCGGGAACATCGGCAGAATGTAGGTCGCGAGCTTCGAGTCCGACATGGAGAAGAATACGAGCGTCAGCGCCGAGAAGACTAGCAGGAATTTCAGTGGCTTGAATCCAGAAGTTGAGCCTGATTCCCGCCAGGAGGCGGCCGCGCCCCGCTGCAGTGCGATGAGCCAGGGCAAGGCGCCGATCACGAGGAGCGCGAGGAAATACCACCACGGCTCGACCCGCTGGGCCTCCTGGGTGAGGAAGCGCTGAAAGTGCTCGTGGACGAAGAAAAACGGCGCGAAGTCGGGGTTGCGCAGCGATACCACGATGAACCACGGGGTCGCGAGCGCGAGGAAGAGCGGCAACCCGAGCATCAGGTGCAGGCGGCGCCAGGGGCTGAGGTCGCGCTCGGCCACGCAATAGGCCAGGAGCGCGCCGCCGGCAAGGACGAAGACGACGATACCTTTGGTCAGGACCGCGAGCGCTGCCGCGACCCAGCAGAGGAGCATCCAGTTGCGCTCCTCGCTCGAGCGGACCGGCGCGCTCTGCGCCCGCGCGAACGCCAGCACCGTGGCGCACATCCAGAAGGCGAAGCCCGCATCGAGCAGATTCAGGTGCCCGATCAGCCCGAAGTAGGGACTCATCGCGAGCAGCACCAGCGCCATGAGCGCGGCACGTCTGCCATGGAGGCGAGCGACCCAGGCATAGACGAGCGGCAGACAGGCGAAGCCCAGGCCGACCGTCCATAGCCGCGAGCTCCAGTTGCTCAGCCCGAAGACGCCGTAGAGAGCGGCGGTCGCCCAATATTGCAACGCCGGCTTCTCGAAGTACTTGAGGCCATCGAGCCGCGGGGTGACCCAATTGCCCGTCGTCAGCATCTCCCGCGGAATCTCCGCGTAGCGGCCTTCGTCGGGATCGAGCATCGGACGGACCTGGATGGTGAGGAGCCACACGATCGCGAGTGCGACCCAGCCCCACCATCGGAGCCCGCACGCCTGCGCGCCCGCACCTGCCCCCGTCATGCCCATTCCGTGTCTGCCGGCGTCCTCAGATGCCCGCCAGGGCGGCAGCACGGGCGCTGAAGTTCTCCTGTTTGACGTAGAACTCGATGGTGCGGCGGATCGCGGTGTCGAGATCCGTGGTGGGCCGCCAGTTGAGATCGCGCTCGGCCGCATGGATGGCCGGCACCCTCACCTGGATGTCCTGGTAGTACTTGCCGTAGTAATCGCCGGCGGAGACCTCGACGATCTGCGTGGCGCGCGCGCTGTCGCGCAGCACCGGGAACTCCTGCGCGATGCGGATGGTGCGCTCGGCGAGATCGCGGATCGAGACACAGTTGGCCGGATTGCCGATGTTGAAGATGCGCCGCGA
>Ga0070741_10003046_pt1 | contig 42747 bp, 28 predicted proteins | sample Coa_R1_4_FD_66440 | JGI IMG/M metagenome (GOLD analysis project Ga0070741, IMG submission 66440) | Surface soil microbial communities from Centralia Pennsylvania, which are recovering from an underground coalmine fire - Coalmine... | ecosystem: Environmental > Terrestrial > Soil > Unclassified ... | reverse complement strand
TCACAGCGGTTCTGCTGCTGCAGGCGGCTGGACCGCTGCAGGTGGAGAGAAGCACAGAAGCCATGGGAGCGACGTTTTCCGTCGTCGCTTACGGCTCGGACCGGGCGTCCATAAACCAGGCGATCGACGCAGCATTCGAAGAGGCGCATCGCCTGGACGGCTTGTTGTCGAATTACCAGCCCGCGAGCGAGTGGAGCCGCGTCAATCGCCAAGCGGCAGAGGGTCCGGTCATCGTCTCCGCGGAGTCGTTCCAACTCCTGTCAGATTGCCTGGATTACAGCCGCGCCAGTGACGGTGCCTTCGATGTGACCGTGGGCGCGCTGATGCGCGCCTGGGGTTTTTCCGGCGGAGGCCGCCACGTTCCATCTCCCGAGCAGATCCAGCAGGCGCTCGAACTGGTCGGATACCGGCACGTGCTACTGGACCCAGGGAAGCAAACGGTGCGCTTCGATCGCCCTGGGGTAGAGATCGACCCCGGCGGAATGGGCAAGGGATATGCGGTCGATCGCATGGTGGAGATCCTGCGCGCGCGAGGTATTCGCAATGCGCTCGTGGCCGCATCCGGCAGCAGCATTTTCGGCCTTGGCAATCCTCCGGAAGAGCCTCTCGGGTGGCCCATCCGCATTGCCGACCCCTGGGACCACCGGAAGAATGCAGCCCAGGTGTTCCTCAAAGACCTGTCTCTCTCCACCTCGGGCGCTTACGAGAAATCATTCCGTGTGGGCGGGCGCCGTTACTCGCATATCATGGATCCCCGCCGCGGGGCTCCGGCCGGAAGCGCTGTTCAGGTGACTGTTATCGCGCCGCGCACCATCGATAGCGAGGTCTGGGCCAAACCTTACTTCATCCAGGGAGGCGCCTGGACGGCGACCCACAAGCCGAAGTCCTGGCGTGTGCTCTACTGCGACAATACTCCCGGCTCCGCCTGCTCGTGGGTAGAGTAGGCCACTCCAGTTTCACGGAAACACTGAACTCCCCGCCGGAGGGCACAACGGAAACTTCATCTCGCTGCGGCACGATCCCAACTCCTCCCCGGCAGCAACGCGCTCCAGCCTTGACTCAACGATTCGGTTCCAGAAAATGAAGGATCAGTTCCGATTCTTTGGTGAAGGACGGAAGTTCCAACTCGTACGTCCGTCCCATGCTTCCTATTTTCAGATCCTGGCCGCCGAATGTCGCTCGCCGCAGCGGCCGGTCCGATTGCAGGGTGACCTGCGGCCTTTCCTGACCAGAGGCCGCGAACTGCAACGTCAGCGTGCCCGGCGTCTCTTTCACCGCGAGTATCTGCACGTCCGCGCGCCTCACAAGAAATCCCGCGGCCGATACCTTTACCAGCTCCACGCGGCGGTCCGAGCGCACGAACCCTTTGATTTGGCCCTTGCTGTCATCCCACTCCTGCCAGTCGGCATTCAGCACGACCGCCGGGCCGCCGGCTGCAACAGCGAATCTGGCTTTTGATTTCGCCTTCACATTGAAAACCAGCCCCGCCGGCGTAGGTGCGGCATCACTTATCAGCTTCGAAACATAGACCAGATGCGCTGCGGTTGCCGGTTGGGTACCCAGCTTGATCGTGATGGTGTGCTTCTTTTCCGGGGAAAGATTCGGCAGAATCAGCAGCCGGTCACCAAAGGCAGGATGCGCGCGTCCATCGATCACCACCGACTGGATGAATTTACGCGTGTTCTCGACGCGGACTCCCATGCCGCCCAGCGATTCCGCCGTATCCCTCCGGCGCAGGCTCGACAGGTCCAGTGTCATCTCGATCGCGTCGCCCGAGGCCTTCCATGAATAATTCCATTGCGCCAGCGCGCGAAGTTTCTGGGCAAGTTCCTGCGGCTCGGGGCAGTAGACCGGAAGCGTCCCGAACTTCGTTTTCATGGCTTCGTAGAACGGAAAGTTGTTCTCATTGGTGATGCGCTTGTCCTTGCCTTCATGGACAGGGGCCGAGGAGATCGAGTAGTCGTGCCACATCTCGTTGAAGATGACGCCGCGCCCGACATCGTGAAACATGTGATCGAAGATGGCTTCTTCGTTGGCGGTAATTTGAGCCGTCGTATAGCTCCACGTGGGGTCATAGAACCACTGGTAGTCGGGGTGAGGGGAATTCTCCAGCACGACAAAATCCTTGTTTGCGCGCGTAAACCAGGTCATGTTGCCAAAAGCAAGCGGGACGCTCTGCTCCAAACCATGCGTCATGTAGAACGAGAAGCGTCCGGCTACCTCGCCGTAATCCTCCATCGGGATGGTGTCGCCGGGATTGATCATCGACTGAATTTTCCGTATAGCAACACCCTGCGCCCGCATGTTCTGCTCGATTTCCTCGACCGACCCATCGAGTTCCTCGCGCCAGCGATCGGGAGTCATCTTGCGATCGATTTCGTGGAACTTGCTGTGCGTTCCGATCTCGCCCCCGAGATCCTCGAGACGCTTGCCTAGCGGCGCGAGTTTGTCCCACCCCGCCTTCTTTACGAAACTGGATACCCAGGTGTAGAGCGGGACGACTCCGGTATCCTGTGCTACGCCGGTAAGGAAATGCAGAGTTTTGAGTTGGTAGTTGAGGTCGCCGCTGTTATCTCCATCGAAGCGCACAACCGCCGTCAGGTTCGCGTTGGAGATCTGCGGCGCAGGGAACGGCACGTCCACATCGCCATAGGCAGCCCATTGAACCGCCGCGATCAGCGCGTTCCACAGTTGGTTCGCATAAGCGACCTGCGGCGGATCATTGCGGAAGAAGGTTCCCGCGCCGGCCGATGTTCCGAAGTCACTCACCAGGACCACACGGCTGCTCCCGAGCGTCATGCAGGAAAGGTAGGGAAAACTCTGCCCGCCATCGGTTGAAACCAGCAATACCGCTCCGCCCGATTCAGGCTGCAGCACATTCGTGGCGGACGCGAGCACAGGCGTCAGGAACTGCGACACCTCGAATCCCCGCGTCACATAATGATCATTGGAGGTCACGCGAATGCGGTATTCGGTTCCGCCCTGCAGTCCTTTGTATTCCAGTCCGAGCAGATCATCGAGAGCGTGGTGATCGCGCTCTTTGTCATTTTCGTCTCTGGTGGCGAGTGGCCCGTCGACGATCACACTGTGGCTGCCCGCAAGGTACGCGCGCAAGCGAAGCAGCAACTGCGCGTACGCCCCATCATCCACCTGCGTCGCCTGGGCGAACACCAGGGTTGAGTACCTGGACAGTTCTCCATTGCCTGGCATCTCTTCGACAAACAGCGTGTCATAGGGAATCCCTGCCAGGGTAGCGATGCCGACCCAGCCGTGTCCGGCCAGTTGACTCGTTTCCCATGTGTGGTGGTAGCTGGTTTTACTGAGAAAGATTGCCAGCCGGGGCTGCGTGAATGACGCGGTCGAAGCCGACCCCATTCCGCACAGAAGCAGCAGGACTGCGCCAAACCGTACTTTCTTCATCGCCTACTCCCCGGGCAGGGTGTTGCCCCGCCGCGCGCTTCATTGCGGCCGCGCTTCCAATAGCAGATGTTTATCGAACTCGACCGTCAGGCGGGCGTTGTCTCCCGATACTGTTCCAAGCCTGGTTCCATTGACGTAGTCCACGACATCATAGGTTCGGGCTTCCAGTCCTCGAAGCTCCACCGGGCCTTTCCAATGCCTGGCATAAAATGCGTAGTACAGAGTCTGCTGCTTGCGGATGACGTGCGTCTCGGGCACATCAAAGCCGATGTCGTAGAGTTGTCCCAGATACTGGCCCTGCGAAAGCATCTTTTCCCGATAGATGCGCAGCCAGGTTTCAAATTCCTTTTCCCGCGACGCCGTCAGATCAGACTTGCTAGGTTTCTCCGCCAGCGCGGGAAGCACAAACTGCGTTCCCACAACCCCGCCCACGCCAACTGTGGACGCAAAGTCGTCTCCCCCGTCGCTCAATTCAACGTGATCGCCGAAGTACGGGATCGAGTCTCCCATCAGAGCCTTTAACGTTTTCCCCTTGGAGCGCACCTGGAACGAACTGCCGGGGTCGGAGGCAACGGACATATTGAAGTGCAGCGTAGTGAAGAAGGAATACGCGGTGCCGCAAGGGCAGAACTCCACTAAGGCCCCGGGCTTCACGGTTTGTGCGGTTGCGAAAATCTCGCGGAAGAAATCCGGCAGGGCCTCCACGGATTCTTCCGGCCGTTGGTGATGGTGAGCGGGGTTGTAACAGGCCGGCACTCCGTTCATATGCTGGCCGTCCAGCTTCAAACCATCAAAGCCCCAATCCACCAGAATCTTCCTGACCAGGGCCTTGTGGTACTCCACAACCCGATGGTCCGCCGGACATAGGTAGTGGGAATCCCACCAGGAAATCTTCCGCGCAGAACCATCGCGATTGCGCAATTCATAGTCGGGATGATCCTTCAGCAATTGTGAACTCGGCACCGCGCTGAGCGGTGACCACCAGAGCTGTGCCCGAAAACCCTCGGCGTGAATCTGGTCAACCAGGGCCTTCATATCCGCGTCGCCACGCGGATATTTCCTGGGGTCGAGCGCCCAATCGCCGACGTTGTTTTGCCAGCCATCGTCAAGGGTGACCCAGACAAAGCCCATGCGCTTGACCGTGGGCAGCGTATCGAGCAGCTGTTTGGGCTGCATGGTTCGTCCGTAGCCCCACGCGCACCAGATCGGACCGAACGCGCTGTCCGGCGGCGGGGGCGCCTGGAAGCCTTGCCGCTTCATCATGAACCGCCGGTAGTCAACCAGGGTGCGGAAGTAGTCTCCCTGGTGGACCGCCACGAAAGTGCGCAGGGTCGAGAGAGTCTCACCGGGTTCCAGCGTTCCGGCATGTTGATAGTTCACGGCGATCCTGGCATGGGCGGAATCCGGCATCGACACAGGCAGCGAAACCAGCCTTGGCCGCGGGTCGACGTGTCCCACAGCCGCGCCGACATCGCGGCGCCAGACGTCAACCACCGGCGTGCCCCCGCCGTAGTCGCTGGCGTTCATACCAAGAAAGTTTTCCTGCCGGAAGTTGGCATGCAAAGGTACAAGCCAGTCGGGGCGTTTCTCGTAGGAACCGCTCTGGTAAGACCAGAAGGCGGGCATGCGGCCATCGCGCTGTGCGTTCAGCGTGTAGGCGTTGTTGGTCCAGCCTTTGACGGCAAGCTTGGACGAGCCAGCATTTGTGTAACGAACATCAAAGAACGCCATCGCCGGGAATTCATCGTAGATCGTGACCAAGACTTCTTTGGTGAGCGGCCCGGATTTTCCCGCCACTACCAGCCGCTCTCCTGCACCGAAAGCATCGCTGACCCGCTCGTTCTTTTGGGAGGCCAGTGGGAACTCGCTCCATATCTTGCCGTCAATTGCCACTCTCTCACTGGCAACAAATGGCCCTATCGCCGTCTCTTTGCCGCCGAAGGGGGCAACCACGCGGCTGTGCAGGGTGCGGTCAAATTCAATTCTCAGATGTTCACCCTGAATCTGGGGCGTCTTCGTGGAGGCGTCCGCCGCACCAGCAGGCAGCCAGGGTGAGAACACAATGGCCAGCTTAAAGATCGTCGCCCAAAGGGCTGAGACCGTTGTAGCTCTCAGCTCTCCATACCTGTCGCGAGCGCTGGTGACGGCTTTTCCAATCGGAGACATAGGACACCTTTCTGATCTGCCAAAATTTCCGGTTAAGCAGGCTGCTTTGCGGAACACGCATCAGCGTAAACGCGTAGAACTCGTCGAATGTGATATTGAATCATCCGGGCAGGAGCAGGCTGCAGTTCTCCGCTCCGAATGGCTTCATATTCCAGGGGCAGATACTGGCTCACCAGGGTAAGAGGGATCGGTGTTCCCCTAAGATTGTCGAACATGCGGGTGATTTCGTCCTGAACCGCCCGCTGGTGCCAATAGTATCGGCACCGGTCGCTGTAGCCGTAGATGAGATCGCGGCGCACTTCGTCTGCCTCGCCACTGTAGTAAGCGCGCCAGTAGGTGGGGTCGCGCAACATTGCCGCTTCCAGGGCTTCGCGCACTCGCGAGACTTGTCGCTCCGGCCTGGTGGAAAACAACTCGCGCTCAATGGCGCCTAGAGCCAACACCGCCTCCCGGAAGGCAAAGGTCAACCAGGGACCTACCTTCAGGATCGCGAAATGGTCCTCGACCATCTGCGCTAAGGCTTGTGGAGATTGATAGTCCGTGGAATGTGCTTCGAAGACGATTTCAGGGTATTCAGACAGTGCGGCAGACAACGACTGCGCCTTGGCGCGATCGTAGCCGAAGATTGAGCTGGATCCGAAATCGACTCCCGGTTGAACCACTAACGCGATCACTCGTTCCCAGGCGGACGACAGTCCCCGTTCTGCAAACGCGGCCCGGAAAGTTTCCAGCGTTCGGCGCGCCTCCTCGGCTTTGGTCACTGCGGGAGAGTGCGCGTCGACCGATTCCCCGCCCGGCGCGGGAACCTCGGTTCCTATTACATAACTGAGTTGTTCAGAGCCCGGCGGCAATTCGCGGTGCGCTTCCTCTGCAGCCTGGCACAACATGACGGCCCGCTCGGCTACCGTTCGCTCCGTGACTCCCTTGCCGTCGTCGGCGCAGGGCATGCTCGCGTCCAGATGGATCTTCTGGTATCCCGCAAGCACACAATCCCGCACCAGGGTGCGGGCTTTGCTCACCGCGGAAACCGACGCTTCATTTCGCCACGGGAAGGGTCCACTGTGATCTGCGCCGAACAAAACTCGCTCCGCCGGCAGGCCCGCGCTTCGGGCTGCGGAATGGACCAACTGCGCGAACTGGCTGGATGTCAGGCCCGTGTAGCCCCCGAACTGGTTGACCTGGCTTGAAGTCGACTCCACCAGCAGGACCGAGCCATCCTCTGACGACTGCTGGACCGCGGCTTCTATCACCGCGGGATGGGCGGAGCACACCGCGTAGATCCCGCCTTTCCCGTTCAGGCGGTTGCCACGCAAAATCTCACGTAGCCGGCTGCCCGGATCTCCGCGCTGCGGGTTCCGGGGCGATTCTTGCGGAGTACGCGAAAATGTGGTCATTGAATCCAGTCGTAGAATTAAAACGTCAAAAAACGGAACTAATCGTAATATTATGAAAGCATTGGGAAGTCAAGCGCCTTCTCATCCCAGACCCCCGTCAGAAGTGCGGCAGCCCAGTGTGTTTTTGCCGGACGCAACGGGCTTCAGGGAAAGAGTGCAAACTTGGTACGATCCCCGAAACCATGGGACGGCTAGTCGGTTGACATTATTAGCGACACGAGTAGGATGATCGCCGCCGGACCTGTACCTTGGAACCTGAGAACCCGTGGCACTGGCGGTTTCTGTCGACGCCGCTGACAGCCGGCAAGTACAGGTTTCTACATTGGCTCGGTCTAATATAGGTCCCGGCGCATGATGCTGAGGGAATATGAGCAATTCAGAGACAAAAACGGATCGCAGGACTTTCCTGACTGGATCAGCAGCTCTAATCGGCGCCGCGGTTATGCCCAACGCGGCCTCCTACGCAAGAATTCTCGGAGCCAACGATCGCATCTCCCTGGCACATATTGGCCCGGGAAACCGGGGCCAGGAACTGGCCTGGATTATCGCTCAACATAAGACCACCCATAACGTAGAGGTGACCGCCGTTTGCGATCTGTGGAACGTGCGCCGCGAAAAAGCCGTCCAGGAAAACACGCGCCAATATGGCCGTGCGCCGCGCAGCTACCAGTATCTGGAAGATGTGCTGGCGCAAAACGATATCGATGCGGTCGTCATTTCCACTCCGGAACACTCGCACTCGCCCATTTTGCGCATGGCTGCGGAAGCGGGCAAAGATGCCTACGTTGAGAAGCCGATGGGAAACGTGCTTGAGGAGGCGAAGGCGGCCCGTGATGCGGTCAAGCGGCACAACCGCATTGTGCAGGTAGGCACACAGCATCGCAGCGAGCCTTACCCGCGTGCGGCTCACGACCTGGTGCAGACCGGCGCTCTTGGAGACGTCACCAAGGTGGAAATCGTCTGGAATTATCACGGGCCCAGGTGGCGCGGGCGTCCGGAATCCAAGCAGATCCGGGAGCAGGATACGGATTGGCGCAAATGGCTCATGACGAAGCCCTATCGCCCCTTTGATCCGCAAGTGTATTGCGAATTCCGCCTGTACAAGGATTTCTCCAGCGGCATCCCGGACCAGTGGATGAGCCACGCTACCGATCTCGTACATTGGTTCATGGAAGAGAACTTTCCCCGATCCGTGGTGGCCCATGGCGGCATTTTCGCCTGGCACGACGGCCGGGAAAATGCCGATACCTTTCACGCCTTATTGGAATATCCCAAAGGATTTCTGGTGAGTTATTCCACGAGTTTTGGAAACGATGCCCCATCGTTCACCCGCTACATGGGCAAGAAGGCCACCCTCATCAACCATGGCGGGGAAGGCAGTCCTCGCTACAGCCTGGTCGAAGAGAAGGGGAATCACGAGGACAATCCGGATATCGACAAATCGCGGAGCTCTCATGACGTTCTCCTGCCTGGTGAAACGAAGCTGCCCCCCACGGGCATGGGAGACATGACGCTGGAGCACACGGCCAACTGGTTCGAATGCATGCGCTCTCGCAAGCAGCCTCATTGCACGGTTGACGAAGGTTTCGCCCATTCCGTGGCCTGCATCATGTCGACGGAAGCCTACTGGTCGGGCAGGAAGCAGTACTGGAATGCCGCGGCGGAGATGATTCAGGACCACCCGGTCGAAGGCTAAAGGATGTTTTCCAGTTCTACGCTTCGGGGCTATCGCGGCACTGGCAATTGCGGCTTCCCCGATACATTACCAGGTTATCGGCGCCGCATCAGGCGCATTGAGCTGAACCTTTGCCGGGGCGGCGAGGGCTGCAAGCACATCGAAGTCGAAATCGCGGAATAAGTCGAGACACATCAATTCCGGCACTTCCCCGTACTTGAGCGGGTGCTCCAGAACATACTCCAGGCTTGGGATCGAATGCCGCGCGTCGACCGAGGCAAACAACTGTGGTTCAAGCGCCGCAGAAGTCAACGCCACCGCTTGCGACCGCGGGCCTGAGGTGAGCACCGCCACCGGACGGCGCGCGCTTCTGGCAGCCGGCGCCGCGCCGGGAGTTGCGCTGCCATGCTGCAATCCGCTGTTCAGCCATTCCGCTACGGCAGCCACTTGCGCCGCCTCCAGGCCGAGTGCGCGTTCGCCAATTCCATTAAGCATCTGGGAATAAGAAGCAACTCCCAAATCGCCCGTCCCCGGAATGTTCTGGCCAAAGAAGAGCGGTTCCAGCGCCAGGACCCGCTTGCCGCTGGAGGCGAGGTTGGCAATCTCATCCTTCGTTGCCTTCATGCCTTCATCGGAGATCAGGATCGCTGCGGCCGCATCATCCGCGGTGGACGACGAGCGGAATAGTACCCCGGTCGCACTCAACCCGTTGTTGAACTCGAAGCGATAGGCATAACTCTCGACGCCTTTGGCCGCAAGGCTGTCAATGACCGCGGCATGCTCGACCTTGACCGGCTGGTACCGGGTGACGTTGCGAAGCAGTTCCCGTTTCTTGATGGCGGGGCTGGCCGCATCAGCGGCTTTGTGATTGGACTTGCCAAGCCTTCGTGCCAGACCCAGAATCGTCAGGTTGTCCTTGGGCAGGCCCACCACCAGATCGTCGTAGCTTCGGACCTCTCCATCGGTGTCTGCCTCTTCCGCCGGCGAGGCATTGAGTCCGAATGCGGAGTTCAAGAAACCGTAGAGCGCTTCCCGGTTGTCACGCTGGTAGTTGTGCGTACCCGGCAGGTAGTTCTCATGCCAGCGAAAGTTCTGTTCCTGGCCGAAAAGCTTGAAGAAAGGCAGAATGTCGAAATAGACGCCTTGTTTGACCACGCCGGCGCGAAAGCAGCAGTCGTCCTCGGCGTTGTAGATAAGGAGAGTGGGCCGGGGCGCGCGCATAGCCACGAGTTGCGCGTAATCGGTGGCCTGGCGGAAATCTGTGGCGTTTTGCTCGGCGTCGTCGCCCGCATACTCGGGATGTTCGATGGCCGTAGTCAGCGAGCAAAAGCCTGCAACCGGAATGGCCGCAGAGACTCGCGGATCGAGCGAACTGAGGACGATGGTCTGCCATCCACCGCCCGATAAGCCCGTGACGGCGATCCGCGAGCGATCGACCCGGGGATCGTTATACAAGTAATCCAGGCCGCGGCGCATCTGGAGATAAAACAATCCCAGACCGTTCGCGCCAACCATGTCCAGATGGCCGACAAAGCTGTGGTCGTTTTCAGGAGAATCCAACTCGCCAAATCCGAACCATTCCAAACTGAGCGCCAGCATGCCGCGCCGCGCCTGATTAATGCAGCGTTTCTGCTTATGCTCGACGGCTTTTCCGCCGGACCCGTGGCCGTGCAGGTTCAGGACCGCCGGCAGTTTCCCTGTGAAGTGTTCAGGCTCATATAACAGAGCCGCCGAATACATGCCGGGTACCACCTCGTAGCGCAGCTTGCGAATCCGGTAACCGCGGCCTTCCAGTGTTCCTACTTCCTCAAATTTCGGCGGCGCGTCGATCCAGTCCTGCGGCCACCCGTGATAAACGATCTCCAGTTCGTGTGCCCTACGCCGCTCCGTTTCCGCAGTCCACTGGGCCGCATCCGTAGGGAGGCGCAGCGGCGGAACCCGCCCCAGCATGAAACGACGCAACTGCTCAGCTACCACCGCCTCGCTTTGCAGGCGGCGCTGCAGCCAGGGGCCCACCATTCTGGCATCAGCTTGCGCCGATGCCTGTGGCCCCTGCCCCTCAATCGCGGCCAGAATGATAACTGCCGCGAAGAGGCAGACGGGCAGGCTGCTCCTCAGATGAAGTTGCATTCTCCATGCCTCACGCCTCAAAAGTAGAACTTCAACGCGAACTGCACTTGTCGCGGCGCAAACGCACTCAGGATCGTGCCCATCTGCGAGAGATCGAGCGTCCCGGTCTGCGTCTGCCCGGGAATGACCTCGGGCGGCGCAAAGGCCGTCAGGCCGCTGATTCCGGTAAAGTTTGGATGATTAAAGGTGTTGAAAAACTCGACCCGGAATTGCAGATACCGCGACTCCGTGAAATGGAAGTCTTTCATCAGGGAAAGATTGGTGTTGAAGTAGCCCGGACCGAGAAGAATGTTGCGCCCCGCGTTGCCGTAAGTCCCCTGGGCAGGCAAGGCAAAGCAGCTGTCATTGACCCAATTGGACGTGGTGTGGGGAGCGTTGTGGTTTGGGTTACAGATGAGGTCGGGCCGAGCTTGTGGCGCGCCCGAGTTGGAATAATCGATGTCAATGACCGGCGTAAAGTAATTCCCGGTGTGCCAACTCCAGATTCCCAAGGTCGTCCAGCCGCCGATGACCTGGTTCAGTACCCCGGAGGCATTCGATGCCAAAGCCCGGCCCTTACCGAAAGGCAGTTGCCATGCGTAATAGGCCGTGATGCGGTGCCGCTGATCGGTATCAGCGTTTCCGTACTCCCAGTTGAGATGGTCTTCCGAGCGGTAATAGCCGTTATTTCCACTCCCCAGATTCGAACTGGAAGCGATATCCAGGGCGTGACTCCACGTGTACGCCACATTGGCGCTGAACCCGCGCGAAAAGTTCCGGCGGAAGGTGATCCCGAGGCCGTGGTAGTTGGAATAGGCATTCGAGAAGATATCGAATGTCTCGGCGAACAAACTCGGAATCGGCCGCCGCGCCTGGATGTCCGCCGTGGGGTTGGGACTTGGCGTGGCCTGATTGCCGGTAGCGCCATTGATCAGATGCGTGCCCTTACTGCCCATATACGCGATCTCCAGGCTGGAACTGGACCCGATCTGGCGCTGCAACGTCAGGTTCCACTCCTGCACATACCCGTCCGCAAAATTGGATTGCAGCCGCGTGTATCCCACACTGGTCGGGTCGAAGCCGGAGGTGATGGCATTCGCTGGAAAACCATTCGTCAGCTTGTTGACCGTAGGGTTCACGATCGGGCCGGCCAGCGAATTAAAGACCGCAAGGATGTAGTAAGGAGGGCTAAAGCCCGGACTGGGATTGCTGTAGGTGCCGATTTCTTCCGCCTGCCAGAAAATCCCGTAGGAGCCCCGCAGGATGGTCGCTTTGTTAACTTCGTAAGCCAAGCCGATGCGAGGCGCAAAGTCTTTGCGATGTGGCTCATTCAGGTACTTGCCCCACGGACTTTGTTTCACAGGGAAAATGAAGTTGGCCGGCACCGCGGCCTGGCTGGCCAGGTAGTAGTTGCCGTCAAATCCCAAAACTGCCTGCTGATTGTTTCTCTCCCAGACGGGACTGTGGTACTCCCACCGCAGGCCAAGGTTCAGGTTCAGGCGGTTGGTCGCATGCCAGTTATCGCCGAAGAAGACGCCGTAATTCGACCGCTTGTAATCGATGTTATGCAGTGTGGCGATGTCCGCCGAGTCCGGAAGCTGCAGCAGAAAGTCCCCAAATCCTGAGCCGCTGAAGCTCCCTCCATAGTTCCAGTGACCCCGGCCATCACAAGGTTGAAAGATAGTGAACTCGCCCGGCCGGCCCTCAAACCCCATGGTCATTTTGTGCTTGGCGTGACTCATGCTGAAAACGTCGCGGTAGGTGTACACGTTGGTGATTTCCATCGTGGGCACGCAACCTTCTGCTCCGAGTTGTTGCACGTCGCTGAAAGTGAGCACAGGCAGGCCGCCGGTCAGGCCCGACACAAACGGAATTCCCGGAATGCCATACGTTTCATTGGTGTTGACGGTGCCGAAGAAAGGCAGCTGCGTAATATCCAGACGCGCATAACCGACGCGCAGCTCGTTGGCGACCGTCGGGCTGAAGATTCGCGTGAGCCCGATGGCGACGCCAAGGGCGTTGTTCTGCATGGTGTTGCCCTGTAGCGTCCCCGGCGAACCTAGCGCCAGGCCGGGCAATTGGCCGGGATTGTTCAAATGGTTCTTCGAGTAGCTCACGCGGACAAACGCCGGCATGGACTGGCTGAACGAATGGTCGACGCGAATGTCGAACTGATCGGTGTTGATGGCTTGCACGGGATTGTAGACAAACTCCGCTGGTTGTACCCCGGCGATGCCTTGAATGTTCGGAACCGGATACAGTTGCGCCAGTTGCAGGGCCAGCGGATCGATGTTGGCATCGCTCGGCGTAATCGGGTTTCCGGTGGCGGGATCGACCGGCGCCCGCAGAAAACCGTCGCTGAAATCGCCGGTTCTTTCCAGCATGCTGGGCACGGGCGATACAAAGGTTTCTGCATTGCGGATGCGCGTTCCCTGGTAGTCCCCAAAGAAGAAAGTGCGGTTCTTGATGATCGGGCCTCCGAACGTAAACCCGAACTGGTTCTGCTTGTAGGAGGGCTTCTTCGCCTGGGTCGTATCGAAGTAATTGCGGGCATCAAATTTCTCGTTCCGCAAGTACTCCCACACATTTCCGTGGAAATCGTTGGCTCCCGATTTAATAGCGATGTTCACCGCCGCGCCGCCGCCGCGCCCGAACTCCGGCCCATAGCCATTGGTTTCCACGTTGAACTCCTGGATCGCATCCGGCGGCGGGCTGACCATGAAGTCCGTTCCATTGCGCAGGTCGGGGGAGAGGCTGTTGTTATCAACCCCGTCCAGCATGATGTTGTTGTCATAGCTGCGGTTGCCGTTCGAGGAGAAGCCGCCCTCGGCCCCATTCCGTGAACCCGGCTCGGCAGGCGTGGTGCCGGCAGTCAGGCTCGCCAAATCCATGAAGTTCCGCCCGTTCAGTGGAAGCGTCTGGACTTGCTGGCCGTTCACCACGTTGCCGAGCGTCGCCGTTTCCGTCTGCAACACCGGAGATTGCCCGGTCACCTCAAGACTCTGCTGCACCGATCCAGGCTTGAGCGTGAACTTGATTCCAAGAGTCTGGTTCACCTGCAGAACCAGGCCGCGCTGCAAGGCCGTCGCAAAGCCGTCTTTCGAGACTTCTATGTCGTATGTCGCCGGAGGGAGAAATGGCACCGAGTACTCACCGCTGCTATTCGTCACGGTGCTCCGGACCTGAGCGGTAGCGTTGCTGGTGACGGTCACGCGCGCTCCGGAGATCACGGCCCCGCTGCTGTCGACCACCGTTCCGTTGATCGTCCCGGACTCGACCTGCCCCCAGGCGGTGCGGGTAATGCCCAGTTCCAATGCAAAAACCAACCCTAGAAAGCAGGCTATTCGTCGGCTCGAAGGTATTCTCACTGGAATCTCTCCTCTTTCCGCGGAATCTGACGACGTCCAATTTTTCTCAGCGCCATTGCCAGAACGGGTGGGATGCCGAGCGTTCCGGACAGGTAGACAATGCGGCGCGTCCGATGGAGTGCCAGCGCTGTGTCACTCACGCGGCGGCATTTTACCACGTAAATTGGCGGAATTCCGCAACGTCCAAAGCCCGGGTGCAGTTCGTTCTACGGCGCGTGGCTCTTTTCTGGCGGAACGCTTGTCCGGCTTTAAACTCGTCTCAAACAATGTTCAGTTTGCGAGTACCCGCTCCGGAGAGAACCGCCTCCGATACTCACCAAGTTCCCGCCGTCGTAGAATGCAACGGTGTGAAATTTGGGCGTTGATCACGTTGCCGACTTTTCTCCAGGTCTCAAAAAAGTAACGTCTCCGCCAGGAGCTGGCATGCACAGTTTGCTCCAGGACCTCCGCTATTCCGCGCGGCAACTTATCAGAAGTGCCGGATTCAACCTGACCGCGGTAATCTCCCTGGGGCTCGGGATTGGGGCAGCCACAGCTGTATTCAGCGTGATCTACGCCGTGCTGATGAATCCTTATCCCTACCCCGCCGCGGATCGAATCGTGCGACTCACGACGCAGAGCGTAGCCGGTTCCGGGGATCCCGTCTTTCTGAACGGCGCGGAAATTCAGACCTTGCGGCAATCCCCGGTCGTGGAGAGTGTTCTGGCGATGGACTACCAGTCGCTGACGCTCACGGGCCAGGATCTTCCGGAGAGCGTGAACACCGCGAGCCTGATCTCGAATGGTTTTCAGGATCTCGGCGTGCCCCCCGCGCTCGGACGCGGACTCTGGGCCTCCGACGCCGTAGACGGCCAGGAGCCGCGGCCGGTCGCAGTTCTTTCCTACAGATTTTGGCGGAAACATTACTTGTCCAACCCGGACGTGGTGGGTCGCACCCTGCAACTTGATCACCGGAACTTCGAGATCGTAGGAGTGGCGGCGCCGCGATTCACATGGGGCGACGCCGACGTCTATCTCCCGCTAAAGCTGATGCGAGATCCGGGGCGCACCGTGATCGTCTATCTGCTCCTCCGGCCCGGCGTCAGCCGTAAGACGGCCGATGCCGCGTTGCAGCCGCTCGTGGAACAGTTCGCCGCCTACATGCCGCAAGATTTTCCCGACGTCTTCCGCGTCCATGCGCTCGGGCTGAACGACTGGGTGGTCGGCTCCATGGGCGGAACACTGTACTTGCTCTTTGGCGCGGTCATGTTGCTGCTCGTGATCGGATGCGGAAACGTCTCGATTCTGCTGCTGGCGAGGGGCACGGCCCGGCAGCATGAATTGGCTGTGAGAACCGCAATCGGCGCGGGCCGCGTCCGCATCATTCGTCAATTGCTGACCGAGTCCCTCCTTCTAGCGGCCATCGGTGCGGTGCTGGGCGTTCTAACTTCTTATGGTGCGCTGGCGCTGATTCGCACTCTGCTGCCCCAATCGACCTTCGCCTCCGAGGCCGTGATTGGTATCAATCTGCCGGTCCTCTTTTTCAGCGTCACGGTAGCGCTGGCAACCGGTGTGCTGTTCGGGCTTTGGCCGGCTCTGCAGCTCTCGCATACGCACATCGGCGAGATCATGCAGTCTGGCGCGCGACGGGTCGCCGGCAGCGTCCGCGGACGCAGGGCACATAGCATATTGATCGCTGCCCAGGTGGCCCTGACATTGCTGTTGCTCGCGGCTGCGGGCTCGTCGGTGAAAGGGTTCGCACAGTTGATGCACCAGCCCCTCGGCTATGACCCGCAACAGGTGATGGCAATAGGAATTCCATTACGCCAGAACTCCTACCGCACCTGGAGTGCGCGCGCAGCCTATTTCGAGCAACTTCGCGAGAAAGCGGCGGCTGCATCCGGAGTGATGACCGCCGCCATTTCCACGGACGCGACTCCGCCGCGGAATGGATGGGTCATGGGATTTGAAATTTTGGGCCAGCCCACTTCGAACCCTCCCATGGGGTCGATCAACCTGATAAGCCCGCAGTACTTTGGCGTCTTGCGCATTCCCCTGCTGCAAGGAAGGATCTGGACCGACGCCGAGAATTCCAAAGGCGCTCATGTGGCCGTAATCAACCGCACCCTGGCGCAGCGCTACTTTCCCAACGGCGATGCCATCGGGCATTCGCTCAAAATGCCGGGCATCGAAGGCAATCCGGCCACAATATTGTCGCCGCCAAACATCGGAGCTTCCTGGTTGCAGATTGTGGGAACCGTCGGGGATGCGCGCAATGATGGGCTGCGCAGCGTCCCGAGACCGGCCGTCTTCGTGCCCTACACGCTAAGCATGGGAGAGGGCACCGAGATTCTGCTCCGCTCCCAGGGTCCGCCGCTTGCGCTGTTACAGGCAGTACGCGAGCAGTTGAGGACAATGAACCCCGATCAGCCGACCACGAACCTTGACGATCTCGAAACCCGGCTCACCCATGAACCGGAGTGGCAGCAGGAACATCTCGCGGCGTGGATCTTCGGCGTTTTTGCCTGGCTTGCGCTCGCCCTCGCCGCGGTGGGACTTCACAGCGTGGTGTCCTACACGGTGGCCCAGCGCACCAATGAATTCGGGATTCGTATGGCGCTGGGAGCTCGGCGCGGAGACTTGTTGCGCATGGTGTTCCGGTCGACACTTGCCAGCCTGAGCGCCGGAATCCTTGCAGGTGTGATGCTTTCGCTGGCCCTGAGTCAAATCATTGCGAAGTGGGCGCAAGGAAACCCGCGCGATCCTGTAATCCTCGTGGCCGGAACGATTCTCCTGGGCTTGGTGGCTGGATTGGCCTGCGTAATACCGGCGCGTCGCGCGGTAAAAGTCGATCCGATCATTGCACTACGTTGCGAGTAGAAGAGAGCAGAGTATGTTCCGTTCGCCGATCCGAAGCCACCGCGACGGGAGTTGCGTTACTGTTCCGCACCCTTCAGTAGCATGCTGGTGCAGTCGGTAATCTTGCGAGCCAGCAGTTGCGGATCTCCCGCATAAAATCCATCCGGCCCCAGCTTCGCCGGGTTCTGAATCCGGTGCCATACCGCTGCGCTGCGCTGGTACCAGGACATGGCTTCGGTCCGGTATGCCACTTGGCGTGCCGGGGCGATGTTGTTGCCACTCGCCTTCTGCATCAGAGCATCTCCCATCGCGGAGTCAACGTCAGCCGTGGTATAGAAAAGCTGCTGGTTTGGCGACGGCAGCGCGGCCATCGGCTCCATAATCGCCAGGCTTGCCCGCAATGCATTGGCCGCCTCGTCGATATCTCCCTGCCGCATCAGGGCGCGTCCCACCTCAAGCTGAACTGCAGCGGTACAAAGTCTCACATCGACGTCCTGCGGATCGGCCAAGGCCAGTTGCTGGAACAGCGTAAGCGCACTCCGGTACTGAGCGAGCGCATCCCTGTGGTTTCCCGTACTCCCCAACACTTGCCCGGTCCAAAGGTGGATGAACGCCAGAACACGCGCCAGTTCGGCGTGTTTGGGATCGTGTGCAACCTCGCGTTCCGCGAGCGCGAGCCCGCGCCGCAACAGGGCGCGCCCCTGCTCGACTTGACCTGTATTGGCCAGGGCCCTGCCGACTGCCGCATCGTTTTCCGCCAGGTCGGCGCGAGCCAGCGCATCGTCGGGATCCGAGGCCGCCGCAGACTGCACTTTCTCCAGCGATCGCCGGTACGCTGCCAGCGCTCCAGTCCAGTTCCCATCCATGGCATGCGCATCCCCCATCCTGAATTCCGTAACCGCGATCTCCCGCGCGTACATCGAATCCGGATTTGCAGAAAGGGAATGAAATATTTCCAGGGCCGATGCATAGCGCCGCAAGGCATCCGGCCTCTTTCCCGTCTTCAAGAGGTCATCGCCAGTTCGGATAATGATTCGCGCCAGCGAAGCCTGCAAGGCTACGTCGCCCGCATGCGCCTTGACCAGACGTTCCACAATCGCGAGTGCCTTTTCATGGTTCTCGAAGGCGGTCTCGATGTTTCCCAGGTTGGCTGAGGGACCATTTCCGCCTTCAATGTCGCCCATCAGCTTGTAGACATTTGCCAACTCCTGGGCGATCTTCTCGTCGGAGGGATTGTTCTTTGCCAACTGCTCGGTGATCCCCTGAGCCTGCCGAGTATGATCCAGGGCATCGGCCAGGTCACCGGTATCCAGCAGAAGAAACCCCAGCAACCGATGACTTTCCGCGAGGTCATATTGTTCGTCGTCATTGCGCGGATTGGCGGCGGCGACGCCCTCGCGGATTGCGACCGCTTTGCGGTAGCTTTGCAGGGCGCCCGGCGTGTCTCCAATGTTTGAGCGCACAGGATTCCCCTGCACGTCGCCCAGCCGCTCATATGCCGCAGCTAATTCCTTTTGCAGGGAGAGATCTCCTTTCGCCTCCCGCGCCAGTTTGTCCAGATACAGGGTGGCGTTGTTCACCAGCAGCTTGCGGGCGGGGATAGCCCCGGGCAAGTCGCGAATGGAATCGTCCAGGCCGAAAATCATGGAGTTCGCCAGCTTGCGGACATCGTTGAAGCGCTGTTCCGCGCGGGCGCGCTCCCCTCTGGCCACGCGTGCTTCATGGGAAGTCGAGATGATTCCCCCGACCAGCGTCAGCAGGATCAGCCCCCCGGCCATCACGCTCACCTTGTTCCGCCGGACGAACTTGCCGGTGCGGTAGCGGATCGTATCTTTGCGGGCGAATACCGGCAATCCCTCCAGGTGGCGCGCAATGTCCTCGGATAACTTCTCGACCGAGTTATAGCGCCGCTCCGGCTCTTTTCGCAGCGCCTTCATCACGATGTTGTCCACATCTCCAGCCAGCCGCCTGCGCAATATTTCCGGGTGGCCGGCGCGCATGCCGCTGACCAGTTCCGGGGTCAGCGTGACCGGCCCTCCGCCGGGACGGGTGCCCAGTTCGATGCGGTCGATGGCCAGGCTGGGACGCACTGGCTCGGTTTCACAGATGATGCGCGCCATCTCCGACAACGGCTGCCCCCGCAACCGGTAGGGCGCGTGGCCCGTCAGCAGCCGGTACAGCAAAACTCCCAGCGAATAGACGTCGCTCGCCGTGGTGATCGCTTCCCCTCGGACCTGCTCTGGACTCGCATATTCCGGCGTCATGGGCTTCACCGCCGTCGCCGTAAGCTCCGCCGTCTGCAGGAAGAGTTCAGGATCGAGAAGCTTTGCGATCCCGAAGTCGAGCAGCTTCGGCACCCCCTCGTTGGTGATGAGAATATTGCCCGGCTTCAGATCGCGATGCACCACCAGGTGCTGATGCGCATACTGCACGGCGGAGCAGACTGCCCGAAACAGCTTCAACCGCTCAGCCGTCGATAGGCGATGGCTGTCGCAGTACTCATCGATCGGGCTGCCTTCGATATATTCCAGAACAAAATACGGCAGGCCATCCAGGGTGGCTCCTCCATCGAGCAATCGGGCGATGTTGGGATGGTCTAGACTGGCCATGATCTGGCGTTCGTTTCTGAAGCGGCGCAGGTAGTGCTCGCCGCCCAGTCCGGGACGCAGCAGCTTGATGGCTACCTGCTTCAGATAATGGTCGTCAATGCGGATGGCGCGATACACCGAGCCCATGCCGCCTTCTCCTATCTTGGCAATCAGCCGATAGGGACCGACCAGGCCTCCCACCCGAGCGTCTCCTTCCGCGCCTTCGCTGCGGTTGGAAGAATGCACTGAAGAGAGGGGAAGATGAAGGGCGTGAGTTTCCAGCAAGTCACCCGCTCGCTGATGGGAGGCAAGCAGGGATTCCACCTCGGAGCGCATCGCCCGGTCCGAGCAGCTGCGGTCAAGAAAGCTGGCACGCTCTTCGTGGGGAAGATCGAGCGCCGCCTGGAACAGATCTTTTAGCTGCTGCCAGTTCTCAACCGCCATCGAGCGACCTCAGGCACTCATTTCCCGAAACAGCCAGGCCTTCGCCATAGCCCAATCCCGCTTGATGGTTGCCGGCGAGATCTTCAGGATGGCGGAGGTATCTTCAATTGACAGCCCGGCGAAGAATCTCAGCTCTACGATTCGGCTTTGCTGCGGATCCAGCTTTGCCAGCCGGGTCAGCGCCTCATCGAGCGCAAGCACGTCCACATCGCGCTGCCCGGCCCCCATAATCTCTTCATCCAGCGTCACTCGGCAAATGCCGTCGCCCCTCTTCGCGGCGTTTCTTCCGCGGGCATAATCGACCAGGATTCGCCGCATCATCTCGGCAGCGATGCCGAAGAAATGCGCGCGGTTCTGCCAGCTCACGTTCTGATCCACCAGCCGCAAATAGGCTTCATGAACCAGCGCCGTGCTCTGCAGGGTATGATCCGACCGCTCCCGGTAAAGGTAACCCCGCGCCAGCCGGCGCAGTTCGTCATAAACCAGAGGCAGCAAATCCTCCAGCGCTTGTGCATCGCCCTCCGTCCATTGTGCGAGCAGTCTCGTAACGTCCTGGCTCGGCCCAGCTTTCATTTCGCGCTTACCTGAATGGGTGCCTTTGGAGTGAACGCCCCGTACGACGGCCGTCTCCACTCAAAGTAGAAACGGCGTCGGCCGGGCGCTTGTTCCGGAAAAATTACGGGAAATCCAAGGAATAATCAAGCGCCCGTTCAGAATGCGCGCGCAAAAACGTTCCTGCAGAACCGGCGAGGGGCCGGGCCACCGGGATTCCGTTGGACCCGCACCTCCGGTGCGTCACATGCTGGCGTTGTCGGCTCCCGCCCCATGGCTGCCGTTGCAACGTTTGCACCTGGAAGCGGATTCGCTGTTGTCCACCCGGTGATGCACCGGCTTCACCGTGCGCAGGTAAGCAAAGATGGCCTTCAGATCGTCATCCGTCATGTTGCGGAAATTCCACCACGGCATCGGCGGATTCAGGGCGCGGGCCCCGACGTGTCCCGTTCGCAGCGTACGAATGAACAGGCCCTCGTCGTAATACGAGATACCGGTCGCGTCCGGCGTAATATTTGCGCTCACCGCGGGAAACTCCGGGTCAACCTGCTTTCCTCCCGCGAACTGCATCCCCGGCAGCGGACGCTCCATCTTGTCCGTTGGCGTGTGGCAATACTCGCAGTTTCCCACCTTCGTCAGGTAGCGTCCCCGCGCAATCGGATCCGGCAGGTCGACGTTTACCGGCCCGCGGAGAGGTTCGGGCGCATTGTTGATCAGCCGTGAAAGCGGGAACGGAATCTGCCGCTTGGGCAGTACCTTGTACACCGGATCGAGCGACCGGATGTAAACCACGATCGACGCCACGTCTTCGTCGGAAAAGTTGCGGAACTGCTGGTAGGGCATCATCGGGAACAGCGTGCGCCCGTCATGCCCGATGCCTTCGCGAATCGCCCGCGCGAATTGATCGTCGCTCCAGCTTCCCCCGCCGGTTTCGATGTCCGGCGTGATATTGGGAGCGGCCAGAACGAAGCCGCCCTCGTTGATCACGACGCGCCCGGCGCCCTTCTTGCTGAACTCGGGCGCTACTCCCGGCTTCAGTCCGTTCGGAATCTCGGCGTGGCAATCGAAGCAGCTCGCCACTCCCTCCACCAGGTATTTGCCCCGCGCCAATCGCTCCGGCGTGCGCTCAAAGTGACGGTCCGTCAGCGGACGTGACTTCGCCCCCACCACCGGCCTCCAACCCACGGTGACCGTGATCAATACTGCCAGCACCGTCAGCACTGGGCCGACTCCCCACGCTACAACTCTCTTTGCCTTAACAATGAATGGCCTTGCCATTGTCAAACTCTCCCCTTTTTGGCGGCTCGCCCGGTTCCTCGGCGGCCGCCTTAATTCCTCGATTGGTAACGCGGAAAGGAAGAAGAAAATGGCTCACTCATCTGCGGCCAGGCAGTCTGACCAACCGGGCCAGGACTCCGCCTGGCCCGGCAATGAGGCTGGTCACTTTTGGGATCCGGTTCGTCCCGAGGCATCGGGCACGTGCTGCCCAACTCCTTCGTCACCGAAGTTGATCTGATTATGAATGTTCAGCAGGGCCACGCGCCAGCCCGCATCTGTCTTGACCAGTGTGTAGGTGTTGATCTCCCAGAACGGAGGGATGTGTGTGCCGTCCTCGAGGGTGACCCCATCGGGATGGTTCGCGCGAGCTTGCACCACCGCCACCTGCGGGCTGAAGAACCGGATGCTTTCCACCGTGCGCGCCGGACCGGGCTTTCCGCGGTAGATGTCTTTGAACGTCATGGCCCAGAGGCGCTCGTTGAACTCAGGCCCCTCCGACCGGATCCAGTGTCCAAAGCGGTCGACCATTTCGTAGTCTGGAGTTTCCAACCTGGCGAGAGCCTTGGCATCGAGACTGATGTAAGCGGCATTCCATCGCGCTACAAAGTCCCGCACCTCGCTCTCGTCGCCGGCGAACGCGCGGCCCGGAATCGCCGCGGTCGCCGACAGCAGCACTGCAAGCAAAGCAAATTTTCTGAACATCTCTGTAGCCCTCCTTTTGGCTAACACTCGTTCACAGATGGAAAGCAGTTGCTGACTTGAACTCGAACTGGCGCGTCAGGCCAGCCGAAATAGCTCATGAAAAATTTCTCCGGCGCCTCATCCACCACACCATGGGTCCGGTCACAGCCATGACGGGCAATACCAGGCCCGAAATCGCGGCGATCATCCTCGTGGGCCAGCCCAGGATTGTTCCCGTGTGAATCTCCATATCCCAGAGCATGGCGAACCTGCGGGATGCGGACATTTGCTCCGTGCTCATCACATCCAGCACTTTGCCGCTCCAAGGATCCATGTGCACGATGGTCCGACCTCCCGGGGTATGGTCATAGGGATAACGAAATCCCACCACGGCTCCGCCATGTGCTTGCTGCCATCGCAGGTCCAGCCAGACAGGTGTGGCTCCCGGCGCCGCCTTGCGTGCCGCCGCCAGCAATTCTTCCGCGCTCAGCACCGCCGCACCGGAGGCATGTTGCGGCTCCTCGAACCGCCGAGGTCTCTGCATGCCGATGCCTCGCGGATATACTCCGGTCAATGCGAACACCAGCAGGAATGCCACGGCATAAATCCCTAGCGCGCTGTGCAGATCGAGCGTAAAGACATGGCGGGACGAACCCGTCTTCACCCGCGGGATCTTCCTCCTCCCCCACAACGCGATCCCGCTGATGGCGAGCGCCAGCAGCGCAAACCCCGACAACTTGGCGCCCGCGTCGCCTCCTCCCAGCAACAGGGACTTGTGTACTCGAAGTACAGCGTCCATGAACTGGTTGGCCTGATCGAAGGTGCCCAGCACTTCCCCGGTGTAGGGATTCACCGCTAAGGGCGCTACCTTCCCGTCCTCCCGCACCAGGACTATGTCCAGTTCGCGATCCGGCCGCTCCGGCAGGTTCACTTGCATCGCTGTATATCCCGGATACTTCTCCGAAACCCGGCTCACCAGATCGTTCAGCGGAAGCATCGGTCCGGCGGGCGTCACCTTCGTCAGCTTCTGGTTCAAGTAAAGGTCGATAGGTTCACGAAAAGCCAACAGCGACCCTGTGCCTCCGACAACGGACAGGAACATTGCTGCCGCGAGCCCAACCCAACGGTGCAGTTTCTGCGTTCGTTTGAGGGAAGCCGCCGGTAGTTGCACCGCAGCACCGGGGGCCGTTAGAAAAGTTGGCATGGTTTCGATCACTCCAGAGGAGCGCTTCTTTCCAGAAATACTTACCGGATCAGGGACGCACCTCAGGGACGGACGGGAAACGCGCTGCGTTCCCCATCCTTCCCCGCCCGCTTTACTTTGAGCCGGACGCCTCGCTCTGAGCCCGTTGGGCCGCTTCGTCCTCGATAGTCAAAGCATATTTCTTGCCTTGGAACTGGAGCTCAGTAAGGGACTTGGTGCCGTCGGGAACTGTCCGGACAGACCGCGAATTATTCCGGCTTGCCTGGCCCAGTTCTCTCAGATGTCCGCGTGTGCGGGCCACCACGTTCTTCCCCCGAAGTACCTTCACGTCGACTTCAGGGCCGCTGCCCTCCCATTCCACGCGGTATTCTCCCGGAGCTACCAGTTTTCCGGCTACGGTTACAGGTTCGCTCACCTGCAAGGATCCCTTGTTGTTGGCTGCAAACGCGGTGGTGCTGAGCAGGGCCAGTCCAAGCAGCGAGCCTTTTGCAATCATTCCCATCTTCATAATGTTCTCCTTGATTCCTTTCCCGATTCCGTCGGGAGGCGAGTTTTCGGCGGCGGGACTGACTGTTTCGGAGCGCCCACGTTTTGCGGGGAACTCCCGCAGCATCGAGGCCAACGAGCCTGTTGCGGAATCACAGTTCGCTGTTTTGCCGGTTGCTCTCACCTGGGCCGCCAAACCGAGCCTGAGAGCATTCCGGAACCTTGATTGCTGCTTTTTTCACCTCACTTACTAACGCGCAGGATGCGCACGCTTTGGCTCATGAAATTCGACCGCGAGGCTCATCCCTGCGACAAATATTTGCCCCAGAATGGATGGCCCGCGAGTTCCGGAACTGCGACAATATCTGTGTTCTGCGTCGCCCGGAAATACCAGCGGTCGTTGCTGCGGACCAGCACATGCGTCAGCACGCCCCGCCTCACCCCGCTGGGACCAGCCATCGGATCGCCCGTCATCTCCCAGCGAACGTGCGCCAGGGCTATGTCGGGACTGAGATAAGCGACCTGACGCCGCAATTCCCGGATGTGGGTGCGTGCAAATCGAACCTTGTGCAGATCTTCGTGTGCGGCCGCAATCTCGGCCTTGCTGGCGAAGTGTATTCCAAGCACATTCACAAAATCGGCATCATTCGCGAACAGCTCTCCCATCGCCAGCATGTCGTGCTGGTTCCAAGTCTCGCGAAATGCCTCCAGCACGTCCTCGACGCTGGCCAGGGAATTCGCCACCATTGTTGGTTGAGTTTCCATAGCTCTCTCCTTCAGGCCCTGATTTGTGCAATTTTCGGGTTCTTGTCCCCTCGTCGATAACGCGTAGAGTCCCCGGAAACCAGCTCAAGATTTTTCGGGCGAGAGATCCCCCCTCTGTGTAGGGGCGGACGCCTCGTCCGCCCCGCGAGCGTAGCGAGCGTGGAATGGCGTAATTCTTCCGAGCGCATCCGCAGCACAGAATTGCCTCCCGAGCGGAAGTGCCGCGCGTGAAATCTTGCAGATGCGAAAGGCGTCGATAAAACTGCGCACGGCATTACGGGAAGGCGTGAAAGGCAGTTGGCAGAACCCAAATCGTGTAGCTCCGGACGCCTCGTCCGGGGTTGCGCGCGAAGCGCGCAATCTTCCGCTGCAGAGGAAGCCTTTGGAACGAAATTACGCCGTCCAACGCTCGCTTCGCGAGCGGGGCGGACGGGGCGTCCGCCCCTACACGAACAAATTATTCACCGCATTTCCAGCTTTGCTTTCGACTTTCAGCTCAGCTGGCGTCGGGCGCGCGCCGCCGCAAGCTTCAGTTCGCGCACCCTCTCTTCCAGCACCTGGGTGTGCTGGTATTCCTGGCCCTGAACTTTGCCTAACGACACCCGCGGGTTGCGATACACCATGGGACTCTCGACCGCCGAGGCCAGGCCTACGTGAATCTCGCTGACTCCCGTGCCTTCGAGGATCTGGGCAACATTCCTGGCAGTGATGCGTCCACCCGCCATGATCTTGATCCTCTCCCACTTCACGAGCTCTGCAATCTTCTCCACGCCCCGCAAGGCATCCGGCTCGCCTCCCGAGGTCAGGATCCGGGCTGCACCGGTCTCGCAAATCTCGTCCAGCGAGGCCTGCAGATCGGCGCACATGTCGAAGGCACGATGAAAAGTCACCGGCAGCGGGCCGGCCAGTTCCACCAGTTCCCGCGTGCGCCGGATGTCCACGCGGCCGGATCGGTCCAGGATCCCCAACGCCACTCCATCCGCTCCGGCGTGTTTCGCGATTTCGACGTCCCGCCCCATGATCTGGAACTCCTCTTCGGAGTAGCAGAAATCCCCGCCTCGCGGTCGAATGATGGGATGCAGCGGAATTGAAATCCGGGAGCGGACCATCTCCAGCAGCCCGAGGCTGGGAGTTACACCGCCCTCGAGCAGTGCGCTGCAAAGCTCCACCCGGTGCGCGCCGCCACGCTGCGCCGCCAGCGCGGAAGCCACCGAGTCAACGCACACTTCAATCAGCAGGGGTTCGGTCATATTCTGCCGGAACGCCGGCGCCGCGCTAGCCGAGACTGAGTTGCAGCCGTGTGACCGAGGCCGGCGGGAACGTGAACACCGGCGATTGGCCCTTCACTTCCAGGTCCCTGGCTTGCGGAACAACCGCTTGCTTCTGCTCGAACGTATTGCGCGCATGAATATCCGCGGCGGTGAGTACCACTGCTTTCCCGGAGTTCACCCTTGCCCCGCGCGTCACGACCTGTGCCTGAACCGCATCCTTCACGTTGGGGTTCACGGCGGTAAGAACCAGCTCTTTCCCGTGCAGCGAAGCGGACCCGCGCAGTCCCCAGAAGGCCGCCGCTTTGCCGTCGCGATCGTAATGAATGGCCGGAGCGGAAAACTCCGCCCGCACGCCTTCCCCGCCCTGGTGCGCGGCATACATCGCGAACACGTGCCCCACCGGCGTCACCACGAATTTATTCTCGTGCGCCAGGTAGAGGCTGTTCAGGCAGTTAATCAGTTGGGCGCAGTTTGCCATCGCAACCTTCTCCGGATGGCGATTGAAGATATCCAGCGTCATTCCGCTGAACACCGCGTCGCGCAACGTCGGCATCTGCTCCAGCTGGTCCCCCGGCGTGGCTTCGCTCCCCGGACGATACCATGGTCCCCATTCATCCACGACCAGCTTGATCGCATGATGGGGATCCTGCTCGCTCATCACCTGCCAGTGCCCCTGGATCAGGTGCTCCATGCGATCGCCCTCCCGCAGCAGTTCGTACCAGTCGACGGGTTCGAACTTCACCGCGTCGCCTTTGCCCTCGTTCCAGTCCTGCGTGCGCCCCCGGCTCAGGTTCCAGGCATAGTGGTGCAGCGCTAAACCGTATACGCTGCGCAGCATTCCCTTCCCCTTTTGTGCCAGCTCCTCCAGAAAGCCCCGCGTCCAGGACCAGTCATCCACATTCGAGCCGGAGGCAATGAAATTGAGCTTCTCGCCGTACTCCGGAACCCAGGTGGTGAAGCGCCGGAACTCAACTGCATATTCTTGCGGAGTGAAGTTCCCGCCGCATCCCCACGACTCATTTCCCACTCCCCAATATTTCACGTTGAAAGGCTCTTTGTATCCGGCGGCCGCCCGCTCATCCGCCAGCGTGGTGCTTCCCGCGGGAGAGTTGCAGTATTCAATCCATTGATAAAACTGCTCGGCCGGCAGGCTCCTTACATTCGCGGCGAGATAAGGCTGCGCTCCGATAAGCCGGCAAAAATGCGTGAACTCATTCGTGCCGAAGCGATTGGGATCATAGCGATGCGTATCCGGAGCCTGCGCCGCCTCTCCTCCATTCCAGAAATTTGTGCGCCGCGGCCGTTTGTCGACGGGCCCCACCCCATCCCGCCAATCGTAGCTGTCCGCGAAGCAACCGCCGGGAAAGCGCACCACTGCGGGCTTGATCTTCGCCATCTCGTCAACCAGTTCTTTGCGGATGCCATTCACATGGGGAATCTTGGAGTTCTCGCCCACCCATATCCCGTCGTAGATGACGCCGCTGAGATTCTCCGCAAAATGGCCGTATATGTCGGGAAAAATCGTTCCGAGAACATCGTCCAGCACCACTTCGATGCGGGCATCCACATTTTGCGCGAAAGCCAGGGACGAAAATTTAGGAGCGAACGACAGCGCTGCAAGACCGGCCGATCGGCGCAGGAAGTCTCGACGTCTCATCATGGCAAGATGTCTCCTGGATAGAGATGGCTGACATAGTAAACGTTTACCGCAGTTCCCGCTACACCTCCGATTTCATAGGTCCGGGGCGGCCGCCTGCAGAAACCTGCGGGCACACCAGAATGGAAACGGGGAACCACTCTGTGGTTCCCCGCTCAACCTATTTCGACAAGACCTTCTGCAGGCACCGCCCGCGTTCTAGCGCCCTTCGATCACCTTGCGAATGCGTTCAAACGCCCAATCGATCTCCTCGCTCGTGATGCTCAGCGGCGGCGCGATGCGGATCACCCGGTCGTGAGTCTCCTTGCACAGCACCCCCTCATTCTTGAGCGATTCGCAGTACGGACGCGCGGCGCTGTGCAACTCGATGCCGATCCAAAGTCCCTTGCCCCGGACTTCCTTCACATCCGCGCAGCGCAACGTTTTCAGCCGGTCCAGGAAGTAGCGCCCCAGTACCGCGGAACGTTTTACCATTCCTTCCTCGACTAAAACGCGCAGCGCGGTGCGGGCTATAGCGCAGGCGAGCGGGTTCCCGCCGAACGTGCTTCCGTGATCGCCCGGGTTGAAGACGCCCAGGACCTGCTTTGAGGCGAGCACCGCCGACACTGGGTAGAAGCCCCCGGACAGCGCCTTGCCTACGATCAGCACATCCGGCCGGATGCCTTCATGCTGGAAGGCGAACAGTTCTCCCGTGCGTCCCAGGCCCGACTGAATTTCATCGCACATCAGCAGCACGCGGTTTTCCCGGCAAATCGCCGCCGCCTCCCGCAGGTATCCCGCCGGAGGAATGATGATGCCCGCTTCTCCCTGGATGGGTTCCACCAGGAACGCAGCCGTGTTTGCGGTGATGGCATCTTTCAAAGCCCGGGCGTCGCCGTAGGGAATGATCTTGAAACCCGGCGTGAATGGCCCAAATCCGTCGCGATACTGCTCATCGGTCGAGAAACTTACGATCGTGACCGTGCGCCCGTGAAAGTTGTTGGCGCACACGATGATCTCCGCCTTCCCCTCCGGGACGCCCTTCACCTTGTATCCCCACTTCCGCGCGGCCTTCACGGCGGTCTCCACCGCCTCGGCCCCGGAGTTCATGGGCAGCGCCATATCGAATCCCGTCAGTTCGTGCAGATCCCGATACAGGAGCGGCAACTGGTCGTTGCGGAAAGCCCGCGAGGTCAGCGTCACTTTGTGCGCCTGCTCGATCAGGGTCTCCAGGATGCGCGGGTGGCAGTGCCCCTGGTTCACCGCCGAGTACGCCGCCAGGCAATCCAGGTAGCGATTCCCCTCAATGTCGTAAACCCACACGCCCTCGGCTCTTTCGATGACTACGTCCAGCGGATGATAGTTATGGGCTCCGAACTGCTCTTCCAGTTCGATCATTTCCCGGGTATGGGTGGTATCCATGACTGGCATGCGTATCTCCTCGAAGTTTTGTTATGAATTCTGGTCCAGCAGCATGGTCAACAGCGCCATGCGCACATATAAACCGTTCGCCGCCTGCCGGAAGTAAAGCGCCCGCGGATCGTCATCCACGGACTTGTCCAGTTCCACAGTACGCGGGAGCGGATGCAGGATCAGCGCGTCCGCTTTCATCTTTCCCAGCAGGGCCGCGTCGATGGCATAGCGCCTCACCCCGCGGGCGTCGGGCACACGCTCGGGCCGAATCCGCGTTTGGTAGATGACGTCCGCCTCCCCGATCACGCGGTCCACCTCGGATTCAAGTTCGTAGCGAACTCCGTGCTCGTCGAGGTACTCCAGGATGTCGGGCTTCATCTGCAGTTCCTGCGGGGCCACGAAGAAAATCTTGACGCGATCGAATTTGGCCAGGAGATAAGCCAGGGATCGCGCCGTCCGGCCGCGGTCCAGTTCGCCGATGATGGCCACGCTCAATCCCGTCAGCGGCCGCTCGCGGTAAATGGTGTACAGATCGAGCAGCGCCTGTGTCGGATGCTGCCCTCCGTCGCCGTCTCCCGCATTGATCACCGGAACGGACGAGACCTGTGCCGCCCGCTGCGCTCCTCCCGCTTGCGGGTGGCGCACCACAATCACATCCGAATAGTTCGCAATAATCCGGATGGAGTCCTCCACCTGCTCTCCGGCAACTTCCGATGAGAATGCCGACGCTTGCTCGGTCGAAAGAACTTTTCCTCCCAGCCGGTACATCGCCGCCTCGAAGGAAAAACGTGTTCGCGTGGACGGCTGGTAGAACAGGTTCGCCAGGATCTTGTTCTGGTATTCGAGCGTGCCCCCGCGGCTCACCACCCGCTCCATCCCGCGCGAGCGCTGAAACAGCTCCATGAGCAGCGGCAGCGTGAACTGCTGCGACTCGATGACATGCCGCAACCGCGAACTCCCGGCCTGTTCCCGGCGCGAGGCTTCGGCCGCAACCGCATTCCAGTCAGTGATCTTCGAACTCGCCATGTAGCGCTAACCTCCCACTGAAACTTCCCGCTCGGCTGTCTTGCCGCTGACCGTCCCGGGGCCGGCCGTAATGTGAGTTCCCATCCGCCCGGCGACAGCCTCCGTCAAGTACTCGTACGAGGTAATCACGACTTCCTTGCCGCCCGCTTTCAGAAAGCGCAGGGCAGACTCGACCTTAGGCCCCATGTTCCCCGGCGGAAAGTGCCCCGCCCGGTAATGAATTTCAAGCTCCGAGGCGCTTACGTTCTCCAACTTCCGCTGTGCCGCCTTCTTATAGTCGAGATACACGAACGGGATGTCGGTGGAGATGGCGAACATGTCCACGCACAGCTGGGAGGCCAGCAGAGCGGAGGCACGATCCTTATCGATGACTGCCTCCACGCCCGTCAGTTGATTGCCGCGCCGGATCACCGGGATCCCGCCGCCGCCGCATGCGATGACCAGCACTCCGTGACTCATGAGCGATCGGATCACGCTCAGCTCAACAATTTCCACCGGCTCAGGCGACGGCACCACGCGGCGGTATCCCCGCGCCGCGTCCTCCACAATTTCCCAGCCCCAGTGACGCCGGCGTTCTTCGGCTTGCTCCCGCGAATAAAAAGGCCCGATCGGTTTAGTAGGATGCTTCATGGCGGGATCGTCCGCCTGCACCACGGTTTGAGTCACGATGCTTACTACCGGAACATTCAGGCTCGCGGCCGCCAGTTCGTCGCCCAGCGATTGCGAAAGCAGGTAACCGATCTCTCCCTGGCTCGACGCCCCGCACACATCCAGCGTCTGTCCCGGGACCTGGTCGGCCGCTCTTTCGGAGCGCAGCAACTGCGCCCCCACCTGCGGTCCGTTGCCGTGCGTGACTACCAGGCGGTAGCCGTCGCGGATCAGCTGTACGATCGCGCCCGCCGTGCGCCGCGCATTCACCCACTGCTCGGCAATGGTCCCCGTCTCTCCCGCGCGGATCAGGGAGTTGCCGCCTACGGCGATGAGCATGGATCGCATGAATAAGTTCTCGGTTTCCGGCGATCGATCCTCACGGTCGATCAACTTCGCGCCAACTCTGCTTCCCGCACCGGTTCCACGATCTCGCGGTATTGCATCAGTTCCAGCAGGATCGCTTTCTGGGCATGCAAGCGGTTCTCCGCCTGCTGAAACACCACCGAATGCGCCGAGTCGATGACCTCGTTAGTCACTTCGTCGCCGCGATGCGCCGGCAGGCAATGCATGAAAAGCGCGTCGAACTTGGCGTGCCGCAACAACTCCGAGTTCACCTGGTAGGGCGCGAAGATCTTGTGCCGCTCCTCGGCTTCGCCCTCCTGCCCCATGCTGGCCCACACGTCGGTATAGATCACATCCGCTTCACTGGCAGCCTCCACGGGATCGTGGGTCACCGTGCACTGGCCGCCCGTTTTGGCGCCTCGCTCCACCGACCATCGCACTCCATCGCAGTCGGGTTCATATCCCGGCGGGGTTGCCGCCCAGACGTGCGCTCCCAGTTGTGCCCCGGCGAACATCAGCGAATGGCAAACGTTGTTGCCGTCCCCGATAAACGCCACTTTCAGGCCCCTGACGTCTCCCTTCACCTCGAGCATGGTCAGGTAGTCGGCCATTGCCTGGCAGGGATGGCTGTAGTCGGTAAGCCCGTTGATGATCGGCACGCCCGCGTACTCCGCCATCTTTTCCACGATTTCGTGCGCGTAGGTGCGGATCATGATCCCCTGCACCATGCGCTCCAGGTTCTTGGCGACGTCATACAGGGACTCGCGCTTGCCTAAACTGATCTCCGCATTCGACAGATACAGCGAGAACCCGCCCAGCTGCTGAATGCCCACGTCGAACGACACGCGCGTGCGCAGCGACGGTTTCTCGAAGATCATGGCCAGCGTCTTGCCCTTCAGCGCGCCATGATGCGCAGAGGGATGACTCTTGATCTCGCGCGCCAGATCCAGCAGGTAACGTATTTCTTCCGGCGAGAAATCCTTGATGGAAAGGAAATTATGACGGCCCATGGATCCACCTCTGCTCCGCCTGTTCTTCCGGGCGTCAGTCTTGCGCCACCGGTTTCGCCCGCGATCAACCCACAGGAGCTTTGGGAGCAGCCGCTGATGAAGCCCTGAGACACGCGCGTGCGCCGCCCGTCGCCGCCCAGGTTGAACGACCACAACGGAGCCTGCTCGATGCTCTCCCCTGCGATCCGGAGCGGCAATGAAGGACATCACGAGCGGGAGTGATCCGAGTCACGTCGCAATATGTCATAAGTGATTGAGATCACAACCGGACCCCCAGAACCCCACCCGCCTCCCCCTTCGTAACTTTTGCCGCCGTCCCGCCGTTTTGCAGATATGTCGATTTGGGCGGTCCTGGTTCGACGTATGGATGAAGGCGCAAGAGTCGCACGCATAGACGTTGATTCATGTAGGGGCGGACGCCTCGTCCGCCCCGCGAGCGCAGCGAGCGTGCCGCGGCCGCCGAAGCATGGGAGGCCGCACGAAGACAAACGCGAAAAGAAGTCGAATCCGAATGAGATCTAGCTGAATCTACTTAGGAAGTTTTAAGCAACTGGAAGCGTTACAACTGGGGATTTTCACCCACCTGCACTAAACGAGGAATATTCATGGCGAAGCGAATGATACTGATGCTCGTTGTTATGTTTGCCCTGTTATCGAGTCTGGGCTTCATGAAGTTCCGGCAGATTTCATCGGCTGTGCAAGCCGCTTCACACTTCCAGCCCCCGCCGGAGGCCGTGACCAGCATCGTCGCGCCCCAGGAAAAGTGGCCGGCGACCATGGGTGTCATCGGCACCATGGAGGCCGTTCACGGCGTAACGGTCAGCGCCGACCTTCCGGGCACCGTGGAAAAGATCAGTTTTGAGTCCGGCCAGTATGTTCACGCCGGGGACGTCCTGGTCGAGCTCGACACGCGCCAGGAGCGCGCCCAACTCGCTGCCCTTGAGGCCCAGCGCGACCTCGCGCGCACCAATTTCGCCCGCATGAAGCAGCTGCTGGACGCCGGCGTCATCTCCCGCGCCGACTTCGACGCGGCTGTGGCCCAGCAGAAGCAGACCGAGGCCAATGTGGCCGAGACCAGGGCGACGATTGAGCGCAAGACCATTCGCGCCCCATTCTCCGGGATCCTCGGGATTCGCAAGGCCAATCTGGGTCAGTACCTCGCCGCCGGCAATCCCATCGTCCCCCTGCAATCTCTTGACCCCATCTACGTCGACTTCGGCGTGCCCCAGCAGGACGCGGCTCATGTACGCCGCGGAAGCACGCTGCATGTCACCTCCGAAGATCTCGCGGGACACCAGTTCACCGGACGCGTCACCGCCCTGGATTCCGTTGTGGATGAAGCCACCCGCAATGTCCAGGTGCAGGCCACACTTCCCAATCCCGGCGGCAAGCTGAAGCCCGGAATGTTCGTGCAGGTGCAATTGGGATTCGGTGAAGCCCGTTCCGTGATCGCCCTGCCGGCCTCGGCCATCAGCTATGCGCCCTATGGCGATTCAGTTTTCGTGATTACCGATCTCAAGGACCCCAAGGGCAATACCTACCGTGGCGTGCGCCAGCAATTCGTAAAAGTGGAGGGCTCGCGCGGCGACCAGGTCGCTGTCGTCTCCGGGCTGAATCCCGGCGACGAGGTTGTCACCTCGGGCGTCTTCAAACTGCGCAACGGCGCCGCCGTGAAAATCAACAACAAGGTTCAGCCGGAAAACAATCCGGCTCCCAAGCCTTCAGATAGCTAAACCGGGGGGAGCATGAAGTTCACGGATCTATTCGTAAAACGGCCCGTCTTGGCCGTCGTGGTGAACCTCGTAATCCTGATTGCCGGATTACAGGCCATTCGCTCGCTCAGCGTGCGGCAGTATCCGCGCAGCGATATCGCCGTGGTGCAGGTCACCACCGTTTATGTCGGGGCCAACGCGGACCTGGTGCGGGGCTTCATCACCACGCCGCTGGAGCGCGTGATCGCCAGCGCCGATGGCATCGACTACATGGAGTCGTCCAGCGCTCAGGGCCTGAGCACGATCAGCGTTCACCTGAAGCTCAACTACGACACCAACGCTGCCCTGACCCAGATTCAATCCAAGGTGGCGCAGGTCCGCAATGATTTGCCGCCCGAGGCCGAAGCGCCGGTGATCGATCTGCAGACTGCGGATAACCAGTTTGCCGCGATGTATCTCGGCTTCTCCTCGAAAGATCTTGACCAGAACCAGATCACCGATTACCTGACGCGAGTCGTTCAGCCCCGCCTCAGCGCCATCAGTGGCGTGCAACGTGCCGACATCCTCGGCGACCGCACCTTTGCCATGCGTATCTGGCTCAAGCCCGATCGCATGGCCGCCTACGGCATCTCGCCGTCCACAGTGCGCGAGGCTCTGGCGCGCAACAACTATCTGTCCGCCATCGGCAGCACCAAGGGTTCGATGGTCTCCGTCAACCTGGTCGCCAACACCAACCTGCGCACTCCGGAAGAATTCCGCCAGTTGGTCATCAAGAACGAGAACGGCGTCGTGGTCCGCCTCGGCGAAGTTGCCGACGTCGTGCTCGGAGCCCAGAACTATGAGCAGGACGTCCGCTTCAACGGGGAGACCGCAACCTTCATGGGCGTCTGGGTCTTGCCCACCGCCAACTCGCTGGAAGTCATCAAGCAGGTCCGCGAGGCCATTCCCGGAATCCAGAGCCAGCTTCCCACGGGAATGAAGGTCGGGATTCCCTACGACTCGACCGCGTACATCCAGGACGCGATCAACGAAGTGCTGCACACGCTCACCGAGACGCTGCTGATCGTGGTCGTCGTCATCTTCCTGTTCCTGGGCTCGTTCCGCTCGGTACTCATTCCGGTCGTGGCGATTCCGATTTCGCTCATCGGCGCCGTATTCCTTATGCTGCTTGCCGGATTCACCATCAACCTCCTGACCCTGCTGGCCATCGTGCTCTCGGTCGGCCTGGTAGTCGACGATGCCATTGTCATGGTCGAAAACGTGGAGCGCCATCTGCACATGGGCAAGTCGCCCGTGAGAGCTGCCATGGACGCGGCCCGCGAGCTCGTCGGCCCCATCATCGCCATGACCATCACCCTGGCGGCCGTTTACGCTCCCATCGGAATCCAGGGCGGTCTGACCGGTGCGCTCTTCCGGGAGTTCGCCTTCACCTTGTCTGGCGCAGTCATCGTCTCCGGTATCGTCGCCTTGACTCTCTCTCCCATGATGGGATCGAGGCTGCTGCGCCCCGGCGACACCGACCGGGGTTTCGCGGGCATGATCAACCGCCACTTCGAAAAAGTCCGCCAACTCTACGCCCGGATGTTGGGCGGAACTCTTCAATACCGGCCGGTCGTGCTCACCCTCTGGGCCATCGTCATCCTGGTGATGGTGCCTTTCTACCTGTTCTCGCAGCGCGAACTGGCTCCCGCCGAGGATCAGGGCGTTGTTTTCGGCGTCATCCAAGCCTCTCCCAATTCCACTATCGACCAGACGAATCTGTTCACCCGGCAGGTTTACGACGTTTACCACTCCTTCCCGGAAAGCCAGAGCGTCTTTCAGATCACCCAGCCGACCGGCGGATTCGGCGGCATGGTCACCAAGCCCTGGAGCGAGCGCAAGAAGACCACGCAGCAATTGCTGCTGGAGTCCGCGCGTCCGCTTTCGCAGATCGCCGGAATCCGCGTCATCCCGCTGACTCCTCCCGCTCTGCCGGGCGGCGGAAATTTCCCGGTGGATTTCGTCATCGCGTCCCCAGGCGAACCCGAGCAACTCGTTTCGTTTGCCAATCAGCTGGTCAAGAAGGCGATGACCAGCGGCGTCTTCATGTACGCCGACTCCGACCTGAAATTCGACCAGCCTCAGACGGAAGTCGTCTTCGACCGCGACAAGCTTCGGTCCCAGGGCGTTGACCTCAGCCAGGCTGGGCAGGACCTCTCCACCCTGCTGGGCGGAAACTACGTCAACCGCTTCAGCATCCAGGGACGCAGCTATAAAGTCATCCCTCAGGTGAAGCGCGCCGAGCGCCTCACCCCGGATCAGCTTTCACAGATTTACGTCACCGGATCGCAGAACAAGCTGGTTCCGCTGTCCACCTTCGCCACCTTGAAAACGACGACCGAACCTCGCGACCTGAAAAAATTCCAGCAGCTCAACGCGGTGCGCATTCAGGGAGTAATTCCGCCGGGAGTGCCGCTCGACAAGGCGCTTACCATGCTGGAAGACGAGGCCAAAAAGATTCTGCCGCAGGGATTCACCGTCGACTACGCCGGCGAGTCGCGCCAGCTGCGCGTGGAAGGCAGCAAATTCCTGGGAACCTTCCTGCTCTCCGGAATCCTGATTTATCTCGTGCTGGCGGCTCAGTTCGAAAGCTTTCGCGATCCCTTCATCATTCTTGCCGGATCGGTGCCCTTGGCTATCTCCGGAGCGTTGCTGTTCTCGTTCCTGGGCTTGACCACCTTGAACATCTACAGCCAGGTCGGCCTAATCACCCTGGTCGGGCTGGTGTCAAAGAACGGCATTCTGATCGTGGAGTTTGCCAATCATCTGCAGGAAGAAGGACGCAGCAAGCTGGCCGCCATTATCGAGGCTGCCAGCACCCGCCTCCGTCCCATCCTGATGACGACTGCAGCCACAGTCATCGGTCACTTCCCTCTGGTTCTGGCGACGGGGCCGGGAGCCGGCGCGCGCAACAGTATCGGCATTATGCTGGTCAGCGGCATGATTATCGGCACCGCCTTCACCCTGTTCGTGGTTCCATCGATCTACATGCTGGTAGCGCGCACCCACAAACAATTCGCAACCGAAGCCGATGTAGAGAGTGGCCTGCGCGAGACAGTGGACGCTGTAGCGTAAAACACGTAGCCCCGGACGCCCTCGTCCGGGGCGATTTGACTGACTCGTGTAGCCCCGGAGGGCCTCGTCCGGGACGATTTGACTGATTCGTGTAGCCCCGGACGCCCCCGTCCGGGGCGATTCGCCCAATGCTATACTTCTGATTCACACCAACCACCAGGAGCCGAACCATGTCCGCACCCAGCCGCCGCCCCGAGATTCGCCGGCGCCGTACCCGCAAAGAAAAGATCGTTCAACTGCGCAAGCGCCTTGCTGCCGCGAAAACCGACGCCGACCGCACCCGCCTCACCGCCAAGCTGCACAAGCTTGAAGTCGCATCCCCGGGACAACCGTTGTTAAAGTAGCGCTCCTCCCGGTGGCCGCTCGCCAGTTATCCATTCCTTGCTGCGGCGTTCTTTCAGTCAGCCGCGCTCTGCTGCCGCCGTCCTCCCTCATTTCCGCCCACGTCCCGGTACACATCAAGCACCCGCCGCACCGAAATCTCCCATGAGAATCTCTTCGCCTGCTGGTATCCGCGCTCCTTCATCCGGTCCCGCAACGCCCGGTCGGTCAGCACCCGGTGCAATGCCCGCATGATCTCGAACACGTTCTCCGGGTTCACCAGCACCGCCGCATTCCCCACCACCTCCGGCAGGGAAGACACGTTGGAGGTGATAACGGGAGTGCCGTGCGCCATGGCCTCCAGGGGAGGCAGCCCGAATCCCTCATAAAGCGACGGAAAGACGAAGACCTTCGCTTCGTCGTAAAAGATCCGCAGCACTTCGATGGGAACGAATCCCAGGAACCGCACATCGTTCTGCACTCCGCTGCGTACCACGGTGCGCCGCAAGTCGGGATTGCCCGATAGGTCATCCCCGATGATGATGAGTTTCAGTTCCGGCCAGAGCTGGTCCTTCTCCAGTTCGGTCTTCAGCGCCGAGAATGCTTCGATCATGCGGACCACGTTCTTGTGTGGGCTGATCCGCCCCGCGTAGAGCAGAAATGGATACGTCACCTGGTAGCGCTGGGCGATCAACTCTCGATCCGCTGCACTGGCGTGTCCGTGCAGAAAGCGCTCGTCGATCGCGTTGTACACCACCTCGATATGATTGAGTGGGATCTGGAACAGCTTTTCGATCTCGTTGCGGGTGAAATTTGAAACCGCGAAAATGCGCGCCGCCCCGGCCAGAACCCGCTTCGTCATCTGAAAGTACAGCCATCGCCAGACCCCCGGCTGCCGGGGCCGCGACATATGCTCCAGCATGTCGTGCACCGTCATCACGTAAGGACAAGGCAACATCCGCGGTATCGAAAACAGGTTGGGAATGTGAACCAAATCGCAATCCAGCTTCTGCAACGCCCCGCGAAACTCGCGGTATCCCTTCAGCGAATGTTCGGGGGCAACCAGGGGAACGGTCTGGAAGTTTGGCGGCAGGGAGCCAATCTCCTCGACCTTGCTGGGCGATCCCAGGAGGAAATACTCGGTTTGCTGATCCAGGCGGCCCAGGGTGCGAACCACATTGCGGATGTAGGTGCCGACGCCAAACTCGGTCATCCGCCGGATGTCGATCGCGATCTTCACCGAGCCCAATTTAACCACACAGCAGGCCAATCAGCTACCCGGCTTATGCGACAGAGATACTCAGATAGTTAGGACGCAAATTTAATTGCGTCCTTTTCTCCCGTTACCCTACGATGAGCATGGTGCATTACCAGACACTCTTCTGGCCGGCGGTAGCGGTGGCGGTAGCCGCCGTGATCGCGCGTGGTTTTTGGCTTTATCGGGCCTCGCTAACCTGGCCGACGGCCGACGGCTCCATCACCCGGGTCGACATTGAACGGAGAAGGGACACAAGTGGACCTTATGTCCGCGCAACCTTTACTTACGAGTTCCTCGACCCCAATGGCCTGCGTCTTTCCGGAACTTGGTACAAAAATTTCTCCTCCGAACAAGAAGCTCGTGACTTCGCCGCCCGTGAATTACCCGTGGGTAAACCAGTGGTGGTCCGCTTCAGTCCACGGAATCCCGCGCTAAACGATTTGGAACTCGACTCCTGGACCTACACCAACGACCGCCCCACGTCCCTGAATATCTAGCGAGGTCTCGCGGTGCACGCGCCGCACTTACGAAGGCGTTTACGAGATGAGGCCTAGGCGCGGACTTCCGCCTGTGCCTTCGCGCGCCGGTCCGCGTACAACGGGAATGCTTCGCACAGTTCCAGCACCTGTTTGCGGACCTTGCCCAGAACCGCTGCGTCAGTTCGATGCAACAGGGACTCGGCAATCCAGCGCCCGATCTGCCGCATTTCGTTCTCTTTCATCCCGCGGGTGGTGAGAGCAGGGGTTCCGATCCGAATGCCGCTGGGCTTCAACGGCGGATTGGTATCGAATGGAATCGCATTCTTATTGACGGTAATGCCGGCCTCGCCCAGCGCCTTTTCAGCCTCGCTGCCCAGCATGCCCTTGGAGAAGACATCCACCAGCATCAGATGCGTGTCAGTGCCGCCCGAGATGATGCGGAATCCCTCGTCGGCCAACGTCTGTGCCAACACCTTGGCATTGGCCACGATTTGACGGGCGTATTCGCGAAATTCCGGCTGCATCGCCTCCAGGAAGCAAACGGCCTTCGCTGCCATGATGTGCGCCAGCGGACCACCCTGCATCCCGGGGAACACAACCTTGTCGATGGCTGCACCGAATTCGGCCTTGGAGAGAATCATCCCGGAGCGCGGTCCCCGCAGCGTCTTGTGCGTGGTAGATGTCACAATGTGCGCGTGCGGTACCGGAGAAGGATGCGCTCCACCCGCAACCAGTCCAGCAAAATGAGCCATATCGACCAGATACAGCGCTCCAACTTTGTCGGCAATCTGGCGCATGCGCGCGAAATCGATGATCCGCGGATACGCGCTCCCGCCCCCGATGATCAGCTTGGGACGCTCCTTCTCGGCAATGGCTTCCAGCGCGTCGTAGTCGATCGTTTCCGTTTCTTTGGTGACACCGTAAGGAATAATCTTGTAAGTCTTGCCGGAAAAATTCAGATGATGCCCATGCGTCAGGTGCCCGCCGTGCGCCAGATTCAGGCCAAGAATCGTGTCCCCCGGCTGCAGGACCGCGGCATACGCCTCCATGTTGGCTTGCGATCCCGCGTGCGGCTGCACATTGGCGTGTTCCGCCCCGAACAACTGCTTGGCGCGGTCGCGAGCCAGGTTCTCCACCACATCGGTAAACTCGCAGCCGCCGTAGTATCGCTTCCCCGGATATCCCTCGGCGTACTTATTTGTAAACACCGATCCCGCGGCCTCCAGCACAGCCTCGCTGACAAAATTCTCCGAGGCGATCAGTTCCAGGCCTTCATGCTGCCGCCGGGTTTCATTGTCAATGGCAGCCGCGATCTGCGGATCGCTCTCGTACAACGCACGATACATCCCTGAGTTTTTCATATTGTTTTCCTGGTCTCGTAAACATCTGGCCGGTGCAGTTCCATGTATCGCTCGGCCGACTTCAGCGCCGTGAACCCGAATCGCTGGTAAAGGCCGTGCGCGTCCCGCGTCAGCAGGATCCACCGCCTCAGTCCCTGCAGCGCCGGATGCCGCATGATGCATTCCATCAGAAACTTGCTCAAACCCCGCCCACGGTCCGTTTCCAGCACGAACACGTCGCCCAGGTAGGCTACCGTAGCCAGATCGCTCACCACCCGGGCAAAACCCACTTGCGCGCCGCTACCATCATAAACTCCAAAGCACAAGGAATGCTCGATGGACCGCTCCACCGTTTCCCGCGGAATGCCCTTGGCCCAGTAACAATTCGTCAGAAATGCATGGATGACATTCAGATCAAGCCGCGCTCGATCGGTGCTGACCACAAATTCGTCGCGACGCCATTCGCTGATAACTGCCGTTGGGATATGCATTTCGACCAAGCAAGTTCCGTATAGGACGTAGCAGCTGAAAGCCGAAAGCTAAGAGCTAAGGCGAAGAAATCTCTGCTTAAGTTCTCAGTTGTCATCCCGAGCGAAGCAGAATTGCCGCTTTTCGGCAATTCTGCGCAGTCGAGGGACCTTGTGTCTTCTTTACGACAATTGACACATACCTGATGGCCAAAGCTGAATTCAAAACGCCGTGCGCAGGAACGAAGCCAGGTGCCACCCGTCCATATATTTGTAAGGCGTCTCGCCGGTCGTGTAATGCCCGCAAGGCAGCACCGCCACCTTATGATCGAGTGAGTGCCGCTCGAATTGTTCCACCACGTCCCGCGAAAACTCCGGCAGGAACGTCAGATCGTACGCGGCATACACAACCAGGGATTTCTTCGGCCAGCGTGCATACTGGTCGAAGTAGGCCATCGGGCTGATCGCCAGCCAGGCCTGTCGCAACTCCTCCAGGTCAATCTGCTCCTCGATTCCCTGCCGGATGTGCCGCGTGGACTGCCCGTGCCACACCACGTCCGCAAAATAAGTGGAAGCATGATTGAAAGCCGCGACCCGGATCCGCGGATCGTGCGCCGCCGCGATAAATGCCAGGCATGAACCCAGGCTCGTGCCCACAATTCCGAGCCGGTCATAACCCTGCTGCTCCAGCCAGTCCAGGCAGCAGCGGACGTCCACCACCCCCTGTCGCACCGCATCCAGCGTGCGCCCGATATTGGCCGACACCGCGTAATCGGCCCGCTGGATCTCTGCCGGCTTTCGCGAATCATGATAAGGCATGCTCAACCGCAGCACCGCAATTCCCAGCAGATTGAAGACGCGGCACAGGCTCACGTAGGCCAGCGCATCCGAGTTCCAGTGCGGCAGCAGCACAACCGCGCGCCGTCCCCGCGCCGGAAACCAGCGCGCGGTCACCCGGTTGTTCTCCGGATAGGGCGTCTTCACCGGCGAGGTGAACCGCAGAAACTCCGCGTACGTGCCCTTCACCTTGGCTTCCAGCCTGGGATCGGGTATCTCGCGAGTGGAAAAGACCTGCACCTCGCTCTTTTCCAGGCGGAAATCCGCCGGCCGCCGGTACGAGTAGAACTCATCGCTGGCGGCTACGATCCGCCGGTTGTAGTCCAGAAAGAATTTTTCCGGATTCTGCGCTGCCTGCCCGGGGGAACAGCCGTTCCGGCAGGGCCACTCCTGCGCCCACTCCAGCCCCCATTCCAGCGGGCGCACCACACGATTGTTGTCCACCGACGTCAGCCGGTGCTCCCAGTCATACATCCACTGTGCGTAACGCGATGGCATGTTGAATCTTCTAGTGTAGCAACCGGCGTGAGTCTTTCTCCGCCCTGTCGCACGCAACGGCTGGAATCAGCAGTCAGCAGGTGATACGGAGCATCGAACCGCCCGAGGCGCGGGTTGAGGTAAATCACAGGCCAATTCATTTTCTGTGACGTCGGTCACCGACCGCCATTCCAGGTGTCTCGGAGAATGCAGGGTATTCAAAATATATCGCTTTGTGTTGTAACTACATTTAGAGTTACAACGAAACTCGAGTGGGACAACGCCAAAAACCGCGTGAACATCCGGAAGCACGGATTGGACTTCGTCGACGCCGAAGATATGTTCCGTTCCGGTCTGCTGGCAGAACCGGATATGCGGGAAGATTATGGCGAAAGGCGTTGGCACGGTCTCGGAGTATCGCGGGG
>Ga0070741_10003045_pt1 | contig 42763 bp, 40 predicted proteins | sample Coa_R1_4_FD_66440 | JGI IMG/M metagenome (GOLD analysis project Ga0070741, IMG submission 66440) | Surface soil microbial communities from Centralia Pennsylvania, which are recovering from an underground coalmine fire - Coalmine... | ecosystem: Environmental > Terrestrial > Soil > Unclassified ... | reverse complement strand
CCTGGTGGTGAACCCGGCCTTTCAATACCGCCGCGGCGAGCCGTAGCTCTCGTCGAACAGCGAGAACGGCGGCGTACGCCCGACCAGGCTCTCGATCAGCGTGAGCTCCAGGTCGGTGTGATTCTTGAACGGCGCGGGCCGGATGCGCTTTGCCGCGCCTGGCTTGAGCACGTAACGCGGCGCGTCGTGGTGCTTCGAGACGATGCGCTCCGAGATCGAAGGATCGTCGGCGGCGGCGATTTCCACTTCGCCGTAGCAGGTGCAAATGTAGGTCTGCTCCGGCTCGGACTCCAGGTACAGCCCGGTGCCGCGGATGCCGATCGTGGCGGTCGCCCCGAACACCTGCTTCGGCCCTCTTCCGAACACCGACAACAGCGCGCCGGTCGCCAGCCTGAGCGAGCGCACCAGCAACTCCGTTCCCGAGAACGCCAGCTCGCTGTTCTCACGGAGGATGAAGGCGTCCGCTCCGACTGCGAAGACGAGTTCCGCGTCCTTGCCGGTGCGGATCGTGTCGGAGGCGCCGATGCGCGTCGCGCCGTCGGCCGGCTGGCCGTTGACTCGCACTTCGCCGCGCAGCGAATAGATCGACCGTCCCGCAGGCAGCGGGCCCGGCCGGCGTCCCAGCACCTGCGCCCGTGCCCCGCGAACGGCGCCGGCAAACGCACCGACCGCGAACATCCCGCTAGCGAGCGCCTTCAGCAGGAAGTCGCGTCGCGGATCGTCCTTCGCATCGGTTCTTGTGGGCATCTGCGCTCCCGTTTGGCATACTGAGGTCGCCCGCATTATCACGCCGGAATATGGCGAAGGATAGCCGCATGCGTGTCGTCTCGCGTCATCGAGTCGGAGTCGCTCTCGGCTGCGCCTGGGCCGCGGCCGCCGTCTTTGCGCAGCAGACTCTTGCCGACGACATGCGATACGGCCTGAATCTCGATTATTTGTACGACGACAACGTCAACCGCGCGGCGGTGTCGAGCGAAAGGAAGCCGGACAGCGCGGCCTCGGTGGAAGGCTACGGCACGCGCGCCTTCCCGCTCTCCGAAGGCAGCGGCATCGTCGTGCGCGGCGCGGCGCAAGTCTCGCAGTACCTGCACTTCGACGACCTGAGCAACCTGACGCTCGACGGGCGCGCCACCTACCGGATCCAGCCTGTCCCCGGCTACACCATGCCGTGGATCGAAATCGCCGCCGGCGGGCAATGGCTCAAGTTCCGCGACAGCGAGCTGCGCGACGGCTCGATCCTGTTCGCCTCCGCCGGGGTCGGCAGCTGGGTCACGGACCGCATCCGGCTCGCAGCGAACGCGGGGCGAGACTGGCGCCGCGCCCGCGAAGGCGAGGTCTACGACGGCGCGGTCACCCGCCTGTGGGCGACGCTCGACTACCGCCTGCCGGGCACAGCCACGCTGTACGGGAGCCTCACTCGTCTGTCCGGCGACCAGGTGTTCACCGCCTCTTCGGCGACCGCCCAGACCAAGCTGGGAAATTGGGCCTCGGCGAGCGCGCCCGATCCGGTGTTTGCCGGCGCCTTCGGCGGGGTCGCGCCGGTCGCCTATCGCCTCCAGGCCACCACGCTTCTGTACGAAGCCGGCGTGAATTTTCCGCTTACCGGCATGCAGGCGATCGACGCGAGCGCGGGCTATTTCGACGCGAAGTCCGCGCAGGGCGGCCAGCGCTACGCCGGCGCGACCGCACGCCTGTCGTATCTGGTCCGATTCCGCTGAACGCTTCGGGCAACCGCAATCGGCAACACGTTTGTCAAAATCGCGACATCTCGGCTTCAGAATCGCCGCCTATGCTCGACTGCGTTCATCGTCGATGCAAAGGAGCGTGCGATGGCCGACACGTTCACCGACTCGAGGCGTCTTTTTCTGACCCAGGCCGGGCTGGCCGGCGTCGTTGCACCGGGCGACATTCCGGAATTGCCGTGCGCCGCGGGCGCGCCGGTCGGGGGGCATTCCGACCCCTGCGGTGGGATCCTCGGGAGAGGAGCGCCTGGCAGGGAAGAGGTCGCCGGCTGCGCGAACCGGCCGCGTTGCCGCGAAGAGTCGCAAGGACGATAACCGGGTGCGGATTGCCGGGCGCGACCGGGGATGCGCTCCCGGTTGTCGTCCATGCCGGGTGCTGGCGTATACTTTTCCGGACTTCGTCCACCCGATCCCATGCCCGCACCGCCGGTCAAGCTCGGACTCGCCTCGATCGACGATGCGCTCGCCATCGCGGAGATGTCGCGCGACCTCATCGAGACCGGGCTCGGCTGGACCTGGACGCCGGCACGGGTGGCGCGCGAGATCCGCGACCGGGAAACCATCGTGCTCGCCGCGCGCCTGCGCGGCTTGCTCATCGGCTTCGCCATCGCCGGCTTCGGCGATGAAGTCGCGCACCTGTCGCTGCTCGCGGTGCGGCGGGAATGGCAGCGCCGCAACATCGGGCGCCGCCTGTTCGAATGGCTGAAGGCCTCGGCGTTGACGGCGGGCATGGCGGAGATTCGCGTCGAGCTGCGCGCGATCAACCGCGGCGCGCGCCAGTTCTACCGTGCGCTCGGCTTCGAGGAGGCCGGCTGGTCGCCCGGCTACTACCGCGGGCGCGAAACCGCGCTGCGCATGCGGCTGAACCTTCGGCCCACTGCGCTCGGCTACCGCATCTGACGCGGCCGTGCCCGCGCCGCAGAACGACACCGCCGGCATCGTCGCGCCGCCGCCGCTGATCTACCTGGCCGGTTTCGCGGCCGGCTAGCTGTTGAACCGCCAGTGGCCGGTGCTGTTTCTTCCCGATGCAATCGGGCGTGCGCTCGGCTGGCTGCTGATCCTGGTCGGATTTGCGCTGTTGGGCTGGGCGGTTCTGGCCATGCGCCGCGCGCGAACGTCGATCAACCCCTACACACCGACCAGCGCAATCGCGGTAACCGGGCCGTATCGCTACTCCCGCAACCCGATCTATCTCGCCGACATCGCGATCTATGTTGGCGCCAGCGTGGCGGCCGGCATGCCTTGGCCGCTCGCATTCCTCCCGCCGGTGCTATGGGTAATGAACAAGGGTGTGATCGAGCGCGAAGAGCGCTACCTCGAACGGCGCTTCGGCGAGACCTACCTGCGCTACAAGGCGACCGTGCCGCGCTGGCTGCGGTTAGGGCCATGACCGGGAAAATCAGGGCCGAGGGCTGAGGACGAAGGGCTGAGCGAAACCCAGGGTATGAACCGGGCTTATCCTTGACAGAGTAAACCGGGTAAATGGTCGACAGTCGTGTGAGGCATCGTGGCGCGCCGAAGGAGGTGCGCCCTGCCCGTAAACTTCCGGCCACGGCATGCGTTCAAAGCGCCATGGAGGTAACGCCTCCGTGAACGCAAAGGAGGTACGACATGAAAAACTTCCTTACAAAGACAGCATTGCTTGCCGGACTTGCCCTCGTGCCGCTTGCCGGTGCGACTCAGCAAAACCCTCTTCCGGCACCCGAACCCCGAACCGTCGGAAAGCTGACTTACCTGACCGGTGGAGTCGGCCTCGAGGAGCGGGATGAGATGCGCGCGAAGATGGGCGACTACAATCTGCGCCTGATGTTCGCCGCCGGGGACGCCTATCTCGGCAGGGTCAAGATCCAGATCGCGGACCAGAAAGGCCACCGGTTGCTTCAGACCGAGTCGAACGGACCCTGGTTCTTCGTCAAGCTGCCGAAGGGCAAGTACAAAATAACCGCGAAGAACGAGGGCGCATCGCAGGTGCGCAACGTGGACCTGTCGAAAAAGGCGGTCGCCGACGTCGTGTTCCGGTGGAAACTGATGCAGGCAAAAAACTGAGAAAATCAGGGCTGAGGACGGAGGACTGAGGACAGAGGAAAAAGCCGCGGTATTCGCCTGTTCGTCGACTGGCTCGGCTCTTCGTCCCAAGTCCCCAGTCCTGTTGTTTCGTCCGCCATTCACCTCCCTCGTGAACTACCTCGGCCACCTCTTCCTCGCCGAGCCGACCGAAGACGGGCGGCTCGGCAGCCTGCTCGGCGACTTCGTCAAGGGCCCGCTCGACCGGCGCTACGGCGAGCCGGTCATGCGCGCAATCGCCCTGCATCGCAGGATCGATTCTTTCACCGACGCGCATCCGGCGGTGCTCGTCTCCAAGTCGCGCGTCACCCCGGCTCGCCGGCGTTACGCCGGGATCATGGTCGACGTCTTCTACGATCATTTCCTGGCCAAGCACTGGAACGAATTCCACGAGCAGCCGCTGCGCGAATTCGCGGCGCACGTCTACGAGATGCTCGAGCGGCGTTACGACGAACTGCCGGCGCGGCTGCAGCAGATGGCGCCGAGCATGATCCGCTGGGACTGGCTGGGTTCCTATGCGGAACTCGCTTCCATCTACGCCGCGCTGAACCGGATGGGCAACCGCCTGAAGCGGGAAAACCGGCTGTTCAACTCCGCCGACGAGTTGCTGGAAAACTATCCGGGACTGGAAGCGGATTTCCGCGCCTTCCTGCCGGACGCCGCCGCATTCACCCGCGAGCGACGCGCTACGCCGTAGCGCGGCGCAACGCGTCGACCCGCCGGGCCCGGGAGCGGAAGCGCGCCTGACGATGCCCGAGAGGCGCGCGGTTTCGCGGCAAGCGCTACCGCGGCGCGGCCGATGAACATGCGCGGTACGACATCATTTACAGAGGCGGGTGGCGATCCGCCCAGGGACGGGCCCGCTCGAATGCGCGCGAGGCCTGTAGCACACGCAGGTCCCGATTTCTCCCCGCCACGATCTGCAGGCCGACCGGCAGGCCCGTCGGCGTGAAGCCGCAGGGACAGGTCGCGGCCGGCAGCCACGTAAGATTGAACGGATAGCTGAACCCCGCCCATCTCAGCCAGTCCCATTCGTGCTGCTCCCAGTGCGACGGGATCAGGCGGTCGGCGGGAAACGCCGCGACCGACAGCGTCGGCGTGAGCAGCAGATCGTAGCGCTCGAAAAAAGCGCGCACCTTGTCGTAATAGAGCAGCCGCTGCCCCGAGGCGCGGGAGTAATCCGCGCCGCTGAAGGTCATGCCGTGCCGGACGATGGCCACCAGCCCCGGGTCCATCCGCTGCGCCCACTGGTCGAGGAAGCCGCCGAGCATGCCGGCGAGGTTGGTCGCGAACAGGCAATGCTCCATCTGGATCGGATCGCCCCAGCCTGGATCGACTTCCTCCACCGTGCATCCCAGCTCCTCGAAGGCCTCCGCCGCCTTGCGCACCGGCGCGGCCACCTCGGGATCGACCTTGAGATAGCCGAGATCCGGGCTGTAGGCGACCCTGAGGCCGGCGATCCCGTCGTCCAGCCGCGCGAGAAAATCTTCCGGCGGCGACGCGACGCTGGTCATGTCGCGATCGTCCGGACCGGCCACGGCCTGGAGCCATAGCGCCGCATCGGCGACAGTGCGCGTGATCGGGCCCACGTGCGAGATCAGGCCGTTGGGCGGCATCGGGTAATACGGCACGCGCCCGTGCGAGGGCTTGATGCCGTACACGCCGCAGAACGATGCGGGCATGCGGATCGATCCGGCGCCGTCGGAGCCCTGGTGGATCGGTCCGATGCCCGCCGCCGCGCATACCGCGGCGCCCGCGCTCGACGCGCCGGCGTTCATGCCGCGCTTCCACGGGTTGTGCGTGACGCCGGTCAACGGGCTGTTGCTCACGCCGGTCCAGCCGAACTCGGAGACGGTGGTCTTGCCGATCGAAATCGCGCCCGCCGCGCGCATCCGCTCGACGTGCAGATGATCGAAATCCGGCACGCGGTCCTTGTGGATGTGCGTGCCCGCCATGGTGCGCACGCCGCGGGTGAAGGCGAGATCCTTGATCGTGGTGGGAATGCCGTGGAGCAGGGGCAGCGAATCGCCGCGCGTCACCGCCGCTTCGGCCTCGCGCGCGGCCTGCATCGCCGCCTCGAAAGTCGGCGTGCAGATCGCATTGAGTCCGGGATCGAGTCTTTCCGCCCGCGCGAGGGTTGCACGCATCAGCTCCACGGGCGAGAGTTTCCTGCCGCGGATCATGCGCCCCAGCTCGGTAGCCGGCGTGAAACAAAGCTCGTCGTCGTTCATTTTCCGCTGCGCTTCATGGTGGCCGGGAAAATCAGGACTGAGGACCAAGGGCGAAGGCCTGAGCGAGACCCAGGACTGAAGACGAAGCACTCGGGACTTGCGACCGAAAAAGATTCCCGGCTTTCATCTGCTCGTCGCTCTTACTTGGTCCTTCGTCCTCCGTCCTCGACTAAAATCACCTTTTACTGCTCATCGCCATATAGCGGGTCAGGATGTCCTGCTCGGTGCGGGTGCGCTGGTTGGCCGGGCATGGATAGCGCAGGATCAGCGTCACCTTGCCGCTATCGCCGAGGCGGACGGTGACGCGCGGCTCGGCCGAGGGCATGACGATGAACTGCTCGCCTTCCAGCTCGCGCAGCGCCGCCTCCGTCGGGGCGACGTATTCCGAGCACACGCCCTTCGCCACCTCGACCAGCGTGAGTCGCGCGTTGTCGACGTCCACGCCGTCCGCGAGCGGCACCAACACGAGCCCGAGCTGATAGGCGCCGAGGCGCGAATGGTTGCGCAGCGGATACGTGACGTAAAAGCTGTTGGGGAACTGCACCACGCGGCCGGTGAACAGGTGCTCTTCGCTCATCTCGAGCACCGTGGTCGAAAGCAGCGTCTGGTCGATCACTTCGCCCTTCACGTTGTTGATCTCGATGACGTCCCCGAACTCGAAACTGCGCGACGTCGTGCGGTGGATGTAGCCCAGGATCGAGGTGAGCAGCTCCTTGCCTGCGAGCACCAGCGCCACGCTCAACGCGGCCAGCGACAGGGCGACCGCCCGCAACTCCGCGCGCCAGACGAACAGCAGCGCGAGGAAGGCGATGATCAACGAGAAATTCCGCCAGAAGACCAGGGCGCGCAGCTTGGTCTCGTGCGACAGGCTGCGCCGCCGGCGCAGGATCGCGGACAGGGCGAGGTTGGCGACGACCGCCGCCGCGATGACGACGAGCGTGCCGAAGATCTCGGGGGCGAGGCCGGCAACGATCGATTGGTTTGCCATGTTCCGAATCCGCGTTGCGCCCCAGTTACGGCCTGGAGCCCAGCCGCGCCGCAAGCTCGCCGATGATGCCGCGCCGGAACGCGAGCACGTTGGCGATGAAGATCGCGCCCATGATCACCGTCACCCAGGGCCCGACCTTGTCGGCCAGCTCGCTCTGCAGCGCGGTGATGACGATCGCGCCCACGACCGGACCCAGCATCGTGCCCACCCCGCCGACCAGCGTCATCAGCACGACCTCTCCCGAGGTGCTCCAGTGCACGTCGGTAAGCGTGGCGAAACCCATGACCAGCGTCTCGGTGGCGCCCGCCAGTCCGGACAGCGCCGCGGAGAGCACGAACGCGAGCAGCTTGTAGCGATCCACGGTGTAGCCGAGCGAGAGAGCGCGCGGCTCGTTCTCGCGGATCGCCTTCAGCACCTGGCCGAAGGGAGAGTGAACCGTGCGGTGGACGATCCAGAACCCGCCGAGGAAGACGGCGAGGACGAAGTAGTACATCGCCGTGTCGTTGCCCAGGTCGATCAAGCCGAACAAGGCGCCCCGCGGTACGCCCTGCAGCCCGTCCTCGCCGCCGGTGATCGGCGCCTGCAGGCAGAAGAAATACACCATCTGCGCCAGCGCGAGCGTGATCATCGCGAAGTAGATTCCCTGCCGTCGGATCGCCAGTCCGCCGAACACTGCCCCAAGCGCGGTCGCGATGAGCGTTCCGAATGCGATCCCGATTTCCGGCGTCACCGCCCACCTGGTCATGGCATAGCCCGTCGCATAGGCCGCGGAGCCGAGGAACGCGGCATGGCCGAAGGACAGCAGGCCGGTAAAGCCGAGCAGCAGGTTGAACGCGCAGGCGAACAGCGCGAAGCATAGGATCTTCATCGCCAGCACGGGATAGACGAAGAACGGCGCGGCCGCCGCGGCGACGAGGAAAACGAGATATGCCGCGCGATCCAGATCGAGCTTCAGCATCGGTTCACTTTTCCCGCCCGAACAGGCCGGCCGGCCGCACCAGCAGGACCAGCGCCATGATCACGAATACTACGGTATTCGACGCTTCCGGATAGAACACCTTGGTGAGACCCTCGATCACGCCCAGTCCGAGTCCGGTCGCGATCGAGCCCAGGATCGAGCCCATGCCGCCGATTACCACCACGGCGAACACCACCACGATGAGGTGCGATCCCATGAGCGGGCTGACCTGGATCACTGGCGCGGCGAGTACGCCGGCGAAGGCCGCGAGCCCGACCCCGAAGCCGTAGGTGAGCGTGATCATCAGCGGCACGTTCACGCCGAACGCCTGCACAAGCCGGGGATTTTCCGTGCCCGCGCGCAAATACGCGCCCAGCCGCGTGCGCTCGATCAGGAACCAGGTCGCCAGGCACACGGCGGTCGAGGCGAGCACCACCCAGGCGCGGTAGTTGGGCAGGATCATGAAGCCGAGGTTGGTCGCGCCTTCCAGTTGCACGGGCACCGGGTAGGGTTGCCCCGAGACGCCGAAAAAATACCGGTAGGTGCCTTCGATGACGAGCGCGATGCCGAAGGTGAGCAGCAGGCCGTACAGGTGGTCGAGCTTGTAGAGCCACTGCAGCAGCGCCCGCTCGATTACCATGCCGAATGCGCCGACCACGAGCGGGGCAAGCAGCAGGCTTTCCCAATAGCCAAGCTGGAAATAGGTGAGCGCGATCCACGCCACGTACGCGCCCATCATGTACAGAGCGCCGTGCGCGAAATTGATGATGTTCAGCATGCCGAAGATCACCGCCAGCCCGAGGCTCAGCACGGCGTAGAACGAGCCGTTCACCAGCCCGAGCATGAGCTGTCCGAGCAGGGCTTGCAGCGGGACGCCGAAGAGTTCCATCAGGCACCGATCGGGCGGCCGTCACGGGGCGCGGTCGGATCGAGCGCCATTGCCATCGTCGCCCCGATGCGCGCGCTCACCGCGGCTGCCGGCAAGGCCCCTACTTCTTCACCAGCGGACAGCGCGATGCCGACAGCGGCTGAAACGCATGCTCGGCGGGAATCGTCTCGCGCAGATGGTAGTAGTCCCACGGCCCCTTCGACTCCGAAGGCTTCTTCACCTGGAACAGGTACATGTCGTGCACCAGCCGCCCGTCCGCGCGCAGCGTCATGTTCTTGCCGAACATGTCGCTGTGCTTGTTGGCACGCAGCCAGGCCATGACCGCGTCGGCGTCGTCGGTCCCAGTCGCTTTCACGGCCTTGAGATACATGGTCACCGCCGAGTACACCCCGGCGTGGTTCATCGACGGCATCTTGTTCGTACGCTCGAAGAACCGCTTGCTCCACTTGCGCGTCTGGTCGTTGAGGTCCCAGTACCATGCCTCGGTGACGTACATGCCCTGCGTTGCCTGCAGGCCGAGGCTGTGCACGTCGGTGATGAATACCAGCAGCCCGGCCAGCGTCTGGGTCTTGGTGAGCCCGAACTCGTTGGCGGCCTTGATCGAATTGATGGTGTCGCCGCCGGCGTTGGCGAGCCCGACGATCTTTGCCTTCGAGGCCTGCGCCTGGAGCAGGAACGAGGAGAAGTCGGAGGCATTGAGCGGGTGGCGCACGGCGCCGAGCACCTTGCCGCCGTTGGCCTTGACCACGTCCGCGGTATCCTTCTCCAGCGAGTGGCCGAACGCGTAGTCGGCGGTGAGGAAGAACCAGGTGTCGCCGCCCTGCTTCACCACCGCGCGTCCGGTGCCGTTGGCGAGCGCATAGGTGTCGTAGGTGTGGTGCACCGTGTAGGGCGTGCAGTCCTCGTTGGTCAGCCGCGTGGATGCCGCGCCGGTATCGATCAGGATCTTCTTTTTCTCCGCCACCACTTTCGAGGTGGCGATGGCGACCGCGGAGTTGAGCGCGTCGGTGACCATGTCCACCCCGTCACGGTCGATCCATTCGCGCACCTTCTGCGCGCCGACGTCGGCCTTGTTCTGGTGATCGGCGGAGAGTACCTCGATCTTCCTGCCGAGGACCTTGCCGCCGAAGTCCTCCGCCGCCATCTGCGCCGCCACCACCGAACCCTGGCCACCGATGTCCGAGTACAGGCCGGACATGTCGGTCAGCACGCCGATGCGGACGGCATCGCCGGAGATACCGCCCGCGCCCTGCGCCGAGATCGCAGCCAGACCCAGCGCCGCGGCGCAAGACAAGACGTACATCGCTCCTCGTTTCATGTTTGCTCCCCCCATTCGTGCGTGATAATAGTCAGACGCCGAGGTACTCGTGCAGCAGTCCGAGACGCTGGTCCAGTTCCTCCTTCCCGACTGTTTCGACCACCCGGCCGCGCTCCACGACGTAGTGCCGGTCGGCGAGCCGGGCGGCAAACCGGAAGTTCTGCTCCACCATGATAATCGTGTAGCCCCTTTCCTTGAGGCGGGCGACGGTGTGTCCCAGCAGCTTGACCAGCACCGGCGCCAGTCCCTCCGTGATCTCGTCGAGCAGCAGGATGTCCGCCCCGGTGCGCAGGATCCGCGCCAAGGCGAGCATCTGCTGTTCGCCCCCGGACAGGCGGCTGCCCTGGCTGTGCCGGCGCTCGCGCAGATTCGGGAACATGGCGTAGATCTCCTCCACCTCCATCCCGCCGCCGCCGACCCGCGGCGGCAGCCACAGGTTCTCCTCTGTCGACAGGCTGGCGAAGATGCCGCGCTCTTCGGGACAATACCCGAGCCCGAGGCGGGCGATGCGGTACGACGGCAGCGCGATCGTCTCGCGCGCCTTCACCCGGACCGAGCCGGTGCGCCTGCCGGTCAGCCCCAGGATCGCGCGCAGCGTCGTGGTGCGGCCGGCCCCGTTGCGGCCGAGCAGGGTGACCAGCTCGCCGCGCTTCACCACGAAGTCCATGCCGTGCAGGATGTGGGACTCGCCGTACCAGGCGTGCAGCTCGGTCACCTGCAGCATCGTATCGCCGGCGGTCTTCTCACTCATCGGCGGCTCCGACATAGGCTTCCAGCACCTGCGGATTCCGCGACACTTCGTCGTACGTTCCTTCCGCGAGCACCGCTCCCCGCTGCAGCACCGTGATCGTGTCGCACAGATGCTCGACCACGCCCAGGTTGTGCTCGACCATCAGCACCGTGCGGCCGGCGGCGACGCGCCGGATCAGCTCCGTGACGCGCCCCACGTCCTCGTGCCCCATTCCCTGCGTCGGCTCGTCGAGCAGCATCAGTTCCGGTTCCAGCGCCAGCGTCGTGGCGAGCTCGAGCGCGCGCTTGCGGCCGTAGGGCAGCTCGACCGCCCTGCGCCCGGCGTGCTCGGCGAGGCCCACGCTGGCGAGAATTTCCCGGGCGCGGTCGTCCAAATGCCCGAGCACGCGCTCCGATCGCCAGAACTGAAACGAATTGCCCAGCCTTCGCTGCAATGCCACGCGCACGTTTTCCAGCACGGTCATGTGCGGGAACGTGGACGAGATCTGGAACGAGCGCACCAGTCCACGCCGCGCCACCCGCGCCGGATGTTCGCGCGTGATGTCTTCGCCGCGATAGAGGATCGTGCCCGCCGTGGGCAGCAGGAACTTGGTGAGCAGATTGAACACCGTGGTCTTGCCGGCGCCGTTCGGTCCGATCAACCCGTGAATGCTGCCCCGCCTGACCCGGAGGTTCACGTCGCTCACCGCGACGAAGCCGCGGAAATCCCGGCTGAGATGCCGGGTTTCGAGGATGTAATCGCCGTGCGTCACCCGTCGCTCCCGCCGCTCAATCGCCGAGGTTCCGCAGTTCGCGCCGGATGATCTTGCCGGTCGTGGTCATCGGCAGCGAGTCGAGATAGCGGACCTGTCGCGGGTATTCGTGCGCGGCGAGCCGGACCTTGACATGATCCTGCAGCTCGCGGGTGAGCTGTTCGCTCGGCGCCCAGCCCTCCTTCAGCACCACGAACGCCTTCACGATTTCGGTACGCTCCGGGTCCGGCACGCCCACCACCGCCGCCATCCGCACCGCGGGATGACCGAGCAGGCAGTCCTCGATCGGGCCCGGCCCGATCCGGTAGCCCGCGCTGGTGATCACGTCGTCGTTCCTGCCCACGAAACGGAAGTAGCCGTCCGCGTCCCTGTGGCCGGTGTCGCCGGTGATCAGGTACTCGCCGACGTATTTTTCCTCGGTCGCCTTCGGGTTGTTCCAGTAACCGAGAAACATCACTGGGTCCGGGCGCCGGATCGCGATGTTGCCCAGCTCGCCGGCAGGAAGCGGCCGGCCGACGTCGTCCACGATCTCGACCCGGTGGCCCGGCGCCGCCTTGCCGATCGCGCCCGGTCTGGCGTCGAACAGCGCCTCGCAGGAGGACAGCACCATGTTGCACTCGGTCTGCCCGTAGAACTCGTTGATGTTGAGCCCGAACGTTTCCCGTCCCCATTGCAGCAGCTCCGCGCCCAGCGACTCGCCGCCGCTCGCCACCGAGCGCAGGTCGAACTTCCAGCGCGCGCGCGGATCGGGCACCGAACGGAGCATCTTCAGCGCGGTCGGCGGCAGGAAGGCGTTGCGCACCTTGTGCCTTTCCATCAGCCCGAACGCCGCCTCGGGATGAAATTTCTCGAACCGGCGCGCGAGCACGGGAATGCCGTGGTGCCAGGCGGTGAACAGCAGGTCCAGCAGGCCGCCGATCCATGCCCAGTCCGCCGGCGTCCACATCAGGTCGCCCGGCAGGGGCAGGAAGTTGTGGGACATCTCCGTGCCCGGCAGGTGTCCGAGCAGCGTGCGATGCGCATGCAGCGCGCCTTTCGGTTTGCCGGTGGTGCCCGAGGTATAGATGATGAGCGCGGGATCGTCGGCGCGCGTCCGCACCGGCTCGAAATCCGCGGCGAATTCTCCGAGCGCCTCGCCGAAGTGCTCGGTGCCCGGCGGCTCGTCGTCGATGCAGAACACCGCCTGCAGATCGGGCAACTGCGTCGCGATCTGCGCGATCTTGGCGAAGCCGGACCGGTCGGTGACGAGCAGCCTCGCGCCGCAGTCGCTCAACCGGTACTGCAGCGCGTCCAGCCCGAACAGCGCGAACAGCGGCACCGCGACCGCGCCCGCCTTGTAGGCGGCAATATGCGCGATCGCGGTCTCCGGCTCCTGCGACAGCAGGATGCCGATCCGGTCGCCCGCCCGGATGCCGCGCGAGGCGAACAGGTTCGCGGCGCGGTTCGACAGCCGCTTCAGGTCGGCGAAGGTATAACGTCGCGTCCCGCCGTCGCGCGCCTCGTGGATCAGCGCCAGTCGGTGCGCATCGCCGGCCCATTTGTCGCAGACGTCCACGCCCATGTTGTAGCGCTCCGGCACCGACCACCGGAACTGCCCGTAGACCGCCTCGTAGCTGTCTTGCCGCGCAAGCACGACTTCTTCTCCGGACGCCGCGATGAAATCAGTGTAGAACGATTGCGCGTCCGGCGCGGGGCGCGCAAGGAAAAATGCAGTCGCTCGGCATGCGCGGCGCCCTCAAGTCAAGTCGTCCGCCAGCCGCCGCAGAAGGCTTTCCGCGTCGCGGCCGATGCGCTCCGTGAGCGCGCCCGCCGGCTCGATCCTGGAAACAAGATCGACCGCTTCCCCTCCCCAGACCAGCGCGACATCGAAGTCGCCGTCGCGCGCCGCCTGATCGTAGGCGGCGCGTTCGGCGGCGTCCGCGGCAAGCGCGTCTTCGCGCCCGTGCCAGCGCTGCGTGAAGCGATTGCGGAGCGCGCGCCCGGTGAAGGGCCGCGGCCACTCGTACCCGCGCGCGATATCGAACACCCGTGTGCGCAGCGTGCCGTCGCCGCTGGCGTGCACCAGCCGTTCCTGCGCGTTCGGATGCATGAGCGCTTCCGTGGTCGCGCAATAGCGGGTGCCGATCACGCCGCCGAGCGCGCCCAGCGCCAGCGCCGCGGCGAGGCCGCGTCCGTCGGCGATGCCGCCGGCGGCGAGCACCGGGATGGGCGCCACCGCGTCCACCACCGCGGGAACCAGCGGCAGCGTGGCGCGCGACGCGCCGTGGCCGCCCGCTTCCGCGCCCTGCGCGACGATGAGGTCCGCGCCCATCGCCCTCGCCTCGCGGGCCGCGGCGAGACTCTGCACCTGCAGCACCAGCAGGCAGCCTTGCGCCTTGATCGTCTCGACGAACGGCGACGGATCGCCGAAGGAGAGAAAAAACGCGCGCGGCCGGTACGAAAGCGCGAGCGCCACGATCTCCGCGGTCGCCTTCCAGGTGATGAGTCCCACGCCCCAGGCGCGGTCCGTTTTCTCGACGACGAGCCGCAGCTCGCGCTGCATCCACGCCGGATCGCCGTATCCGCCGCCGACGAAGCCGAGCCCGCCGGCGTTCGACACCGCGGCCGCCAGCTCGCCGCCCGCGACCACTCCCATCGGCGCCAGCGCGATCGGATGGCTCAGGCCGAACAGTTCGGTGAAGTCGTTCTCGATCATGGCCAGGGAAAATCCATCCGACGTATTTCGTTGGCGGTCACCGCGAGTTTACCGGTCCACCGGCCGCTTCACATCCTGCGCAAAGCGCGACCGGCCAGGAAACTCGACGCTCGTCCCGTCGCGGCGGGGAACCCGCCGTGCCGGCCCGCCGCCGTTCAAGGCCGACGCACGCTGCCGATCGCGATCCCGGTCAGGCGGGCAAGGTGAAATAGAAGACCGCGCCCTGATCGACTTGCGCCTCGGCCCAGATGCGCCCGCCGTGACGCGCGACGATGCGCTGGACGATGGACAGGCCCACGCCGGTGCCTTCGAATTGTTGATCGCCGTGGAGCCGCTGAAAGACCCCGAACAGTTTGTCCGCGTACTGCATGTCGAAGCCGGTGCCGTTGTCGCGGACGTAATAGATCCTGTCCGCGTCCTGCTGCCGGCAGCCCACTTCGATCACGGCCGGATCCCTTTGCCGCGTGAACTTCAGCGCATTGGACAGCAGATTGACGAATACCTGCCTGAGCAAGGCCGGGTCGCCGACGGCGTCCGGAAGCGGCCCGACGTGAATTTCGATCCGCCGCCCCTCCCGCTCTGTCCCGAATCCTTCCAGCGCTTCGCCGACGAGCGCCGCGACGTTCACAGGCTGCGGCGAAAGCGGTTGCCGGCTCAGGCGCGAGAATCGAAGCAGGTCGTCGATGAGCTGACCCATGCGTCCGGCGTGGATCGACACCTGATTCAGCAGGCGCTGGGCTTCGGCCGGAAGCTGCGCCAGGTAATCCTCGAGCAAGATGTTCGAGAATCCGTTGACGGCGCGCAGCGGCGCACGCAAGTCGTGCGAGACCGAATAGGAGAACGCCTCCAGCTCCCTGTTGGCGGCTTCGAGTTCGGCGGTGCGTTCGCGCACGCTGCGCTCCAGCACCGCGTTCTCCATCCGCAGCCGGCGGATGTCCAGCGCCCGCGACAGCACCGGCAGGATGACGCTCAGCTTGAACGGCTTGAGGATGTAATCGAGCGCGCCGGCTTTCATGGCCTCGATCGCGGTATCGATCGTGCCGTGGCCGGTCATGACGATGCCGGCGAGGTGAGGGTCGATTTCCTGGGCCGCGCGCAGCAGCGCGATGCCGTCCATCTCCGGCATCATCAGATCGGTGAGCAGCAGATCGAACCGTTGCTCGCGCAGCGACGCCAGGGCTTCGTTGGCGGAGCTGAAGCCGGCGGCCGAGTACCCCTCGTCGCCGAGCGTGTCGCACAGCGCGGTCATCTGCGCGACCTCGTCGTCGACGATGAGCAGTCTGGCTTCGGGCATGGCGGGCGCCTGCCGGCTCGGGGCGACGAGGCCTAGGCGGAACCCGAGGTCAGCGCTGCGAGCGCGGATCGCAGCTCGTGCAGCCTGGGCGGTTTGGACAGCACGCGGTCCACTTGCGGCGGAACGTCGTTATCGGCCAGCAAGCGCTGACCCCAGCCGGTGAGCAGGATGACGGGCGTGGCGGGAGACGCGTCCCGCACCGCCGCCGCCACCTTGCGTCCATCCACGTAGGGCATGCCGAGGTCGGTGATCACGACCGCGAACGGGGCGCCGCGTTTCTGGGCCGCGACGAAAGTCTCGATGCCCGCCTGTCCGCCGTCGGCTGAAGTGATGACATGGCCGTCGGCTTCCAGCGTATCGCGCAGCGACTTGATCAGCAGTGGATCGTCGTCGATGATCAGGATCCGCAGCCGCTGCGACGGCGCCCGGGGCGCGGCGAACCGCACGGCGGGGATCGTCGCGGGCGCGGACACGGGAAAGATAAGCCGCACGGTCGTGCCTTTGCCGATCTCGCTGTCGATCTCCAGCTCGGCGCTGTGACGCTGCACCATGCCATAGACCATCGCCAGTCCGAGTCCCGTGCCGCGCTCGCCCTTGGTGGTGAAAAACGGCTCCAGGCAGCGGCGCCGTGTCTCCTCGTCCATGCCGATACCGGTATCGCGCACTTCCATGTGTACGCAGCGGGCGGTCCGGTCGTCGTCGCCTGCCTCGGGAGATTCGACGCTCGTGCACAGCGTGAGCGTGCCGCCTTGCGGCATCGCGTCCACGGCATTGAAGATGAGATTGGTCAGGGCGTCGCGAATCTCGCTCTCCGCGCCCATCAGCGTCGGCAGGTCGTCGGCAAGCTCGGTGCGCAGCCCGATGACGATGCCCTTCTCCTGCGGCACGTCGCTCCAGCGGGCGCGGGTCAGATCGACGACCTGCTCCACGATGCGATTCATGTCGACGCTCGCCAGCACCAGTTGCGGCTCGCGCGGCCGGTAGAACTCGCGCATGCGGGTCACCGTCTGCGCCACGTCCTCGATGGCGCGCTGGATGGTGGCGAGATAGTCGCGCGCCCGCCCGCTCAGGTTCGGCTCCCGCTCGAGCAGCGACTCGGTGTACAGCGCAACCGGGGAGATCGCGTTGTTGATGTCGTGGGCGATGCCGCTCGCCATCTGCCCCAGCGCCCGCAGCCGCTCCTGTTGCAGGATCGTGTGCTGGCTGCGGCGCAGGTCCTCGTAGGCCTGCTGCAATGCGCCGTAGAGCTGCGCCTGGTGCGCCGCCAGCGCGACGTGCTCGCTCAACTGGCGCAGGAATTCGCAGTCGCCGCTGCTGAAGCCGCGCGCCTCCCTCCGCGCCGCCACGAGGATCCCGAATACCTTGCTCTCCACCAGCAGCGGCGCGACGACCAGCGAACGCAGCCCGCCCTGCGCCAGCCGCTGCGGAAACGGGAACTTCACCTGCTCGATGTCGGGTTCGTAGACGAGCTGGCCGTGCACGCAGCGCGAAAGCCCGTTCCGGTCGATGTCGATCCGCGCCTGCTCCGGCATCGCCAGCTCCACGGCGAGCGAGCGGCTCTTGATGCCGACCCGGGTGACGGTCAGCGATTCGTGGAGCGCGTCGTACAGGCACACGCAGCCGAAGTCGATGGGCAGGCGGTCTTCCAGGCTTCGGATGACAACCTGGAAAATGCTCTGCAGGTCCTGGCGTTCGCCGACGGCGCGCGTGATCTGGTCGAGCAGATTCAGCCGCTCCAGTTGCGCCTCGAGTTTACGCTGCGCCTGTTTGCGCTCGCTGATGTCCCGGCTGGTGCCCACCAGGCCGACGATGTTCCCCGTCCCGTCGCGCAGCGGTACCTTGGTCGTGAGATGCCAGCGCCGGTTGCCGTCGGCGTCGATGCTGGGCTCTTCGCGATTGAGCACCGGGCGGCCGGAAAGCGTCTGCAGGTCGTCGGCATGGTATTGCTCCGCCATCTCGCGCGGATAGAAATCGAACACCGTCTTTCCGAGCAGTTCCTGATCGTGCGCGAATCCGAGATGGGCGAGCTCCGCCGCGTTGCACATCGAGAAGCGCCCCGTGGTGTCCTTGGTGAACACCAGGTCCGGCAGCGCGTCGATCAGCGTGCGCAACAGCGTGCGCTCCGCGGCCAGCGCTTCTTCGGCGCGCCTGCGCTCGGTGACGTCGCGCGCGATGGTGGACGCGCCGACGATGTTTCCGCGGCTGTCCCGGACCGGAGAAATCGTCGCGGAGACATCGACCCGGCTTCCGTCTTTCGTGAGGCGCACGGTCTCGAAGTGGTCCACGCGTTCGCCGCGCGCGATGCGCGCCAAGATGTCCGGTTCCTCGCAGGCGCGCTCGGGCGGCAGGAGCATCTGCATCGGCATGCCGATCGCTTCCCGCGCCGCGTAGCCGAACAGCTTTTCCGCCCCCGGATTCCACGCCGTGATGATGCCGTCGAGGCTCTTGCCGATGATGGCGTCGTCGGAGAATCGGACGATCGCCGCGAGCTGCTCGCGCGCCGCTTCCGCCTGTTTGCGCTCCGTGACGTCGCGGATGAAGCCCGCGAACATGGGCGGTCCGCCGCCGGGCATCCGGGTGATGCTCAGCTCGACAGTCACTTGCTCGCCGTCGGAGCGCATGCCGGGCAGCTCGACTCGCCTGCCGAGAACGTTCGCCTCGCCCGTGGCCAGGTAACGCGCCAGGCCGCGGCGGTGCTGCTCGCGCAGCGCCGCGGGGACGATGACATCGGCCAGTTGCCGCCCGATCACCTCGTCGCGCCGATAGCGGAAGATCCGCTCCGCGGCCGGATTGAATTCAGTGATCCGTCCTTCGTGATCCATGGCGACGATGCCGTCCAGCGCGATCTCGAAGATCGCGCGCGCGTGCTCGCGGCTTTCCCGCAGCGCGTCCTCCGCCTGCCGGCGCCCGGCCTCGGTGCGCTGCACGGAACGCGCCGTCCACCAGATCAGCGCCGAGAAAACGACCACGTTGGCCGCCGCATACAGCGCCGTTCCCAGCGCCGTCGTGTAGTAGCCCGCTTCCTGTCCCTGCACGCGCAGCCAGCCCAGCACGGAGGGCACCACGAGGGCGGCGGGGAAAAGGCGCCGCAACAGCATGCCGCCCGCGTCGCTCCCCGTCGCCAGGATCATCAGGCCCCGCGTCGGACGCGCGCTGAGAAACCCGACGCACAAGACGAGAAACGCCAGCGCCGCGTGCAAGGCCATGGAACTGTAGGCCTGCAGGCGGTACAGCGATTCGACGCCGTACGCGTAGCCCAGCAGCGGCATGAACGAATTCAGCGCCGCAGCCAGCACCAGCCATTGCGCGGGCCAGCGCTTGGCGCGCGCGTTGAGATCCGCGAGCAGGAACGCCGCCGCCAGCAGGACGAAGTTGACCGCGGTCGCGGGAGCCATCCGGCCCGGGTAACTCCCGTTCGTTGCGCTCGCGAGACGTTCGGCCAACAAGCGGTCGATGTGCAGATCCCAGCCGAAGACATATTCGACGAGCGTGAGCAGCCCGATGAGCGCCACCGCTGCAGCGCAAGCGCGCGCAATCCATGTGCGAGCGTTCTGCGGCCTGGTGGCCGCGCTGGCGGCGCCGGCAGCGGGCGAGGCGCCGGCGAGCAGCCACAGGGCCGCGCCGGACAGCACAAAGGCGAGCGCGGCATTCGCCTTCATCGTGGCCAGACCGGGGAGGACGCTTTTCAATGCTGCGACGTCGAACGCCCATCCCAGCAAAACCAGAATCCCGATCGCCGCGACGAGTGCGGCCGCGACCCTGGAAAACATTATGAGAAAGCGCTCGGTACGCATACTTCCTCCTCGACTCATGGTCGGCACCCGGACTGGCGTGCGGAAGTTCTTACATCATTTGCCGAAGCCTGTGGAAAAGGCAAGGAATCGAACCTCGTTTCTGGAACCCGGTCGGCGACGTCGCGGCGGATCCGTTCCCGCACGATCACGTTCCCGCTTGCAGGGTCACCGGTATTTCGGCTTTCCTGCCTTGTCGCAACACGGTGAGCTTCACGGTGTCGCCGACCTTGAAGTCGTCGAGCCGCGCCAGCATCTTGCCGACCGTGTCGACCGGTTTGCCCTCCACCGCGACGATGACGTCGCCGGGAACGATGTCGCCGTCGCCCGTCACGGTGGCGCCCTTCAGCCCGGCCGCGGCAGCCGCCGAACCCGGCTTCACGCGCAGGATCACCACGCCTTCCACGTTGAGCAGCGAAGTCAGGCGCTGATTCAGCCCTTCGTCCACCTCGATGCCGAGCACCGGGCGCGCGTACTTGCCGTGCCGGATCAGTTGCGGAACCACCCGTGCTATCGCGTCCACCGGCACCGCAAAGCCGATGCCGGCGCTCGCCCCGCTCGGGCTGAAGATCGCGGTATTCATGCCGATCAGTCTTCCGGCGGAATCGAGCAGCGGCCCGCCGGAGTTGCCGGGGTTGATCGCGGCGTCGGTCTGGATGAGGTGCTCGATCGTGCGTCCGTCCTCCTGTTCCAGCGAGCGGTCGAGCGCGGAGACGATGCCGGTGGTCAGCGTCCAGTCCAGACCGAACGGGTTGCCGATGGCGAACACCTTCTGCCCCACCTTCAGGTCGTGGCTGGTGCCGAGCGGAACCGGCGGCGGGCGCTTCGCGCCGACGGCGATTCGCAGCACCGCGATATCGTGCGCCGGGCTCGCGCCGACCAGGCTCGCCTTGTAGTCCCGACCGTCGGCGAGCTTCACCCGCGCTTCGGAGGCGCCTTCGATCACGTGCAGGTTGGTCACCACGTGCCCGGCCTCGTCCCAGATGAAGCCTGAGCCGGTGCCGCGCGGCACGCTGAACACGTTGCGCGTCCAGACATCCATCACCTCCTGGCGGGTGCTGATGTACACCACCGAGTTCTTGGATCTCTCGAACAGCTCGATGGTCGCCTTCTCGTCGGCGGCGAGGTCGCCGCGCGGCGTCACCGTGCGCGCCGCGGCTTCGTTGGCTGCGCTCCAGCCGTCCAGATACGGTAGCCCGCGCCACAGCAGCAGCATCAGAAGGCTCGCGGCCAGCGCGAGCCCCGCCATGCGGAAGGGAAATCGTTCGGGGTGATGCGCCATGTTCGCGGAGTTGCTTCTTGTGGCTCCGGCACGGAAACTGCGACAGCGCGCGGCAGCCAGTATAAAACCCCGGAGAAGCTGCGGTAACCCCGCCGGCCCCGGCGACGCCAGGCGCGCGGCGCGCGGACGAAGGCCTTACACTAGGGAAGCTCCGCACTCGGCTCGATTTCTTCGGCACGGTACCGAAAGTGGAATTCAAGGACTACTATCAGACGCTGGGCGTTTCGCGCGAGGCCACCGCGGAGGAGATCAAGAAGGCCTACCGCAAGCTGGCGCGCAAATACCATCCCGACGTCTCGAAGGAGCCGGACGCCGAGCGGCGCATGAAGGAAGTCAACGAGGCCTACGCGGTGCTCTCGGACCCGGAAAAACGCGCCGCCTACGACCAGCTCGGCCGCGGCTACCGGCCAGGCGAGGAATTCCGCCCGCCGCCCGATTGGGATGCCGGATTCGAGTTTTCCGGCGCCGGATTCTCCGACGCGGAGGCCGCGGAATTCAGCGACTTCTTCGCCGAACTGTTCGGGCGCATGGGCGGGCGCGGCGCGCGCCGCGGCTCCCGCGGACGCGGCGAGGACCACCACGCCAAGGTCCTGCTCGACATCGAGGACGCGTACCGGGGCGCCACGCGCCAGATCCAGCTTCGCGTGCCGGCAGTCGATGCGCGGGGCCGTGTCACTGTAACGACGCGCACCCTCAACGTCAGGATCCCCAAGGGTGTGCACGCCGGGCAGATCATCCGTCTCGCCGGTCAGGGCTCGCCCGGGCTGGGCGAGGGCCCGCCCGGCGATCTGCTGCTCGAAGTGCAGTTCCAGCCGCACCCGCATTTCCGCGCCGAGGGCCGCGACCTGCACCTCGCGCTCGCCGTCGCGCCGTGGGAAGCGGCGCTCGGCGCCGTGGTGCCGGTCGCGCTGCCCGATGGCCGCAGTCTGAAAGTGCGTATCCCGCCCGGCGCGCAGAGCGGGCGGCAGTTGCGCGTGCGCGAACACGGCATCCCGGGCTCGCCGCCGGGCGACCTGCTGCTCACCGTCCAGGTCGTGCTGCCGCCGGCCGACACGCCGAAGGCGAAAGCGATCTACGAGAACATGGCCCGCGAGCTCGCCTTCGACCCGCGCGCGGAGCAGAAGACGGAAGACCATGCGTGACGAAGAGGTCATAGCCGGCAGCCTGCTCGAGGACGCCTGCTTCACGCTCGAAGAACTCGCCCGCGCCGCGGCGGTCAGCCCCGAGTGGCTGCTCGCGCGCATCGAGGAAGGCCTGCTCGCCGCAGGCGGAGCGAGCGCGACGCAGTGGCGGTTCTCCGCGGTCGCGCTGCGGCGGGTGCAGCGCATGCATGCCATCGAACGCGCCTTCGACGCCGCGCCGGAACTCGCCGCGCTGGTAGCGGATCTGCTGGAGGAAATCGATACGCTGCGCGCGCGGGTCGAACGCGCGCGGCCGCTCTGAGCCCTTGCCGGCTTAGAGGCCGGAAGCCAGTTCCCGCGTAAGCTGCGCGGCCGGCATTTCCGTGCAGCAGCTTGCGTTCTGCCCCGACCAGAGCGGCGAAAAATCGGTAGAGCCCGTCGCTTCGGCCTTCGCCCGCAAGGGTGCGATGGCCGCGGTGGCCAAGGGAAACTCAGGCGCGGCGCTGTTCATCGGGCCCAGCTCCCTCATGACTCGATTCACGATGCCGCGCGCCGGCCGGCCCGTGAACAGGTTGGTCAGCGCAGTGTGGCGCGCGGCCGCGCTCTTCAGCGCCGCGCGATGCAACGCGCTGATCGTGGATTCCGGGCACAGCAGATAGGCCGTCCCCACCTGCACGCCGGATGCGCCCAGTGCCATGGCGGCCGCCACGCCCTGCGCGTCGGCGATGCCGCCGGCCGCGATCACCGGCAATTTCACCGCATGCACGATCTGGGGCAGCAGCGCAAAGGTCCCGATCTGCGTCGTGAGGTCGTCTGTCAGAAACATGCCGCGGTGTCCGCCCGCCTCCGCGCCCTGCGCGATGACGGCGTCGACGCCATGCGCTTCGAGCCAGAGCGCCTCCTCCACCGTGGTCGCGGAGGACAGGATCTTCGCGCCCAACGCCTTCACGCGCGCCAGCAGCGGCGCCGGCGGCAGGCCGAAATGGAAGCTCACTATCGCGGGGCGGAACTCCTCCAGCACGTCCGCCGCCTCGGCGTTGAACGGTGCGCGCCCCGGCCCGGCGGGGATGGCGTTCGGATCGATTCCGTATGTCCGGTAGTAAGGCGAGAGCGCCTTGCGCCAGTTCGCCTCGCGCGCCGGGTCAGCGACAGGAGGCGTATGGCAGAAGAAGTTCACGTTGTAAGGCCTGGTGGTCTGCGCCCGGATGGTCTGCAGCTCCTTGCGCATCGCCTCGGTGCTGAGCGTGGCGCAACCGATGGAGCCCAGTCCGCCGGCATTGGAGACCGCCACCGCCAATGCGCTCGCCTGCGCACCCGCCATCGGCGCCTGAATGATCGGCAGCTCGATGCCGAGAAATTCGGACAGGTTCATGATTCTGGATTCGCCTATGCTTCGCGCTTGTCGTAATGTGATCGCAAGTCAATAGTACCGCAGGAATTCCGCGGGAGGCGGACATGAGAATATCGAGCATCGAGACGCTGGCCTGCGACGCCGGCTGGCGCAACTACCACTTCGTCAAGCTCGCCACCGACACCGGCATCGTCGGCTGGAGCGAATTCGACGAGGGCTTCGGCGCGCCCGGCGTGGGCGCCGCGATCGAGCGGCTCGCAAGCCGCGTCGTCGGCCAGGACGTCAACGCGCACGAGCGGATCTACGCCGAGCTGTATTGCGCCACCCGCCCCGCCTCCGGCGGCATCGTCGCGCTCGCCCTGGGCGCGATCGAGAACGCGCTGCTCGACGCCAAGGCGAAGGCGCTCGGCGTGCCGGTCTACGAGCTGCTCGGCGGCAGGATCCGCGACCGCATCCGCGTCTACTGGTCGCACTGCGCGACCTGGCGCATCAACCACCCGGCGCACTACCAGCCCGCGATCACCGATCTCGACGGCGTCAAGGCGCTGGGCCGCGAGGTGCGCGAAAAGAAGTTCGGCGCGCTCAAGACCAACATCTTCACCTACGACGCCGACAGGAAGAACGCCCGCGGCTGGCGCCCGGGATTCGGGGTGCCGTTCGCGCCGGAACTCAACGTCGAGCGCGATGTGCTGCGCAATCTCGTCATGCACCTCGAGGCGCTGCGCGACGGCGCCGGCCCCGACGTCGACATTCTGCTCGACCTCAACTTCAACGCCAAGACCGAGGGCTTCCTCAGGATCCTGCGCGCCATCGCGCACCTCGACCTGTTCTGGGTCGAGATCGACAGCTTCAGCGCCGAGGCGCTGGGCTACATCCGCCGCCGCAGCCCGCACCCGGTGAGTTCCTGCGAGACCCTGCTCGGGCTGCGCGAATTCCTGTCCTATTTTCGCGAACAGGCGATGGACGTGGCGATCGTCGACACGCCCTGGAACGGCGTATGGCAGTCGATGAAGATCGCCGCCGCCGCCGAGGCGCACGAGGTCAACGTCGCGCCCCACAACTTCTACGGCCACCTGTGCACCATGATGAACGCGCATTTCGCGGCCGCGGTGCCCAACCTGCGCATCCTGGAGACCGACGTCGACCGCATCGCCTGGGACCATGAGCTGTTCACCCACGTGCCGGAGATCGTCGACGGTTACCTGCTGATGCCGGATCGCCCGGGCTGGGGCACGGAACCGATCGAAGCGGCGCTGCGCGCCCATCCGCCGAAAGATCAGGCCGGGTTGCTGAACTACGGAAGAAAGGCGTGATCCGGGCGCGCTGCCGTTGACCTGGTTTCCCCCTGGATCGTTGAAGTCCGTTATCGCGGACTTTTCCTCCGCGCGCCGCAGATCCATCTATTAAGTCTGTTATCTGCGACTTTTATTGACTCAGACCCCTGAGACAGGTAAAGTCTGCGAACGCAGACTTCCAAGTACCGCCATGGCCAGACTCGTCGCCAAACCCCGCCGCCACGCCAGGCAGGGCGCAATTCCGATCGTCGCCGGGATCGCCAGCCGTGTGCGGGAGGCGCGCGTGGCTGCCGGGCTGTCGCAAGCAGAACTGGCACTGACCTGCGGTGTCGCCCGCACCACCGTCATCGCCATCGAGAACGCGCGGTCGGGTGTCGCGATCGAGAATTTGCAACGCGTGCTCTCCGGACTCGGTCTCACGCTGACTGTCGCCAAGGCCGGCTGAATGCGCCCATGCTCGACATCTGGTACGAAGGCCGCAGGGTAGGCGAACTCGATTCGCGCGACCGGGATCTGGTGCTGCGCTACGCGCCGGAATGGGTCGCGGACGCAGACTCGTTCCCGCTCTCCCCTCGGCTTCCGCTTGCGCAGGCGGAACACGTCGGCGAAGAGCCTCTGGTGTTCGTCTCCAACCTCCTGCCCGAAGGTCCCTTGCTCTCGGCGTTGATCAAGCTGCGCCGGCTGCCGAAGAACGACGTGCTCGCGCTGATGCGCGAATTCGGGGCCGAAGTGGCCGGCGCGTTCTCGATCCTGCCCAAGGGGGAGATCCCGTCCGCGAAGGGACGTTACGTCCCCTACCCGGAGAAGACGCTTTGCGCCGACCTGCAGGCGGTGCGCGACAACGTGCCGCTGGTCAGCCGCCACGAGAAAGTCCGGCTCTCGCTCGCCGGCGCGCAGAACAAGATCGCGGTGTACGTTTCAGCGGTGGCCAGGCCACCAAGGGACGCGGTCATGATCACGGGCGGCGTGCTGATGCTGCCCGCCGACGGCGCAGCGTCGTCCCATATTCTCAAGCCGAACATCCAGCCCGCGCGAGACTATCCGCAATCCGTCGACAACGAGGCGTTGTGTCTCGCCCTGGCGTCCGCGTGCGGACTGCCCGCAGCGCGCGGCGAGATCGTCACGGCGTGCGGCGAGCGCGTCCTGCTGATCGGGCGGTACGACCGTGCGCCGGCGGAGGACGGCCGGCTGCACCGGCTTCACCAGCTCGATTTCTGCCAGCTCGCCGGTTCGCTGCCCGACCTCAAGTACGAGGAACAGGGCGGGCCGTCGCTCGGAGACGTATTCACGCTGATTCGCCAGCACTCCGCGGTACCGTCGCGCGATGTGCTCACCGCGGTCGACTGGGTGATCTTCAACTACCTAGTCGGCAATGCCGACGCTCACGCAAAGAATCTGGCCATGATGCCGACGGCCAGAGACAAGTTCCGTCTCGCCTCCTGGTACGACATCCTCTGCACCGACTTCTACCCCGGTTTGACAACGAAGATGGCGATGCGTATCGGAGGCGAGAACCGCCCGGATTGGGTGCGCGCCGGGAACTGGCAACGTTTCGCCGCCGACACCGGCATCAATCCGTCACTGCTGCGGAAGCGTTTCCCGGATCTCGGGAAGCCTATGCTCGAAGCCCTGCCTCGTGTCGCGTCCGCTCTGCGCATCGATCCTGACGGCAGACTCGCGACGCACCTTCGCAAGACCATCGCGAAGCGGCTTCGCTGGTCGGTCCGGACGCAAGAAAGCCTCTGAACGAGCAGAGACAGCGTCGCTTTACGCCCGTCCTTTCCGCGCGCCGCGTCTTCGGGTTGTCAGCTACCCACGAACTCCGCCTTGCGCTTGGCATGGAAAGCGGTGACGCCTTCTCGGAAATCGTCGGAGGTGCGCAGCCGGCTGTAGCAGTGTCCCTCGAGATCGATCGCGATCGACAGGGTCGCATCCTCGGTGTCGTTCAGCAGCTTCTTGGCGGTGCGCTGTGCGAGCGGGGAAAACTCCAGCAGCTCCTCCGCCAGCGCGTCGGTAGCGCGTTCCAGTTCCGCGTCCGGCACGCACTCGGTGACGATGCCCCAGTCGTAGGCCTGTCGCGCGGAGATGCGCCGCGATCTCATCACCATGTCCTTGGTGCGCGTGATGCCCACCAGCTTCTGTAAGCGCGCCGCACCGCCGGAGCCGGGGATCTGCCCGAGCTTCTGCTCGGGCAGCGCGTAAAGCGCGGTCTCGGAGGCGAGGCGGAAATCGCAGGCGAGCGAGATCTCGAAGCCGACGCCGAAGCAGTAGCCGCGGTTGGCGGCGATCACCGGCTTCTCGCATCGCGCCGGCGCGGCGATGTTCCAGGCCAGCTTGGAAACGTGCTCCGGGCTCGCCTCCAGGAAGCCCTTGATGTCGCCGCCGCTGGAGAAATGCTCGCCGTCTGCGCGCAGCACGATCACGCGCACTTCCGGATGCGCGTCCAGCGCCTCGAAGGCGCAACGCAACTGGTCGCGCTGCGGCATGCTCACCACGTTGAGCGGCGGGCGGGAGAGGACGATGTCGCCGCGTTTGCGCGCGGCGTCCACTTCGATGCGAAAGCCGTCGGGCTGGTCGAGCAGTCCGGCCGAGGGATGTCTGAGCGTCATGGGTTCTCCTTTAACGAGGCTGTCGGTTCGGCGCCGGCGGAGGGCTCGCGCTCGTATTCGCCGGCGATCAGCTTGCGGCGCAGGATCTTTCCGACCGGCGATTTCGGGATCGCCTTGACGAATACGTATTCGCGCGGTCGCTTGAAGTTCGGCAGATCGGTGGCCTGGCAGTACGCATCCAGCGCCTGCGCGTCCACCGCCACCTTGCGCTTGACGAAGGCCACCACCCGCTGGCCCCAGCGCTCGTCGCGCAGCCCGGCCACGGCCACTTCGTCCACGGCCGGATGCAGAGACAGCACCGATTCGATTTCCACCGGCGAGATGTTCTCGCCGCCGGAAATGATCATGTCGTCCACGCGGCCGGTGACGAACAGGTCGCCGTCCTGGTCGACGTAACCGGTGTCGCCGGTGAAATACCATCCCTGGTGCAGCGCTCTCGCGTCCGCATCCGGCCGCTTCCAGTAGCCCTCGAACGCCTCGTCGCCGGTCAGCTCGGCGATGATCTGTCCTTCCTCGCCGGGCGATGCGAGATCGCCTGCGGTCTGCGCATTCAGCTTCACCACGCGCACGCGCGCATTCAGCCCCGCGCGCCCGGCGGAGCCCGGCTTGGCGGCCGCATGCTGGTCGATGGTGAAGGTGTAGATTTCCGACGAGCCGTAGTGATTGACCAGCAGCTCCGGCTCGAATGCGCGCTGCAAGCGCCGCAGCAAGGCATCCGGCATCGGCGCGCCGGCGAAGCCGAACTTGGTGACGGTGCGGCAATCGGTGTTCGGAAAATCCGGATGCGCCAGCAGGTCGTGATACAGCGTCGGCACAAGATACAGATCGGTCACGCCCTCGGCCGCGATCAGGCGCAGCGCCTCCCCCGCCTCGAAGCGCGGCAGGCAGACGAAGCAGCCGTCCACCAGCGCCATCGACAGCAGCGAGCGCACGCCCATGGTGTGGTACAGCGGCATCACGCCGAGGGTGCGCTCGCCGACCCGGTAGCAGTTCTGTGCCACGTGCGCCAGCGCCGCCGCGCGCTCGGCCCGATGGCGGCGCGGCACGCCCTTCGGCCTGCCGGTCGTGCCGGAGGTGTAGAGCATCAGCGACCAGTCCTCTGCGCTCGCAACCGGCGTTGATACCGGCGCGGCGGAAGCGATCCAGTCTTCGAAGCGCATCGCGCCCCCCGCAGCAGCAGCGGCACCGGCTGCGCCGACGGCGATGCGCGGCAGCTTCGCGCATGCGGGCGATCCGGCGACCGCGTCCGCGCTCACGGCTTCGAACACCACCGCTCTTGCCTCGGCGTCGAGCGCGCAGTATTCCACCTCGTCCGCCTTCGCCCGCCAGTTGAGCGGCGTCGCGATCGCGCCGAGAAACTGGCAGGCCCAATGCAGCGTTGCCATCTGCCGGCGGTTCTGCAGGATCGATAGCAGATGATCGCCGCGCCCGAGGCCGAGCCCTCGCAGCGCGCCCGCCGCCGACGCGACCTCTGCGTGCCACTGTCCGTACGTCAGGCGGACCGCGCCGTCGACGATCGCCAATGCCTCCGGCCTGCGCTCGACGCTCTGCAGGAAGGTACGTCCCAGGTCAAGCACCGGTACGCGCCTTTCTGTCCGCGGCGACCTCGAGGATCGCGCGCACGATATTGGTGTAGCCGGTGCAGCGGCACAGGTGGCCGGAAAGCATGTCGCGCACCTGCGCTTCGTCGGGCGCCGGCACGCGCTCGAGGAATTCCGCCGCCGACATCAAGATGCCCGGCGTGCAGAAGCCGCATTGCAGGGCATGGTGGCGGCGGAACGCCGCCTGCAGATCGGACAATTCGCCGCTCTCTCCGGCGAGGCCTTCCACCGTTTCCACCCGCTGCCCATCCGCGGCGGCGGCAAGCTGCAGGCAGGAACGCTGCGCCACGCCGTTGATCCGCACCGTGCAGGCCCCGCACACGCCGTGCTCGCAGCCGACGTGCACGCCGGTGGCGCCGAGTTCCTGGCGCAGGAAATCGGACAGCAGCATGCGCGGCTCGCAGTGGCCGGCGCGCGCGACGCCGTTGAGCTCCAGTTCGATGCGGTGCAGGCCGCCGTGCTTGTAGGCCTTCATGGGGCGCTCAGTCGTTCGATCAGTTGCCGCCCCAGCGTGCGCACGAGGTGGCGGCGGTAGACGGCGGTGGCGTGGATGTCGTCCTGCGCGCCGAGATCCCAGGCGAGCTGATTGAGCGCTTCGTCGAGCGCCTTGCCCGCTAGTCTCGGCCAGCGCACGACCTGCGGCCGGTCGGCGACTCCTCCCACGCCGAGCCGGATTCCGTTGTGGCCGACGACCGCGGCGAGCGCGACGATCGCGAAGTCGCCGTGCCGCATCGAGAGTTCGATGAAACCGTGCCGCTCGCCGGCCGCAGTCACCGGGAAGCGCGCCTCTTCGACCAATTCATCCGCCATGCGTGCGGTCTGCAGCATGCCGGTGAAAAAATCCTGCGCCGCTACCGTGCGCCGCCCGCGCCGCGAGCGCAACACCACTTCGCCGCCGAGCGTGGCCAGGCACAACGGCAGCTCGGCGCTCGGGTCTGCATGCGCGATCGATCCGCACACCGTGCCGCGATTGCGGATCTGGAAATGTCCGACGTGCGGCAGCGCCTGCGCCACCAACGGCAGCCACCGGTCGAGTTCCGGATGGCGTTGCAGCGCCGCTTGTGTCGCCGCCGCCTGGACGCGCACGTGTCCGCCGCGCACAGATATGCCGGAGAGATCCGCGGCGCGATGGATGTCCACCAGCACTTTCGGCGCGGCGAGACGCATGTTGAGAATCGCCATCAGCGACTGGCCTCCGGCGAGCACCCGCGCCTCCTCGCCATGCTGCGCGAGCGCGGCCACCGCCTCGTCGGCGGAATCGGCGCGCAGATAGTCGAAGGCGACCGGCTTCATCGTGCGATCCCCAGCCGGCGCAACAGGCGCCGCCACCAGCCCGCTTCGATGGCCTCGGGACGGCCCGACGCGCGACGGCCGAGGCGCTCGAACAATTGGCTCAGCACCACGCGTGCGGCGCCTTCGAGCATGCGGCCGCCGACTGCGGCAATCTTGCCGCTCACCGCCACCTCGTATTCATAGTCGAGCCGCGTTGCCCCGCCGGCGGGCGACAGCGTCACCCGGCCGCTTCCTTCGGCAATTCCCAGCGCTCCCGCGCCGCGTCCCGCGAGTCGGAGCGCGCGCGGCGCATCGATTTCCGACAGCGACACTTCCGCGCGATAGCGCGCCTTCACCGGCCCGACGCCGAGCGTCACGTCGCCGGTGTAGCGATTCGCACCGGCCGCTTCGAGCCGTTCGCAACCCGGAATCGCCGACGCCAGCGCCACCGGGTCGAGCAGCACCGCGAACACCGACTCGGGAGCCGCATCGAGTCGCACCGAGCCGGACATCCTGAGCGCTCGTCCCGCAGCCGCCCGCGGCGCAGAAAGCGCAGCAGGTTTCTCCGGCGGCGGATCGGGCATGCCGACCAGCGCCAGGATTTTCGCCGGCGTCATCGGCAGCACGATCGCCTCCGGGTTCACGCCGGGACCGAGCGCGTCCGCGAGCGCATTGGCGATGCACGGCGGCGTGCTCATGCTGTTGCCCTCGCCGAGCCCCTTCGCTCCCAGCGGCGTGAACGGCGAAGGGGTCTCCCGGTGCAGGATCACCGGTTCCGGGACTTCCATCGCCGTCGGCACCAGATAGTCGGCGAAGGTGCCGGAGAGGAACGCGCCGTCCGGCGCATAAACGAACTCCTCCATCAGCGCGGCGCCCAGCGCCTGCGCGAACCCGCCGCGGATCTGGCCGTCGGCGAGCGCCGGGTTGAGCAGCTTGCCGGCGTCGTGCGTGGTGACGTAGCGGTCGATGCGAACCTTGCCGGTCGTGCGGTCGATTTCCAGCGCGCAGATGTCGAACGCGAATCCGTAGGCGGCGGAGGTGTTGATGCGGTCCTGCTCGTCGGGCGCTTCGAGCGGCGCCGGCGTCCAGAACACGGTCTCGCGCATGCCGGGTTCGATGCCGGAGGGCAGCAGGGCCGGCGCCCAGTGCGATCCGCTGGCGAGGCGCGCGAACGCGATCGTTTTCTCGGGCTCGGCGCGCGCGAACACCTTGCCGCCTTCGAAGACGACGTCGCCTTCCGCGCAATGCAGTTGCGCTGCGGCGACGGTGCAGAGCCTGGCGCGCAAGCGCATGGCCGCGAGATGCGCGGTGCCCGCCACCGCGCCGGCGAAGCGGCTGGAGTAGTTGCCGGAAGCGACCGACCACGCATCCTTGTGCGTGTCGAGTTCCACGTTGACCGCGATGTCGTCCGGCTTCAATCCGAACACGTCGGCCACCACCTGAGCCAGCACCGTGCCGTGCCCCTGTCCCTGCGGCACGGAAGCGACCGTCACGCCGACCCCGCCCAGCAGATCGATCGCGACCGTGGCGCTGGCGATGGCACCGTTCTTCGGGCCGGCCTTGGCGCGCGCCTCCCTGGTCATCACGGTGGTGATGTAGCCCATGTTCGAAATCGAGGGCTCGACGATGGCCGCGAAGCCGATGCCGTAGAGCCGGCCTTCGGCGCGCGCGCGGCTGCGCCGCTCGTGCAACTCCGCGAGTCCGCCCTGCCGCACTGCGAGGTCGAGCACCGCGTGATAGTCGCCGGAGTCGATCAGCGCGCCGGCCGGCGCGCGGTAGGGAAAGGCGTGCGCGGGAATGAAGTTGCGCTCGTACACTTTGATCGGATCGAGGGCCAGTTCCGCGGCGATGCGCTGCACCAGGCGCTCGAGCGCGAAGTACACCTGCGGCCCGCCGAAGCCGCGCACCAGGCCGGCCGGCGTCTTGTTGGTGACGACCACGCGGTTACGCACCCGCAGGTGCCGCACGTCGAAGGCGCCGGTGAGGCAGCCGTGCATGCGATAGAACGTGGCCGGCTCCGGCGCGCGCAGATAGCCGCCGACATCGTCGAGCTGGTCGTAGGCGAGCGCGAGGATGCGGCCGCGTTCATCGACCGCGGCCTCGATCGTCGTCGCGCGCCCGGTGGCGGAGGTGGCGGCGGCGAGGTGCTCGAGCCGGTCTTCCACCCATTTCACCGGCGCGCCGGCCTTGCGCGAGGCGAGGCACAGCGCCACCGCATAGGGAAAGATCGCCTGCTTGGTGCCGAAACTGCCGCCGGAGTCGCGCGGCATGCGCAGCCGCAGCTTCGATGCCGGCACCTTGAGCGCCAGCGCCATTACCGCGTGCAGCGAGAACGGCCCCATGAAATTCGACAGCACCTCGTAGCCCTCTTCGCCGGCGAGGTGCTCGGCCACCGCGACGTAGCCTTCGATCGGCGTGCAGGAATTGCGCGGATAACAGATCGCGAGCCGCACCCGGCGCGGTGCGGCGGCAAACGCGGCGTCGGGGTCGCCATAGACGAAACTGCGGTCGCTCACCACGTTCGAGCCGACCGCTTCGTGCAGCAGCGGCGCGTCGGGCTCGATGGCGCGCGCGACGTCCATGGCAACCGGCAGCGGCTCGTAATCGACCTGCACCCGGTCGGCCGCGTCTTCTGCCACGTAGCGATTCTCTGCGACCACCAGCGCCACCGGCTCGCCGACGTAGCGCACCTTGTCCACCGCCAGGCACCAGTGCTCCATCGGCGCCTTCACGCCGACCACGAACGGCGCCGTCCAGCGCCTCACGTCCTCGCCGCTCACGACCGTCCGCACGCCGGGAAGAGCGAGCGCGGCCGACGCGTCGACCGACCGCAGGCGGGCGTGCGCGTGCGGCGAGCGCACGAAGGCGGCGTGCAGCGTGCCGGGCCGCACGCCGAGATCGTCGGCGAAGCGGCCGCTGCCGGTGAGCAGGGCCGCGTCTTCGCGGCGTTCGAGCGGCAGCCCGGTCCAGTGACCGGCTGCAAGGGAGGTTTCAGGGGTGCGCATGATTGCAGGGCTACCGCATGCGGGCTCTTCGGGAATCGCAGGCACGGATTCTAAGCCTCCGACCGGACACCCGTTTTGGCCGCGGTACCGTCCGTGCGCTTGTTCGGGCCCGACACCATTGCTGTCCGCTGCGGACTTGACGCCGATACCGGAAGGGAAAACCATAAGCCGGCGTCATAGCTTTGCGCAGCATGACCGTGCACGGCAATGCGGAGTCGGCCAGACTTCATTTCCAAGACATGAATCAAGGGAGGTTGATATGGAAGACGCGAAGGTAGGACTCGATCGGCGCGATTTTCTGGGACTGGCCACGATTGCGGCCGCGATCGGCGCCGGCGCCGCCTTGCCCGTCGCGACAGCCGCGGCGGCGGAAGGGCCGGCCACCGACTTCACGCGCTGGCTCGACGGCATCCCCGGCAAGCACCGGGTGCTGTTCGACATGCGCGAGCCGAATGGCGGCATGGCGTTCGCGTGGACATGGGTATATCTGCACACCGCGCCGCAGGCCTATGGCGTGCCGGAGAGCGACCTGGGCGCGGTGATCGTGCTACGCCACAGCGCGATTCCGATCGCGCTCGACGACGCCGCCTGGAAGAAGTACAAGCTCGGCGAGGTCTTCAAGATCGACGACCCGGAGACCAAGGCGCCGGCCGAGCGCAATCCCTACTACGCGAGCATGAGCGAGCCGATGATTCCGGACATGGCGCTGCAAAAGCTCATCGGCCGCAGCGTGAAGGTGACGGCGTGCGACATGGCGATCCACTTCTACAGCGGGCTGATCGCCAGGCAAGCAGGCTTGAAGCACGAGGACGTGAAGAAGGACTTCATGGCGGCGGTCCTGCCCGGGATCGCCCACGCGCCCTCCGGCGTCGTGGCGTGCCAGGGCGCCGTCTCGCGCGGCTGCACCTACCTCTTCGCCGGGTAGTGGACGCAACATTCCCGACGAGCGCGGCTGTGGACCGGTGGTACCCGTGCTCTTCGCCTCACATCGCCGGGCCTGTCTGCGGGCCAGCGGCGATCACGGAAGGCAAGAAGTGGATCCGGGCACGTGGAGCATTGCTGCCGCCTCCTTCAGATCTGCCGTCTCGAAACCTTCGGTAAACAACCTATAGACGCGCAATAGAGCTTCGCGCGCCTCCTCCTTTTTGCCCCGGCTCTGCAGCAGCCGCACGAGCGAGGTCGCTGCACGAAGCTCGAGAGAGTGGGCCTGTTGGCGCCGCGAGACGGCAATCGCGTCACGGTAGCATTGTTCCACGTCGTCCAGCGCGTCCGGATTGGATGCCAGCAGGACGTCGCCACGCAGTCTGACAAGCTCCGCTTCCCAAGCGCGCCCCGACACGTCGTTGACGTGTTTGAACGCTTCCGCGATGGTGAATAGCGCAGCTTGCGGGTCGCCGGTCCTGGCTTGCACGATCGCCAGCCATCCGAGCATGAATGCCCGCATGTACCCCAGGTTACTGCGGCGCGCTTCCTCGATGCCTTCGCGAATTTCGGGGAGCGCATGCCCTTCTTGCCCCATGATCGCAAGCGCACAGCCCCGCCCGAACCGGGAATAGAGTGCATAGAGATTGATACGATGTTCCCTGGACAGCGCCAGGCTGCGCTCGGCGTGTCGGAGGGATTCCTGCGCCTCTCCGCGCAGCAACCGCACGGCGGAAGCCACATATTGGGCGAATGCGATGCTGTAGGGATCATCGTTCTCGGTCGCATGCTCGAGGGCATGCAGCACGTTATGCAGCGCCTGGTCGGGATAGCCGAGTATCCAAAGATCCCAGGCGAGCAGCAACTGGGCGGCTATTTGTGGGTCCACGGCGTAGGAAGCGGACAAGCCCCGGATGTTGGCGTGTTGCGCCAATGAGATCGACTGCTCCAGATGATCCCGCGCGCGAATGAAATCGCCGAGGGTAAACAGCGTGCTCCCAAGCGAGCGATGCCCCACGATCAATGCCACGGAATCGGGCGACAGTCGAGCTTTGGCAAGCATGGACTCGGCAAGCTCGATTGCGCGATCGTGTCGAGCTCGCATCCAATAGTGTCCCCACACGCCGAAGATCGCCTGTATTTCTTTATTCGGTTGGCCGAGTTGTGCACTCAAGTGGCAGGCGCGTTCGAACGCTTTGCGCGTCTCATCCGCAGAATATCCGCGCACCGCCACGAAGCAGAGTCCTAGCGAGAGCTGAATTTCCAACTCCGTCGCATGGCGCTCCGGGGTTTGCGGCAAATGTTCCAGAAACTCGAGGGCCTTTTGAAACTGGCCTATGGCTTCGAGATTGGCCGAACGGCTTCGGGCGCGTTGGCCGCCGAGCAGCCAATATCGCACTGCACATTCCGCATTGCCTGCCAGGCTGAAGTGATAGGCAAGCAACTCGGGTTGCGCGGCGACGGTGTCAGGCCATTCCTTCTCAAGCATCGCGCCGACCCTCGCGTGAACCTCCCGCCGGCTCGTCTTCAGCAAGGATTCGTACGCCGCGTCGCGAAGCAGCGCGTGCCGGAACATGTAGCGAGCAGGCGGCCTCTTGTCGATCTGCTGGACGATTTCGCTCTGTTCCAGATGGGCAAGGGTCGCCTCCAGCTCCGCGGGGCGTAGGGACGAGACCCGCAACAGCATGTCGTAGGAAAATTCGCGTCCCAGCACCGCGGCAATCTGCGCCACGCTGCGCCCCTTCGGCGCCTTGTCCAGGCGCGCCGCCAGCGAATCGCGCAAGGAATCCGGAACCGACCACGACACCGATGGTTCCGCATCCGGATCGTTGCTGTCGTGCCGAATGATGCCGCCAGATTCGGCGACGCCGCGCGCGAGCTCTTCCACGAACAGCGGAATGGCGTCGCTCTCGTCGATGAGCCTTTCCATCACTTCCGGCGACACCGGTTGATCTCGCAGAGCCAATCGCGCCATCTCCGCCACGTCGCGCCGGCTAAGACGAGATATGGTGAGTGCGCTCACGTTACCGTGTGCGCCCGGGTAGGCTCGATATTCCGGCCGGTGAGTCACGACGAAGAGCACGCGCGCCTTCTCGATTTGGCTCACCGCTAGGTCGAGCAGCTCCTGGGTCGACGGGTCGATCCATTGCGCGTCCTCCAGCACGCAAAGCACCGGCGCTCGGGCGGAGAGACCAATCAGAAACTCCACGAGCACGAACAACGTCTGGGCCTTTGCCTGCAGGGCAGTCAGTGCGAGAGGGGCGTAGCGCGATTCGATGGGAACCGAAACCAGCTCGGCAACGAGCGGGACCGCCTTGTCGGCCTGCTCGTCTGCTGCGGACAGCAAAGTCCTGATCTTTTCGAGCTTGACGTCGTCGGAATCCTCGACGGTCAGATTAGCGAGCCTGCGAATTTGCTGAATGACCGGAAAGAGGGCGCTTTGCGCGAGATGGGGCAGGCACTGGAACTTGAGACTGAAGTGCGGTTCCCCCTGGATCCCCTGCTCCAGTTCGTGGACGATTCGCGACTTGCCTATTCCGGGCACGCCCGACACGAATACGACCTGGCCTTCGCCATCCTTTGCGTCTTGCCAGCGCTGCTGCAGCAGCGCCAGCTCCGAGCGGCGTCCAACCAATGGCGTCAAGGCGCTGGAATGCGCAGCCTGGAAGCGGCTCGAGTCCTCGCGCACGCGCCCTACTCGAAATACGGAAATGGGCTCGACTATACCCTTGAGACTCTGAGGCCCAAGCGCTTCCAGTTCGAAGCGCGCCGAGATCAACCTACTCGTGGTCTCCGCTATCAACACGCAATTGGGCGCCGCAAGCGCCTGCAAACGAGCCGCGACGTGAGGCGTTTTCCCCACGGCGCCGGGAAGAATCGAGGGGTCGCCGGAGCCCGCTTCTCCGACGACGACGACGCCGGTGCTGATGCCGACTCGAGCCGACAACGATTCCGGGCCGTCTATCGCGTTTACCGCCTCGACGATCTCGAGCCCGGCGCGCACGGCAAGTTCGGGTGCATCCTCACGTGCGGCCGGCCAGCCGAAATAGGCCATGATGCCGTCGCCGAGGAATTGGGCCACGTGACCTCCGTAGCGCCGGATGACGTCTCCACATGCCCCCTGATAGGCATGCATTACGGACGTGAGGTCCTCGGGGTCGAGACGGGCGGCGAGCCTGGTCGAATCGACCAGGTCGCAGAACATCACCGTGATCTGGCGACGCTCGGCTGGGCGTTGCCCGACCGTCGCGCCTTCCTCCGGCTCGGTTTCCGAATCGCGGGTCAGCGACGGAGCCAGTTCGGAGATGGCAGCGAGCAACTTTGCCCGCGGGCCCACCGGCAGGCCGATTCGTTCGAGCATGCCTTCGGTCAGATGAGGCAGCGCCTCGAAATCGATCTCGTTTTGCTCGAACAGCCCCGAATACTTGCCGAGACCGAGGCCCTGCAACCATCCCGCAACGTCACGCACCCGATAGCCTCCCGCCCCAAAAGAACCGCGACGGCCTGCTGGCGCTCAATTGTGCCTGATCGCGCCTCGTTTATGCCCGTTGCATGCGCTCCGGGCGAAGCGCATTTACGAATTTCTCAATAATCAATGTCTTGAATGTCGATGCGATCCGGCGACATGCCTTTCCGGCAGCTCGGTACTTGTTCCTGTTCCTGTCCGTTCTTCCAATTCTGTATTCGTAAACTTGACAAATGCATAATCGCCGCCTAGGTCTTAAATCTTGGGTGGCCCCTCGCACCCGTTGCGCTACGTCGAGATTGGGAGGACATCATGGAAGAGTGCAAATCGCCGTTTGGGGGTGTAATTCTGGATCCTCATGGAAGGCCGGAATGTTGCCGCGCGCCGAAGGACAACGAAGTTCAGCCGTTTGCAAACGTGATGGTCAAGGCCTGGACCAACCCGGACTACAGGAAGCAGTTGCTGACTTTTCCTGAAGGGCAAGCGACCGATTGGTTCTGGTACGACAAAGCGGCGCGGGCCAGCATGCTCAACAGGACTCGTGCTGCGCTGGAAAAGTTCCAGGTGCCGCTAGGACCCGACGAAATCCCGGTCGTGTTGGGAAACATGCAATTCGAGAGAGGCGTATACCGCAAATGGGACATCAACGAGCGGGTTCTCCGGCTACCCGACGAGCCTTCCGCCATGAGTGCCCAATTGCGGAGCATGTCGTTCTACGCTTTCATGATCAACAGCAACGTTTGTGGAATGTAGGTAGGCGCCATGCAGGAAACAACCGTTGAATGGGTCGTAGTGTCAGGCAAAGTTGCGATCATCTCTCGCGAGAGCGGTGAATGCTGGTTCCTCGATCTCGACAACTACGAAAACTCTCTGCCCTTTTCCACGCCGATGACGGGAAAAGGCTCGCACGGAAGCACAGCCGGGCTGCTCAACGGCGCGATCGCACTCGGTCTTGGCGGTGACGCAAGCGTCCTGCAAAGTTGTGCCACGTCCCTTCCAGAGTACGTGATCGACCTCGTTGGCTCGTATCACAACTCGAGCCGAACGGTGGGAAACTACTTGAAGGCCGCCAGACGCTTCGTGGCGATCGACCGTGCGGACATAGCCTCCTACCTCGAGCGGCACGCACGCGAGGAAAACGGGCATGAACGGCTGGCGCTCCGAGACCTTGGCGCGCTGAACCTGCCCGCTGAGAGACTTGTGGCGAGTCTCGTCCCCGAGGGGGTGGCGGCGCTATGCGAACTCTTCGACCGCTTGTCCGCCTCGGGCTATCCGGTCGGTTGCATCGGGTACTCCTATTTCTTCGAATCCTCCGCGGCGAAGAGACAGAAGGCCGACGTGGATGCACTGCAGGCACTGTGCCCGACGGGCGCCGACGCAACGCGCTTCATGAGAGCGCATAGCAGTCTCGGAAGCGAGGTCGACCACATCAAGGAGATGATCCGCTTCATCGCAGGCCTGCCGGCATCGGACAGGATCGAGATCGCGAAGGCCGTGTACGAGACTGCGGCAACGGTTGCGAAAGGCTCGCGTCATAAGAGCCGGAAGTCGGACGCGGCCATGTGGGACCAAATTCGGGTGGCGGCCGGAGAAGAGATCAATTTGGCCGTCTGAACCTGATCCCAGGTTCGGATTGCTAGCGCATCGTGCGACCCTGATTCCGACGCGACGCGCAAGCGCCGGCTAAATTTCTAGGACGCGCGCCCCTAGAGGACGGAACTCACTCCGCCCCGCAGGAGCGCGCGATTGTCGCGCGGCGGTTACTTGCCGGGACCCGCGCCCATTCCACCGCCCGGACCCATTCCGGTCCCCGGCCCCATGTCGGAACGGCGGTGTTCGCGCATCTGATCCAGGTTCCTGGCTGCTAGTGCTCCCGCATCAAGGTAGCGACAGAGATATCCTCGTCGATTTCCGGCCAGTGCACACCGACGCCCTTGCCGATAAGCCGCCATTTCCTTCGCTGCGCCGGGCTCGCGTCGCGCAGCCTGGGAAACCACTCCAGCGGGGCCGAAATCTCGCGCCCGTCGGCAAGCGTGAAGTGCACAGCCGAATCGTTGACCTCCACATCTACCGCGTGCGGATCAAGTGTGATTTCCAAAGTGCTCATTCCACTTCTCCAAAAAATCGTCTCTATGTGCGACGACCAAGGTTCGGACTTTCGTCAGCTCGTGGCTACGGAATTCGACCGACCAAGCAAGCCCCACCGGGTTCAGCCAGTATTTTTTTCTACGTTGTCGCCGTGCTCCACGTGGATGTGGGGCGGCTCCGATCCTTCACCGCTGAAAAAGAAGAATCGAAACCCCTCAATCCGCAAGACGGTCGGCATGGCGCGCAGTGTAGCTGCTCTCCTCTTGTGTTTGTATAGACGGCTTTCGATAGGCCCGGCGGGAACCGCGGGGTCTTGCTTTTTGGTCATTCATGGCATTACGGAATCAGCATGCAAGACGGATTCTTCGGCGGGCTGATCGCCAGGCAAGCAGGCTTGAAGCACGAGGACGTGAAGAAGGACTTCATGGCGGCGGTCCTGCCCGGGAACGCGCGAGCGCCGACAACCTTTCTCACACGCGCGCCCATCGAGTGCGGAACTCCGCTCCGCCTCTTCTGTTACTGTTTCTGCGCCTGATCCTGCGTCTGCGCCTGACCGTACGCCGCCAGGGAAAGCGCGGCAAACGACACTGCGATCAACCATCGTTGCTTCTGCATTTGCATTCCATCCTTTCGCATAAAAAAAGCGCAACCGGCGGCACCGCAGCGATTCTTCGCCGTCGGCCGCCCGTTGCTCCTGCACGGTCTCATGGAAAACGGCGCCGGGGGGCAGGACTGATGCCTGAAAACGGTCTTTGCCGTCCTTAGCCGTTTGCCATTCCGCGACGACAGTGTCCTTGTTCTTTCGCCTAGCCGGTTTGATGCATGTCAACACCCGGGGCTTCGTAGCCACGCCGCAGTCCATGCCAGACAGAGTACGAGGTCGGCCTTCATCTCTCACAGCCATGAAAACGCTTCATGGAATTCAAAGAGAAGGTGCTCGAGGTCTTGCCCACGTCGCGTTTGTTACAGGATCGAGCGTGACGGCACACTCCCGGCGCACTTTCGCTGGACCATTACGAAACGGCTGCGCTGGGGGTCAGGACGCAGGAAGGATTCCGAGCCGGGCGGCCACTCTTTTGACAACAAGCGTGGGGAGCTACGCGAAGGACAGATGACATATCGGAGACAGAATTCAAGGTATAAAGTATAGGCCTGACCCTTCAGCCTGCTCGGACGCAGCGCAGTCGCTGGGTTATCGAGTCGATCGAATTCGGCTCGTCAGCACCGTGATCGGCGGTTTTCTCGCCGGGATCGGAGGTGCATTCCTCTCGCTATATTTTCCGGGAAGCTGGAATGAAGGCCTGTCGAGCGGGCAAGGCCTGATGGCCGTGGCGCTGGTCATCTTCGCTCGATGGGATCCGATCCTGTGTTTCCTCGCCTCGCTGCTGTTCGGCGGCGCCAGCGCACTGGGTCCGGCGCTGCAGTCGGTCGGGATTACTTCAGGCTATTACCTCTTCAATGCCGCACCCTATGTCTTGACGTTGTTGATCATGGTATCGACATCATCGACGCGCCGACTGATGAAAGGCACGCCCAGCGAGCTCAGCGTCAGCAAGTGACGGCAAATACGCGACACACTTTCGCTGGACCATTACGAAACGGCTGCGCTGGGGTCAGGACGTAAAAAGGATCCCGAACCGGGCGGCCATTCTTTTGACAACAAGCGTGGGGAGCTACACGAAGGACAGATGGCTTATCGGGGACTGAAATTGAACTATCACGTATAGGCCTGAGGTAGTCCCATCTTTAGTCCCCTATGTTGGGCGGCGCTCCCCGATCACTAGCACCCTGTTCGCCCGGCGAGTTGATGCTCGTCGAAGAACGAGAACACGGTCAAGGGGGGTAGCCCGCCCCCTTTTGTCCTCGCCCCACACCCGAGTAGTTTTGCTGGACGGGTCGTATTTATCCAACGAGATTTCCATTGCCTCGAAGGGAACTACCCCAGCTAGCTCCTCCCAGACCCGATTAGCGAGAGGCACATGCTGGCCATGCTCGACTACATCGCCAATAACAAGAGCAACTATGCCGCCCGGGCGTAGCACTTGGCTCGCTGATGCTAAAAACGATACCATGAACGAGAGGTAACGATCCAAGGAGTCCGTTCCATCAAGCAGGTTATCAATGTGATACTGGTCGTATCCCAGGAACCACAACCGAATCCAATTGAATGCGCCGTACCGCAAAACACCCAGGTACGGTGGGGAGGTAACGATGGCGCCGACAGTTTGGATACCAGACCTTTCAAGGACATCGGAAACGCGCGCCGCATCGCCTCCAAACACCTGAGCCCTTGGCAATAGGGGGAGCGGGCCGGATCGGAGCAGCCACTGAGAGCGCTCACGGAGCTTGGCAAACACATCAACCGGCGGAGCGCGAAGTCCATTCCGGTGAACAAATTGACGAACGTAGTTTGGAGACATGCTAAACGTGTTCGGCATGTCTACAGAGAGGTACGCCGTGGTTCCATCGCGACGGGCTTTGCCGTGCATTATTCCCACGACACACCCCCGTAGGAAGGTGTCTTCGGGAGTGTCGGCAGTAAGATGCCGACGCAAGTAGCAAAGCTGCGCCAGCGTGCGCCGATGGAAGATCGGCTCAAGCGTCTCCGGAACATCGTCGATCTCTATCTCGCCTCGAAAGCCCTTGGCGAGATCCGAAATCCTGAACATGAGATCTCCCACATCGACATGGACGAGCTTGGCGCTCGCCAATGCCACCGCAAGCGGGTTGAGATCGACTCCGATTGCTGTTCTTCCGAGGAGCTTCGCTTCTAAAAGCGTCGTCCCTGAGCCGCAGAATGGGTCGAGCACCGTGGCGCGAGATGGGACCCATTGCTGGATGATTCGCCGCGGTGTACGAGGTGGGAAGCCCCCAAGATAGGAACTCATACTATGGAGCGGGTGTTCGCGTCGAGTCATGGTGAACTGCTACTCCTCGTCCTCAAGCCTTGCGCCAGCCGCAATGCTGTGAATAATGGTCTGAGCGAGTCTGTCCAACTCCGCAGCCTGGTAATCCTCGAAATCTTTGCCCTCAAGTCCTACATCACGTCCCCGCATCGCCATATGCCGAGCCCATGTGTAGAAAGCTACGTAGAGCACGAAGTTGTTACGCATGCGCGCAACCCCCCTCTCCTGGTAGCCTCCTCCGCGAAGCAGTCGTGCTAGGGAAGCTCTGCGCAAGTGACCCAAACAATCGAGCAGATGGCGATCACGCGCAGTTTTGTGGTTGAAGATGGTGGAAATCGAGTGCCGGAAGCCCCGATTTCGGGTTTTCGGTGCTC
>Ga0070741_10003044_pt1 | contig 42768 bp, 37 predicted proteins | sample Coa_R1_4_FD_66440 | JGI IMG/M metagenome (GOLD analysis project Ga0070741, IMG submission 66440) | Surface soil microbial communities from Centralia Pennsylvania, which are recovering from an underground coalmine fire - Coalmine... | ecosystem: Environmental > Terrestrial > Soil > Unclassified ... | reverse complement strand
TACGACTGCGGCGAGTTCGAGCGCTGCATGGAGGCCGGCCTGCGGCTGGCCGACGTGGCCGGCTTCCCGGCGCGCCGCGAGGCCTCCCGGGCGCGCGGGCGGTTGCGCGGCCTCGCGGTGGTCAACGCGATCGAGCGCGCGGCGGGACCGCAGCCCGAGTTCGCGGAGATCCGCTTCGCGCCGAGCGGCAGCGCCACCGTGCTGATGGGCACCAAGAACCAGGGGCAGGGCCACGAGACCACCTTCAAGCAGATCCTGCACGAGCGGCTCGGGCTGGACCCGGCCGAGGTGCGCTACATCGACGGTGACACCGATCGGGTCGGCTTCGGCATGGGCACCATGGGCTCCCGCTCGACCGTCATCGGCGGCACCGCGCTCTGGATGGCCGCGGACAAGATCATCGCGAAGGGCAAGAAGATCGCCGCCCGCCTGCTCGAGGCCGCGGAGGCCGACGTGAGCTTCGCCGACGGCAAGTTCTCGGTGGTCGGGACGGACCGCGCGATCGCGATCAAGGAGGTGGCGCGGGCCGCCTTCCAGCCCACCCAGCTGCCGCCCGGTCTCGAGCCCGGCCTCTACGAGACGGGAACGTTCGCGCCGAAGCAGGACACCTGGCCCAACGGCTGCCACGTGTGCGAGGTGGAGATCGACCCGGACACCGGCCAGGTCTACCTGGACCGCTACGCGATCGCCGATGACGTGGGAACCGTCATCAATCCCCTCACCCTCAAGGGCCAGATCCACGGCGGCGTCGCCCAGGGGGTGGGGCAGGCCCTCATGGAGGAGGTGGTGTACGAGCCCGGGTCGGGCCAGCTGCTGACCGCCTCGTTCATGGAGTACGCGATGCCCCGGGCCGACACCTTCTGCGACGTCGCGATCGAGAGCCACCCGGTGCCCACGCGCCTCAATCCGCTGGGGGCCAAGGGCGCGGGCGAGGCGGGCACGGTGGGCGCGCTCCCGGCGGTCATGAACGCGGTGATGGACGCGCTGGCGCCGCTCGGCGTGCGCGAGCTCGACATGCCGGCCAGCAGCGATCGCGTGTGGCGCGCGATCCAGGACGCCCGGAAGCGATCCGCCGAGTAGACGCCGGCCGGGCGCGAGGAGACCCCGAGGCGGGATCGGGCCGAACGCGAAACCGCCTTCCGACCGGGGCGTGGCGCCCGGAACCGGAAGGCGGTCCGATCTACTTCAAAATGGTGGACGCGGTCGCAACCAATTCGAACCGTCGCCCAGTTACCGCTTGTGTTCCCTCTCGTTGAGACGAGACAACCCTTCAAGTACCAGCAAATAGGCGAAAGGGCAAGCCTTCTGCACCGTCTCGGCATGTCGGCCGGCGCGATCGCCCGGCGTCTCGGCGTCAGCGACAAGACCGTGACCAAGGCGCTCCGGCGGGCCGGGGACGCCGACTGAGCGCTCGACGATGACCGGTAGTTGACCGGCCTCGTCCCGCACCGTGCTCGGCCGACGACCTCACCCGCGCGGTGGCATGTCCTCCCTGAACTGATACCGCGAGCGCTCCTCGCCGCGCGGGTGCTCGCCCTTCATGCGGACGATGCTCGTATCAATAGCGCCCTGACGGCCAACTCGGCACGTTCCTCCTGAACGCGGCTCGCCGGAGTCGATGTCGTGCTGTTGGTCGACGCCGTGCTGGATCGCGTTGTCGGCTTCGTCTTGTCGGAATTTGCTGCCGCGCTTCCAGCACGGTCCTGTCGGTGCTCCATCTCGTGCTCGAGATGTCTTGCGGAATCGTCGACCGGACTCGGCATGTTTTGGGGTGTGTCTGCGACCGACTTCCCCTGAGCCTCCACCGGACGCGCTGGGTTTGTTCTGTCGAAATCCGAGCGAGCGTCAGCCGGATCGTTCCAGGCGGCGCACGCCTGAATTCCGGTCCCCGGCCCTGCCGGCGGCGGGCCGCTGGCGGCTGGCCCGGTCGGCACCGCTGGCATCGTGCGGGCCGTCCCTGCGAGACTGGCCGGCCGTGCTCGATTTGTTTTGTCAGAATCCCTGCGTGGGCCGGCCACAGGAACCGCCGCGGGGCGTGCAGGCGTTGCGGTCACCGGCGGCGCCGGCGGCGGGCCGCTGGCGGGGGCCCCGGCCAGCACCACGGGCGCATCCGCGTCCTCGAGCGCCTTCAAATAACGCCGCATGCAGCGCAGATGGGCCAGCCTGTCCTTGAGCGACACGGTGCCGGTGGAGGCCTTGGCCACGAACCGAAGGTGCTCGCGGCCAGCCATGAGCAGATTGAATTTGATGCGGAGCATGACGTGCAAGAGGGCATAGAGCTCTCGCACTCGCTCGTCGCCGGGCGTTGCGCCTGCGAGCCCGTCGGCCGCCCCGCCCCGCCGAGAGCGGCGCGGAGCGGGGGCCGAGTGGGGAGAGAGGGTCACGGGGTCTTGCGCTCCCGCCGCGGAAGGGCTGGCGCGCGGCCCCAGCGGCGCTCGATCGTCTCGGCCGCGCGCCGCAGCTTGCGGAAGGTGTCACGTTCGTAGCGCAAGAGCGTCTTCGCCTCGGCGTCGGTCGGCAGGGCCGCCCGCCGGTACGCCGCGTCCGCCTGCTTGGCGATGCGGGCCTCCACCTCGGCCTTGGTGTCGGCGAGTTCCTTCGCCAGGGCCTCCCCCAACCGCCGCGCCTGGGCCACGTCTCCGGCCGCTGGCCGCTCGGCGGTCGTGCCGGCGATCCGGCGGAGGCCCTCGATCAGGCCCGCCGCCAGGGCCGAGGACTCGAAGACAACCTGCAGCTTCGTCAGGGTGGCGCCGGTCACCCGGCCGGTCTCCTTCAGCTCCCGGAGCGCCGCGCTGACCCAGTGCACCTGCTCCTCGATCGCCCCGAGATTGGTCGCCACCCCATCCAGCTCGATCTCCCGCGCGATCTGACCTCGGCGGAGGTCCATCGCCCCACCGTAGGCCTGGATGAACCGCCACCACTGCATATAGGCCTTGATGAACACTTCGTGCGCCAGCTCATCGAGGAGATTCTCTGCCGGAAACTGCTCCCGCAGCTGGCCAATGAGGTCGTTGACCATGGACTGCTCGTCGTCGGTCACTGCGAGCCACTTCTCAGCGTAGATGCCGGTCTTGAGGGCGTTCTTGCTGACAGCCTGCTTGCCGGCGTCCGTGCGCGGCCCGGGCTTCGCCGGTGAAAGCGGCTTCTTGAGGGGCGCGGATTCGGGCGCCGTGAAATCGGTCATAGAACTGGACATGTCGATGGGTCCTTCATGGCTACCGCTCACGGCGTCTGCGACACGAGGCAGACCGGGGTGCTACCACGGGAGAACGGCGTGCTGGCAGTAAGGCGGGGTCACCGGAGCCGTCCTCGATCCTCTACAAGTGAAGCACCCAGCCCGCATCGGGGAGCTGAAACACCGACAGCGGGTACTGCACCCCTGGATGCCGGGGACGAGAATCAGCTTCCTCGTCCCTGGATTGGTTCGGCTCCAACTACAAAACGTACAATACCTTCAGAGGTTCGGTCAGTCAAGGCTCGCCACCGCGCAGGCAAGTCACCGCGCGCCTCTACGTCGCTCGGCGCTCGATCGCGGCTGGCTTACTCTTCGCCCTTCCCGTTGCAGACGATCAACTCCGCCTCTTGTCCCAGCTCACCGTACACGATGGCGAACTGGCCGAACTCCCGTCCAAGGTGCATGGCGTCGGTGCGCCCGATCCCGAGCACCAGCAGACTCGGCTCGGGCGGCCATCGGCCGTCATCTCCGATGCCCTCACCGGGATACGAGGCGAATCCACGGGCAGCGACGGTACGTTCGAGCTCGCGCTGTCGGGCCGCGTTCGCTTCACCAGGCAGCATTCGCGATCCCGGATTGAAGGCCGTCACGTACGCCCACGTCGCGACGCCGTGAGCGGCGAGCAGGGCATCAAGCTCGGCGGAATGCCGGCCGACGCGTAGTGAGAGCCGGCCCCGCGGCGTGTCGGCGACGAATGTCGTGCGGCCATAGGCGTCGAACAGCGCGTCCTGCATGCCGCCTCAAGGGTACTTCACGGACCTCTTGACGTCCGCCACCTCCAGTTCGTATGATCCTCCCCAGCAATATCGAGAGAGGCGCAGAGGGTTCTGGCCCGACGAAGCGCCCGGCAACCTGGTGAACGCCGCCAAGGTGCCAACGCCAGCCCGGAGACGGGGACGATATGGCTCGCAGCCGAGCAACCAACGGCGCGAGGCCCCTCACCCGAGGGGCTTCTTGGTCTCTACGCATCGGGCTGTCCGGCCAGCGCCCTCCCGCCGAGGAGGACTCTGATGCTGGACAGCCATGCCCTCGCCACCCTCGGCTTCCGGCCGACGACCCGTTTCGGGGGGTTCCCGTACCTCGTGACCAGGGTCGTGCCCACGATGTATCACATCATCGTCCTGTCGGACGACCTCGACACGGATCGCCTCGTCGAGATCGCGCGTCTGCAAGCCTCGGCGAACGCGTTACCGACGTGTCTCGTCTCCGCGGCCGACCCGGCGCTCTACATCGCCACCGACGGCCGCGAGAGCAACGGCGACCCGCCCCGCGGCGGGGTGGTTGTCACCGGTCGTCTCCAGTCGTGCCGGGTCTTCCCGGCGACGCCGAGCCTCGTCGCCAGACGGTCGGCGCTCGACCGCTTCATCGAGCACGCCACCCCGAAGACGGGCTACATCTTCGGTGATCTGACGAAGGGCGGTCGCCCGGCTACCCTCGAGGAAACCGTCATGCGGGCCGGCCGCCAACCGAACGGCGTCCCCCGGGGCCTCGCGCGCTGCGACCGGTGCGGCGAGTGGCGAGGGCGTTGCCTCGATCCCAGTCCTCAGTTCGCCGGCCACGTCATGGATGTGCACTGCCGCTGCGCCAACGACAACCGTTGCGCCGCGTGCGGCGACCTGCTCCACGCACGCAAGCTCAACGCGAACGCCTATAACGAGGCGGACGGCCAGATCTGGCACACGCCCGGGTTCTCCGCGTTCGGCCATGTCTGCCGCGGCGGCGTCGCCGGTCGGCCACAGAGTCGGAGACAGTCATGACACCCGAGGGGTCGGCAGCGCAGGAGCTCGTCTACGGCGATCTCAACGGCAACCTCGTCTTCATCCCGAAGGAGCGGGCGGACTACCTCGCCACGATCCATCGGGCTCTCTGGTCCTCATCGACGTGGGGCGAAGTCCACGAGCGGATGCCCACCGGTGCGTATGAAGAGCTTCTCGAAATCAGCGGCGCCACGGAGTTGCCCGACTCCGAGGAGTACTACGAGGACGAACGACGGTCGCGCCCCGGCCTCACGCGCGACGAGGCACGCGCTGAATATCTGGCGTTGTCGACCGACGAGCGCCGTCCCGAGCCCGGCGATCCGTTCGAGGCGGGCGACATCGGAGCGATCTGCGATGGCGACTGGCCCGGGTGGACCGAGCAGGAGATGCTCGCCTGGGTCCCGAAGGCGATCCAGGAGCAATACGGCCGCCGAAGCTTCTCGTTCGTGAGCGGCGACTGCCTCGTGTTCCGGCCGGAAGACGAGGATCAGCTCATCGCGGCCTTCGTCGCTCACGGGTATGCGTGTGTTCGCGACGACGCTCTCGTCCGCCGGGCCAGCGGCCATCGGACATGAAGTTGCCCTCCACATTGAGCGTGCCGCCGATGAAACGCGCGCACGAGGGGCCGCCGACCGGGCCAGAAAGGAGCTGGAGAGGATGAAGGTGACGGGTGATGTCGGGCCGCAGGTCCTGAAGTACCTGTTCGATGCGCTGAAGATCGACCACGCCTGGGCGCTGCGCGAGCCACGGTCGTTCACCTGGTGGGCACATCGCCTGGCTCAACGGGTGTGGGCCGAACCCGCACGCTCCAGCCACGACCACGACGTCGTCCGCGTCCACGCCGCGACCGCGGTGGTCCGCGGCGTGTCCGACACGGCCGACCTGCGCGCGAGACTGGCCACGACCAACAGGTTCATGAGTCTCGGCGCGATCGTGGCCTCCCAGGCCGGCGACAGGATCATCCTTCACAGCGCCGCGTGCTTCCACGCCCAGAACATGGCCTGGCTCCAGCCCTTGTTCCTGGCCGCGGTGGGCATCCAGGTCGCGGACGCCCACATCAAGGCTGACGGGCTCGCCCGCCTCCTCGGTGGCGAGCCGGATGTCTCCGCGCACCCGGGGTCCGGCGCACGGCGCGAGCCCGACGAGATCCTCAGTGTCATCGCGACCGTGATCGCGCCCGGGGGAGAGGGCGCCTCACCATGGGCCGAAGGCGACTTCAAGGCGACCTCGGAGATGAGGCCGCGGCCCTGGGTGCTGGCGACCGCCGGCGCCGAAGGCATGACCGCGGAGTTCCCGTTCACGGGTGACCTTCCCGCAGGGATGGCTTCGGGTCCGGAGACGGCGCTCTTGACCGTCTCATCGACGGAACGCCACCCTCAACTCGGGAGCGGGCTCCTTCTGCGCCTCCAGCTGCCGTTCAACGTCTCGAAGGAACGGGGCGCGGACCTCTCCTGGATGCTCAACGCGTTGGAGACGACGTCGGAGACAAACGCCCACAGGCTCGGCGCCTGGTGCCTGGGGCCCGCGCCCCCTGGTCGCCCGGATGCCCACTCCATCACCTTCGTCTCCTTCGTCCCTGCGGTCGCATACCGGAAAGGCCTGCTCGACGTTCTGTCCATGGACATGGCGATACGCACACGGTGGGTCGCACATGCGCTGCTCGGCGAGGGGGGAACGAAGGCCAGTACCCCAGAGGAATTCGCCGAGGCACTACGGCGTGCGTCAGAGCCCCAGCACCTGGAGCAATTGCGAGAGGTCCTCCAAGTGGGGTCCGAGGCGATACAGGCCGAAGCCGCCGAGCATGCCGCGGAGGTGCAGAAAGCCGGTGAGCTCTGGCGAAGGCGGCCCGCTCCTGAAACCGTCCAATGCTGGGCGTGCCGGGCGCCGCTCACGGTGACCGCCGAGACCCGCGGCAAGAAGGTCAAGTGCCCGCGCTGTGGCACGAAGCAGGCGCTACCGCGTTAAGTCGTGGTTCAGTCGAGTCGACGCCGATGCTCCGATCCGTGAGATTGCTGGGTCAGACCAGGCCCTCCGCCCGGACGTAGCGCTCAATCCTGGCGCTGTCGCCGGCTCCGGCGAGGGTGCAGTCGATGCAGTCCGGATTCTTCGCGACGCGTTTCGGTGTGGCCCACTGACTCCCGATCGGACGACCGATGCCCAGCAGATCGAACTCCGTGTAGTAGCTGACCGGACGGACGCCGGATACGAGGACGGCGAGCTCGTTGACGGCCATCGCCGCCAGCGCGGCATTCAATGACACGACCGCCGGCGCTTTTACGTTCATCCCGCGCACGTAACCACGCTCAACCTGGAACGCACGTTCTTCCTCCGTGCTCAGGAAGAAACACGCCTCGGTGGGATCGATCTCGCCCATGCAGTAGAGACACGGACCTCCCGGCAAAACGACGCAGAGTCGGCCTCCGGCGACGCGGAGACGACCTTCCTCGGCGTCGATGCCAACCGCCAGATCAAGATACGGAACCTGGTGCGCCAGCGCCAACTCGTTGAGGACCAGCCGCGCCCCGTCGTTGTCGACGCAGCCCACCAAGAGGTCGACCCCCTTGAGGGCGTCGAGCGCGTCCTGCGACTGGAGTTTCGACGGGATGTGTCTGACGCTCGCAGTCGGGGCCACGCTCCTGATGAGGCGCCGGGCCAAGACACCCTTTGCCGTCCCGACATCCGCCGCTGCGGCCGTAACCAGCCTGTTCATGTTCGTCTCGTCGGCGGCGTCATCCTCCACGACGACGAAGTCGCGGACCCCGAGATAGACGAGATTCTGGACGAGCGGTGACCCGGTCCCTCCCGCGCCCACGACGCCCACCCGCAGCCGGCCGAGCATGCGTTGACCCGCCGGCGTAAACCACGGAAGCTGGCGGTCAAACACGACGTCAACGCGATGACGGTCATTGTCCCGCGAGATCAGCTGCCGCAACGGCGTCCCGGTGACGACAACGCTCCGCAAAGCCCCGTGACCGCCATCCGGGGTAAAGAACTCACCATAGACCAGATCGTCACCCCATACCGTCGCTCCGTACGGGCATCCCCTCACCGAACCCAGCACATATGCCGAGAAATCTCTGAGACCCTCAACGTCGGTAGGGGAGAAGCGCGGCGTCTGACCTCCGTGGTTGTGAGCTTCAATGAGGGCGTCACCAGAGCGAATCGCGGCGTTCACCACTGACAGGACGGCCTCCGTCGTCAGCTCCCATCCCGTCCTCGTCACCTTCACGTCGCGGTCTGGGATCAGGATCGCCTCGCGTACCATGAACACGGGCTTGCCCTCGGACGAAGCGACGCGGGCCAACATGAAGGCGAAGTGCTCGCCCCGCGTGGAGAAGAGATGCTTCTGAACGGTCTCGAAGATCGGCGCCGGGATGCGCACCACACCCATCAGCTCGCCTCGTTCAAACGCTGGCTGACACCGTCGAGGAACGTCAGCATGTTGTGGCCTTTCAAGACCTCCGCGTGGGGCCTCCAGTCACCCGCCTCGACATGCCATGAGAACTGCCGCCACGTGCGACCAGCTTGGTTGACGTTCGGACTCGTATTCCCCGGCTCCCCAGCAGCCGCCAGCTTGAGGTCATTGCGTGTGTAGAAGTTGTCGGGAGGCGTGATGGGGTAGCCGGGCGGGAAGAGAACCAGCACCGGGGTATCGGTCACGTTCCACCCCCGTCCCAGCCCCCACCGCTTGATGATGAACCACTCGAAGTTGGGATCGACCTCAAGCTCGCCGTACTTGGCCTCGACGAGCCGCAGCTCTTCCCGGCGCCGCTCGATCATCGTCGCTACCCCCGCTTGAAGCGCGGCGCCTTCTTGAAGCGGCGGCCCGGCTCGAGCTCGATCGTCTCGTCGGCCCCGAACGTCCGCTGTGTCCCATCCTCGAGGAGCAGCACGAGCCCGACCTCGCGCGGGATACCGGCGAGGTTCATGATCTCAGCGCCGCTGATGACGGCTTGCTCAACGTGGAACTCCCGATCGTCGACGAAGAAGGTGAAGAAGGGGCCGTGCCGATCCTTGTTCTCGCCGGCCTGGGCGTTCTCGTGCACCGTTGACTCCATGGGACCCTCCGTTTCTTGCCCGCCGGGGCGGGTCATCTTGACTGCTGTACTGCTGATCCGCGGATTAGCGTAGTCAGCGCGCAACAAAAAATCAAGCGGCGCGTCTCAGGCGAACAAGCCCGACCCGACGTGTCCCCCCTCGGCGAGCAGATTCAGCTTTAAAAGACGGACCCTTGCGGCCTCCCTCGACACCGCGAATCGCTCGGCTATCTCCCGGATCAACGCGGCTCCCTCAGCAGACCCGACGTCGAGAACTGCCGACCCGAGGCCTCCGGCCGTGCGGTAGCTGCGTACGGCCTCCTGGAGCGGATGCCGCGGCATCAGGATGGCGCCGCAAACATATCCTGCCTGCCACTCCATCCAGTCCTGCTGCGAGGCGCCGATGATGCTCGTCCGATTACACTTCGCGTTCACGTCCGTGGCCGTCGTGGTGAATAGCGACTCGCCATCACGCATCTGGTACATGAAGTCGTGAAATCGCACATGCCCGAACTCGTGGCTCAGGGTGGTCCGGAACCGGTTCTCGAGTCCTGGATGGCCAGAGATCTCCTTGGAGATGCGGACCCGTGGGCGGCGGCCAGGGATGAACTCCGTCACGCCCTCGACGTCGGGGCCCTCCGCCGAGAGATCCGCGTAGGCGTCGAGATCCTCGGCGAACTCCTCGATGAGAAGCGTCAGGTCTTCCGTGACCACTGGATACTGAACGTGACCGCGCCGCCGCCGCAAGAAGTGCGAGATGATCTCCTCGCAGGTCTCGTCCAGCTCCTCCGGATCATAGTGGGGCCGCTCCGGGAAGCGGCCACTCCGATCCTTCACCCACTTCATCTCAGCCTCCCTTGCCGATCTTTTTTCGGAAGGCCTTGAACGCCTCGACCACCTGGCCGGGGCTGGCCCGAGGATCGAGCAGATCCTCGGGGATTCGGCCCGCGAGATAGGCGAGCAGATTCAGGTCGAGCTCCAGGATCTTGCTGAGCTGCTTCAGGAGGGGACTCGGCGGCGCGCCACGGCGGTCGTGCTCGATGTCGTTGAGGTATTGAGGTGAGATCGGGCTACCATCCTCCTTCTTGAGCCGGGCAGCCAGCTCCTTCTGCGTCATCCCCGCACGCTTCCTCGCCTCGGCGATTGCCTGTCCGAACGTCGGCATTGGTCGTCCTCGCGTTCTCAGCTCCGCCCCAAAGCTGATCCGCTGATGTGCGGATTATACTCGCAAGCCTGTTCCCCCACCAATCGGGACGGATGTGCCCTCTGGAACGGACCTACAGCGCTTTGGCCCCGGGGTGGCCGTTCCGAGGCGAATACGATCCGGCGCCGGCTTCCAGCCAGCCCCGGGCCTGGAGCCTTCGCCACGCCTTCTCGACGTGCTGTTCTCTGAACGCTTGGCGCTTTCGGCCGCTCCACTCATGCACCCGCTGCACCGCGACGCCGATATTCACGGAGGCTTCGGGGTCTTCACGCGACACCCAGTGGACCGTCGCGAGCAGCTCCATGCCATAGGGCGACTCGAAGCCCTCGATCAGCTCTGTCACCTTTTGGAGCCGAGCCCCCGCGTCAACCTCACTGGCCAACGTGCTCCTCGCCTCCTCGGACGCGCCCGGGAGAAGGTAGATCCCGGCGTCGCGACTGCGGTCGCCGTACCCACGGATGTAGTGACCTTCAAGGCGCTGAAGGACATGGTTCAATGTCTCGGCATACGGTCCGAACCGACGCTTGATGAAGCTGAGCTTCAAGGGCTCCCCGGCCACCTGGAGGAAGTAGGCCAGCTTCTGGATCTCCAGGAGACTCAGCCGGTAGCCCGGGATCCTGTAGTTCTCCAGGAGTCGCAGGAGGAGGGCACGCGCCCGGGTCAGCTTCGGCTTCTCGGTGCGGACCGTCATCCTCTCGGGCGCTGGAGCCCCCGCGGGCTCGAAGAGCAGAACATGAACATCCGGCAGCGTCGACAGCGCCGACTCGATCACTGGGCGAACATCCGTCCAGTCCAGTCCGCCGCTACCGCAGCCCAGCGGGGGTACCGCGAGCGAGCGGATCCCCAGCTGTTTGACCTCATCGACGAGATCGCGGAGCCCCGCCTCGATATCCGCCAGCCGCGCCTTACCCTTCCAGTGACGCTTCGTCGGGAAGTTGATGATGTACCGCGGGTTCATCAGGCTCGTCTGGACGACGAACATCTTCCCGGGCCGCACCTGGCCAGCTCGGCATGCTCGCTCATACAGCCGGAAGTTTTCCGGGTACGCCTGCTTGAACTGCAAGGCGATGCCCTTGCCCATCACGCCGACGCAGTTCACGGTGTTGACCAAGGCCTCGGCATCGGCCTCGAGGATGTTCCCCCGCGTCAGCTCGATCATGCCATCCCCCTGCCCTTCAGTAGTACCACCCGCGCCTCACGATGACCGCCGGCTGGTGAGCCTGGCCTCTCAGGGCGTGAGTGACCTGCGCCGCGATCGCAGGCGTCATCACGCCGATCGCTTGCACCAGGGTCCAGGGGAAGAACTGGTGAACCAGGAATTCGGCCTGGCGGCGCCTCGACCGATCACCGTCCTCGGGCGTATCATTCCAGTACTTCATCTTCATGACCTTCCAGTCAACCTTGTCCAGGTCGGCCAGGTCATGGAAGAACTCGGTCACCGCCATTATGCCGTGCCCGTCGGTGAACACGAAACCCAAGCGGGCTGCCTGGATCGCCTGCGCCGTCGAGACCAGGTGGACGACGGGCGCTTGGCCTCCGGCGTAGCCTTCAACGCCGCCCCGGCTGATGACGTACAGCATCGGAGATCGCGGGCCAAAGTAACACGGCACGTAGTCGTGCAACACCCCTCCCGGCCCGCAAGGCACCGGCGTCCACCGTCTCCGGTCCTGGATGTTCTGGTGGGCGATGTTCGCGTAAGCGACGCCCTCTTCCAGGAGCTGCGCACAGGTCCTCAGGCCGCCGGCGCGCAGGATCGAGTCGAGATTTTGCAGATGGGTGATGTGATAGATGGGCGTGGGGATCGGCACCGTCGCCGGAAGGTGGCTCACGCCTCACGGTGCGCCGACTGCGCGTTTGCTCGTGCGGGGTGGGCAGCCCGGGGATCGCCGGGTGGCGGGTCGAGGATGGTCTGATAGGACTTGCCGGTGTCGATGGCCCTCTGCATGGCATCGTAGATCTCGAGGATCGTGCGCTTGCTTCGGTAGTCTCCGTGGCGTTTGACGTCGTCGCGCTTGACGATGGGGAATCCCTCCATGACGTAGTCGACGTCCGCGCGCGCTACCCCGTAGAGGTGGAAGAAAGCCGCGTCCAGTTCACACCGGATGAGGAACCGGCGCTCCCCGTTCCATCGGAACGGTGGACCGTCATACCCACAGTCGCGCGCAAACTTGACGAGATCCCACGCAGTATAGGACAGCTCGAGAACTCTCGGCGTTATCCACTCCGTTAGACCAATAGTGGTCCACCCTGGCGCAGCGATAAAGGCAGACGGGACCGGCATCGGCAACTGCTTAAGGACGAAGAAGTTTAGATGCCGACTGCCGATTCGCCGCCGAGCCACGAAATCAAAGACAAATGAGTTACCCGCCGCGACTAGACAGCAGACTAACGCAGGCGAACTCTCACCAACCACTACTGGGATCGAGTTTCCAACCGCACTGAACGGGACAACGGTGAAGATCGTCGTTCGCTCATTGTTTGGATTGGCGATGTCGTGGAAACAAGCAAACCATTCATGTGACCACCCGGTGTTTTCGAGAAATCGCGTCAGGGCCTCGCGCTGCATCCAGTACCTAGGCAATATGCTGACAGACGGGTTGTCATGCTCGGTGTCGGACACTTCGCGTGGCGTGTCCGTCCCTTCGTGGGTTCCCTCAAAAGTCGCGTACCGATGGTCATAGATCTGCGTGAGCTTACCTTCGTACACCCGCACAATCTCTTGGGCGGCAGTGTCCTGCGCGGCCCGTACAAGGAACAGATGTGAATCGCTGGTCATATTCACGAGTTGTATAAAACGAATCTGCCATGGCGACTCAGCGCCATTCTCACGTCGGATGACAGGAACACGTCGGTAGATGCCCTTAATCACTTCTGCTTCGCGCCGGTCGTGAAACGTCGGCACCGAGCCGGTGTTTGGACTCATGCGCTCAAAATCGTTCGCCGTCAACTCAAATTGCCTTTCGGGATCAGTGAGCTCCTCCACCGATCGAACCCAAAACGCAAACTGGCCTGAATGGCCTCCACGCTGCTTCTTGCGCAGGGTAACGAGGCTGAATCGCTGCTCACGGTGAACAGCCGGAAACAATCCCAGTTGATTCTCGAAGTCATATAGAGAGATCAGTGCCCCAGAGGAAATCATCGTGCGTAGGAGAAGACTGTTGGAGTCATCAGTAGCGATCCCACTCTGAAGAATCATCCCGACGCGGCCACCGCTCGAAATGAGTTGCCATGCCCTCTCACAGAAGAGGCTGTAGGTGTTTAGGCGACCTCTTGTGGAGAGTGGCAGAGTGCCGCTGACACGAGAGAAGTGAACGTGGCCCTCGATTTCCCGCTTGTACTCAATCCATCGCGCGTACAGAAGCGCGTCCTGTCTTGCAAGGGATCTGATCAGCTCCTTTCGTCTGGCTCCTGAAGCTTCCCCGATATCTGGTCGGACCACTGCAAAGAACTCTTGCTCCTGCGGCTGAATCTTCTCCCAGGGGGGGTTACCCAGCACGACGTCAAAGCCGCCATTCCATCCCGCCTGGGTATCTGCTGGCTCCTCCCCGCGCCGCGGCAACAGGAACACGTCGGGGAACGCGAGATGCCAGTGAAGGAAGCGATATTGCGCGGCGAGGCGCTCTACCTCAGCGATCGTCTCGGCCGGGACCCGCCGCGGGTCGGACTCGAGCCGGCGCAGGACATCCTCGGTCACCGGCGGCGGGGCGTCGCCCGTCTTCCGCCAGACGAAGGCTGCGCACCAGGCATCGGCCAGGAGCTTCGCCCGCTGGTAGGCGGTCGATGCGAGCAGGTCCCGGTGGCGGAGTTCGCGCTCGTGGAGGTCACGGACCGTCTCGTCGCCCATTGCCGAGAGCTGGACGAAGCCGGCGCCCAGCTCCCCGTAGGGGGTGCCGGGCTCGGCGACCATCGGCAGCTCCATCTGGCCCTCACGCTCGCGACGGTTGCGCTTGCGCCACTCGGTCGCTACCTTCTTGTCGTCGCCCTCGATCGCCTCGAAGGCTTCGTCGGGTACGCCGCGCGCGATCAGGGCCGGGGTAGCGCCCAGGAGACTGTTGCCGCAGACGATCCGGTGATCGAGGAACGACAGTGGCTTGCCCGGCTCCAGGGCCTCCATCCACAAGGCGACCTTGCACAGCTCGACGGCCATCTCGTTGACGTCCACGCCGTGGATGCAGCGGCCGATCACGTCGCGAAGGGCGTGGCGGAGGGCTTCCGGAGCCGGCTCGTCGTCGCCCGTGCGAACCGCCGCCAGGCGCCGCGCGATGCGGTGGGCGGCGGCGATCAGGAAGTGGCCGCTGCCACACGCCGGATCGCAGACCTTCAGCGAGAGTATGGCGGCCTCGGGGTTCCGGGCGCGCGCCGCCTCGTCGAGGACGGGGTCGAGCGCCGAGTCGAGCAGGGCCTGGATCAGCGATCGCGGTGTGTAGTAGCTGCCGCTGGTTTTTCGCTCGTGGCCGCTGGCCGTGGTGAGCGCGAAGGTCGGCGCCTCGGTGTTGATCTCGGGGTGCAGCTCGAGCAGTGCCTCGTAGACGCTGCCCAGCTCCTCGGGCCCCAGGTTTCGATAGTCGACCGGGCGACGGATCCGGTCCTCCTCCGTCCAGGCGAGGGCGTGGATCGCGGCCAGCAGGTCGCGGTTGGCCAGCTCGCAGCCGTCCAGATCCGGCGCGGCGTCGCTCGACCAGAGGAAGCTGCCGAGCGGCGGCAGCCCCAGCTCGGGACAGCCGGTGTCCGCTCCCAGCTTGGCCATCACGAGGCGAAGGGCTTGCCAGAGGTCGCCGTGGCTCGTCCCCCGCAAGCGGCCCGCCATCTCACGCAAGCGCGCCGTCGAGTAGTACGCGACGTAACACTCCTTGGCCGCATTGTCGGCCGCAGGGTTGGCGAGCAGGTCCCGGTCCTCCGCGACGAAGAGGAAGAGCAGGCGGTAGACCATCCTGAGGAGCTGTCGGTAGTACCCGAGCGGGGCGAGATCGCCCGAGCGGAGAGACTGCCTCAGCCGCTCGTTCCTCGGGTGGGCGAGGAACCCCCGGCCGAGGGCGACGATCGCCTCCTGCACGCGGACTCGGAGGCGATCCAGCACGCGCAGTCCCTGGCGGTGAGCCTCCCGGGCCCAGCGCTCCAGCCAGCAGTGCTCTGGGCGGTCCGCCTCGACGCGGGACTGGTGCAGCAGGAGCCAGAGAATGGCGAAGTCCGAGTACAGCTCGCCCCGGAACATCGCCTCGAGGTCGAACTCCACGTACGCCTGCCGGGTGAGGCTCACGTTGTCGCGGAGCAGGCGAAGCTGGCGGCCGTTCGAGACGGCGCCCCAGAGGTGAGCGCCCGAACGGCTCAGTAGCTCCTGCACGAGTCCGTGTGGGCTGACTCTCGCGGCGCCGGCGACACCCGGCGTCCGCTCGCCCAGACCGACGTTCCACCCGACGAGATGCACCGGGAAGTGCTGCCAGAGGTGGGAGACGGGATAGGGTTTCCCGGCAACCTCGACGGGCCGCGTCGCGGGGAGCCGGCCGTAGCCCAGCTCCTGAAAGAGTGGCAGGAGCCAGCGCTCGCGGGTCACGCTCGTTCCGGGGTCGGTGTTCGCCAGGCCCGCGATGGCGCCCTGGAAGGCGCCCCACACGCGACCCAGCCGCGTCCAGCTCTCGGTGATCGCTTCGTGGAGCCGGACGTCGACCAGGTGGTACGCGGTTTCGTTCAGCCCGTCCAGGTTGGCGTCGCGCCGGAGAAGCCGCTCCAGCAGATCGGGAGGGAGCAAGCCGCCTTCCGTTCGGATCGCGCTGAACCGCTCGCCGGAGCGCCGCGCCATTCGTCTCAGGCTCTCGGCACGGGCAGCAGCACGTAGATCCCGAGAAGATCGGCTGGCGGCACCGGCTCGACGCGAAGGCCGCGCACGCGATCCCGAGCGCTCTGGCGCACGCGGCGGTGGGCGTCGAGGAGCGCTCGGCCACGCGCGTCGGCAGCCTCCGTCAGGCGCGAGCCGAGGAGGTCCAGGCGCTCGAGCACCTGGCCGATGAACGTGCGTGCTTGCTCCTCGGGGACGTTGGCATCGGGTACGGCATCGAGCAGATGCTCGGCGGCGGCGGGATCGAGCCACCGCGCCTCTACTGGCGCGCCCTCGAACGCGAGCGTTTGACACTCCTCGGCGAGAAGCGGCGGTGCCTCACCGGCCCGGCCGAGGATGAGATGGTAGCGAAAACGGGCGAGAAGCACCGTGGTCCGGGACGAGACTCGCCGGGTCCGGATCGCGCCGACGCGCCTCGCCTTGCCGCCGAGCGCGGGATCAAGCGCGCTCTGCATCACGTAGCCCGAGAGCCCCTCGACGAAGGGATGGGTGCGCACCAGCGGCAGAACACCCTTTGGAACCGTGCGCTCGAACCCGAGCCGGATCGTATGCTCGCGGTCGACCACCGGCAGCACGTCGCGCAGCGCCGGATCGAGCCGGCCGAGGTTGACCTCCAGGACCGGCTCGCCACGCACCTCGGCGCCGTGGACTTCCAGCGCTTCCCTGACGAACCCGGCCAGGTCGACGCCCGTGCCGATCGCCGCCCGGACCTCGGCAAGCTCGCGGGCGACCTCGTCCGGGCGGATCGCATGCTGCGCGAAGAGCGTGCGCGACCGCTGCTGCCGCTCGGCGTCCGAATCCCAGCGAGCGTGGAAGTCGCGCTGCTGGGGCGCCAGCACCTCCTCCAGGACAAGCTGCTCCGGGCCGCGATCCCGGCCGCGCAGGAGCAGGCCTTCGAGGATCGCCTCCATGACCTGCGTGGTGTCGACGGGGACCGGCACGGAGATGCCGAGGGCCTTGCGGATGCGCTGGTGCTTGCGCAGGAGGACGTCCAGCACGATGCCGTCGATCCCGTTGTCACGCCCGTAGACCATGACCATCTGGACGGTGGGCGCCGACTGGCCGTAGCGATCGACCCGCCCCTCCCGCTGCTCGTGCCGCGTCGGGTTCCAGGCGAGGTCGTAGTGCACGACGGCGGTGAAATGGTCCTGGAGGTTGACGCCCTCGCTGAGGCAGTCGGTGCAGACGAGCACGCGCCGGCCCTGCTGGCCGAGGCGCTCGACCCGCGCCTCGCGATCCTCGGGCGGCAGGAGGCCTGTGACCGCCTCGACGGTCACGTCCCTGAGCGCCCGCTGGAGATGCTCGGCGACATACTCGGCGGTGGGGATGAAGCGACAGAAGACGATCGGCGCGTGCCCCTCGCCGAGCAGCCGCCGGACTTCGGCGATGACCCTCTGAAGCTTCTCGTCGTGCTCGCCGGCGAGGGCCTCCGCCTCTCGAGCGCGCTCGCGCAGCCACCGGCGATGGGTGTCCGCGTCGCCCGCGTGCTCGCCGATCTCGCCCCCCGGCGCCAGATCCGTCTGCTCGCCTTCCTGGACGTCGAGATCGAGCACGGAGCGCGCGCCGATCTCGTCGGCCTCCTCGCCCGTGTCGGTGTCGGCAACGCCCGCTCGCTCGCGCAGCGTCGCCGCCGCCGCGGCCGGGCTTGACGCGAGCGACCGCAGCAGCGCCAGGGCCGACCACCAGCGGACGCGCTGCCGGTGGCCCTGTCCCTCGGCCTCTCGGACCGTCTCGCGCGTGTAGCGGAGGACGCGCTCGAAGAGCCGCCGATATTCCAGCGTCAACGAGTACGCGACCTCGCGATCCTCGGCGCGCTTTGGAAAGCTCGTGTCGGTCTCCAGGTAGTGCTGGATGTCGCCCCGGCGGCGCTGCACGAGCTGACGGGCCACGCGCTCCCGGTGGCGTCGATTCTCCTCGCCGCTGAGATCCTCCGGCAGGCCGGCGAACGCCGGATCGAGCAACCCGAGGAGTGCGCGGAAGTCCGCGTCCTTCCCGCTGTGCGGCGTGGCGGTGACGAGGACGAGATGCTGGCCGTCCCTCGCCGCGAGTCCTCGCAGGAGCTGGTAGCGCTGGTGACGGACGGTCCGGCCGTCGGCCGCGGCGACACACGTGTGCGCCTCGTCGACGATGACCAGCTCCGGACACGCCCTCAGGAACTCGTCGCGCCGGCGGTCCGCCTTGATGAAGTCGGTCGAGACCACCGTGAACGGGTAGCGGTCGAAGACCGACTCGTCGATGGCTCGGCCGCGCTCGAGCCGATTCACGGTGGCCGGTAGCACCAGCTCGGCCTCGATGTGGAATTTCTCGTCGAGTTCCCGCTGCCATTGCTCGGCGAGATGCGGCGGGCACAGGACGGCCAGCCGCCGCACCTCGGCGCGATCGAGCAGCTCGCGCGCGATGAGCCCGGCCTCGATGGTCTTGCCGATCCCCACGTCGTCAGCGATCAGGAGACGGACCGGGTCGAGCCTGAGCGCCATCAGCAGAGGCACGAGCTGGTAGGGGCGCGGCTCGACGTTGATCCGGCCGAACGAGCGGAACGGCCCGGCGCTCGATCGGAAGCCCAGCCGGACGGCGTCACGGAGAAGGCGGCAGGAGCGAAAGTCGCCCACGCGGCTCGGGTCGGGAGGCGGGAAGCTCGCGGAGACGACCGGCTCCAGCGGGAGATAGATACCCGCCACCTCGTCGTCGGCGCCCCCGAGCGGCCGGAGCTTGAGCAGATCCCCCTCGGAGTCCGGCAGCACCACCCATTCCCGCCCGCGGGCGCTGACGAGCGAGCCGGCCGGGAACGTCACTCGGCTCTCCCCTGCCCGAACACGTCCGCGTGAGCCCTGAAGACGGGCTCCCACTCGCTCCGCGCGGAGAACCTCAGCACTGTCCAGCCAGCGTCCTCGAGACAGGCCTGCTTGTCGCGGTCGCGCTGCTGGCGGTCGGGGTACTCGTGGTGGGGCCCGTCCACGTAGATCACGGTGAAGTGGTCCTCGTAGAGGAAGTCGGGGCGCGTCCCGCACTCGGCGATGAGCCGCTGCGCGTGCGATGGGAGCCGATAGCCGCCGGCGTCAAGCGTCTCGAGCCACTGGCGCTCGAGGTCGGACTGGCACTGGGCCTTGAGCCCGGCGAGATGCTGGGCGCGCGGCGCCGCGGTCGGCGAGGCGACGACCGTAGCCTGGGCGAGCCGCAGGAGGGTGTCGCGGACCTGCTTGCGGTCGAGCAGCCGGTGGTCCGGCTGGTTCCCGTAGCTCATCAGGCACGCGTAGCACGCCGCCTCGCACGGCTCCTGCGTGCGCGGCCCGTGGCCGAGGTCGGCGCCGGTGTCGGGATCGAAGTGGCACAGGCCGAGCGCGGCCCGGGCAACCTCGCCGATGGCCTCCGGGTCGTCGATCAGCCGACGCAGGACGCCCGCACCGCCCTCCGCCGACTCGTAGAGGAGGATGACACGCCGGTTGTCGGTGTCGGGAAGCGGTTCGGCCGCGAGCTCGGCGTCCTCGAGCTGGTAACAGGACTGGATCGCGGCCTTGAGCGCCGCTTGGAGGGAAGCCATCAGCGCGCCAGGCCACGGCTCCACCGGCTCGACCAGGAGGCAGTTCCTGCGGTCCTCGACGTACGGCACCACGCGGGTAACCCGGTGCCCAAGATCATTACCGCCGTCTTGATCGTCAGGATCTTGCCGGTTGCTGCCCCAGGCGCCGCGCTCAACGTCGAGGTCGAACCCGGTTTCCTGCCGGCTTCGCCGCCAGCCGAGGTTGAAGCGCCAGAGAGTTGCGGCCGGCCCGTAGGACAGGCGCGCCAGCTCGCGGTCCCCCTCGCGCACGCTCGCCGTTCGGAATGCGCGCGTGCCGTCGTGCTCGGCGAAGCGCACTCCGGTCCGGAGAAGGTAGCCGAGCCGCAGCCGCTCCTCCTCGTCGCAGGTGATCTTGTCGCGCCGTCGCGTGCTCACGTTCTGGAGGCGGAAGAGATTCGCCCGGGCTGCGGGGAGCAAGGCTTCGCAACGCTCGCACCGGTCCGGGCCTGCCGCACCCGGGATGGGATGGAGATACCCGCACTGGACGCAGACCTTGGCGCGGGTGAGCGCGATGGGCTCATCGGTAGGATGCTCGGGGATCGGCAGGATCACGCGGTGGATCCGGTAGCGCGAGCCCTCATGGTAGATGATGGCGCGCGGACCGAACTCGGAGATGGCGAGGAACCGCGGACGCGTGACGAACTCGTCTCGCCCGGCTCGCGTGCGGCGCCCCGGGATGTACGCCGACAGGGGCAGCCGCGGGAAGTTGTAGCCAGGCAAGAACCCTTCGCTGGCGAAGTAGCGATAGCTGTAGAAGTCCGACTGGACCACGTTCTCCGTCTTCGTCAAGAGGTCGATCTGGCTTTCCGCCTCCTGCCGGAGCCTCCGGGCCTGGTCGCGCTCCATCTGACTCCGCGTGTGGTCGCCGACGATCTGATGCTGCACCTCCCGCTGGCGATGGGCGGCCCGGTAGAGCGTGCGCCACCGTGTGCACGCCTGCTCGAAGGCCAGCGGGATACGCGCGAGCACCTGGTCGAGCCACGCCGGGGTCCACCAGTCCGCGCCGGCCAACTCACCGTGCATGCCTGCCAGGATTCGCTCCACCCTGGCGCGGGCCCGCTCCGCCGCCCGCAAGTCTGTCAGCGCAGCCTGTACGGACGGTTGCAGCGCAAGGCTCGGCGGATCGCCGCTCATGTCCAGCACGTCCGTCAAAGACGAGCCCAGACTCATCCCGCTCTCGGCCAGCCACACCGCGTGCACGTGGGCCCTCACAAGATCCTCGTTGGCGAGGTCCAAGCGCGGCGGGAGCACCTGCCCAGCTACCATCTGCTCCGGGCGCGAGAAGAAGTACTGATCGTGCGGGCTTCCCGAGGTGCAGTACGTGAACACGAGTGCCGGCTGCCCGCTTCGGCCCGCCCGGCCGCTCCGCTGCGCGTAGTTGGCAGGCGTGGGGGGCACGTTGCGCATGTTCACCACGCTCAGCTCGGCGATGTCGACGCCCAGCTCCATCGTCGGCGAGCAAAAAAGGACTGGGAGTCTCGCTTCCCTGAACTCCTGCTCTCGCCGCTGGCGATCGCCGGCCGGAACCTGGGCCGTGTGCTCCCGGGCCTCGATGCCCCGGTAGTGCTCGACCAACTCGCGGTACACGCGGCCGAAGAACGGGTTTGCCCGGCTCCCGCCTTCCGGCAGGTTCGGGATGCGGAGCGGATCGTGGAAGGCGCGCGTCCCGTCACCCGCGCACCAGCGCATCCCCGACGCCTTCAGCTGGTAGCCTGGGCGCCCGTGCGCCGGAGGCAGGGCCTGGACGAGATTCCCCCGCTGCAGGATCTCGAGCAGCTGGCCGCAGATCGCCTCCCGGTCGCCGATGGGGAGAGCGCCGCCTCCGGCAAGCGCGCGGCGGAGGTACTGGCCGAACGCGCCGCGCGGTGAGAGCCAGAGTGCCTCGGGGACGTCCGGCCGCCCGACGCCTGTGGGCGTGACGTAGAGCGTTCTCGCCCGGTCCGGCAGCTCCTGCTCGTCGAGCGCCCAGGGCGCGACCAAGTCCTGTTGGCTCCGCTGCTGAATCTGCTCGAACGTCTCGCGCCTGAGCACGTCGACGTCCAGGGCGAGGCCACGGCGCATGAAGTCGAGGAGGACGCGCAGCAGGCGAACCCGTGTCTCGACGGGGGCGGCGAGCAGCAGCGGGTGCCGGCCCTGCCACAGCGACGTCGCCGCGGCGATCGCGTCGAGCTCGCGGTATCGGATCTCGAGGAGACCGCATTGCTCGAGGTTCGGCGACGTGATCCGCCAGCCGTGTTTCAGGTCCTGATAGAGCCGATAGGCGAGGACGTCGCGCATCGCGCGATAGACGTCCTCACGGCCGAACTCGATGTCCGGCTGCTTCGCGTACGCCTCGAACGGCAACGCGAGGGCATCGAACACCCGCTGGCGCAGGACCTCGTGGGTCAACCCCTCGGCCCCCGCCTCCAGGCACGCACGGTGCAGCGCCGCCCGCAACATCACCACCTGGACGAAGTCGTTCAGATGCCCCGACTGGAGCGACGCGTCCTGGCGGTTGTCGGTGAAGCTCAGGAGCTTCGCGGGCAGCCCCTGGCCCCGCAGGCCTCGCACGGTCGACAGCGAGAGCAGGGTCGTCGCCATCGTTCGGCCGCCGGTGCCGAGGCCGGTGAGTTTCCCGAAGTCGGTCTTCTGAGTGAAGGCGTAGCTCACCCCGCAGCGGAGACAGAACCGGAAGGGCTGAGCCACCCAGTGCACCGTCGAGCCACCATTCACCACGTGCCCGTCGGGGTCCACTCGCAACGGTTGGGGCAGCTCGTCCCGCCGGTCGCGACGAATGCGCGGCGTTCCACCGTCGTCCTCGATCCAGTCGTCGGGCAAGCGGGCGATGATCTCCGCCGGCTCGGCCGGCCACGGCGCAGCGGTGCTGAGATAGACGTACCCAGCCTCACCGTCCGCGATGTCGGTGAAGTCCACCAGCGGTCGTGGGATGAGGAGCCTGCCGTCGTCCTCCTTGACGAGCGTCGCGGAGTAGTACTCCTGGCCGCACTCCCGGCAGAAGACCAGCGGGAAGAGCACGCGAGACCGGTCGCCGGGGACAAACTGCTGTGCGTGGACCGTCACGTGCCGCGCCTCCTCGGGCTCCAGGGAAGCGTAGACGGTGTCGCCGCGCCCGAGGAACTGGTGCACGCGGAACGCGAAGATCGGGAAGCCGGTCTCGGGGTGACGCTCCGCTTCGTACGAGCCAAGCAGCCAGCGCCGGATAGCGTCCGCGCACACCGCTGTGTCCACGCCGGTGAGTGCAGCCAGCTCAGCGGCCGCCCCGTCCGGGCCGTCGATGCTCCGGGGGCGTTGGCGCTCCAGCCGGCCTACCACGTCCCGGCGGACGCCGAACGTGCTCTCGAGCCAGCTCGCCAGCGGGGCCGCGACGAACTCCCCGAAGGTCCGAGGCGGCTCCGCGGCTGCGGTGAGCTGCTCGCGCAGGGCATCGACGAACGCCCGGTCGCCCGTCGCACGCTCCGGGGTGACCCGGCGGAGCGTCTCACCGATCACGTCGTCGGCGCGCACCGCCGCGCCAAAGATGCGGCTCGCCACGTCGGCGATGCGAGCCCGACGATCCTCCCACGTCCCCTCGCCCCCCAGTGTCGCGGACGTGCCCACGAACTGGCAGTGCGGAGCCTCGAAGGCCTCCCGACAGCGCCGCATGAGCATGGCGACGTCGGCACCCTGACGGCCGCGATACGTGTGGAGCTCGTCGAGCACGAGGAACCGCAGCCCACGCGCACGCTCGACGAGCTGACGCTCGTCCGTTCGCGTGAGAATCAGCTCCAGCATCACGTAGTTGGTGAGCAGGATGTCCGGTGGGTTCTCGATGATCTTCCGCCGGGCGGCGTCATCCTCCTGGCCGGTGTACCGCGCGAAGCGCACCGGCTCGTGGCCCGCCGGGTAGCCGAGGCAGAGGAACTTGGTCAGCTCACCGTGCTGGCTATTGGCCAGCGCGTTCATGGGGTACACGACAATCGCCTGGATGCCCTGGCCTGCCCCCCGCCGGAGCACGTGGTCCACGATCGGCACGATGTAGGCCAGGCTCTTCCCCGAGCCCGTGCCGGTCGTCAGGACGTACGGTCGGCCGCTGCCGGCCACGCCGATCGCCTCGGTCTGGTGCCGGTGCAGGTGCAGCTCGCGACCCACAGGGTCGGCCTCACTCTTGTCGCGACGGAAGATGCGCCGGCACTCGGTGTGCAGCGCTCGCTGCTCGACGAGCCGGTCGATGGTCCCCCCGGGCTCGAACGCCGGGTTCAGCTGGATGAGCGGGTGGGGCCAGAGGAGGCCGTCGGCCAAGTGCTGGTCCACGAGGCCGCGGATACGAGGATCGGCGATGTCGAGAAAGCTGCGCGTGTACTCGGCGTAGTCCTCGATCAGCCGCTGGCGAAGGTCGAAGACGTTCATTGGCTCGTCCTTGCGTCTGACCGCCCGATAAGCGCCTCGACAGAATCACAAGGCTTCCGGTCCACGCGATCCCGACATCCCACAAAGGAGCGGAATCCTCTGATGACTCACCCGAGTCCGGTAAGTGACCATTTTAGGAGACTGTGCTGGCAGGGAGGTGCAGCTCTTTTTCGGGCGGACACCCTTTAAGGCGGGTTCAGGGCAGACCGAGGCGCCCGTCCTCGGGGTTCGATCGGCGTGCCACGCGGCAAATGCCTGGAATTTTCGGTTCCTTGCACGCAGCGGCCGATTATGATAGACAGTGACTATCATAGAATGGCGTCCTGGACTCTGACCGAAGCCGCGAAGTTGCTGGGCATTCCCCAGCACAAGCTCATCCACCTTTGCGAGAAGAAGGTCGTGGTGCCCGATGTTCGTGACGCTCGCGGGCGCGGCAGCAGTCGGGAGTTCTCGAAAAGGAATCTCTTCGACTTCGCGGTCGCCCTCGAGATGAGGCGGCTCGAACTCCCAGTCTCGTTCGTCCAGGCCGTGCTGCGTGTACTGCGCAGCTTTGAGGCGGAGGCCAAGGGCGTGCTTGGCGAGTTCGCGTTGCCCGAAAGCCTGGTGGCTTCGGCCGCGCCGCGACTGATCCTTTTCATCGTTGATGGCGAGCGCCTTTATTTCCGCCTGGACTCTCCCGGGGCGGCGCCCCGGTTCTTTGGCGGCGTCGATATCCGGCATCCGCGAGTTCGGGGCCGAGCACGGCAGCACCTCGGCGTGGGTCGCCTCGAGCCGGCGCAAGCCGACCAGGTCTTGAGCGCTGCTCGGACCCGCACCGAGGTCGACCTGTCCCAGATCGCCAGAGAACTGGCGGCGCGGCTGCCGCAGGGATGAATTTTTTTGAGCCAGATGAGAGACACTATCGATCATCACGAGGGCGTATGAGAAGCGAGAAGGCCTCACCCCGGGCTGTCGGACAAGCATGTCGCGAGCAGGCGGTAGATCCGGAACTCAAAGAGCTCCTGGATCACCTCGGCCGCCTCCTGGCCAAGGAATACGTCCGGCTCCTGTCAGGGGAGGCGGCGGACAGGCCGGTGCCTCGCCGGGAGGAAAAGCGGTGAGGGCAGCCATCTACGCCCGGTACTCATCGGACAACCAGCGCCCCGAAAGTATCGATGACCAGATCCAGGCCTGCCAGGAGCTGGCGGCGGCACGTGGTTACGTAGTGGACCCAGCCCACCTATATAAGGACGAGGCGAAGTCCGGCGCCCTCCGGGACCGCCCCGGTCTCGAAGCATTGCTGGCCGCAGCCCGTGCTCGGCAGTTCGAGGTCGTGCTCGTCGACGATCTCTCTCGCCTGTCGCGCGACAACCACTTCCTCCTGACGCTCTACGCCGAGTTCCGCTTCAACGGCGTGCGCATCATCTCGCGAGCGGATAGCCTCGACAGCGACGACGACCACGCCAAGCTCGGGTTCCAGATGCGCGGCATCGTCAACGAGCTCTACCTGGACGACCTCCGCGAGAAGACCCTGCGCGGCCAGAAGGGGCAGAAGGCGCGGGGATTCACGGTCGGCGAAGCGACGTACGGCTACAAGTCCGTTCCGGTCGGCGAGATGCGGGTCGATCGAAGAGGTCGGCCACGGCCCGACGGTTACCGGATGGTGATCGAACCGTCCGAGGCCGAGGTGGTCCTCCGGATCTTCCACGATTTCGGGCACGGAAAGGCGATCAAATCGCTCGTCCAGGACCTGAATGCCGAGGAGGTGCGCGGCCGACGCAAGCTGCGCCGCGGCTGGTCCGCCTCGACCATCAGCCGGATCCTCAAGAACGAGAAGTACGTCGGCCGCTGGACGTGGAACCGCACGGAGACGCGGCGCGATCCGAAAACCGGACGGAGGCGGAAGTTCCTGAAGCCGGAGAGCGAGTGGCACGTCACCGAGAACGAGGGCTTGCGGATCGTCCCGCAGGAACTGTGGGAGCGGGTGGCGGCCCGCTGGAAAGAGGTCGACCGCGCGTGGCCCCGACGGCGCAGTGAGAAGACAGCCGAGGGACGGCAGCGCAGCTACGTCGAGGCCAATCCCCCTCACCTGCTGTCGGGGGCACTCCGCTGCGCGAAGTGCGGCAGCACCATCGGCCAGGTGAGCGGCAAGGGCAGCGGGTACTACGGCTGTCTCGCCGCCGTGCGCGGCGCCTGTGACAACAAGTTGCTCGTGTCCCGTCGGACAACCGAAAAGGCGGTCTTGACAGCTGTTCGGGAGCGGCTCTCCGATCCGGCGTCGATCCGTTACCTCCTGCAGCGCGTGGAGGAAGAGGTCGAGCGACTTCACGCACACCTCCCCGAGGAGATGGCCCTCAAGCGGGCCGCGCTGGCATCGGAGGAGCGGCGGATCGCGAACTACATCGACTTCATCGGGGACGGAAAGGGCACGCGAGCTCTCGGCGAGGCGCTCAGCGCCGCCGAGCAAAAAGCTGCATCTCTCCGAGCCGAGCTCCAGGCCTACGAGGCGTCGGCCGAATCCCTGTTCAAGGCTCCGCCGGTCGAGTGGGTGGCCGAGCGGCTGGCCGCCGTCAAGCAGGTACTCGACGCCGAGCCGACGACGTCGGCGCTGACCCTTCGACGAGTGCTCGGACCCGTCCGGCTGATCCCGGTTGGTCCGCAGGTTGGCAGGTCCTATTACCAAGCCGAGACCGCCCTCCAGGTCCTCGATCTCATCGAGGCCCCGGAGGGCGGTTCGAATTGGTTGCGATGGTGGAGGCGGTGGGCATCGAACCCACGTCCGGAAACCCTCGGCAACAGGCATCTACATCAATAGCCGGCTATCCCCTGCGTCTCGCCTCTCGGCCCCCCAACCGGCCGGGTCACCGATCAGCCAGCTCCTGTAGATCTCGCCCCTCGCCCCGGAGCAGGACTTGGAGCCAGTCACCGGTATATGACGTTCTGACCCGGACCCCGATGACGCGATCCGGAGAACGCTAGCGGGTGTTAGGCCGCCAGGGCTAGCTGAGTGTCGGCAGCTATAACCGTGCCCCCGGTTTTACGAGGAGAGAGCACCTCGTGATGCCGCCTGTGCGTCACTGATCCCCGTCGAAACCAGTCGCCCCCTTCTACGTCCGCCTACGTGCGCTGGCGGGCGCGTGATTCCTTTTCCATCTCCCTCCGGCTCTCGCGCTCGCGGATGCTGGCGCGCTTGTCGTGGAGCTTCTTGCCGCGGGCGAGGCCGAGCTCGACCTTCGCTCGCCCTCCCTTGAAGTATAGACGAAGGGGGATGAGCGTCAACCCGCGCTCCGCGATCTTGCCCAGCAGCCGGGAGATCTCGCGGCGGTGGAGCAGCAGCTTGCGCTTCCGCTCCGGGTCGTGGTTCGCGTCCGTCCCGTGGTGGTAGGGGCTGATGTAGCAGCCGATCAGCCAGGCCTCGTTGCCGTCGATGGCCGCGTAGCAGTCCTTGAAGTTGACCTGGGCCTCGCGGAGCGACTTCACCTCGGTGCCCTTCAGCACGAGCCCCGCCTCGTAGGTCTCGAGAATCGTGTAGTCGTGGAAGGCCTTCCGGTTGGTCGCGACCGTCTTGTCGTCCTGGGTCATGGCGCGCTCACGCCCCCGGGTGTCGCCGGGCCCTTGACTTCAAGGTCGCGGTCCGTAAGATGAAGTCCTTGCCCGGGCCGAAGTGGCGGAATTGGCAGACGCGCATGATTCAGGGTCATGTGCCCGCAAGGGTGTGGGGGTTCGAGTCCCCCCTTCGGCACCAGTTGAACCTCCCCGGTCCGCGCCCATCTCCCGAGTGTACCCGAGCCCGTCCGCGGCGGTGCCGCGCTCGCGGCGCTAGGCGAGCTCGGCGAGGCTGACGCGACGGCCCAGCGCGGAGGCGCGCTGGGCGGCCTCCACCACCCGCAACGCCGCAAGGCCCGCCTGCGCGTCGACGGCGGGCGGCGTGCGGCGCGCCGCCGCGTCGAGGAACAGCTCGAGCTCCCGCCGGAGCGGCTCGGGCCCCGACGCCTTCACGGTCTCCACCGCCCCCTCCGGCGCCTGCCAGCCCGCCGCGGTCTTGACGTGCCGGTTGCTCAGCACGCGGACCTCCGCGGTGCCGAAGTCGGCGTCGAGGGTGGCCTGCTCGCCCACGATCACGCAGTCGCGGTGGGTGCCGGGGGCGAAGTACCCGGCCTCGACGAACGCGGGCACGTCCCCGTACTCCACGGTGGTGAACGAGCAGTCGTCGAGCCCCCGGCCCAGGTGATCGCGCAGCGTGGCGCTGACCGCGGTCGCCTCGCGCCCGAGCAGGTACGCGAAGAGGTCGAAGTAGTGGATGGCGTCGGTCTGGGTCACGCCCACGTCGGTGCGCGGGCGCTTGAAGCCCGCGAAGCGGCCGGTACAGTAGCGCACCGGTCCCACCGAGCCCGCGGCGAGCCGCTCCCGCAGCACGGTGGTCACCGGGTGGAAGCGGAAGATGTGGCCGACCTGCAGCACGCGTCCGGTCCCGGCCACGAGATCGACGAGCCGCCGGCCCTCGTCCACGGTCAGCGTGAGCGGCTTCTCGATGAAGCAATCGCGCCCCGCGCGAAGGCACTCCCTCGCGAGCGCCAGGTGGCTGTCGGCGGGCGTGACGATGTCCACCGCGTCCACGTGCGGCAGCGCGACGCGGTAGTCCTCGACCGCCCGCTGCGCGGCGACTCCGGCCTTCACCGCCAGCGCCCGGCGCTCCGGGGCCACGTCGGCCACCCACAGCTGCACGCCCAGCTCGCCGAGCACGCGCAGGTGCTTCTCGCCCCAGCGGCCCAGCCCGACCAGGAGCACCTTCACCGGGGGTCGCGCCCTTCCCCGCCCACGTCCTCCGCGATCTCGTAACGGAGGAACCGGTCCTTCATCCACCGCACCACCAGCAGGTCCACGAACGCCCGCAGGGCTCGGTTGCCGATACCGTACTTGGAGACGCCGAAGCGCCGCGGACGATGGTTCACCGGCACCTCGAGCACCCGGAAGCCGCGCATCTTGAGCAGGGTCGGGATGAACCGGTGGAACCCCTTGTAGAGCTCCAGGTCGCGCAGGCATTCACGCCGGAAGGCGCGAAAGGTGCAGCCGCTGTCCTGGATGTTCTCGTCGGAGAGGCGGTTCCGCACCCGGTTCGCGATGCGGGAGGAAATGCGGCGCACCCACGAGTCCCCCGCCGCGCGATTCAGCCGCCAGCCCGTGACCGCGTCCCACTGGTCGAGGTGCGCGAGCATGCCCGGGATGTCGTGCGGATCGTTCTGGAGATCCGCGTCCATGACCACCACGTACCGCCCCCGCGCCGACTTGAGACCGGCATCGGTGGCCGCAGTCTCGCCCGCGTTGACCTTGAGACGGATCAGGCGCACGCGTGGGTCCTGCTCCCGGAAGCCGCGGACGATCTCCGCGCTCCGATCGAGGCTGCCGTCGTCGACGAAGATCACCTCGTAGCGCAGCCCGGTCGGGCCCAGCACGTCGCGGATCTCCGGCCAGAGGAGCGGAAGGTTCTCCTCCTCGTTGTAGACCGGGACGACGATCGAGAGATCGAGGGAGTCCGGAGCGGGAGCGGCGGTGGTCACGGACCGGGGGGCACGACCCGTGGAGCGGAGCCCTGCCATTCCGGAGCCAGCGAGTGCGGCAGGCCGAGGCGGTCGAGCACCCGGGCGATGGTGTGGACGACCAGGTCGTCGATCTGCTTGGGGCGATTGTAGAAGGCCGGCATCGGCGGCAGGATCACCGCCCCCATCTCGGCGAGGGCGGTGAGCACCCGCAGATGGCCCAGGTGCAGCGGGGTCTCCCGCACCACCAGGACCAGCGGCCGCCCTTCCTTGAGGGTCACGTCGGCGGCGCGGGCGATCAGGGTGTCCGCCGCGCAGTGCGCCACCGCGGCGGCGGACTTGATGCTGCACGGCACGATGACCATGCCGGCCGTCTTGAACGAGCCGGACGCGATCGCGGCGCCGATGTCGCGGTTGCGATAGCGCTGCGGGGCGAGCGCCTCCACCGCCTCCAGCGGGTAGTCCGTCTCCTCCACGATGGTGCGGCGGCCCGCGTCGGAAATCACCAGGTGCGCCTCGACGTCCGGCACCCCGCGCAGCAGCTCGAGGAACCGGATGCCATAGATGGCGCCGGAGGCGCCGCTGATGCCGACCACCAGGCGCTTCACAGCCGGAACCTGCGCCGGTAGACCTCGTCGCGGGTCTTCTTGTAGAGCAGCTCCCACTCCGCGCTGCCCTCGGGGGCGGGACGGGAATAGGTACTGAGCGCGCGTCGAACCTCCTGATCGATCGACTCCTCCAGCTTGGACTCGTCTTCCAGGACGCGGAACACCTCGGTGCGGAGCTGGCCGTGGATCTTGTCCGCGTCGGCCGCCTTCACCGTGATGCTCTCGGTGGCGGTCAGGTCGGCGACGATCCGATCAGCCAGCGCGAACATGCGCTCGCGGCTCATGCGGGTCACAGCACGAACCCCCGCTCCTTGGCGAGCTTGGCCTTCACCAGGGCGAAGAGCCGCTTGTAGTCGGAGGCCGAGTCGCGGATGAGCTTGGCGTTGTCCATGAGCAGGGTGCGCGCGTCGGTGTCGATCTTCTCCTCGGCCTGGAAGTTCTCCGCCAGGATGCGGCGCACCACCTCACGGGCCCGGGTCTCGTCGCGCACGTCCGCGAGCTTCCGCCCGGTCAGCCGCTTGACCACGGCCTCTGCCATCCTGTCCGCCACCTGCTCCCATCGCGCCATGACCGAAGAAATAGCCTACACGGCGGCGACGGGCGGTGTCAAGCACAACTAGCCGAAAAATCGGTCAAAACTCGCGGTCGACCCCCGGCAGAAGCAATCGGAATCGCGAGCCTTTGCCCGGCAGGCTCTCCACCTCGATCCGGCCCCCGTGCGCCTCGGCGAGGGCCTTGACCAGGCTCAGCCCGAGCCCCAGGCCCCGCGCGGCCGCGGTATCCGGATGGGCCACCCGCACGTACTTGTCGAAGATGCGGGGCAGCTGGTCGGCCGGGATCCCGACCCCGTCGTCCTCGACCGCGACCTCCACCATGCCGGGCCGATCCGCGGCCGGGGCGGCGGACACCAGCACCCGGCCGCCCCGCGGGGAGTACTTCACCGCGTTCGAGAGCAGGTTCTTCATCATGCGGTCCAGCGCGTCGGGGTCCGCGCGCAGCGCCAGCCCCGATCCGGCGGCGGTCCACTCGAAGCGGTGGCGCCGGTGCTCGGTGGCGAAGAGCTCGACGTTGCGCTCCAGGAGCGCGTCGAGCTCGACCCGCTCCGGATGCAGCTCGAGCGGCCGCCCGGCCTCGATCCGCGAGAGATCGAGCAGCTCGCCCACGATGCGGCCCAGCGTGCAGGCCTCGGTGTGCAGGTAGACGAGGCAGCGGTGCGCCTTGTCGGGCGGGAGCGTCGAGCGCAGCAGCAGCTCGCTGAACCCCTGCAGCGCGGTGAGCGGCGTCCGCAGCTCGTGCGAGACCACGGACAGGAACTCGGTCTTCGCCTGATCGAGCTCGCGCAGCCGTGCGGTCGCGGCCGCGACCTTCTCCTCCAGCTCCTCGGTGAACCGTCGCTGCCGCAGCGTGAGGCGGACGTTCTCGACCGCCAGCCCCACGTGCAGGGCCAGATCCTCCGCGGCGGCCCGGGTCCCGCGCGTGACCTCACCCGCCCACTCCACCGCCATCACCCCGATCCGGCCGGCGCCCGAGGCGAGCGGCAGCGTGACGCCGCGAATGGGCGAAGGCGCGAGGCCCCGCTCGCCGGGGAATCGCGGATCATCCCGAAGATCGCGGCTCGCGACGGTCTGCCCGGTAGCGAGCGTGAACGCGCCTGCGGAATCGGGATCGACCAGCGTGCCCACCGGGACGGACGCCAGCGCCGCGGTCTGCACATCGTGGCCCACCAGCAGCGCGACCCGCCGCGCCCCGAGCGTGACGCGCAGGGCTTCGGCGGCCTCGGCGAGCGCCTCCTGGAGCGAGCCCGGATCGGCCAGGCGGCGCTGGATGGCGAGGATGGCGTCGAGGCGCGCCGCGTGGGCCCGGCGCTCGTCCGTCAGGTAGCCGACCAGGAGGCCGGCCAGCGCCGGGAAGCCCAGCGACAGGAGGCCGTCGAGCGTCTGGGACGTGAGCCCCGCCCGCTCGACCGACGGCAGCACCACCGGCGCGTGCAGGAGTCCCGCCAGCGCGCCGATCAGCCCGCCCGCCACCGCGCCGCGCGTGAGCGCGGCGCAGACGGTGGGCACCAGATAGAGATGGCGCACGATGGAGTCCGGCCCGTGGTCCGTGAGGGCCATCACCGCCGCCACGGCGGCCACCATCGCGAGCGACAGCCCGATCATGGGGTGAGCAGCCGGTAGGCTCCGAAGAACCCGAGGCCCGCCAGGTATCCCGGGAGCAGGCTGCCGCTCCAGGCACGGAGCGCGCAGGCCGTCAGGCCCACCAGCCCGAGGTAGAAGACCGCCCCGGCCCGGGCCTCGGGCGCATGGGGCAGCGCGGGATCGAGAAGATACCGGACGAGCGCCAGCGCCGTGCTCGCGAGCGCGGCGGGCCAGAAGCCCCCGCGCCGCCACAGCGCGGAAAAGACCGCGCCGCGGAACAGCCACTCCGCCGAGAGCACGTTGGCCCCGGCATCGTAGGCGAGCGCGCTCGCGTAGGGATGCGCCCCGACCCGGCCCACGTGGTAGCCGAACGTGAGCGATGCGGTGACCAGCAGGTGGGCGCCGAGGAAGGCGCCCGCGGCCAGGCCGAGCGCGGCATACCCGATCCGGGACCGGGCCAGGCCGAGCGCCCGCAGTCGCGGATGCCCGGACGCCTCCACGAGCAGGACGAGCGGCATGAGCGCCAGGGCCAGCGGTCCCCAGGGCACCAGGCCGGCCGCCAGGCTGGCCAGCACCATGGCGAGCCCCAGGCGGAAGACCGGGCGGTGCCAGCCCGGCGCGGTGCCGGTGGTCAGGACCCAGCCGACCGCGATCAGCCCCGCGTGCACGGCCCCGAGGATCACGGCGCGGCCTGCCCCGGCGGGGCCGGGGCCGACCAGCGCCCAGCCCCCGCCTCCCGCCACCAGCAGACCGGTCAGGCCCGCGATCACCGCCAGCGCGCCCCGCGGCCCGCGTGGCGGCGCGGTGGCGGCCGGGTCAAACGGGGCGCTCAGGAGCAGCATCGCCGGTGACCTCGATGCAGAGCTCGGTGAGACGGGCGTCGAGCGTGCGGCCCGCCTCGGCGCGGAGGCGCCACACCGCCTCCTCGCGCGTGAGCCGCTCGCGGTAGGGACGGTCCGACGTGAGCGCGTCGTACACGTCGGCGACCGCCACGATGCGGGAGCCCAGGGGGATGAGGTCCCCACGCAGCCCGTCCGGATAGCCGGTGCCGTCGTGGCGCTCGTGGTGGTGCCGCACGATGATGGCGCCGTCGGCGAAGAACTCGAGCGGGGCGACGATCTGCGCCCCGACCACCGGGTGCTGGCGCATCACGGCCCACTCCTCCGGCGTGAGCGGGCCGGGCTTGCGCAGCACGTGCTCGGGAATCGAGATCTTGCCCAGGTCGTGCAGGAGGCCGGCCTGGGCGATGGTGTCGGCGGCCGCCGCGGACAGGCCCGCGCCCAGCGCCATCCGCCGGGCGAGCGCCGCGACCCGCTCGGAATGGCCGCGCGTGTAGGCGTCCTTCGCCTCGAGCGCGTTGGCGAGACCCAGCAGGCTCTGGAAGATGGCGTGCTGCAGGCGCCGGTAGGTCCTGCGCAGGTCGACCGCGTACTGCCGGGATTGCGCGTAGGCCTGCCGCAGCCGCTCGTGCGCGCGCTCGAGCTCCTGCTCCCGCGCGCGCGACGTCTCGTAGAGCGATTTGAGGTCGCGGGCGTAGGAGAGCGCCTGGGAGAGCCCTACACCGCCGGCCACAGCGGCACCTCCGGCGACAGCGAGCGCACCAGGGTCAGCAGCGCGAGCGGCGAGAACGGCTTGGTGAGGTAGTGGTCGGCGCCCGCCGCGAGCCCGCGGCGGCGATCCTCGGCCTGGGCCGCGGCGGTGAGCAGCACGATCCGGATGTGCGCGCACTCCGGCAGGGCCCGGAGGCGGCGGCAGACCTCGAGGCCGCTCAGGTGCGGCATCTGCACGTCCAGCAGGGCCAGATCCGGGTGCTCCCGCCGGGCGCACTCGAGCGCGGCGGCGCCGTCGGCCACGTCGAGCAGGCGGACCTGTGGATCTTCGAGGGTGAAGCGGACGAGGTCGACAATCGCGGGCTCGTCGTCGGCGATCAGGATGGTGATCATACCCCCCGCGAATTGCGAGGGACGTGCCACCGACGAGGGAGTGGCGAATCAGCGGCTTGGCGAGACGGCGCGCCGGCGATGCCCGACGCGCTGGGCAGCGCGCAGCGCGCGCCGCCCGGGGCGCGCGGCAGGTCTAGGTGCCGCCCCCCAAGGAGACGACGAGCAGCCGCGTGAGCGCCCGCTGGTACGCCGCGACCGCCTCGTCGTAGTCGATCTCCTCGCCCGTCCCGTCCGGCGCGCGACCGGCCATGCGCTGCTCCGCGCGCTGGCGGGCCCGCTCCGCCCGCTCCCGGTCGATCTCGTCGGGGCGCTCCGCCGTCTCGGCCAGGATGATCACCCGCTCCGGCGTCACCTCCGCGAAGCCGCCGTGCACGGCCAGGTGCACCTCGTCGCGCCCGCGCCGGTACACCACCTCCCCGCTGCTGAGGGTCGCGAGCAGCGGGGCGTGACCGGGCAGGACCCCGAAGTACCCCTCGGACCCGGGCGCCACCACCTCGTCGACCTCCTGGGAGACGAGCAGGCGCGTGGGCGTGGCGAGCTCGAGCAGCACTACTTGGCCTCGCGCATCTTGGCCGCCTTCTCCTGGGCCTCCTCGATCCCGCCCACCATGTAGAAGGCCTGCTCGGGCAGATCGTCGTGCTTGCCCTCGACGATCTCCTTGAAGCCCCTGATGGTGTCGGCGAGCTTGACGTAGCGGCCCGGCGAGCCGGTGAACACCTCCGCCACGTGGAAGGGCTGCGAGAGAAAGCGCTGGAGCTTGCGGGCGCGCGCCACGATCAGCTTGTCCTCGTCGGAGAGCTCCTCCATGCCGAGGATCGCGATGATGTCCTGCAGGTCCTTGTAGCGCTGCAGGATCCCCTGCACCGCCCGGGCGGTCTGGTAGTGCTCCATTCCGAGGACGTTCGGGTCGAGGATGCGCGAGGTGGAGGCCAGCGGATCCACCGCGGGGTAGATGCCCAGCTCGGTGAGCTGCCGCGACAGCACGGTGGTGGCGTCCAGGTGCGCGAACGCGGTCGCCGGCGCCGGGTCGGTGATGTCGTCGGCCGGCACGTAGATCGCCTGCACCGACGTGATCGAGCCCTTCTTGGTGGACGTGATCCGCTCCTGGAGCGCGCCCATCTCGGTGCCCAGGGTGGGCTGGTAGCCGACCGCGGAAGGCATGCGGCCGAGGAGCGCGGACACCTCGGAGCCGGCCTGGGTGAAGCGGAAGATGTTGTCGATGAAGAGCAGCACGTCCTGCCCTTCCTCGTCGCGGAAGTACTCGGCCGCGGTCACCCCGGTGAGCGCCACGCGCAGGCGCGAGCCGGGCGGCTCGGTCATCTGGCCGAAGATCAGCGCGGTCTTCTCGATGACGCCCGACTCCTTCATCTCGTGGTAGAGGTCGTTGCCCTCGCGGGTGCGCTCCCCCACGCCCGCGAACACCGAGATGCCGCCGTGCTGCTTGGCGATGTTGTTGATCAGCTCCTGGATCAGCACCGTCTTGCCCACGCCCGCGCCGCCGAAGAGTCCGGTCTTGCCGCCGCGGGTGTACGGCTCGAGCAGATCGACGACCTTGATGCCGGTCTCGAACATCTCGACCTTGGTGGACTGCTGCTCGAACGAGGGCGCGGGCCGGTGGATCGGGTAGAACTTCGTGGTCTTGATGGGCCCCGTCTTGTCGACCGGCTCGCCGGTGATGTTCATGATGCGGCCGAGCGTCTCCTTGCCCACCGGGATCGAGATGGGCTGGCCGGTGTCGTTCACCGGCATGCCGCGCGTGAGCCCGTCGGTGGCCGCCATCGCCACCGTGCGCACCTGGCTCTCGCCCAGGTGCTGGGCGACCTCGAGCACCAGCTTCGCGGAGTACGCGAAGACGTCGGTGCTGCCCGCGCCGGGAACCTCCAGCGCGTTGTAGATGGGAGGCAGCTTGCCGGGCTCGAACTCCACGTCCACGACCGGCCCGATCACCTGAACGATCTTGCCCTGGTTCATATCGATCCTCCGAGGCTAGGCCTCGACCGCTTGTCTGAGCGCTTCCGCGCCGCCCACGATGTCCAGCAGCTCCTTGGTGATCCGCTCCTGGCGCGCCTTGTTGTACTGGATGGTGAGGACGCCGATCATCTCCTTGGCGTTCTTGGTGGCCGCCTCCATCGCGGTCATCCGGGCCCCGTACTCACCCGCCACCGATTCCATGAGCGCCCGGTACACCTGCGTGGTCACGTGCCGCGGCAGCAGCGCGGCCAGGATCGCGTCGGGGCTCGGCTCGTAGATGTAGTCGCCCGCGGCCGCCTCGTCGCCCTCGCCGTCCGGCCCGGTCTCGGGCTCGATGGGCAAGAGCTGCGCGCGCTTCACCCGCTGGACCGCCACCGAGCGGAACTCGTTGTACATCAGGTGGACCTCGTCGATCTCGCCGGCCAGATACTCCTTCATGAGCCCGCCCGCCAGCTCCTGCGCGTGCGAGTAGGCGAGGCGATCGAAGAACCCCAGCATCTCGGACTTCACCTCGTAGGGGCGCCGCCGATAGAAGTCGCGCGCCTTCTTGCCCACCACCACCAGCGTGACGCTCGCGTCCCCCTGCTCGCGGAGGAACGCGAGCGACGCGCGCAGGATGTTGGAGTTGAAGGCCCCGCACAACCCCTTGTCCGCGGTGATGATCACGAGCCGCTTGCGGGACGCGGGCCGCCGCACCAGCAAGGGATGCGCCTCGCCCTCCGCGCGCCGCACCAGGCTCGAGAGCAGCTCGGCCATCTTCACCGCGTAGGGCCGGGCGGCGAGGATGCGCTCCTGGGCCCGCCGCAGCTTGGCCGCGGCCACCAGCTTCATGGCGCGGGTGATCTTCTGGGTGGACTCGACGGAGCGGATCCGTCGTCGGATGTCGCGGAGCGTGGCCATGGTCTGCCGCCCTCAGGCCGCCTTGATGCCCCGCGCGGCCATGAACTCCGCCTTGGCCGCGTCGACCGCGCTCGCGAGCGCGGCGCGGAGCTCGTCGGTCAGCTCCTTCTTGTTGGCGATGTCGCTCAGCACCTGCGCGTGCCGCCGCTCCATGAACCCGAACAGGAACTCCTCGAAGGCCCGGATCTGATCGACCGGCATGTCGTCGAGATGTCCCTGGGTCCCCGCGAAGATGATGGCGATCTGCTTCTCGACCGGCAGCGGCTGGTACTGGCCCTGCTTGAGCAGCTCCACCATCCGCTGCCCGCGCGCGAGCTGCAGCTGGGTGGCGCGGTCGAGGTCGGAGCCGAACTGGGCGAAGGCGGCCAGCTCGCGGTACTGGGCGAGGTCGAGTCGCAGCTTGCCCGCGATCTGCCGCATCGCCTTGATCTGCGCGGAGCCGCCCACCCGCGACACCGAGATGCCCACGTTGATCGCGGGGCGGATGCCGCCGTAGAAGAGGTCGGACTCCAGGAAGATCTGGCCGTCGGTGATCGAGATCACGTTGGTCGGGATGTAGGCCGACACGTCGCCCAGCTGGGTCTCGATGATCGGCAGCGCGGTGAGCGAGCCGCCCTTCAGCTCGTCGTTCAGCTTGGCCGCGCGCTCCAGCAGCCGCGAGTGGAGGTAGAACACGTCGCCCGGATACGCCTCGCGCCCCGGGGGCCGCCGCAGCAGCAGCGAGAGCTGGCGGTACGCGGCCGCGTGCTTGGAGAGATCGTCGTAGATGCAGAGCGCGTGGCGGCCCGAGTCGCGGAAGTACTCGCCCATCGCGCAGCCCGCGTAGGGCGCGATGTACTGCAGCGGAGCGGATTCCGACGCGGAGGCCACCACCACCGTGGTGTAGGCCATGGCCCCGGTGTCCTCGAGCACCTTCACCACCTGGGCGACCGTGGACCGCTTCTGGCCGATGGCCACGTAGAAGCAGAAGACCCCCTGCCCCTTCTGGTTGATGATGGTGTCCACCGCGATGGCGGTCTTGCCGGTGCCGCGGTCGCCGATGATGAGCTCGCGCTGACCGCGCCCGATCGGGATCATCGCGTCGATCGACTTGATGCCGGTCTGGAGCGGCTCCTTGACCGACCGGCGATCCACCACCCCCGGCGCGTACCGCTCGATGGCGCGGAACTCCTTCGCGTCGATCGGGCCCTTGCCGTCCACCGGCTGCCCGAGGGCATTGACCACGCGACCGACCAGCGCCTCGCCGACGGGGACCTGGGCGATGCGCTTGGTGCGCGTGACCGGGTCGCCCTCCTTGATCTGGGTGTCAGCGCCCAGGAGCACCGCGCCCACGTTGTCGGCTTCCAGGTTCAGCACGAGGCCGTACACGCCGCCCGGGAACTCGAGCAGCTCGCCGGCCAGCGCCTTCTCGAGGCCGTAGATGCGCGCGATGCCGTCGCCGACCTCGATCACGCGCCCGGCTTCCTTGAGGTCGATCTCGGCCTCGTAGCCCTGGAGCTGGCGCTTGATGATGTCGCTGATCTCCTCCGCCTTGATCATGGTCCTATCCCCTTGCGAGCCGCTGACGCATGCGCGCGAGCTGCCCGTCCAGACTGCCGTCGAGAATGAGGCTGCCGACCTGCGCGATGAACCCGCCCAGCAGCGAGGCGTCGACCTGCTCCTCCAGGATGATGCGCTTGCCGAGGGCCTGCTCGAGCCGCGCGGACAGCTTCTGCTTCTCCGGATCGGTGAAGGCCACCGCGGTCCGCACCTCGGCGCGGACCCGGCCGAGCGCGTTGTCCACCAGGACCCGGTAGGCCGCGATGATCTCGGCGAAGTGGTCGGCGCGGCCCCGCTCGGCCACCAGGCCCACGAAGTCCTGCACGAGCTTGCGGACGCCGACCTTCTGCGCGATCGCGGTGGCGACCCCCCGGCGGTCCGCCGGCTTGATCCACGGGCGGGTCAGGACCGCCTGGGCTCCCCCGCCATCGGAGAATGCGGCGACCACCTGCTCCAGCTCGCGGCCCGCCGCCTCCGCCTCGGCGGCCGGCTGCGCGAGATCGAACAGCGCCTTCGCGTAGCGACGCGCGGTGCCCTCGTGTGCCCGCACGGGCTAGCCGACCCGCTCGACGCGATTGATGGCGTCCTCGACGATGCGGCGATGGTCCTCGTCGCGCAGGCTCTTGCGGATGAGCCGTTCCGCCACGCTGGTGGCGAGATCGGCGACCTCCTGCCGCAGCTCCTGACGCGCGCGCCGAACGTCCTGCGCCATCTCGTTGCGGGCCGCCTCCACCAGACGCGCCGCTTCGGCGCGCGCGCTCTCCACCAGGCGCCGCTGCTCCTCGGCCGCTTCCTTCAGCGCGGTCGCGCGGATGGACTGCGCCTCCGCGAGCGCGGCCTGCAGCTTGGCCGCGTGCTCGGCGCGCTCACGCTCGGCCTCGGCGCGGGCGGCCTTGGCCTCCTCGAGCGAGTTGCGGATGGCGTCGCTGCGCTCGTTCATCTTGGCCAGCAGCGGCTTGTAGAGCAGCTTGACCAGGATGAACAGGAGCAGGCCGAAGTTGATGGCCTGGATCACGAGGGACCTGTCGAGGCTGATGAGTCCCCCGCCCTCACTGGCCAGCGCGGCCGACGGGACCGCTCCGAGCAGAAGCGCAGCGATGGCGAGCACACGCATCATGGCGAATTCTCCGGCCGAACGCTATTGTGAAGAAAGGAACAAAGGGTACCCGAGTATCGCCGCGAGGCCCGGGGCTGTCAAGCCTCTTGGGGCCGCGCGATGACCCCGCCGCCCACCACGAGATCGCCCTGGTAGAAGACGACCGACTGGCCCGGCGCGGGGGCCCACTGGGTCTGCTCGAACCGGATCCGGACGCGGGCCGGGCCGCCGGCCCCCTGCCCCTCCGTGCCGTCCGCCGGCTCGATCACGGCCGGGGCCGGCGTGTGGCTGTGGCGGATCTTCGCGGTGACGGCCAGCGGGCCGGTCAGGGCCGGAATCGCGATGAAGTTGGCCTGCTCGGCGTAGAGCGTGTCGGTCCGGGCGGCGGCTGCGTCGCCCACCACCACGGCATTGCGGTCTCGATCGAGCGCGGTGACGTAGAGCGGCCGGCGCGAGGCCAGCCCGAGCCCGCGACGCTGGCCGACCGTGTAGGCCGCGAGGCCGGCGTGCTGGCCGAGCACGGCGCCCTGCCCGTCCAGGATCGGCCCCGGCGCGAAGGCCTCCGGGACGCGCTGCCGCAGGAAGCCCCGGTAGTCGCCATCCGGGATGAAGCAGATCTCCTGGCTCTCCGGCTTGTCCGCGGTCTCGAGACCGAGAGCGCGGGCCTTCTCGCGCACCGCCTCCTTGGTCAGATGGCCGACCGGGAACCGCGCGGCCTCGAGCTGGTCCTGCGTCAGCGGCCACAGGAAATCGGACTGGTCCTTGCGTGCGTCGCACCCGCGCCACAGCAGGAACCGCCCGCTCGCCGCGTCGCGCGTGATGCGGGCGTAGTGGCCGGTGGCGACCGCGGCCGCGTCCCAGGCGCGGGCCCGCTGCAGCAGCGAGCCGAACTTGAGGTCTCGGTTGCACGCCACGCACGGGACCGGCGTGCGCGCCTCGGCGTAGGCGCGGGCGAACGGCTCGATGACCGCGCGCGCGAATTCCCGCTCGCTGTTCAGCAGGTAGTACCGGATGCCGAGCCGACGCGCGACCGCGCGCGCGTCGGCCACCGTCTCCGGCGAGCAGCAGCTGCCGAACTTGCGCGAGGCCTCTTCGGGCTCGTGCCAGGGCCAGACGCGCAGGGTGACGCCGACCACGTCGTGGCCCTGCTCGACGAGCAGCGCGGCCGCGACGGACGAGTCGACGCCGCCGCTCATTCCCACCACGATGCGCTCGGCCATGCGAGATCTCGCGGGTGCGCGACGCTAGTGGGACGCCGAGGAGATCAGCTCGGTCAGACGATCCAGCTCCTCGCGCGAGGAGTAGGCGATCTCGATGCGGCCCGCGCGCTCGTTGCCGACGATGCGCACCCGCGTGGCGAGGGCGCTGCGCAGCGCGTCCTCGACCGCGGCGAGCTCGGGCGAGCGGCGCAGCGTGCGACGCGCCGGCTGTGCGCGCTTTCGCTGAACGTCCTGCTCGGTGGCGCGCACCGACCAGGAGTGCGCCAGGATCTGATCGCGCAGCTTCAGCTGGTCCGCAGGGGAGTCGAGCGAGAGCAGCGCGCGCGCGTGCCCCATCGTGAGGCGCCCGGCGCGCAGATCGTCCTGGATCATCTCCGGCAGCTTCAGGAGCCGCAGGCAGTTCGCGACGCTGCTGCGATCACGAGCCACGCGCTGGGCCAGCCCTTCCTGGGTCCATCCGAACTCCGCGAGCAGCCGCTGATACGCTTCCGCCTCCTCCATGGGGTTCAGATCCTCGCGGAGGAGGTTCTCGACCAGGGCCAGCTCGAGCGTCTCGGCGTCGGTGGCGTCGCGAATCGCGGCGGGAATTTTCTTTATTCCAGCCATCTTTGCAGCACGCCAGCGTCGCTCGCCGACCACCAGCTGGTAGCCGTCGCCGTAGCGCCGCACGACCACCGGCTGCAGCACGCCGCTCTGCTTCAGCGACTCCGATAGATCCCGTAAAGCCTTGTCATCAAAGGCTTTTCTGGGCTGTTTCGGGTTGGGGCTGATCGATTCGATGGGCAGCTCGACAACCGGGCCCGGTGCCGGCTCCTGGGGGGCCGGCGGGGCAGGGGACGACGAGAGCAGGGCGCCGAGACCACGCCCGAGACCGTGCTGGCGATTAGCCATGTGAAATCACCTCTTTGGCCAGCTCCAGGTAGGCGGTGGCGCCCGCCGACCGGAGATCGTAGAGCATGATGGGCTTCCCGTGGCTCGGCGACTCGCTGAGCCTGATGTTCCGAGGAATGACCGTCGTCAGCACCTGCTTGCCCAGGTGCTGCTGGGCTTCGGCCCTGACCTGGGCTGCGAGGCTCGTCCGGCCATCGAACATCGTGAGGACCACGCCTTCGACCTTGAGCGCGGGGTTCAGCCGCTCGCGAACGAGACTGATGGTCTTGATGATGTGGGCAAGCCCCTCCATCGCGTAGTACTCGCACTGAAGGGGCACGAGAGCCGAGTCCGCCGCGGCCAGGGCATTCAGGGTGAGGAGCCCCAGGGAAGGGGGACAGTCGATGATGATGTACTCGTAGCTCGGGGCCACCCTGGCCAGCGCGTCCCTCAAGCGCCCCTCCCGGTGATCCTGCGCCACCAGCTCGATCTCCGCACCGACCAGATCGATATCCGATGGGATCAGGTGCAGGAAGGGGAGCATCGAGGAGACGACGACCTCGGAAGCGGGCACTCCTTCCAGGAGGACGTGATAGACGGTACGCTCGAGGCCACCCTTGTCAATGCCCAGGCCGGTTGTCGCGTTTCCCTGGGGGTCCAGGTCTATCAGGAGGGTGCGCTTTTCAGCCAGGGCCAGTCCCGAACCGAGATTGACGGCGGTCGTGGTCTTCCCCACGCCACCCTTCTGATTCACGATGGCGATGATCTTGGCCAGGACCTGGTCCCTCCTGGGCGTTGTTCCACGTGGAACGGCGGGTGGTTTCACGTTCCACGTGGAACATCTGCCGCCAGCTCGATTTCGCGTGCCACGTGGAACACCACCCACGCAGCCGGGGTTCACGTTCCACGTGGAACATTACCCTGTTTCACCGTCCTGAGGAAGATCCGGTTCGTAG
>Ga0070741_10003043_pt1 | contig 42777 bp, 32 predicted proteins | sample Coa_R1_4_FD_66440 | JGI IMG/M metagenome (GOLD analysis project Ga0070741, IMG submission 66440) | Surface soil microbial communities from Centralia Pennsylvania, which are recovering from an underground coalmine fire - Coalmine... | ecosystem: Environmental > Terrestrial > Soil > Unclassified ... | reverse complement strand
ATGGCGGCTACGGCTTCGTCGAGGAGTACCCGGCGGAGCGGGCCTATCGCGACTCCCGCGTAAACCGCATCTTCGAGGGCACCAACGAAATCAACCGGCTGATTATTACGGGATGGCTGCTGAAGCGCGCCATGAGCGGTCAGCTTCCGCTGCTGCCGGCCATCAAGAAAGTGATGGACGAGGTCATGTCGGGGCCATCCTGTGAGGACCTGGAAGGCACGCTGGCCGCCGAGCGCAAGCTGGTGGAGAACGCGAAGAAGCTGGCGCTGCTGATCGCCGGCGCAGCATCGCAGAAGTACATGCAGAAGCTTGCCGAGCAGCAGGAGATCATGGGCGCGATTGCCGACATGGTGATCGAGGCGTTTGCCATGGATTCGGCGCTGTTGCGCGGGCGCAAGTATGTCGAGGCGCAAGGCGAAGCGAAGGCGGAGCTGGTTATTGCGATGACGCAAATCTATCTTGACGGCGGGTTTGCGCGACTGGAAGCTGCGGCGAAGAAAGTTGTCGCTGCGGTGGCAGAAGGCGACATGCTGCGCACGCAGATGGCAATTGTCCGCCGGCTGGCAAAGCACGAGCCGGTGAATGTAATTGCCTTGCAGGAGAAGGTTGCGGCCCGCGTTTTGGAGGCCGGCAAGTACGTGACGTCGTGAAAATAGCGTTAGCCGAGGGCTGTGAACAAAGCTGCTGAGCATTGCGACAAGCGGGGTCTCTTGGGACTCCGCTTTTTTGCGGTGTATAGTTGGAACAAAGTATGCACACCTACACCTATACTGCTGTCGTGCATCGCGAAGAAAGCTGGTACGTAGCGGAATGTCCCGAGGTTGGGGTGGTCAGACAGGGCGAAACGTTAGACGAAGCAATTAGCAACCTGAAAGAAGCAACCGAGCTGTACTTGGAAGGGATTTCCTCTACCACCTTCTAAACGGGCCCTGATCACTACATTCGAAGTCACCCATGCCTAAACTGCCGCGCGTTTCGGGCAGCGATGCGATTCGCGCACTCGAGAAGCTGGGGTTTGTTCAAGTGCGGCAGCGTGGAAGTCACGTGGTGATGAGGCGTGACAGCGAAGCTGGCGCAGCAGGCTGCGTCATACGCTTGCATGCCGAACTGGCGATGGGGGGCGCTGCGTGGCATTCTGAAACAGGCTGGTGTTTCGGTCGAAGAGTTCGCTGCCAAATGTTAGCCGGACCGAGACGCTGCATTTGTCTGTCTACTGTGACCGATGAATAATGGAACGGTAGAAGCTGCAAAGGAGAGTGCAATGCCGAAGAAGCGTATCTGGACATCCGCGATACTAGCCACGATTGCTCTCGCCGCGCTCGCGATCGCGATCGCGCAGGACAAGAAGCCGCTGAGCCCGCCGGCGACGACGAGCTTCACGTTCGCCGACGGCAAGACGGTCACCATCGACTACAGCCGTCCATCGATGCGAAACCGGAAGATATTCGGCGGCCTGGTGCCTTACGACCGGGTCTGGCGCACCGGCGCGAACGCTGCCACCAGCCTGAAGACCGATGTCAACCTGACCATCGGGGGCACGCCGGTTCCGGCAGGAAGTTATACCCTGTACACATTGCCGGGGCAGAACAGCTGGAGCCTCATCGTCAACAAGCAGACGGGACAGTGGGGCACGAAGTATGACCAGAGCCAGGACCTGGCGCGCATCCCCATGAAAGTCGCGCAACGATCATCCGGACTGGAACTGTTCACCATCTCGCTCGACAAGACTGGCGACGATTCTGCCGTCCTGAAGATCGAATGGGAGAACACACTCGCCAGTGTGGATGTGAAGGAGCAGAAGTGACCGGCGCCTCGCGACCGGTTGTGCAGGCGTAGCGCTCTGGTTGGTTGACAGGACACAATTCTTAACAATTTTTTCCATGCCTTGGCTGGCCTTGGCGGAACTGCAACCCCCATCATTCAGAATGTAGTTAGGCCGTCTGAATGTGGTTGCAATTCGCCAAGCTAAAGTGTGGAAATCGGCGCGCCGGTTTCGCATCTAAAGGTTGAACGCCGGGGAGCGTTTGCCTCGTTGAGAGGGACAGGCCTTCGAAGTAGTCACTGACCGCCCATGCTTCAGCACGTCGATTTGCCCAGGTTGGAATCCTTCGCAGTATTGCTGGCGCTGTTATGCGGCGCGTTGGTCTATCTGATTGCGCCGCACCGGCGCGACGCCCAAAGGATTTCACGGGGCCCCACACATCTGCTGTCGGTGGGCGCCATGCTGGTTGTGCTGTTAGGCGGGCTGCAGTTCTATCACTCGCGCGACGCCTCCGCAGACGACGAGTTGCTGGCCGCGAGTGCGATTCCGAAGCTGCGAAGCATTACCCTGCAATCGCTGGCGGCCGCCGGCCTGGCGGTGGTGGCCACCTACCACAACGATAATGGCCGCACCGGCCAGAACCTGGTCGAGACTACTCTGACGCCGCAGAACGTTACCGTGGCGAAGTTTGGCAAGTTGTACTCGTTCCCGGTGGACGGCTACATTTACGCGCAGCCGCTCTATGTCCCGCAGGTGGCGGTGCCGGGAAACGGCATCCACAACCTGGTGATTGTGGCCACCCAGCATGACAGCGTATACGCCTTCGATAGCGACTCAGGTATTGCGGCCCCGGTGTGGAAGGTGAACTTCCTGGATGCTGACGCGGGCATCACCACGCTTTCCCCGTCCGACGTGAACGCCAGCGACATCATGCCCGAGATCGGAATCACCAGCACGCCGGTGATCGACGTGGCCGGCAATACCGTCTATGTGGTGGCGGCGACGAAGGAAAACGGCGCTTTTTATCATCGTCTTCACGCCCTCGATCTGGCATCGGGCGCGGAGAAGTTCGGAGGGCCCCGCACCATCCAGGCCTCTTACCCCGGGGCCGCGCAGGATGGCCATGACGGGATGATCGCGTTCTCCTCGCGTTTCCAGCTACAACGCGCGGCGCTGCTGCTGTCAAAGAACAAGGTATATGTGGCGTTCGCCTCGAATGCCGATTCCGGGCTCTATCACGGCTGGGTGATCGGCTATGATGCGACGACGCTGCGGCAGAGCGGCGCGTGGGTCTCGACGCCCAACGGTTACCAGGGCGGCATATGGATGAGTGGCTGTGGCATCGCCGCTGACCCGGATGGCAACTTGTATTTGTCGACCGCGAATGGCCCATTCAATGCGTTCGGCGAAGAGCCGGGAGTGGACTTCGGCGACAGTATCGTGAAGCTGAAGCCGGGCGCGCGCGGGATCGCGCTGGCGGATTTCTTCACACCCTTCAATCAGGCGAAGCTGGCCGAAGAGGACCTCGATCTCGGTTCGGCTGGGGTGACGCTGCTGCCCGAGCAAACGGGGCCGTACCCGCGGTTGGCCGTGACCAGCGGAAAGAGCGGGCACATCTATGTGCTGAACCGCGACAGCCTCGGAGGGTACAGCGAAAGAAAAGGTAATCCTCAGGTGTTGCAGGAGGTTTCCGGCCAGCTGCGGCAGCAGATGGGCACGGCGGCGTACTGGAACAACCGCCTGTATTTCGGCGCCGGAATCAGCCCGCGGAATGATGGCATCAAAGCGTTTGGCCTCCGGAACGGCGCCCTCAGCAGCTCGCCTGTGTCGCAAACGGCGGCGATCTATCATCTGACGCGCAGCACGGTCAGCATTTCGGCCAATGGCAACAGCGATGGAATCCTGTGGGCAGTGGACAACGATGCCTACTATGCCGCGCGGCAGGGGGCGGCGGTGCTGCATGCCTACGATGCGATGGACCTCTCGCATGAGTTGTACAACTCCAACCAGCGCTTTGCTCGCGACAATCCCGGCCAGTCTTCCAAGTTCACCGTAGCGACAGTGGCCGACGGCAAGGTATTCGTCGGCGGCGCGTCGCAAGTGGCCGTCTATGGACTGTTGCCGCCCACCGGCAAGTGATTTGGCAGTTTCCGGCAGCTGCACTGCAGAAAACCGTGCCGGACCGCAGCCCGCCGGCGCGCCCGCATGTCATGATGGGTTCAGGAATCTCTGATGCGGCTTCCACGATGGCTCTTCACATTTGCGCTGGCGGCGGCACTGGTTTGTCCGGGGGCGAAGCTGCCGGCGCAAACCGCAGCGCAGGCGCCGTCTCAACATCGCGCAACCAGCACCCCCTACACCGGTGATTTGTCGATCTTCGATACCGCTGGACGCGACGAACGGCTTCACATCAATCGCGTGATGGACACGCTGGCCATCGCTCCGGGCAAGGCTGTCGCCGACATCGGGGCCGGTTCCGGATGGTTCACGGTGCGTGCCGCCAAACGCGTGGGCGAGGCGGGCCACGTGTATGCGGAGGACATCAATCCGGCGGCCATTCAGCACATCGATGAGCGCATTCACCAGGAAAAGCTTGCCAACGTCACCACGGTTGCCGGCACGCCAAACGATCCAAAACTTCCGCCGGACAGCGTAGATGCCGTGTTGTTGCTGAAGGCATATCACGAAATCGCGCAGCCGGTGGCGCTGTTGGAAAATCTGAAGGCATCGTTGCGTCCCGGCGCGCGGGTCGGCATTGTGGATCGCGATGGCAACGGCGAGGACCACGGCGTGCATAAATCGGTCGTGCTGCAGGAGGCCAAACAGGCGGGATATCGCCTGGTAGAGGAGCATGACGAGCTAGTGAAGGACGACAAAATGGATTACTTTCTGGTGCTCCAGCTCCGGTAGGCGGGCCGCGCGAGGGCCCGGCATTCCAGGCATTCTCTTGCAAACCATTGCCTTCCAGCGCTCCCATGGGGCAGCTCTCCTCGCGCGGCGGCCATGGCGGCAATTTTCGCCCTCACCTCTGTAGACAATAATTTTGCAAGAGTTAACTACTCGGTAAGCTGTCGGCGGGGTGCTCTCATTCATCTAAAGAAGAGCACGAGGATAGCTCTCGTGCGCGAAGTCACGGCGCACAACTCAGCAGCTTGTTGAATCCATCTTAGTGGAGTTGAGCCGTGAGGTAGAGCCGACTTTTTTGCGGACGAAAGGTTGAGCCGGCGATTTGGCCACCACCATGAAGACGGGATTGAACACATCACTCGACCCAACACGACGCAGTAACGAAGCCTCGGAGTTCGAAACCGCCCTGCGCCGCAAGATTGTCGGGCAGGACGTTGCCCTGGAAAAGATTGCGGAGATCTACCAGATGTTTCTGGCGGGGCTGAACCCGCCGGGGCGGCCGGTAGGCAATCTGCTGTTCCTGGGACCGACGGGCTCGGGCAAGACGCGTGTTGTCGAAGCGGTCGCCGAATCGCTGTTCGGCGATGCACATGCCTGCATAAAAATCGATTGCGCCGAGTTCCAGCACTCGCACGAAATCGCCAAGCTGATCGGCTCGCCTCCGGGATATCTGGGCCATCGCGAGACCCATCCGCTGCTGACGCAGGAAGCGCTTAACCAGTGGCACACGGAAAAGCTGAAGCTCTCGATCCTGCTGTTTGACGAGATCGAAAAAGCCTCGGACGCGCTGTGGCAACTGCTGCTGGGCATTCTCGATAAGGCGACGCTCACCTTGGGCGACAATCGCCGCGTCGATCTTTCCCAGTGCGTCATTGTCATGACCTCCAACCTGGGCGCTGCCGAGATGAACGAAATGATCAACGGCAGCATGGGCTTTGCGCAGACTCCAGCGCAGATGGATGTCAAGCTGGACCAAAAGATTGACCGCACCGCTGTGGAGGCGGCCCGCCGCAAGTTCTCACCCGAGTTCATGAACCGCATCGACAAAGTGGTGGTCTTCAAGATGCTGCGGCAGGAGCACCTGGAGCAGATTCTGGAGATCGAATTGGGGATGGTGCAGCAACGCATCCTGCAAGCCACCGGCAATAACCAGTTCGTCTTCAGCTGCACTCCCGCGGTGAAGCAGTTTCTGCTGCGCGAAGGCACCGACCTGCGCTACGGCGCTCGTCATCTGAAGCGCGCTATCGAGCGCAATATTGTTTTCCCGCTGGCCAATCTGGTCGCGACCAGTCAAGTCAAGCTGGGAGACTTCATTCGCATCGACGTGGATGCGAAGGGCAAGCTGACGTTTGTGAAGGAAGCCGAAGGCGCGCTCGTGCCGGTCCTGCTGGAGCGCTATGGGCCGGAGGCAACTGCGCACGCAGCGGCAGCGACGAAGTCCGGCAAGAGCACTACGACGGGGCGTACCCGTGAGTTTGGAACGGCCAATGACAGGAAGTAAGGCCGGGAGTTATCAGTTCGCGTAGATCCGAATACAGCGCGGTGCGGCATAAACCCGCCGCGCTGTTTTGTGTCTGCAGGGTCTTCGGCAAGACGAGTTCCGCCATTGGGCTGCCCGCCTAAGAGCTTGCCCGCGCTCTCTGTTATCCTTCGGTGCACGTGAACCCCATCTTCCTCAGCATCCTGCTCGGCCTCAGCGCCGCCGCGGCCAATATCTTCGGTGGTGCGGTACTGGTGCAGAAGAATTGGGACCGCAGCTATCTGCGCTATTTCGTCGCGCTGGGCGCGGGCTTCATGCTGGCCACCGCGCTGGTCGAGATGGTGCCCCAAAGCCTCGATCTCGCCGGACGCACCGGCGCGCTGCTGGTGCTTGGCGGATATCTTCTAGTGCATTTCTTCGAGCACACCATCACCCCGCACTTTCACTACGGCGAAGAGACCCACTCCGACGAGTACCTGCACTCCCACCGGCGCGTCTCGATTCTGTTCGGGCTTATGATCCACACCTTCTTCGACGGAATCGCCATTACCGCCGGGTTCCTGGTCTCTCCCTGGCTGGGATGGGTGATTTTTCTTGCCGTGTTTCTGCACAAGATTCCCGAGGGGTTTACCGTGACATCGGTGATGCTGGCCGCGGGGCTGAGCAAGGCGCGCTCGTGGTTTGCTTCGGTGCTGTTGGGGATAGCGACGCTGGCCGGGGTGCTCACCATGGCGATCGGCAAGCATGCGGTCAGCTATGGATTGCCGGTTGCCGCCGGGGTTACGATCTACGTCGCCGCCTCCGACCTGATCCCCGAGGTGAATCGCGAGCCGGGAGTGAAGATGGCTCTGGTCGTATTTATCGGCGTTGCGGGGCTGTTTCTGCTGGACCGCCTGATCCACGTGCATTAGCGATAAGACAGGCCTTATGAAGAGAATCTTGGTGGTGGCGCTCGCAGCGTCTCTGGCGGCCGGGACCCTGGTTGCCCGCCAACGCCGGCACGCGGAGAGCGCTCCGGGTGCATTCGATTATTACTTGTTCAATCTCTCCTGGGCGCCGGAGTTCTGTGCCGCCCACGCAGGCAGCGTCGCTTCCAGCGAATGCGATCCCGCACATCATTTGGGGTTCATCGTGCATGGCCTGTGGCCGGAGAACAATGACGGGTCGTATCCTCAGAACTGCGGCGCCGCAAGCCCGGTGGCGCAATCTACTGTGCAGCAGATGTTGCCCATCGTGCCTGCTCGGGGACTGATCCAGCACGAGTGGGCCCGGCATGGAACATGCAGCGGGCTGGCTGCGGAAGATTATTTCAAGCAGATCCAGAGGGCCTATCACCAGGTGCAGATTCCGCAGGAATATCGCAACCCCAGCGTTGCCATCACGGCCACTCCAGCCGACATTGAACGAAAGTTCGCGCAGTCCAACCATGCCCCTCCGGGGGCGTTTCGCGTCGTGTGTTCCCGAACGGAAATTGACGTCGAGGTCTGCCTGACGAAAGAGCTGCAATATCGCGAGTGTGGAAGAAGTCTTCGCGACTGCAACGCAGAACAGATAACGCTGCCGCCCGTGCGCTAACTAGCCAATGGCTTCTCCAGCCGCAAGGTGCGTTCCGTGTCGAATCCGTCGGCGGGAAACGAATAGAGCTTGTCCTGGTACACCACGATCAGGCGGGAGGGCTCGCCCGATAGTTCAAGCGTGGTGGCGCCCTGGGCGTCAGTTGTGCCCCAGTGCTCGGACGAGGCGTGCGCCTGTTCGTCGCGAATCAGGACTCGCGCTCCTGTTGCCGGATGTCCGTTGGCATCAAGAACGCGAACCGTCATCTGGCCGACGGACACTGGCAGCATATCCAGGCTCTGCGTCTCCTGCATTTTCAAGGCAACGGTCACCGGGGACCGGTTCACGATGAATTCGCGCACGCCTGTCTGCCATCGGCTATATGGAAAAATGACGATCGCGCGATACAGGCCGGGTGCGAAATCTTGCGGGGTAACCGCGCCCGCCTGGTTCGTCAGGGCACGAAGAATATCGCGCTCCGGTGGCCCAAGCTCCTGCAGGATAACCAGCGCATCCGGCAGCGCCTTTTGCTGAGGGTCGGTAACGGTGACCTGCACACGGATTGCGAAACAGCGTAAAGACGGGCAAAACAGCAAGAGCAGAAGGACGAAAAAACGAAGAGCCATTGCCTTTTCCTGGACGCGGCCAAGCTGGAGTGATGAGTGTAAATCGAACCCGCGACTCAGCTTTACACGATGCAGTTATTAGATTGGCCGCTTCTCTTCGGGGGCTGCATAGCTGGCGTGGACGAGCGGCTCGGGAGCCTACTCGCAATCGCAGGCAAAGGTGCTCTTCCAGTTTCGAGTCCGCAGGCCTTTCTGGCTCACACCTGGAGGACATCGCCGTCGCGCGCGACCATGAGATACAGCACCGGATTAACGAAGAAGCCGATGAACAGGCGAGAGATGAGTCCTGCCACGATCACGATGGCGAACGGCTTCTGCGTGGCAGAGCCGATGCCGGTAGACAACGCGGCCGGAAGCAGGCCCAGGCAGGCGACCAAGGCGGTCATCATGATGGGGCGCAGGCGCAGCAGCGAAGCTTCGCGAGTGGCCGTGGGGATGTCGAACCCTTCGAGCCGCAGCTTGTTGATGTAGGAAACGAGAATCACGGCGGTCTCAACCGAGACTCCCAACAGCGCCAGCAATCCCAGCACAGACGAGACGCTGAATGGTGTGTGGGTGAGTTTCAGCGCCAGCAGAGCGCCCACCGGCTCGGTCAGAATCACGCCCAACGCGATCGTCACCGGAAACTTGAAGTTGCCGTATAGCGCGAAGAGGATCATGAAGATAATCACTACCGCGATGGGGCCAATCACCACCAGCTGGGCCTTCGCCGCGAGCAATTGGCTGTACTCGCCGCCCCAGGTCATCCAGTAGCCGGGGGGCAGAGCGACGGCACGGCTCACCGCTTCCTGGCCGTCGTGCACGGCGCGCTCCAGGTCACGCCCTTCGATACTGTATTGCACACCAATGTAGCGGGAGTTGTTTTCGCGATAGATGAAGGAAGCGCCGTTACCTTGTTTGATGGTGGCGAGTTCGCTCAAGGGAATCTGTTTGCCGTCGGGAGTGCCGACGAGCAGTTGGCCGATCTCATGCGCGCTGCTGCGGAACTGCGGTTGCATGCGGACGACCAGGTCGAACAACTTCTCACCCTGGATCACCTGGGTAGCGGCCTGTCCGCCCACGGCCGCGGAAACGACAGCTTCCACATCGGCAACGTTAATTCCGAAGCGCGCAATCTTGTCGCGATCGACATCGATCAACAGGCTGGGCTGCCCGAGCTCGCGCACGACGGTGAGGTTGCCGAAGCCCGGCACCTTGGACAGGGTGTTCTTGATCTGAACCGCCTTGTCCTGCAGCACGTTTAAATCGCTGCCGTAGATCTTCACCGCCAGGGAGCTCTTGAGGCCGGTCAGTGCCTCATCCACCGCATCTTCGGCCGGCTGCGTGTAGTTGAAGATGATGCCGGGGAAGGTGGTCAGCTTACTATTGACCGAGGCGATGAGCTTGTCCTTGGTGTCAGTATCGCCGTGCCAGGCTTTGTCTTTGTAGGGCTTGAGGCCGACATAGAACTCGCAATTGAAGAAGCCGGTAGGATCGGTCCCATCATCGGGGCGGCCCAGCTCCGAGGCCACAGTCGTCACCTGCGGGTAAGACATGAGGATGGCGCGAATTTGGGGTGCAATCTTGCTCGCCTCTTCAAACGAAATGGTGTACGGCATGGTGGCCCGCACCCACAGCGCGCCCTCATCGAGCTTGGGCATGAACTCTCCGCCGATGAAGGGAACCAGCAGCAAGGTGGAGGCGAAGATGAGGCAGGCGATCAGCATCACCAGCTTGGGGCGGGCCAGTGCCCAGTCCAACTGTTCGGCGTACTTGCGCTTCATCCACTCATAAGGACGATTGACGCGCTCGCGCACCACCTTCTTCAACCAGTAGGAGGCCAGGACGGGAACAAAGGTCAAGGTGAGGATCAATGCGCCGATCAGCGCGAACGACATGGTCTCGGCCATGGGATGAAACAGCTTGCCGGACGGGCCGCTGAGCGCGTAAATGGGCAGATAGCCGGCCAGGATCACGGCGACCGAGTAGAAGATGGGCCGATCCACGTCCTTGGCCGCGAGAAGAATGACGTCGTGCAAGCTGTAGCTCTCGCGGTGGCGCAAGGCCAGTTCGCGGTAGATGTTCTCCACCATGACCACGGTGCCATCGATGATGATGCCGAAATCGATGGCTCCGATAGACAGCAGATTGGCGGCGCCATCATGGGCGTGCAGAACGATGAAGGCAAACAACAGTGACAGAGGAATGGTGAGGGCAACGATCACGGCCGCCCGAACGCTGACCAGGAAAAAGATCAGGACGATCAGTACCAGCACCATGCCGCGCAGCAGGTTGTCCTCGACCGTGTCGGTGGTTAGCTTCACCAGATCGCTGCGGTCGTAATAGGGGTGGACCTTCACATCAGGCGGCAGCACGGAGCTGTTCAATTGCGCTGTCTTCGCCTCCACGGCCTTGAGGACGTTCTGGGTCTGCTCGCCCCGCAGCATCAGGATCACGCCCTCAACCGCGTCATTGTTCTTCATGTAGCCGAACTCGCCCAGACGCGGCGCGTGCCCTATCGTGACGTCACCAATGTCTTTAACGCGGATGGGAACTCCGTTGTTACTGCCCACGACGACATCGCCAATGTCTTCGGTGTTTCGTACCAGCCCCAAACCGCGCACGTAATAGAACTGTCCGCCCTGCTCGTAGAATCCGCCGCCCGCGTTGGCGTTATTCGCAGTCAATGCATTGACGATCTGCGGCACGGTGAGGTGATACCCATAGAGGCGGGCGGGATCAAGCAGCACCTGATACTGCATCACCGTACCGCCGAAGCCGGAGTCGTCGGCCACGCCTTGGACGGAGCGATATTCGCGCTCGACCACCCAGTCTTCGAAGGTCTTCAGTTCCTGGGGTGTGCGATCGGGGCTTTCAAGAACGTAGCGATAGACCAAGCCGCTGGGGCTGAACAGCGGCGCCATGGTAGGGATCACTCCGGAAGGGAGCTGGGCCTGCGATATCCGCTGGAAGACGACCTGCCGGGCGAAATAGTCGTCTGCGCTATCGTCGAAGGTCAGGGTGATGTCGGAGAGGCCGTAGAGCGAAATGGAGCGCATGAAGACGACGCGGGGCACGCCATTGAGTTCAAGCTCGAGCGGAAGCGTGACCAGTCGTTCGACTTCCTCGGCGGCATGCCCAGGCCATTGTGTGATCAGCTCGACCTGCGGCGGCGAGAGGTCAGGATAGGCGTCTACCGGCATCCGCTGGAAGGAGATGATCCCGGCGACCAGTATGAAAGCCGTCAGCATCAACACCAGAAAGCGCTGCCGGAGCGCCGCTTGTACGATTCGATGGATCATTCAGGTGTGGATGCCATGCTGGGTATTGTCCAAATTCGATTTTGCTATGCGCTTCCGCACGGGCTAAAAACCGCCGGTGACGCAACTGTTGCTGTTCGCATCACCTCTGCCGCCGGCTGAAGCCGGCTAGGAAATCAGAAATAGAGGCCGTGGACGCTGGCCCGAAGGCCAGCTCTACCCGAACGGCTTGTCGCTACGAGTTTTTCAGCAACCTGTAAAGCCGGTTTTCATTACTCACCCGTTGCGGCACGCTTGAAGGCGTGCCTTTTCAAAACAGATCAAGCCCACGTTGCGGCACGCCTGAAGGCGCACCCCTTTAAACAGATGATGCCAACTCCGGAACTCCACTAGCGCTGAAGCGAGTTGGCAAACTGCAGGAACAAGCTGCCGTCTCCCACGATGCGGTCGCCAGGTTTCAGTCCCGCGGTGATCTCGGTCTTGCCATCCAAACTCTCTCCCACGGTGATCGAGCGCCTCCCAAACTGATTGCCTCCCACGTCGACGTAGACGAACGGCTGGTTCTCGGAGTCGTGCAGCACCGCAGAATCCGGCACGGCGATTGCATTCTGGATGGTCCCAGCGTCCACCAACGCCGTCACGTACATGTCCTTCTTGAGCTTTTGCCGCGGATTGCTGGTCTCGATGCGCGCCTGCAACGTCCGCGTAGTAGGATCCAGCGCCGCCCCCAGATAAGATATCCGTCCGTGGAATATGTCGGGATACGAATCTGTCTTGATCGCGACAGAGTCGCCGACATGCACGTATGGGAGGTCCTTCTGATAGACGTTGACCATAATCCAGACCGTGTTCATGTTGGAAATGACGAAGCATTGGGTGGCGCCGGTTTGCAGCAACTGCCCGACTGCCACGTTTTGCTCGACTACCTGTCCGTCAATCGGGGCCTTGACCGAGGCTTCGAACGAAGGAGGCGCGTTTAGCAGCGCATCCGGATCATTGATGCCGAGCACCTTCAGGGCCGCCTCTGCCGAATTCAAATCGCCTTGCGCCTGCACCTCGGCCGACTCGGCCTGCTCAAGCTCCTGTTCGGCGATCGCATGATGGTCGTATAGATCCTTGGCTCGCGCATAAATCTTCTTGGCCAGCGCATAGGTGTCCTTGGCTTTCAGATAATTGGAACGCAGTTGCGAATAGTCGGGGCTGGCGACGTAGAGCAAGGGTTGACCCCGCTGCACCGATTGGCCGGGTACGACCAGAATTCGGTTTACCGGGCCACTGACCTGGGTGATGACTGGCGTGGTGTGAAAGCTGTCGTAGGCGACCGCGCCGGTGAGGCGAAGCGTGCGGCTGAGCGGCGCAGGCTCGACCGTGAGCACCTGCACGTGAGCCATCTGGTCGGCCGGAATGGTGAACAGCTGCGCGTTTCCGGAGTTGTGGTTGGCGGCGTTCTCCGTCCCACCGCTTGCGCAACCTGCAAGCGCCAGGGCCAGCGCTGAGGCGAACGCCAGGGCCGTCCACCGAAGCCGCGTATGGGAGGGCATGATCACGGCAATGTCCTCGTGGCAACAGCTTCTTTTAACTGCTCAAGCGATGTCATGTAGGACGCCAGAGCCTGGCGATATGCCAGCTGCACGGCGCGGTTGCTTCGCTCCGCATCGAGAAACTCCAAGACATTGGTCGCCCCACGTTTATAGGCATACTCGCTGATGTCGCGCGAGTCCTGCGCCGCTTTCAGATATCCCGCAGTATAAAGCTGTACGACCTCTTCGTTGCTGCGGAGGGTTTCGTAGGCATCGCTCACGTCCGACATGACGGTTTCGGTGGCTGCCGACTGCAGTTCCTGCGCCTGGGTGAGCGCATAGCGGGTCCGCAGGATTTCGCCCTGATTGCGATCGAAAAACGCAAGCGGGAAACTGACAAAAAACGAAGCGTCGCTTTGTCCTGCAACGTGAGTGTAAAGCGCGGAGCCGGTGACGTCCTGCTTACCATTGGCTTTAGCCAGCAAGATCTGGCTTTCAGCGGCGGTCACTCCCAATTTGGCGGCGCGGTAATCGGGGCGGTTCTGCTGCGCCTCCAGCTGGAGGTCCTCCAGCGTGGCGTGCATAGGCTGATATCCCAAATCGCCCACCACGTCATAATTGGCCGGCACCGCGTCATAGCCCAGCAATTGCCGCAGCGCCACCAGCGCCTGCACGCGCGCCAGCTTTGCCGCCGAGACATCGGTCTCAAACTGCAGCAGCTGCAATTTGATCTTGAGGTAATCCCCTTCGCTGATGTAGCCCGCCGTGTACTGCTGGTGTGAAACCTCGACCGTATTCTGAAAGCTCTTCAGGTCGATCGAGGCAAACTGCAAAGCCGATTCAGCCAACAAGACTGCAACGAATTGCTGAGCGACATTGAATGTCAGGGTGCGCTCGTCGTCCGAAACCTGGGCGGTGGTTACGGCCGTTGTGTCTTTGGCGGCCTGCAGCCGGCGCTGGCGTTTATGGCCGCGCTCGAACAGATAGCCGATTCCCAGGTCGAACTGCTGTATCTCATTCAAATTGTCACTGGAGAAGTTGGAGGGCGAGAAGATCGGCAGGAACTGGGAGTCGAAACTTAGCGTGGGATTGGGGCGCAAGTTCGCCGTAATCTCCTGGGCCTGATTCTGAAAAATCATTGTTCGCGATGCCAACAAGGCGTGGTTATGCGCGATGGCCAGGTCGATCGCCTGGTCCAGCGTGATCATCGTTGTACTTTGCGCTTCACCGGACGGCGCGACCAACAGCAGGCTCAAGATCAGCAAGAGCTTCGTCCGAAGGTGCGCTCGAGGCATAGAACTCAAGGTGGAGTATAGGTCCTTAGTGCAAGAGAATTAGGGTCGGCTGGCGAACGCGCCTGCTATTGCAATGCTTGGGACTCTTCCGTATAGACGCACATTGCCGCAATTCGCACCTGCTTAGAAGAACATGACGGATGACTTTCTAGTGCAAGTAATAACCCGAAGCAATGCAGATAGTAGCGTCGCGACCTATCCCAACGGAAAATTCTTCTTCGCTGGTCGGGTGCGCTGCCTCCGAATACGGCATCGACAGTGTACCTTGTCGCGTCAGGCGACTGGCCTCCGGCTTGAAAAGGCGCGAGTTGTCAAAGGCGGGTCGTCACAGGAAGGTGGAAGGCGCAGGCGGGATCTTTTTTCACCCGCCAAAGTAGCGCTGCGCGGCGTCCGGATGCGGCGGCCGTTCAAGGCGCTTCGCGTTGTGAGCGGGCTCGCCGAACTACTTCTTGCTCGACCAGGAACTCGGCGACCGCCTCGGCAATGACGCGGTAACCCGCCGGAGTCGGGTGCGTCTCGAATTTGCCAGTGTAATACAAAGGCGGCTCCCCTTTAGCCTTCCGGATGAACGCGGCGGACAACTCGGTGAAGGGAATGCCTTCGGCCAAGCTTAGCTCGTGAAGAGCCTCGACGACGCGGGGATACTCTTTGCGAATCCGCGGCCCCCACTTCGACTGCGACGAGTAAATATTTTCGCGGCAGGGCAATACCGCGATGGCAAACCTTGCCCCCGATTCGGCAACCTGCTGCTTCAACCACTTCACTTCTCCGGTTTCAATTCGCAGCTCCTGGTCGAGAAGATCGCTTGGGGGGCTGGTCGGGTCGGAGAGCGCCGCGTCGGCGCCGAGAGCGGCGTCCCGCTTGTGCCGAAGGACCTCGCCTTCGGCCAGCCGGAAAAGATTGAAGAGCTCCGAATGTTCCGCCAGAAAAGCAAATCCCGGAATGTGATGGACGATTTTACGAACAGCGAGACCTTCGCTGCCTGCCGTCCTTACCTCGCCAACCAAACGGGGTGTAACTTTGTCATCACTATCGATTTGGAATAAGCCGGTAGGATGATCGGCGGCACAGGCAACGTTCAGAATGACGACGTCAGGATGAAAAGTTCGTACCCAATTTTCGTACCACAGCGCCTGTTCCGCGGTAACACTGCCTGCGATGCCGGCATTGATAACCTCAATCGTTCGCTTCCAGCCATCTCGTTTTGATTGCTCCTGCAGGATGGATTGCAGCTGAAACGGATAGGCGTCGACATCGTTGGCTCCGCTGCCGAAGGTGAAGCTGGCGCCCAGAGCGGCGATTCGCAGCACCTGCGGGCCCGGCTGCGGCGTATAGACTTCTTCTCCACGGAAGCGTTGGGAGCTAAAGGAAAAAGTAGTGTCGTACACCCCGGGAACGAAGTGGCGACCATGCACATTCGGAAGGGGAGCGAGCACGCCATTGACCTGGTCCGTCCAGGGGAAGGACATGGGGTAAGGCGCTGCCAGTCGCGCCAGCGCCTCTGCGATCAACAAGCCGGCGACGGTCCCGGCGAGGATAAAAATCACATGGAGGAAACGACGGGATCGACGGGCGCGCCCGTTGTGCATCAAATTCACTCCTGCCGAAAGATCACGCTGAGCCGGGAGCCGTGTCACTTGATGAACTTGTAGCCGGCGCCGTGCACCGTCCGGAAGTGGACCGGTTTGGCTGGAGATTGTTCCAGCTTCTGCCGTAATCGAAGGATGTGGGTCGCGATGGTGCGCGAGCCGGGGTGGGCGCGACTTCCCCACACCTGCTGAAGCAATTCCACATCGGAAATGACGCGGCCGGCGTTGCTGAGAAAGAAGCGTAGCACTTTGAATTCTTGCGGAGTAAGCTGCACGACGGCGCCCCGGCGATAGACTTCCATGGTCCGGAAATTCACCTGCACGTCGCCAAAGCTCTCGCTATCGCCATCGCTCATCGATTCCTGTGTATGACGCCGCACCGCAGCACGAACGCGGGCAAGGAGTTCGCGAGGGTTGAACGGCTTGGTGACGTAATCGTCGGCCCCGAGTTCCAACAGGACTACTTTGTCGATCTCGGCCTTGGCAGTGCTGACGACGACGATGGGCACGCGGAAGCAACGCCGGCGGACCTCACGGCAGAAGTCCTGGCCCGCGAAGCCGGGGACGCGCGGTTCCATGATGACCGCGGTTGGGATCTCGACGTTGAACAGCGACATGGCGGCGCCGAAGTCGCCCACCATTGCCAGCTGAAAGCCTGAGCCGGCGAAGGTTTGCCGCAAGGCCCGGCGAGCATCACCGTCATTGTCGATGACCAGAATCTTCCCCATGTCGAATTACCGTAAGGGAACATCACGACTTGCTGGTACTGCATCGCGAAGCGAACCGTCGCGGTGTAGAGCGCAGACACACCGTTGACAGACGGGATTGCTTTCCACATCCAACCGCTCCCGAAACTTCCGCGCCGCCTCCCCATTAACGATCTCTTCCAACGTGTCCTGATGGATGTTTCCGACCGCGGGATGGAAAAAACAGGGACGCACCGTGCCGTCGGCTTCAACCACGGCCGACACCGATGGTGCATTGCATTTCGGGGACTCGAAAGCGGCTTGCCCGAGGCAGGCGCGAAAATGCGCAGCAATTTTCTGGAGCTTAGCCGCGCTCTCCGCAACATAACCCTGGTTCTCGCCCTTGGCGCCCCACGCAAGTACGCGCTTAATCTCCCGTTCGAGCACTGCGGTCTCAGTTTCGGTGAGCGCTATTTCCTTCTGCCGCTCCGTTGCCCACAGCAGTGGGCGATTGAAAGCATGCGAGGTCAGGTCTGCGGCCAGAAAGGAGATGCCATCTAGGCCAATCGCTCTCGCGCTGAGCACCGCCTCGAGCAGATGCGCATGGTTCATCTTTTGTACGGTCAGGCGTGCCGTGATCGGCATCTCCGGCCGAAGGCCGCGAACGGCAGCTACGCCGGACTGAATGAGATCAAAGCTGCCTTTGATTTGGCGGATGGCATCGTGAACCGCCATCGGTCCATCCATGGAAACAATGATGTCGTCGAAGAGCGCCGCAACTTCGGTTGCGCGTCTCGCAAGCAGCAGGCCCGTGGTGAGCAGCGTCATGCGAATGCCAAGCTCGCGCAGGAAGACGCATAATCCCGGAAGGTCTCCGTTCATCAGCGGCTCTCCGCCGGAGAGGACGACCCATTCGACTCGCAGGCGGCGCAGCGATTCACGGTGCCGCTCCAGATCGGCCACGGTGATTGCATTCGTCTCCCGACGCTTCCAAATGTCACACATAACACAACGGCAATTGCAGCGACTGTGCACATTGAGGACGAGAATCGGCAGTGTAGCCACACGCCCGGCGCCGTCCTCTAACAGAACGGATTGCTCACAGCCACGCTGTGCAAACATGCCTCACTCGCTTCCCGCCAAGCTTGATTTCTGGACCGAGCACTCGCTCGGCCTCGCGAAAGAGTCTCGCCAACCGCGCCCTGATCCATCGCAGCGAGGAATCGATCTCCAGCGGTTCAAGACCGGCGGACATCCCGGCGGGCAGTCGCCGCAGGACCTCGTCCGAAGCGAGCTGCACTCGGCCGCGAACCATCACCATCTCCACATCCGACATTGTGAGGGATGCGAGAGTTTCCGCAGGGCTCAGCCCGCAATCGCGCACCGCGATGAGGTCGACGGTTCCATTGGGCCGCAGGCCTCCCTCTCCGTCGGACAGGCGAAAGGCGTGCGCTGCCCGTGCGAACAACATTTCGTAGAGGTCAGCCGCCGAAACGCCGAGCTCTCGATACGCAATGCGCACCTCGTCAAGCAAGGTTCCCATGGCGGTGAGTGGAGAGTCGCTGCCTAGCAGGAGGCGGCGGAACGATGTGATGGTCGCGCGCTGGTGCGTGCGGCCGAACAGAAAGCGATTGGAACTGGGACACCACACCAACGCCGTGCCCCGGCTGTTGAGCAATGCAACCCCCGCAGCATCCAGCGCCAAGCCGTGGACCAGAATCGTGCGGTCGCCGAGCAGGCCGCGCTGGTCTAGCTCAAAAAGCTCCCTCGCGCTGCTGTCGTCCACCCCCTCGCCCGCATGCATCACGAAGGGAACATCGGCTGGCGTTTTTCTGAACTTGGCGTCGAGTTCGGCATCCAGGGTGGGCGAGTGCGCCCAGCCGAAGTTCGTAATCACCCGGACAGGGAAGTCGTCACTCAGCAACTCGGGGTGCAGCGGGTTGTGGTGGCACACGGTGGTGACGCCGCATAGCAGACTGCGAATGCCTCCCCACCACAGGCGAACATCGCGCGGAATCGACTGATGCCTGGCAATGAGCGCGGTCTCATGCTGCTGGATATCGTGCGCCCACGCTGCACAATTCGCATAGGGGCCGCGTCCGAGGTTCGGATAAAGTCCGAACTCCAAGTGGTCGTGCGCATTGATCAACCCGGGGAGGAGGAGATAGCCGTCCAGCCGCAGCGAACGTGCGCAATGCGAAAGCGTGTGAGTTTGAGGGTGCGAACGGATGGAAGCGCAACGCGTTCCGCTAACCTCGATGGAGGCTTGTATCGCCGTACCTCCGCCTAGCGCGACCTGGGCGCCGGCGATCGATGTCAGCCGGAGCGGCTCCTGCGGCGCGACGGTTTCAGTGCGGCACCGGGCCGGCTGGAGTTCCAAGACATAAATGGCCGGGCGGCCCGCGGCGGCGTAGAACGCCTCCAACTTTCCTGCCTGGCGAAACGTTTCCAACTCCGGCCCCTCGAATGGTAGTTCGAGCTGCCATGTAGTGACGAAGCCGGCACTCTTAAACGCGGACGTGACCTGCCGAATTGAACGCTCGCGCGTCGTCAGTTCCACGTGCTGATGATTGCTGCGAAAGGCGCGCCTCCAGTTGCACGCTCGTGCAGTGTGCGGGTGAACGTCGGAGAGATAGATTCTGCTGTCAGGGCGGCCCACCCGCCGAAGCTCAGCGGCAAACGCATCGAGGTCCCACACATAACTGGCGAGGAAAGAGGCCAGCACCACATCCGCCGAAGAGCCTTCAATCGGCAGCGAGCTTGCATCTCCCAACGCCAGCACCACTTTCGGGTCCAGCTTTTCTGCGGCCCGGGCGAGCATCTCCGGCGAAAAGTCGACGCCGGTAAGCGATCGCACGGGGGAGATGGCCAGGCGCTTCAACCAGCGTCCCGTCCCGCAGCCCACGTCGAGCACGTCCCTGTCATCGAGCGGCGGCAAGATGCGCGCAAGATAGCGCTCCTCCAAAGCCAGCATAGGATTGGGGGACCCGTCGTAGGTATGCGACCACAAAGCGAAGTCTTCTCGCAGCTTCATGTCGCTTGCCGACTCGGCCATGTGTGCCGCGGTTGTCATCCCGCTCACAAACTCTCGTACTTTGGGCGCCGCAGATCGATCAACCGCTGGGCCCACTGCAGTTCTTTCGGACAACGGTAAATGCGCGTGGAATACCGCCAGGCACTCAGGCCTTGCAGCAGGGGACGGCTCCAGCGCGGAGCGCGAATATCCTGCACCGTCGGCCAACGCGAGCTGACAACGGTTTCGAAGTTGTCGATCAGCGCCTTCGTCTTGCGCTTCAGCCACGGAGTATTGGGATCGATCCGCAGCGTGAAGTCCATCCAGCGTTTGCTGGCCCATTCTTCCGGAGTCGCCGGAAATTCAATTTGCCCGTCGACTTCTCCGTACATGCTCCCACGTTGTGGGACAGGCGTGTAGTGATAGATGATGATCTCAGCCCGCGGGTCAAGCCGCTTAATGGTGCGAATAAATTGCAAGGTTTCGCGAGTGTCGCGTTCGGGGTCGCCGGGATTGCCCACCACAAACGAGAATTCCGGGATGATGCCGAAGTTGTGCATGCGGCCCGCAACCTGCAGCGTCTGCTCGGTTGTTATGCCCTTTTTCATCTCCTTCAGCGCCCACTCCGATCCCGATTCAGCTCCGAAGAAGATCATGGTGCAGCCGGCGCGGCGCAAGGCCGCCAAAGTCGCGTCGGAGAAGCGCGACATCACGTCTACGCGCGCCTCGCACCACCAGTGGAGGCCCAGCGGTGCGAGTCTCTCTGCCAGATCGCGCGCGTGGTCTTCCCGCAGGAAGAAGTTCATGTCGTAGAACTGCACCGAATCGGCGCCGTAGTTCGACACAAGATGACCGAGAATTGCCGCGGTTCGTGCCGGGGCCTCGAAGCGCTCGCGCACGCCATAAATCGCATGTATGCCGCAAAAACTGCAGCGGAAGGGGCAGCCGATACTGGCATGGTGTACGGCGGTGCGTTTGCCGAAGAACGAGGGCCGCAGATATTTATCGACGGGCACCCGGTGAAAGGGCATCCACGGGAACGAGTCCGGCCCTTTCATCAATCGCTCCGGATTGTGCCGATGCAGGCCAGCCGCGTCCTTGTAGGAGAGCCCCGCGATCGAAGCGGGATCGCGCGCGCCGCGCAACGCCTCCAGCAGTTCCAGCAAAGTCTCCTCGCCTTGTCCCCGCACCGCGTAATCCACATAGGCGGCATTCAGCGCCGCATCGGTATAGGTGGACGGAAAATATCCTCCCCAGACGATGGGGACATGCGGGCGCAGGCGGCGTACCTCACGACTGGCCTCCATGGCGGCAGCCATTTGCGGACCGGGCATGCAAGTGACGCCCAGCATTTCGATCTGTTGCTGATCGATGAGGCGAACGATGTGGGCAACCGGATCATCTTCGATGTTGCCGTCGACGATGGCGTACTCTTCGCGACCCTCCAAAACAGCTGCCAGCGCGAGCACCGACAGCGGCAGCCGGCAATTCCGCGGCCGCGTCGCGCGAGGATTGAACAGGACGATCACTTTGCCACCTCGGCTACGTAGATCCGGAAGCGGGATGGCTCGCGTTTTCTCTTGAGCTTCGCGGCGAGGGGGCGCATCGCCCAGCGCAGTCCGTAGTACGGCGAATACGTCTTCCAGCGAATGCCCAGTTGTTCCTGCAGAACGGCCAAGCGCGAGTCGGTCAGGTACTCCAGGCTGGCGAGGCCGTCGGAGGGAAAGCCAAAGCGAGCGACGAATGCAGCCCGGCGCTCCTTTAGCATGCGCTGTCCGCTCTCGTCGTGCTTGTACCACGCTGTGTCAGTGAGGATCACGCTGCCGCCGGGACGAAGGCAGCGGATGGCCTCGCCCAGAGTTCGGCCATACTGCTCCGAGTAGTGAAAGGAAGCGTTGAAGATCGCGAGGTCAAACTGGCCCTCTTCGAAGGGAAGGGAATCGAGTTCCGCTTGAAAGCGGGCAAACAGCGCCGGCAGCTTCTGCCGATAGTGGGTAGCGGCGCCCAGTCCATCCAACTCCGAGGCCAGCAGGTCGATGGCGACCGGCAGATGACCGCGCAGAGCCAGTCGAAAGCTCAGCCAACCGTTGCCGGCGCCGAGATCCAGGATGTTCAGCGCGCCGGGACGGCGACGTTCGAACCGCGGCAGCAGCTTGCGTTCAAGGAAGGAATAGGTGCGCGCACGGATCGTCCACTGTTCCTCGTTGCAGCCCGAGAGATCGCGGTAGGGCAGCGCCAGATAATACTCAGAATCGCTGCTGCCGCGGCCTTCGGTCTCCCGCACCGCCTGGTATTCGCGCATGAACTTCGCATAATAAGCCGCGCGGTTTGCAGGTAGCGCTCTCCAGATGCCATGTTCCTCCGCCATCTGGAAGGAGCAGCTCGGACAAGAGCGCAACGATGGCCGCTCGTCAGCCGGCAAGAAACCGATAGGCGCGCGGCATGCCGGGCACTGGAGGCGCAGCTCCATTGCCCCGCGTGGGGAAACGGCAACACCATCCTGCAACTGCACAGCAGCGCTCACGGCTTCCTCCTTTCCAGAACCAGGAGCGTGTGATCGCCGACGGCACGGGATAATGGCCAACCCGCAATCATGCGATCGAGTGCCTCTAAGCAGGCCAATGCCTTGCGATGCTTGCGCGCGACATGTTCCACATACGATGGCGGTACGGTGACGCCGATTCCAGTCCTACTACGTAGGACGAAAGCTGGTGCAAAATACCGACGGATATCCCGCAATGTGGGATATCGAACCTGCCAAACGTTCTCGCCAAGCGATGCCGTAGTTGTTCCACGCCAGCGCCGGAAGGCACGCGCCGGCTCGCCGTGAAGCAAGTACCACACTGTCTCCCACAAGCAGACGCGGCTGGAAAGACACAGGACAAGCCGGCCGCCCGGCTTTATCAGGCCGGCCAGCTGACCAGCAACCTGCGGCAAATCCGCGACACAGTTCAGGCCCGAGAAGTTGGAGAAGGCGCCGTCAAACAGTCCGGCATTCCATAACCCGCCAATGTGCTCTGACGGCCGGACCTGAAGCTGGACCTGCGCGCCGCGGGACTCTGCTGCCATGCGACGGGCCGCTACCGCAATCATTCGCTCCGAGGCGTCGCAAGCAAGCACGGCAACGCCCAGCCGCGAAAGAAACAGCGCGTCCTCGCCGGTACCGCAGTTCAGCTCAAGCACCTGTTGTCCGCTGTGGAACGTCCGCCGAAGGACCTCCCACACTGCGTCACGTTGAGCGCGGCCAATCAGCGAGTGGGTAAAGACGTCGTCGTACTGTTCGGCGATGCTGTCGAAGGCCAGCCCCGCAGGATGCGCGATGCCGCTGAAGCAAGAGGTCATGCCTCCACCTCCGCGTAGGTTGCTGCCATCGCTTCGCGCTCGGCGCGAATACGCGATTGCAGCTCCGTCTTCGCAAGCGCGTCGTTCGTGCTGCCCGCCAACTTGGATAATGCGACCTCATCGCGAAGTAGGCGGTCGGCCTGATCATAGAATTGCCGCGAGTGCCGTCCTCGAATCATGAACTCGCGGTCGGAGCTGGTGCTCCACGGTTTCGACTGCACCAGGCGGTCCTTCGTCCGCTCGTAGTAAGGCGTGCCCTTGATGGGGTAGGCGACGGTGGTAAAAAAAATGTCGGGCCGCGAGCGTTTCACATGCTCGATGGTGGCTTCAATGTCGGGCAATTGCTCGTCCTCGTACCCCCACATGAGGAACATGCCACTCTGAATGCCGCGTGCGCGGCACAATGCAATTGCGTTCTGCACTTGCTCCACCTTCACGCCGCGTTCCATGGCGTCGAGAATGCGTTGCGATCCGCTCTCCGAGCCAATCCACACGCGGAAACAACCCAACTCGGCGAGCAGGTCGAGCACTTCTTCGTTCAGGCGGTCGGCGCGGGAGATGCACTCGAAGGGAAGGTGCAGACCGCGGCGCCGCATCTCCGCCGCGTAGGTGCGAAGCCAGCCATGATGGATGGTGAAGACATCGTCGGCTACCCATGCCATGTCGGGTGAGTAACGCTGGATCAGCCACTCCACTTCATCGACGACCAGCAGCGGATTGCGCCGGCGGTGCGTCATGCCGAAGACCTGATGGCTGCACCAGCGGCATTTGTATGGGCAACCGCGCGCGGTGATGAACGACACCGAGCCCTGGCCGTGCGCCTCCCTCCATGTCTGTACGTAGCGGTCGATGTCGATCGCCTCGCGTGCCGGCCAGGGCTGCGCATCGAGATTGGGAATCTGCGCACGAGGTGCTGTTTGGCGCAGCACTCCACCGTCATCAAGAAAAGCCAAGCCTGCGATAGTGGCGAGGGAATCACGAGCGCCGGCGCGAAGCGCCTGCAGCAACTCCTCCATGGTCAGTTCGCCCTCGCCGAAGACCACGAAGTCCGCGCCCGCCTGCAGATACTCCTCCGCATAGGCGCCCGGCTCGGGGCCGCCGACAACCGTCGTCCATCCGGCCTCGCGCGCGACGTGCAGGATGTCGACAACGCTGCGACGGGTCATTAGATTGGCGTAGATGCCGAGGACGCTCGGTTGCTCGCTGCGCAGATGCCGGTACAGCAGATCGCGGGTAGAGAACGTTGTGTCGAATACATCGACATCAAAGCCCCTGGCGCGCAGGTGCGAACAGAGATACAAAATCCCGAGCGGTGCATAGGGCTTCAGGATCTGTAGCTCCTTGGGATCGTCAAACAGGAAGTAGCCGTGCGTGAGAAGCAGGTCGGGCATTCAGGCCTCCCTCGCAGCAGCGATCTGGTACAGCGGTTGCAAATGAGACCGCTCGCTCGGACCGGCCGTGCTTTTCCGGGAGCCGAAGCGGGTGGGCGCGGCGTTGCGGCTGATGGGCTCCAGCTCAGCAACCTTCCGCCAGAGACCTGCGACCTGCTCGCGGCCAGCGGCGTTGCGCCAGGAGTCTACTTCGGCGTGCAACGCATCGCGGAGGGCGCGATAAAAGACGTCATGGTACTCGGCGGTGAAGATAGCGCAGAGATCATCGCTGTGTGTCCAATTGCGCTTGCGCCCCAGCTCGGCCTGCACCTCATCGTAAAAGCGCGTGTTAGGCAGCGGATAAGAGACCGATACTCCGACGTCGTAAGGGCGCGTCCGCCGCACCAGCGAGATCGTTTGCTCGATGTCTTTCCAGGTCTCACCGGGATAGCCGAATTGCAAAAAGTAGCAGGCGCGAATGCCGACGCGTTGCAGCCGGGCCCGAGCGGTAATAACTTCGTTGACCAGCAGCCCCTTGTCCATTGCGTCCAATATCTTTTGTGAACCGGACTCGACTCCCATCCATACTTCGGCGCAGCCGGCGCGCTGCAAGGCATCGACCGTGGACTCGGTCATCAGGTCGGCGCGGGCCTGAATCTTGAAGGGAACGACGCAGTTTCGCTTATGCATCTCGCGCGCGAACTGCTCTGCCCAGTGATGGTTCAGGGCGAAGATATCGTCGCCGAACCAGATGTGCTGCGCGCCATAGGCGCTTTTGAGTCGCAGAATTTCTTCGGCCACCGACTCGGCCGGGCGCACGTGAAAGCGGTCGCCCGAGATTGGCTTGGCGCACCAGTTGCACCGGTACGGACAGCCGCGGCTGGCTACCGCATTCATGGAAAAATAGCCGTGGGCGTTTTGCCACGCGTTGCGATAAGGTGCGACATCGACCAGGTCGCGCGCGGGCTCGGGAAGATTGAGCCAGGAGCTGGCTTTGGGCAGTGGTTCGCGCCGCCGCACCGCACGCTTTGCGGTGTCGAGTGTCACCAGTCCGTCGACTTCGCCCGGCCCGTCGCTTTGCAGGAAATGGCGGCATACCTCAGCCAGCGTGCGCTCCGCCTCGCCGATTAAGACGCAGGCCGCCCCGTGCTGCAGATATTCTTCCGCGTGATCACTGGCGTCGGAGCCGTGCACGATCACCGTTGCCCCACAACGCCGTGCTGCGTCGATCATCCACCATGCCAGCTCGCGCATTCGCGTCAGGCACATCTTCGAGAGGAAGTTGAAATCGTCTTCATAGATGGCCACCAGCCGGGGAGCGTGCCGTTTGAGCGCGGCGGGAAAGCCGACGACAGGATCGCGCAGCATGGTGTCGAAGACGGCGACGGAGATGTCGTGCGAGCGCAGTACCGCTGCGGCGTACAGTGTTCCGAGCGGCAGGTAGGGCTGCATCTTGCGTACCTGCTTAGGGTCGTACGGCAGGTGATACGAATGTGTCAGCAGAACATCCGTCACCTGTCACCTCGCGAAATTTGTCGACTCAGCATGCGCTCGCCGGCTCCTTCGGCAACTCTTGTCCGGTTACCAGCGAGCGGCGCAGCACCAGCCGCTCGGTCGTGCGCGCCAGCCACAGTTCCCAGGGAAAGGCATATCGACTGCGGCGCAGACGCCACCGCACCGGCGCCTGCACCACGCGGCGAACACCGCGCCGCAAAAGCGGAAAACTCTGGTGACGCTGGTTATGGATCTGGCTGTTCAGCAGGAAATATTCCAACATGCGTTGCAGGCGCTCCAGCTCCCGGCCCTGCAGCCAGGGAAGCATGTTGGCGCCCAGCGGCATCTCCATCCACTCGCGCAGCGACTTTGGTTCGTGCACGCCCATGGTGCGCAGCTGCGGCCAGATGGGAATGCCAGGGTATGGCGTGAAAATATTGGGCGAGAAGCTGACATTGCGAAATTGCCGCGCAATCTCACTCATGGTTCGGAAGGTGATGGCGCGGTCGGCTTCTGTTTCGCCGGGATAACCGAAAATCAGGTTGAAGGTGACGCGGATGTTGGCCAGGTTCGCCTTGCGCGCCGTCTCGAACATCTCGTCCACGCGCTGGTGGCGCTTGTTCATGAGCTTCAGCACGTCGTCGGAGGTCGATTCGGTTCCGAAGCCCATATGCGAGACGCCGCTTTCGCCCAACAGGCGGACCTCGTCTTCGGTCATGCGGCAAAGAAAATCGGTTGAGGCCTGAAAGGTCCAGCGGAACCTCACGCCCGAGTCGCGGATGGCCGCGGCGATACGCAGCGCGCGGTGAAGATCGACGGGGAAGTTGGAATCCAGCAGGGCGACTTCGGCGATGCGATAGCGCGGCACCAGCGCCGCCAGCTCGCCGGCAACTCGTTCCGCCGAGAGCGCGTTGAAGCGGCGTTTATAAAAGACCATGTCGGTGCAGTAGTTGCAGGCATACGGGCAGCCGACGCTGGTGGCATAAGCCAGCTTGCGCACACCGCACGCGCGCTCGTAGGCATCGAAGTCGACCAGGTCGAAGGCGGGCACCGGCAGCGATTCCAGCGGGGCTACGTGGCGTTCGAGGTTGTGATGTTGAAGGCCATCGCTCTTCCAGGAGAGGCCATTGATCGTCTCCAGCGGCTGCTTATCGGCCAGCGCCGTCGCCATTTCGAGCAATGTGATCTCGCCCTGGCCGCGAACCACTGCGTCAACGAACGGCTCGTTCAGCGTCTCACCGGGGAGGAGGCTGGGATGCCAGCCTCCGAACACGATGGGCAGCTTCGGATAGCGCTGCTTAACCGCCGTCGAGATCCGAATGGCACCGCCGATCATTGGACCGGTCAGCACCGAGATGCCGAGACACAACGCGTCGGACACTTCGCGCAGAATGTGCTGCTCATAATTCGGCTCGATCGCCGCGTCGACGAGAATCACCTCGAAGCCGCTGTTGCGCAAGGTTGCCGCCAGCGACAACAGGCACAGCGGCGCGCTGAGCGGCGGGCCGTCATAGGCGGGATAGAACAGCACCACTTTGCCGCGCATCAGCAGGCCACCGTTTCCGCGGCGGGCTCCAGCCGCTTGGCATCGACCACCGGCTTTAATGCTGCCGCGGTCCTCTGCTTCAGCTTGTCGTTGATCCACAATTCGACCGGCAATGCGAATGCGTCATGCTCCAGCCGCCAGCGCGCAGGCAGCGAAATACATTTCTGCGCGGTGCGCGTGAAACGGCTGCGCCGGTCGGCGGCGATGGGCACGCGATCGAAGGCAATGCGCAGGTAGTCGCGCATGACTTGCAGTCGATGGTGCTCGCGTCCATTCAGCCACGGCAGCTTGGTGTAGCGCGGAAAGAAGTCGGCCCAGCCCTCGAACGAAGTCGGCACGTCTATGCCGATCTCCTTCGCGCGTTCCATCACGGGCGCCCCGGGATAGGGGGTGAAGATGTTGGTCCAGAACTCGGCGCCCGGATAGCGCCGGCACATGTCCATGACGAAGCGCACGGTCTCGGCTCGCTCCACTTTGCCTTCGCCGGGGAACGCGAAGATGATGTTGAACGACGGCCGTATGCCTGCGGCGAGGCAGCGCGCCGCGCTTTCGTAGATGGAGTCGAAGTCCTGGAAGTCTTTGTTCATGGCTTCCAGAACCTTCTTCGAGCCCGATTCCGCGCCCTGGCAGATCTGGTGCAGGCCGCTGCGGCGCAGCAGCTTCAGGTCGTCATGCGAGAGCCTGGCCACCAGGTTGGTTGTGGCTTGAATGCTCCACTGAAAATTGGCGCCCGCGCGAACCAGGCCGGCAGAGATCTCGCGCGCGCGATCCAGATCTACAAGGAAATTGTCGTCGACCACCCACAGCATCTCCAGGTCGTAGCGGCGCGTCAGCTCGACCGTCTCTTCCACGAACTGTTCTACCGGCAACGCATTCCACTTGCGGCCGTAAACGCCGGCATTGGTGCAGTAGGCACAGTTGAACGGGCAAGCCAGGCTGGAGATGTACATCGCCCAGCGGCGTCCGCACAATCGTTCGTAGGCATCGAAATCGGCGAGGTGATAAGCCTTGGGCGGCATCTCCAGGAGGGGGCGCAGCGGACGTTCGCTGGTGAAGATCAGCTTGCCGTCGCGCTTGAAGCCGATGCCGGCCACGAAGTCGGGCGCCGATCCGCTCTCGATGTGCTGCACCAGTTCGAGCAACGCGTCTTCGCCTTGCCCGCGTACCACAAAATCGATGTATGGAGCTTCCAGCGTCTGCCGCGGCAGCAATGAAGGATGCCAGCCGCCCAGGATGATGGGGAAATCGGGCTTCCACGCTTTGAGAGCGCGTGCAATCTCGACCGTCTCACGAATCATCGGTCCGGTGACTAACGACACGCCCAGGCAGATCGCATCGCGAGCTTCCTCCAGCACGCGCTTCTTGTAGTTCGGAGTGATGGTCGAATCGATGATGCAAACTTCGTAGCCGGCGCGCAGCAGTGGCGTCGCCACAGCAAGAATCCCGAGGGGGGCGGTGGCCTCACTGCTGGCAAACGATGGAAAGAAGAAAACGATTTTTTTCTTCATACCGGCGTTCCGTAGCTGCGCCATCCTAAGAGCGCGACCGGATGCCGGTTGTCACCGCGATGTAAACAAATTGTCAGCTTTGTCTTGCGGGCGAGTTGTCGCATGTATTTCCGCGATACATTCATTCTCGATGAGGCGCGAGATCACTATCGATCCTGCAAAACTGAGTTACAGCCGTAACCTGCGAATTGCCGGAGTACGAGGCCGGCTGTTGACTAACTCCCGCAGGCTGGTTGAAACCTTGCGCTGCTGGGATGCGGCCGATGCCGGAGGCTCTTCCGCCGGCTTCGCGATGCATGTTCTTGCGGACGGTGGCGGAAGGGCAGACGTCGCCCCGCCTCACTTCCGGGGCTTGAAGCACATCGTTATTGCTTCCTTCGGCGAACGGAATTTGTTTGTTTTCGATCTCGAGCGTCGTCATGTCACGGCAGCCGTAAGCGAGGCGACCGCTGGGGACGGCAACTTCTGGAATCGCATTGTGCTGCCCATAACCATGGGCGTGCTTGGCCCTGCGGTTGGTGTGGTTCCCGTTCACGCTGCCTGCGTGGCGATAGAAGGTGAAGGCGCGCTGATCGCCGGCGCCTCGGGCGCGGGGAAATCAACATTGTCGATTGCCATGGCGCAACGCGGCTTTGGTTATCTGTCCGATGACTGGACCTACCTCAGCGTGGAGGGCGGCCGATTACGGGCCCACGGCATGGGGGTACCAGCAAAGCTTTTGCCGGATGCGCTGCAACACTTCCCGTTCCTCACGGAGTACCGCGTCGGCATCGCACTGAACCAGGAGCCCGCCTACGAAGTGCCGGCGGAGAAAATCGGCGCGCAAGTCGAGAATGCTTGCGAGCCGCGCTGGTTCTTTTTCCTGGAGCGTTATGGCAAGAAAGGCAGCTTTGTCGAACCCGTTTCGCCGGAAGAGGCGCAAAGCTACGTGGAGCGCAGTGTGGAACGTCTTCCGCCCGAATTAGACGACAGCATCCGGACGCGTTCTGCCATCGTGAAGCGCATCTCGCGCCTGTCCTGCTGGAGACTGGGCTACGCCGGCCCACCCGAAATCGCGGTCGCCGCTTTGCAGGAGTTTTTCACTAATCAGAGCAAAGGGATCGCGGTATGAACGCGAACGGCCCGGGTGTTCCGGACTTGCTGCGACGATTTACGCCCACGCCACATTCTGTGCGTGTTTCATTTCGCCAGTTTGAAATCAGTCTGCAGACCAACGATGCCGAACTCGCTGTCGCGATGGAACTAGCCGGCGAACCGCGAACGAATGACCGTCAGGGACTTTTACTGCTCGCGAGGATTATCCGCGATTACGAGGCGCCTGAGGATAGCTCGCAATTAACGCTTCTTTCGCATGGGCCGCTGCTGACGCTACTGCTAGGTACAGGAACGATGCTGACGATGGATTGCGGGCGCCGTGAACTTATGGGATTTCTCGCGCCTGCAGTGCCCACACAGCGAGTGCTTGATGAACTGCTTCCGTTGTTACTCGATCGTCTATCTGACGCCGCGGCTTCCACAAATCGCACGCAAATGCAGACTCACAGATGAGGGCGCAACTCGCGCGCAATTCACAAAAAAGTGACAATTCCGCGATGCAAACGTGACAACCCTGAATTTTGTGAAGTCTATGGTGACAGCGTTCATGCTGCTGCTGTTGGCGTTGCTTGTTGACAGCGATACGCGCACAAAAAGAAAACGGCCGCCTGACGGAGCGATCCGGGTTTCGCAGCAAGTCTCTACTGGCAGGCCGAATCGGCGGACAAACAAGTCCATTTGGGTGCTTCTGCACCGGGTAGGTCACAGGTCCCTAAGTGACAGGGCGAAGCTTTCGGACCTCCAACGAAAATCATGCACATCGCAGGCGCCATTCCTAACACCGAAGTAACCGCAGCGCCGTTAATGGATCGCGCCGACTGCTCCGAGCCCATCAATTCAGCGCTTTCGTGGTATGCCTTGCAGACAAGGCCTCGTCATGAGAAGCGTGTTGCGCTGGAGGTCCGGGCCAGAGCGATGGAAGAGTTCCTGCCTGTACACCGCTGCCGAAATCGCTGGAGGAACGGGGTGGTGGCTGATGTGGAGCTACCCCTGTTTCCATGCTACCTCTTTGTCAGAGTCCCACTACGTGAGAGAGTAAGATTGCTCCAGCTGCCCGGAGTGGTGGGCTTCGCCGTGAACTCTGCGCATCCCACCGCACTGGCGGAGCGAGACATCGACGCTCTCCGCACATTGAGCACGCTATGCCGCGCCGAGCCCCACCCTTTTCTGAAGGTCGGCGACCAGGTACGCATCATTGCCGGTCCGCTGGCCGGGAGGGAGGGAATTCTGGTACGCCGCAAGAACGTGCTGCGAGTGGTGTTGTCGCTCGATGTTCTGTTGCGCTCAATTGCCGTCGAGGTGAGCGAGTTTGACATCGAGCAGGTTATGAGGCGTCGCCCCGGGCGCCCACTTAAAATGCTGGACCCGCGTTAGCTACCCACCGTGAATCGGCAGTTATCAGCAGCAGTTCTTGCGACATTTCGCGATGCGCATTGCAGCGCACATAGCCGGCGCCTGCAACAGTTCTCTACTCGACAATGGCAGCACAGTTTGCATTGGCTCGATGCCAGCGGCCTGGCCCTGTATTTCCTGCACCGGCTCAACCTGCTTGATATTGTCGAAGCGCTTCCCACAACTATCGGATGTCAACTAGAACAACGGAAAAAAGACAATCAGCGAAGAACCGCGGCGTTGCTTGCGGAGTGCGCGAGGCTGAACGCTGCCTTCCGGAACGCTGCGCTGTCCTATGTGAACCTTAAAGGCTTCACGCTTGTCCCCGATTACTGTCCCGCTCTCTCGCTGCGCTGTCAGATGGACTGCGACTTCCTCATAGATCGTCGCGATGCGGCACGATGCCAAGAAATTCTGCGGGCACATGGGTACTCGCGCATCGCGGCCAAGCCGCACGTGATGGAATTTAAGACCGATGCGGGACGCACGCCGGGAATCGCCGATCTATACAAGGCCAGACCGGAGAAGTCGGTGGAAGTGCACTTGTGCAACAGCGAGCGTTCGGAGTTCGAGCCCGGCCTGCTGGCTCGAGCAGGGCGTACTCCACTTGACGCGGAGCAATGGCCCTCGCTGCTTGCCGGGGACCAGTTCCTCCTGCAGGCTTTTCATCTGTGGGGTCATCTGCGCAGTGAATGGACCCGGTTGTCGTGGCTGCTGGAGCTTCGGCAGTGCATCGTCGTTCACTCCGGCGACGAGACATTCTGGGAGCGAATACGCGAGCGCGCAACGCAGACTTCGAGAGGCGTTCTTGCTGTCGGAATTGCGGTCCGGATGGCCGAGAAGGCGTTCGGTGACTTTGCGCCCCGGGCGCTTACCAGCTGGAGTTATTGGCGGCTGCCGGCAGAGGTTAACTTGTGGGTCGAGCACTTTGGGGATGACGTACTGCTGGCCGACTTTCCTGGGAGCAAGCTTTACCTGATCCTGGAGAGCGCGATTCGGGGAAAAGAGAATCCCTCGACGATCCGGCAGAAGCTTGTTCCACGGCATCTTCCAGCGGCAATTGTGCCCAATCCCCGCGCGCGGTTCGGCCGGCGGCTGCTGGTCGCCAGAACACAATGCAGCTATTTTTGGTTTCGCTTGCGCTTTCACATCGCCGCCGGCTTTCGTTACCTGCTTGCAACCCGGCGATGGAAGCGCGCGCATCAACGCCCAATCGAGATCACCGCAGGCGCTCCCGCCGGGTGTGTAGTCACCCGCGCCGATTAGCCGCTTGCCTCCTACGATGTCAATTCGGATAAACCGATGATGGCTAAATACGCTTACAAACTCGGGCCCTTCGTGTGCTGCCTGCTGTTGGTTTTTGGGCTGCTCGGTTTCGCGCATTCGCAGCAGTTGCCTGGTGGCGCTCCTGGATCGACTCCGCCGGAAGGAGCCCCGGCGATCGACGGCGCGCTCCCGGCCGACCGAATCATCGAGCTCCTTCATCAAAAGCCCGAGCTGATCATCGACCTGAAGCGCCTCGCCGCCGAGCAGCTTCAGGCGCAGGGCATAGCGATTCAGGAGGATTCGATCACAGACGAGATGTTGCTGGGCAAGATCGCCTCCGACGCAACCGTTCGGTCCAACATCACGATGTGGTTGCGCGCGCGTGGCTATGTGACCGCCACCGACATCGAGCAAGCGAAGACCACGGCGCTGGATTCCGAAGACGACGATTCCCAGCCATTGCTGTCATCCACGGGCCGCACGCCGAGTCCCGCGGACAGCGATCTCGCACAACTGCTCGCTTCCAATTCCACGCGTATACCAAGCGGATTGACATCATCGCCGCTCTCTGGCTCGTTAAGCGATGCGGAGAGCGCTCCTGCAGACGAACTGCCTGTCAGGCCGGGCAAACGCAGCACCTCGCGATCCGCCAAATCGGCAACATCGGCCACCGATACCAATCCTGATGGAGAACCCGAACTGCTACACCGCCAGGCTCCGATGAACCTGATGGCAATGCGCGATCTGTATACCCAGGTCCCAGATCAAAGTCCGTCATTGAAGCGTTTTGGTTGCGACATCTTTCTCAGCCGCGGACTGCGATCGAAGCAGATGACCCTCGACCTTCCGGTAGGACCGGATTACGTGCTCGGGCCGGGCGACAGTATCAACATAAGTTTGTGGGGCGGGCTGGCCCAGCAATTCACCAGAGTAGTGGATCGCGAAGGCCGGGTCACGCTACCGGAAGCTGGCCCCATCGTCGTCGCCAGCATGACCCTTGAGAACGCCCAGAATCTTATTCAGCAGTCGCTGGCGCGTCAGTTTCACGACGCGAAGGTTGAGGTGTCGGTATCGCGCCTGCGCACCGTCCGTATTTATGTCGTAGGAGATGTGCAGCGCCCCGGAGCCTATGACCTAAGCTCGCTGTCGACGCCGTTGAACGCGCTTTACGCAGCGGGAGGGCCCACCGCTATCGGCTCATTGCGAACAGTGCGTCACTATCGCGGCAAGACGTTGGTCCGCGAAGTCGACCTGTACGATTTCCTGATTCACGGCATGCGCTCCGACACGGAGCGGCTGGAGCCCGGCGATACCATTCTGGTGCCTCCCGTTGGGCCGCAGATCACCGTATCCGGTATGGTACGACGCCCGGCAGTCTACGAACTGCGAAGCGAGAGTTCGCTTGCCGAGGTGTTGACGATGGCCGGAGGCGCCATGGTCTCGGCACAGATGCGCGATATCAAGGTCGAGCGCATTCAGGCGAACGACAAACGGGTGACCGTCAGCGTTGAAGTACCGCCGGGCAGCAGCTCAGACACCGCATGGAAGGCGGTTGGCGGATTTCCGGTTCAGGATGGCGACCGGGTGGTTGTAGCGCCCATTCTGCCCTATAGCGAGCGCTCCATCTATCTTGAAGGTCACGTCGTACGGCCAGGCAAGTATTCCTACACCGACAACATGACGCTCAACGACGTGATCCGCTCCTATCAGGATGTGCTGCCCGAGCCGGCAGACCGCGGCGAGATCGTTCGGTTGCGCCCGCCCGATTACCGGCCGGAAACGATCGACTTCAATCTGCCGGAAGTCTTGATCGGGAATGATCCTGTCCATTTGCAAGCTTTCGATACGGTGCGGCTCTTCAGCCGTTATGAAGCGGATGCCCCGATGGTCACCATCCATGGCGAAGTGCGCCGGCCGGGGCAGTATCCGATGCCCGAAGGCTTAACGGCGGCGCAATTGGTGCGTATGGCCGGCGGCCTCAAGCGCAGCGCGCTGTTGGACGCTGCCGACCTTTCGAGCTACGACATTAAGAACGGCGAAAAAGTTGTGACCAACCGGGTCACCATCAACATCGGGCGCGCGGTGGAGAGCGACGATTCCAGCGCGGATGCCATGCTGAAGGCAGGAGACGTGCTGACCATCCATCAGCTTTCGGGATGGAGCAATATTGGCGCCTCCGTGGTAATGAAGGGCGAAGTCACGTATCCGGGAACCTACGGTATCCAGGAGGGCGAGAGGCTCAGCTCAGTCCTGAAGCGTGCCGGTGGGTTTTCCAGCAGCGCCTATCCCACGGGAGCCGTGCTGGTGCGGGCTCAGGTGCGCGAGATCGAGGAAAAAAGCCGCGACGAGTTGATCAAGCAGCTGGAGACAACCTCGGCGGGCGCCAGACTCTCACCCAGTATCAAGCTCGATCAGCAAGTGGGTGTGATGCAGTTGATTGCTGCACAGCAACAGCAAGTGGTGGCCAGGCTTAAGAGCCAGCCGCCGACGGGACGATTGGTCATCAAGATCAATGGCGATATCGCAAGCTGGGAGAATACCCCGGCCGATATCGAGATGCGCGCCGGCGACGTGCTTACCGTTCCCAAGACACCCGGTTTCGTGTTGGTGAGTGGCCAGGTGTACAACGCCGCCGCGGTCACGTACGCTCCCGGAAAGAGTGCCAGCTGGTATCTGCGCCATGCGGGCGGCGCCACCAGCCTTGCGAACACGAAGGAGATTTTTATCATTCGTGCCAATGGTTCGGTGGTTGGGAGGCGCTCAGGCGAGTGGTACAGCGAGAGCGTGCTCGATACCAAGATGCAGCCGGGAGATGTCGTCGTGGTACCGCAGAAGATCATCGGCGGCTCGATGTTCTGGCGCAACATGCTGGGAACGGCGCAGGTGCTCTCGTCGCTGGCCATCACGGCCAACATAGCTGGCCTGCTGTAAAGCGCGCTGAATGCCGGGTTACCGAATAGCTCTTTGTGTGCAGTTGCTACTCAGTCCAGTTGTGCTGAATCTGTGGGCGCAGCACACCCCGGCAAATTCGCGCACGGCGCAAACCGCTGGCAACCTTCAAGACCGGGAACCCGGAAATATGGCTTCTACCTACGTACCTCTAGATAGCTGGGTGTACGCGGCTTTCGACCGCCTTGCGGCTCTGGGCTACCTGGAAACGGATTTTCCCGATCTTCGACCCTGGACGCGGATGGAATGCGCTCGCCTGGTGATGGAAGCGGCCGACCGCACCGCCGACGGTGACTCCGATCGTGAGGCGTCCGACCTATATCGAAGCTTGTCCCGCGAATTTGCGCTGGAGTTGCGCCGGGAGGATGGAGCGCGCAATACCGGCATGCAGATCGAGTCGGTTTATAGCCAAATGACCACGGTTTCCGGGAAGCCGCTTACCGATGGCTATCACTTCGCTCAGACAATCACCAATAACTTCGGCAGGCCCTATGGAGAGGGCGTCAATTCCTATTCCGGAGGGACGCTGCGCGCCCAGGCGGGCTGGCTTGCTTTCTACGTGCGCGGAGAATACCAGACCAGCGGCACTACTCTTCAACCGTCTCCTGCAGCACAGGCTGCGATAGCTCGGGCGGATTTCACGCCCACCGCCGCTGCCGGACCTCTTTCCAATGTCTCCCGCTTTCGGCCGCTGGATGCTTACCTATCGGTCATTTTCAAGAACAACCAGCTTTCATTCGGCAAGCAATCTTTGTGGTGGGGGCCGGGGTCGGGTGGCCCCATGCTCTTTAGCGACAATGCTGCGCCTATCACTACGCTGCGCTACGACCGGGTGAGTCCATTCAAGCTGCCCGGGTTTCTCGGAAGAATCGGGCCGATGCGCCTGCAATTTTTTATTGGGCAGCTTAGCGGGCAACAATTTGTGAATATTCCTGTCACAAACGGTCAGGAAGATACGCATGTCGTCGGTACGGCCCACGTCTCGTTAACGAGACAGCCATACATTCATGGAGAGAAACTCAGCATAAACCCTACGCCAAACCTGGAATTGAGCCTCTCACGCACTACCATCTTCGGTGGACCCGGGTTTCCAGTGACGCTGGGAAGCTTCCTGCGCAGCGCTTTCTCGAGCACCGGTGCGAACAGTGGTGGTGTGGTGAACGATCCCGGCGACCGCCGGGTCGATTTCGATATGCAGTATAGGATTCCGGGCCTTCGTGATTGGCTAACCTTCTACTGCGATACCTTCACCGACGATGAATTGTTCCCGCTGGCTTATCCCACGCATAGTGCCTGGAGTCCGGGTATATATCTTCCCAAACTACCGTACTTGCACAAGGCAGATCTCCGAGTAGAAGGAGTTATAACCCCGGAGCGGCTTTTCCCCGGCTTCTTCTACTTCAATGTTCACTATTTGAGCGGTTATACCAATGATCGGGAACTCATAGGCAACTGGGTGGGCCGGCAGGGAAGCGGCTATCAGTTGTGGAGCACCTACTGGTTCTCCGGCCGCAGCACCCTTCAGCTGGGCTATCGTAGTTTATGGGTGGACCATAGCTTCTTGCAGGGAGGAGCGCTACGCGATATCTCCGCAACTGGAAACCTGCCTGTGGGTGGGAATTTCTCACTGCAAGCCGGCGTTCAGTATGAGCGCTGGCAGTTTCCTCTGCTGTCCGTCACTCCTATGTCGAACGTGGTCACTTCCGTCCAACTCTCCTACACACCGCGATGGGGTCTGCGCTAGTGACACCTCTGACCGACATTGAATTGCATCCACGCAACCACGACTTAGAAGTTGCGGCTGATGACAATCACTATGGCTGGGTGCCGAATACTTCGCTCCTTTGGGAGCGTCGACGAACCTTGGTAAGAGTGTTCGTCTGGTCTCTGTTACTGAGCACGCTCATTGCCTTCGTCATACCAAAGCAGTACGAATCAACCACCCGCATGATGCCACCCGAGCAACAAGGGATGGGAGCGGCAATGCTGGCCGCCCTGGCGGGAAAGGCGATGCCGGGGGGTGCTCTGGGCGCGCTGGCGGGGAGCATGTTTGGCATGAAAGACTCGGGCGCTCTCTTTGTAGATCTTCTGCGAAGCGGCAGCATCGAGGGTGCGCTGGTGGACCGCTTCAACTTGCAGAAGGTTTATCGCAAGCGCTACCGGCAGGATGCATTGAAGAAGCTGTCTCATCGCACCGAGATCACGCAGGACCGCAAGAGCGGGATCATCACCATCGTCGTCACTGACACCGACCGCGCACGCGCACGCGACATGGCAGAGGCCTACCTCGATCAACTCGACAGCCTGCTGATTCGCGTCAATACCTCGGCGGCGCGGCGCGAGCGCGAATTTATTGAGCAGCGCCTGGTCACCGTACAAAAGGACCTGGAAAAGGCCCAGATCGCGCTTAGCGATTTCGCCAGCAAGAACACTACTCTCGACATCAAAGAGCAGACCAAGGCTATGGTCGAAGCCGGTGCCAAGCTGCAGGCGCAGCTGGTTGTGGCCCATGCCGAGGTCGGCTCGCTGGCGCAGTTCTATGGACAGGACAATGTCCGAATGCGCGCGGCCAACGCGCGTGTCGGCGAATTGGAGCGGGAACTCAAGCGACTTGGCGGGACGGCCACGCCCTCATCGGAAGAGCTGGGGAGCGACGAACTCTATCCACCGCTTCGCCAGCTGCCCGTGCTCGCCGTACGCTGGGCCGACCTCTATCGGCAGGTCAAGGTGAAGGAGACCGTTTACGATCTCCTGACCGAGCAGTATGAGCTGGCCAGGATCGAAGAGGTGAAGTCGATTCCCAGCGTCCGCGTGATCGACGCTCCCAGCTGGCCGGAAAAGAAATCGTTTCCGCCACGGATCATATTGATTCTGGCATTCACCACGTTGTCCGTGTTCGGCGCCGCAATGGCCATGGTGATGCAGGACCGCTGGGTGCGCCTCCCGCCTAAGGACGCTCGCAAGCAGCTGGCCGGGCACGTATGGCGCGCGTTGAAGAGTGACCTCCACGACATGCGCCACTTCACTCCAGGAAGACTCTCCTCTGCAGACCGTCGCTGACAATTCATTCGCGTGGGCTTTGAAGATGCGCGCGTGGTTGCAATCGCTGCGAGCCTCGGCACGCGCCCGGACCGGCCTGCGAAACGCCCTCTATGGCGCGGCCGAGTACATCGCTATGCCTGCGACCATGTTGCTGGCGACTCCTTTTCTCCTGCATCGGCTGGGAGCGGCCCAGTACGGGTTGTGGATGGCGGCAACGGCAGCGATTACCAGCTCCAGCTATATCAGCACTGGGTTTGGCGATGCAGCGTTGAAATATGCATCTGCCTATCGCGGGGCGGAGCAACGCGAGAAAGTGGAAGCGACGCTGCATGTGAATCTGACGATCAACCTCGCGCTGGGAATCGTGGTCGCAATCCTGATCTGGTACGGTGCGCCATTGCTCGTGCGGCGCCTCTTTCCCGCCGCTCCGATGCTGCAGGCAACAGCGGCAGGAGTATTTCGCATTGCCAGCGCTATTCTCGTTATCCGCTCGGTCGAAAGTGTCTTTGTTGCGGCGCTCCGGGCCTATGAACGATATGGGCCGGCGGTGCAGATTAATGTCGTGGCGCGCGTCATAACGATCGTCTGGGCTTGCGTGTTGGTAGCGCGAGGTCGCGGCGTACTTTACATCATGGCCGCGACGCTAGTATTTTCGTCCATTTCCGCCGCGCTGCAGATGTGGGCAGCACACCGAATTACAGGTCCGCTAGCGCTGTGTCCTCATATCACCCGCCAGGCATTCGCGGAGGTGTTTCGCTTCGGATGCTTCAGCTGGCTGCAAACGCTCGCCGGTTGCGTCTTTAGCTATGCCGATCGCCTTGTCGTTGGCGTGCTGCTCGGAGCTTCATCCATTGCCTACTACACAGTTTGCGTACAGGCAGCACAACCCATCCATGGGCTGATCGCCGCGGCACTGCATTTCACGTTTCCCCACCTTAGCGCGAGGATGGCCGCCGTTTCACCCGGCGAGATACGCCCCATTGTGCGCGCAGTACTTGCACTTAATATCGCGTTAACATTCGTGCTGTGTATCCCGCTGGTGCTGGGTAGCAGATTGGTTCTGAAGCTATGGATGGGAGCCGTCTTCGCGCAGCAGACATGGATGGTATTGTCGGTGGTGGCGGCAGGATTTGGCTTGCTCGCGCTGAATATTACCGGCCATTACGCATTGCTCGCTCTGGAGCAGGTGAAGCTGGTCGCAATTCTGAATGTTCTCGGAAGCCTGGCGATGCTTGCAGGCGTGGTGTTTCTGGCGCCGCGCTATGGGCTGATCGGAGCAGCAATTGGCCGCCTCTTCTATGGACCTATTACCTTGATTATGTATCTTCGTCTGCACTCTATGCTTTCTGCGAAGCGAACTTCGCGAGCCGGGGTGCGGCGAATCGTAGCGATCGAAGAAGGTTAGACAGGTAGCACAGTGCGCCAGACCAGCATTGCCCACGGAGCTTTCCTCTGCGACATAGCCGGTTTTTGGTTTGCCTTCAAGAGCTGCCTGACGTTCTTGTTTTTCCGTGCCGACCCCCAGCTCGGGACCGCGTTCCGGCTCGCTGCCGGCTTTGTGTGGCTGGTTATCGTTGTGGGCTACGCAGTATTAAGTCCAGCCTCCCGGCATGAGCGGCGACAATATAATGCGTCCCTGCGATGGATAGTGATCTATCTGGCGCTCGCCGGATTCAGCATCTTATGGACGAGCAGCAGTTCGCCCGCCATTGCTGCTGGTTATTGGGCAGGGCTCGTGGCGGAAGTTTTCGCTGTCTATCTGCTGTTACGCCAGCCGCCGGTCGAAGACAATGCGCGTCGCATGATGCGCGGCTTTATCGTCGGGGCCTTGGCGCTTGCCATAGTTGCCTGGATAGCTCCGGCGACCGATGACCTGCGGCTCGGCAACGAAGAGTTTCTCCATCCGAACCTCATTGGCTTCTACTTTGCGATTGGCGCTCTTGCCGCCGCACATCTCGCGCCAAAGCAGAAGCTATGGTCAGCTCCCGCGATTGCGCTGGGAGTTACCACTATCCGCACCCTCAGCAAAGGCGCCATTGTGGCATTCCTGGTAGCCGGCCTGTATTGCCTGATGCGTGCATCGAAAATCAGCCGCAAAGCACGCGTGTGGATCGGAATCCTCAGTACTCTCGTGCTGGTTTCATTTTGGGGTCTGGCGGAAGCCTACTTCAATTTGTATGCGACAGGGAACAATGTAGAGACGCTTACCGGCAGGACATATATTTGGTCGCAAACGATAGAGCTGTTCCTCGAAAAGCCCTGGCTTGGCTATGGCTTCGACTCGTTTCGCTGGACCTTTCCTGCCTTTGCAGACTTCCTGCCGAACCATGCTCACAACGAATTCTTCCAGCAGCTATTCACTTATGGGCTGGTTGGCATTCTTGTAGTGATCAGCGTCTATTGGTCCTTCTATCGTCATGTGCGCGCCAGCGAACGATCCGGTCTGCGATCGCTTGCCATGGCGATATTGATTTTGGTGCTGGTGCGCGGCATTGTCGACACCGACCAGTTTGGGCTGTGCTTTCCCTTGTGGCTGATGACCATGTTCGCCATGGCTCTGGTGCCGGCGGGAAGCTCGAGGTAAGTGCCATCATGAACTCAACTCCAGCTTTCTCGATCGTAACGCCATCGTTCAACCAGGCGGCGTTTATCGAGGAGGCGCTGCTCAGTGTGCGTCAACAAGGCGGTGACAACATCGAGCACCTGGTCTTGGACGGAGCCTCGCGCGACGGTACGATTGCCATCTTGCGGCGCCATGCCGAAGAGTCGCGAGGCACGCACCTGCGCTGGCTTTCAGAGCCGGATCACGGGCAAAGCGATGCTCTTAACAAAGGGTTCGACAGTGCAAAGGGAGAGATTGTCGGCTGGCTGAACTCGGACGACCGATATCGGCCGGGGTGTTTCGAGTACATTGCTCGGGTGTTTCGGCAGCATCCGGAGGTCGATGTAGTCTATGGCGACTACACCTGGATCGACGAGGCTGGCCACGTGTTTCGGATTCGCCGCGAAATCGAGTTCAGCTACTTTGTGCTGCTGCACCATCGTGTGCCCTACATAGCCTCCACGGCCGCATTCTTCCGGCGTCGCATCTTTGACGACGGCAACCGGCTGGATGAACATCTGCATTACGCAATGGACTACGAGTTCTTCGTGCGACTGGCCGCCCGCGGCTACCGCTTCCTGCATGTACCGGCAATCCTGGCGGACTTTCGCTTTCAGCCGGCCAGTAAGACGGTTACGGCCGCGGACAGGCAAGCCGAAGAGATCGATGCCATCATGCACCGCTACTCTCCCGCGTTGTGCAAGTTGCAGAAGCCGTTGCCGCGCAGCCTGGCGGTCGCGCTTCTGCGCTCATCTGCCGCGATCATGCGCTATTCCGAGAAGCTGTTTCGCGGCTACTACCTAACCCAGTTTCGCCCCGCCACACTCAACCCGTAATCCGATGCGCATCGTAATCTCCGCCGTCTCATCGGCGCGGCGCCCGTCCGGCATCTGCCGACATGCGGCGAATCTGGCAATTGCCCTGTCACGCCGTCCCGAGGTTTTGGTGACGCTTCTCGTCGGCGACTGGCAGTTAGGTTATTTTCGGGGAGCATTCGGACTGCAGGGCCGCTCCTTCGATATCATTCCCATCGCGATAGCGCCGAATGCCTTCGCGCGTAACCACTGGTACTATCTGCGTCTGCCGGAGATCGCGCAGCGCTACCAGGCCGACTTGGTTCACCTCTCGTTTCCCGCACCGTTTCGGCGTTCACGCTTCAGTTGTCCGATAGTGTTGTCGCTGCACGATCTTTATCCCTACGACGCGCCACGCAACTTTGGGTATTCTCGCGTGCTCTTCAACCGCGCTTTTTTGCGGCAGTCTCTGCGGGCCAGCGACGCCATCGTTTGCAGCTCCAGATTCACGCTCGACCGCCTGCGCCACTATGCACGTCAGATTGCCGCGCAGAAAGCTACGCAGATCTATCAGAGCGTTACGTTCGACCCCGGCGCCGAGGCGCCTGCCGCCCTCCATCATCTCCGTCAACCATTCTTGCTGGCTGTGGCGCAGCATCGCCGCAACAAGAATCTCGACCTGCTGCTGTCGGCGTTTGCCCAGTTC